>Ga0181536_10000745_pt1 | contig 39083 bp, 29 predicted proteins | sample PEATcosm2014_Bin_41_FD_121105 | JGI IMG/M metagenome (GOLD analysis project Ga0181536, IMG submission 121105) | Peatland microbial communities from MTU Mesocosm Facility, Houghton, MI, USA - PEATcosm2014_Bin17_60_metaG | ecosystem: Environmental > Terrestrial > Soil > Wetlands > Peat | place...
CGATCGCCGAGTTTGCCGACGGTCAGCTTGCCCGCGTGGCCCACGGCGGTGGACGCCGGCCAGCCGGGAATCTCGGTGTAAGGGATTTCCGTCCGCTCGGTCAACTCGCCGGCGAATGCGCCGAGGCCGCTGCCCAGCACCACGCCGCAGGAGGGCCGCAGCGGCGTGCGCTCTTCAATATAGCGTTTGGCTTCTTCGGTTATAGCAACATCCCCGCAATGCAGGCCGACATGAAGTTGGCCATGGAGCCGGCGGCAACCGCGCGGATTCCCAATCGCGCCAAATCCGACTTGCGGTTGGGCGCCAGCGCGCCGATGCCGCCGATCTGGATGGCGATGGAGCTGAGGTTGGCGAACCCGCACAGGGCGTAAGTGGCGATGGTGAAGGACCGCGGATCGAGCGTCTTCTGCATCGGCCCCAGTTGGACAAACGCCACAAACTCATTGGTGATCAGGCGCGTGCCCAGCAGGTCGCCGATGGCCGAGGCGTCGTGCCAGGGCACGCCCATGACCCAGGCGACGGGCGCGAAGACAATGCCGAAGATTTTTTGGAGCGACTCCGGCAGCCAGCCGAGGAAAGGCAGCGTGTGGGCCCAGTGGAGCATCCCGTTGAGCATGGCAATCAGGGCCAGAAACGCGATCAACATGGCCCCGATGTTCAAGACCAGGCGCAGCCCATCTCCCGCGCCCTGGGCCGCGGCGTCGATCACGTTGACCGCGGTTTTCTCCACCTGGATTTCGACCTTGCCCTCGGTGGCCGGCTTCTCGGTCTCCGGGATGAATATCTTGGCCAGCATGATGGTGGCCGGCGCCGTCATGATTACCGCCGTCAGCAGGTGGCGGATCTCCACGTGCCCCACTATGACGTAGGCCGCCATCACGGCCCCCGAAACATGCGCCATGCCGCACGTCATCACGGTGAAGAGCTCGGATTCCGTCAGGCCCGCCAGGAACGGCTTGATGGTGAGCGGCGCTTCGGTCTGGCCCATGAAGATGCTGGCGGCCACGTTGAGCGACTCCGCGCCGCTCACGGCCATGGTTTTCTGCATGGCCACGGCCATGGCTCGCACCACCACCTGCATAATTCCCAGGTAGTAGAGAATCGAGAAGAAGGACGCGATGAAGATGATGATGGGCAGCACCTGGAAGGCGAAGATGACGCCCACCGCGTCGCTATCGGCGAGCTTCCCGAAGACGAAGGCGCTGCCTACGTTGGCGTAACCGAACAGCGCGGCGACGCCCGTGCTAATGGCGCGCAGCACCTGGCTGAAGGGGGTCTTGAGCACCAGGAGCGCGAAGGCGAACTGCAAGCCGAGGCCCCAGGCAACGGTGCGCAAGCGAATGGATCGTTTGTGCGTGGAGCACAGCCACGCGAACGCCAGGATGACGACGAGGCCGAGGAAGCCGGTATAGCGGCCCATTTTACCCCACGACTTCCAGAATGAGTTCCCGCTCCTCGGGTTTCTGCGCGGAGATGCGGAACGCGTCTTCCACCATCTCGGCGGCCTCTTCCACGTGGTCTTCCTTGGTGTAGTACAGGCGGCACAGCACGGAGCCGGCGTCCACCTTTTCGCCGGCCTTGACTTCGAGGATGATGCCCACGGCGGGGTCGATGGCGTCTTCTTTCCGGTCGCGGCCGGCGCCGATCATGTTGGAGGCCGAGCCGATGTCGTGAGCGTCGATGGAGCTGACGTAGCCGCCGCGGGGCGAAGCCACCTCGCGCATGCCGGTGGCGTTGGGGAGCAGCTCGAACTTGTCGAGGGCCTGCGGATTTCCGCCCTGCGCCGCCACCACTTGCTTGAACTTCCTGTAGCCCGAGCCGTCCACCAGCTTCTCCTCGGCCAGGCGGCGCGCATCTTCGAGCGAAGCGGCCTTCTTGCCGAGGAAGATCATGCGCGCGGCCAGCTCGATGGAGAGCTTGGTGAGATCGGTGGGGCCGGCGTTTTGCAGCGTCTGCGAGGCCTCCATCACTTCAAGGGCGTTGCCCACGGCGTAGCCCAGGGGCTGGCTCATATCGGTGATGAGGGCCTGCACGCGCTTGTCCATGCGGCGGCCAATGCCCACCATCATCTGCGCTAGGCGGCGGGCGTCGACCTGCTTTTTCATGAAGGCGCCGCTGCCGACTTTGACGTCGAGCACCAGCGCGTCGACGCCCTCGGCCAGTTTCTTCGACATGATGGAGGAGGAAATCAGGGGAATGGATTCCACGGTGGCGGTGACGTCGCGCAGGGCGTACAGTTTGCGGTCGGCGGGCGCCAGCCGGTCGGTCTGGCCGATGAAGCAGAGCCCCAGTTCGGAGAGCTGTTTTTCGAATTCCTCGGCGGTGAGGCTGGTGCGGAAGCCGGAGATGGATTCGAGTTTGTCGAGGGTGCCGCCGGTGTGGCCGAGCGCGCGGCCGGACATCATGGGCACCACCACGCCGGCGGCGGCGGCCAGGGGCGCCACGATGAGGCTGGTTTTGTCGCCGACGCCCCCGGTGGAATGTTTATCCACCTTGACGCCGGGAATGGAGGACAGATCGACGGTGTCGCCGGAACGCAGCATGCATTCCGTGAGGCGGCTGACTTCGCGGTCGGACATCCCCGAAAAGAAAACGGCCATTAGAAAAGACGACATCTGGTAATCGGGAATGTCGCCGTTGGTGTAACCTTCCACCAGGAACTCGATCTCTTCAGGAGCGAGCTCTTCCCCATCGCGTTTCCGCTGGATTAAGTCAACTGTACGCATTATCAGACACTTAGGCTAGCATTCCCAGGGGTGGAAAGTAAAGGAAGGGGTTTTGGCAAGCTGAAGCACGCCAACCGCTGCTACCATAGAATTCATGGCACCCAATCAGCCCGGCCAGATGCAACGGCTGCCCATTGCCGGCGTGAAGAATCTCATCGCCGTAGGTTCCGGAAAAGGCGGCGTGGGCAAGACCACGGTGGCGGTGAACCTGGCGGTGGGCCTGGCCTCGCTGGGCTATAAGACCGGCCTGATGGACGCCGACGTCTATGGGCCCAACGTGCCCCTGATGATGGGCATCAACCGCACGCCCATGGCCTTGGGCGAGCGTATACAGCCTTTGGAACAGTACGGCGTGAGGCTCATGTCCATGGGCTTCCTGAATCCGGGAGACAAACCGCTGGTGTGGCGCGGGCCCATGCTGCACAGCGTCATCCAGCAGTTTCTGCGCGGGGTGGACTGGGGCGATCTGGACTACCTCATCATCGACCTTCCGCCGGGCACCGGGGACGTGCAGCTTTCGCTCATACAGACGGCGCCGATCACGGGCGCGATCGTGGTGACCACGCCATCGGATGTCTCGCTCGAAGACGCGCGCAAAGCGGTTACCATGTTCCGCCAGGTCAGGGTGCCGGTGCTTGGAATCGTCGAGAATATGAGCTTCCTCAACTGCCCGCACTGCCACCAGCGCATCGACGTATTCAGTTACGGCGGCGGCCGCCGCACGGCGGAGGAGATGCAGGTGCATTTCCTGGCGGAGCTGCCGCTGGACCCGCAGGTGCGCATCGGCGGCGACACGGGCAACCCCGTCGCGCTGCGCAAGGGCGAAGGCGAGCCGTACCTGGAACTGGCGAGGAACACGGTCGAGCGCGCGCAGGAAGCGGCCAAAGAGGAAGGGCCGGATATCGAGATCGGCGAGTAGATCTCCCGGGCTAAAGACCCTGTGAGGCCGCCAGCGTGACGCTCTTGCCGGAGTGGTCCAGAATGGCGATCTTCCCATTCTCGAAAGTCACGTTGTCGATCTTGCCGAATCCCTCCGGCACCGTGGTGTAGAAAATAAGGAAGCGGGTCTCGATTTTCGATTTGGCCGGCAACCAGCGGAAGGTGGGCGTGCCGAATAGCGGGCTCATGGCCACCGTTTCCCGATGGGAGATATCGAACGGCTGGGTGGAAAACTCCATACCGCGCGCCGCATGGCCGTCGCCCGTGAAGTTCATCCAGCTCATCAGCCAGGGAAAATCCTCGCGCCGGAACAGGTACCCGAAGACGAGGTGCTTCTGCAACTGCAAGGCTGTTACAAATTCCAGATTACGGGCCGGGTCCAGTTGGCAACTGGCCAGGTCGAGCCAGTTATGATCCGTGGGAATCACGCGCAGGTCGGCATGGCCGCCGTCATTGGTGGGGGCCGTGGGCCAGGTGAAATCCCGGTCGTAGACCAAGTGCCCTGGAATGTCTCCGGGCTTATAGGGGCGGACGCGACAGTTAGTAGCCGGCATATCGACCACGACTTGGCCTTTCTGCATAAACGGAGGACCAATGGTGGCGTGTTCGGCCCAGGAAATGGGCCGGTCCACGGAGAGCAGGCTTTCCAGGCGGCTGGTGACGCGGACCACGCTTTCGCCATCGGCCAGCTCGATGGTCCGAGTGAGTACTTCCTGCGCCAGCGGCAGGGTGGCCTGGATGACGAGTGAGTGCACCGGGCCGGATGCATGAGTGGCGACGATCCTGAAGATTTGCTTGCCGGCTTCGCCGTGAAAGGGCATGCCCAGAGCCGCCTCCTCCGGAGAGGGAGCGCCGAAACCGTCCAGCGCGAGCATGTGAGGGACCGTGCCAAACGGGCTGAGAGGCTCTCCATCGCGCAGCACAAGTTTGATGAAGCTGCCGCCATTGGCCAAGGTGGTCAGTTCGATCTTGTCGTTGGCGAGCACGATGGGGATGGGCGCCGAGGCTGGCGATCGGCCGCTTACAGGCGCATACGTCTTGCTGAAACCGTTCCGAGTGTTAGTCACGGTGAAAGTTCCATTGGATTCCGCCGACAGTTTGATCGACTTATACTCGTCGGTGGGTTCCAGGTTGGCGATGAAATCGTCCGGCGGATTTGTATTTCTGGTCCCGTTGGCCGAGTAATGGACCTGCCAGATGTCTTCCAGGCCGGGGGTGGCTCGGAGAATCGGCCAGGTTTGCGGATCGGCGCCTTTGGTCGCGCCATTGCCCATGATGGCCACTCGCGGGCGCAGCGCGCCGATCAACTCCGGCGCGATCCCCTTGAACTGGCCATGCACGTTGACGTGATACACGTCCACCGTGCCAATCAAGTTGTTGGGACAAACCAGCTCGCGACTGTGGTGCGCTTCCAGGTCCGCGAGATCTAACATGCGGAACTTACCAAAAGTAATCAGCAAGCCGACGGAGAGGTTGTCTTCCACGTCTCTCTCAAGCAAGGGCTGCTGGGGATAAGTGGAGCAGAGGGGATTGGGCGCGCCGGCACCGGGGAGCGGCTGCTGGATGAACTTCCCGGCCGCGGCCACCACCTCCACGTCCACTCCCTTGAGCGGAATCTTGTCACCTGGCATGACTACCGTATGACCGACCATTTGACGAACCGCGTCGTAGGCTTTGAACCAATCTTGCTGAGAGCCCGCCGTGTCGCCGTGATCGTAGATATGGCCGATGGGGATGCGGGCCTCCAGCGCCGGAACATCGCCACGGTGATCGACATCGAAATGCGAGATCAGAAGGTAGTCGATGCCGCGCAGACCGGCGGCCTTGACAGCTTCCAGAATTCGATCGGTCGATGCCGGCCGGTTGTCGAACGCGGGCCAGCCAACATCGATGAGCAGCGACTCCCCGGACGGAGAAACGAACAGCACACACTTGCCTCCCTCGACATCCACGGTATACACGTCGAGGGTGTTGGCGGCTGCCAGGGCGGAAACGAGAAGCGTCAAAAGCAAACCCACTTTGAGGATTCTCATGGCTTTCCCTTCACCGGGCATGGTAGCAGGGGGCAGGGGCCGAGGGCAGGGCCTGCGACTACGCCAGCCAGCCAACGGCGGCCGCCGCCACCAAAAGCTTCACCAGCCAGCCGAGCGCGTGCGCAACCACCGTCAGCGGATGCAGCTTGATGAACAGCGCGTTGGTGATGAGAAGCGGCAAGGGAACCATGACCCAGATGGCCGCGGCGAGCGAAGCGGCGGCAGCGTAACCGCGCACCTGAAACGCCGAGCAGGCGACGATGAACGCTCCGCAGGTGACGAAGCCGAGCAGTATCGACCAGAACACTGCCTTGCCTTCGCCGCCCGCGGCGTCGCGCCAGATCTCGGGATAGGCTAGATACTTGCCGTGAAACAACACGCCGAAGAAGAACCAGTCCGTCATGGAAACGGCGAGACCGGAAAGAAAGACCGCGAGCGCCATGCGACCCAGAGTCACATCAATCCCCTCCTTGCAGGTGTAATTATGATGTCACATCACCGGGCGCAAGGCAAGTTTACCCCGCCACCGGTGCTTCCACTTCCTTCTTGCCGCGCTTCCAGCCTTGCACGCGCGCCTGCAGCGCGGCCATGTAGGTGTAGAAGACGGGGGTGAGGTAGAGCGTCACGAGCTGCGAAAACAACAGGCCGCCCACTACCACCAGGCCCAGGGGCTGGCGGGCCTCGCCGCCGGCGCCGTAGCCCAGGGCGATGGGCACGGCGCCCAGCATGGCCGACATGGTGGTCATCATGATGGGCCGGAAACGGATCAGGCAGCCTTCGTAGATGGCGTCGCGGGGGGCCAGGTTGTGCTGGCGCTCGGCTTCCAGGGCGAAATCGATCTGCATGATGGCGTTCTTCTCCACAATGCCGATCAGCATGATGAGGCCCACAAACGCGTAGATGTTCAGATCGATGTGGAAGAGAAACAGCGTCATCAGCGCGCCGAAACCGGCCGAAGGCAAGCCGGAGAGAATGGTGATGGGGTGGATGTAACTCTCGTATAGAATCCCGAGCACGATGTAGACCACGGCGATGGCGATGATGAGCAGCACCCACAGGTTTCCGAGGGAGCTCTGGAAGGCCTTGGCCGCGCCTTGGAACTGCGTGCCGATGGTGGCCGGCAGCTCGCGGTCGGCAAGCTCCTGGATGCGTTTGACCACCTCACCCAGGGACGCGCCGGGCTGGAGGTTGAAGGAGATGGTGGCCGAGGGAAGCTGGCCGTAATGGTTGATGGTCTGCGGCCCGGTTTCGGTAACTACGCGGGCCATGGTGTCGAGCGGAATCAGTTTGCCGTTGCTGTTCTTGAAATAGAGCAGCGAGAGCGCGCGCGGATCGGCCTGGTACTTGGGCTCGAGTTCCAGCAGCACCTTGTATTCGTTCACCGAACCATAGATGGTGGAGACCCAGCGCGGGCCGTACGCGTCGTAAAGGGCGTTCTCGATCAAATTGGCGTTTACGTTCATCACCGCGGCTTTGTCGCGGTCGATGGTAACGTCGACCTGCGGCGTCTCGACGGCCACGTCGCTGGCCACATCCTCGACGCCCGGCACTTGCTCCACCTGCTTGAGAAGCTTGGCCGTATCGGCGTACAGTTCGGCCTTGTCCGGCGTCTGCATGGAGAACTGGTACAGACTCTTGGTGACCTGGCCGCCGATCTGGATGGTGGGGGGATTCTGCAGGTAAGATTTCATGCCCGCCAGGCCGGCCAGCTTGGGACGCAATTCCCTGATGATGTCGTTCACCCCCAAGCGCCGCTTACCGCGCGGCTTCAGGTGCACCACCAGTTCTCCATAGTTCGGCCCCCCCAGATTGGAGGCGGTGGTGCCGCCCACGCTGGCCATCAGCGAATCCACATTGGGGTCCTTCGACACCAGGTCGGCGATCTTCTGCTCGTAGTCCACCATCTGATAGTAAGAAGTCCCCTGCGCGGCTTCGGTGTAGACCTGCATCTGGTCGGTGTCCTGGTCCGGAATGAAGCCCTTGGGAATGGTCACGAACATATACAGAGTGGCGGCTAAAACCAGCGCCGAGACTCCCATGGTGACCGGGCGGTAGCGCAGCACCCATGTCAGGGACACGTTGTAGACGTGCAACATGCCGTCGAAGAACCGCTCGGTTGCGTAGTAGAACCAGCTCCGCTTCTCCTCGTGCGCCGAGCGCAGGAAGCGGCTGCACAGCATGGGCGTGAGGGTGACGGAAACCACACCGGAGATCAGGATGGCGACGCAAATGGTGATGGCGAATTCCTTGAACAGGCGGCCCAGCACGCCGCCGAGAAACAGCACCGGGATGAACACGGCGGCCAGCGACAGCGTCATCGACACGATGGTGAAACCGATCTCGCCCGAGCCTCTCAGCGAGGCCTGCAAGGGCTGCTCGCCCAACTCGATGTGCCGGACAATGTTCTCGAGCATGACGATGGCGTCGTCCACCACGAACCCGATGGAGAGGATCAGGGCCATCATCGAGAGATTGTCCAGACTGAAGTTCAGAAGGTACATCACGGCGAAGGTCCCGATGATGGAGAAAGGCAGCGCCAGGCTGGGAATGATGGTGGCGGACAGGTTTCGCAGGAACAGGAAAATCACCATGACCACCAGTCCCAGCGTCAGGACCATGGTGAACTCCACGTCGCGGTACGACTCGCGGATGGTGTCGGAACGGTCGTACAGAATGTCCATGTGGACCGAGGGAGGAATTTCCGCCTGGAACACCGGCAGCAGGTTCTTGACGCCGTTGGTCACCTCGATGGTGTTGGTCCCGGGCTGGCGCTGAATGGCCAGAATGATGGCGCGGCTGTGCTGGTTATGCGCGTAGAACCAGGAGGCCGTCTTGTCATCCTCGACGCTGTCGATGATGGTGCCCAATTCTTCCAAGCGCACCGGCGAGCCGTCGCGGTAAGCCACCACCACGGGACGATAGGCCGCCGCGGACATCAACTGCCCGCTGGCTTGCAGGGTGAAGGCGCGCTGCGGACCGATGATGGCGCCGGTGGGCAGGTTTACATTCCAGTTGGTCAACGCGGTTTGGATCTCGTTGATGCCGATTTGGCGGGAAGCCAGGGCGTGCGGGTCCATCTGCACGTGCACGGCGTACTTCTGGGCGCCCAGAACCTGCACCTGGGCCACGCCGGAGATCATGGAAACGCGCTGCGCCAGGCGCGTCTCGGCGTATTCATCCAGGGTCCAGAGCGGCAGCGTGGGCGAGGTCAGGGCGATGTACAGGATGGGCTGGTCGGCCGGGTTCACCTTGGTGAAGGTGGGCGGCGTGGGCATGCCCAGGGGCAGCAGGCGGGAGGCTTGGGTGATGGCCGCTTGGACGTCCACCGCGGCGCCGTCGAGCTTGCGCGCGAGGTCGAATTCCAGGGTGATCTGGGTGCTGCCGAGCGAATTCGTGGAAGACATGGAATTCATCCCGGCGATGGTGGAGAACTGGTTTTCGAGGGGGGTGGCCACGGCCGCGGCCATGGTTTCGGGGCTCGCTCCGGGCAGGCTGGCGGTGACCAGGAGGGTGGGCAAGTCCACGTTGGGAAGATCGCTCACCGGCAGGGCGCGGTAGGCGACCGCCCCGAACAGGGCGATGGCGGCCATCAGCAGGCTGGTGGCGATGGGCCTCTCGATGAAGGTCTGGGAGATGTTCATATCCGTGCCTCACCCGGATTCATGCGTCAGTCTCCAGCCTGCATGACCGGGGACAAGGCCCGGGGAGATTTCCAGGCATTCCACCGTTGCACAATCGCCGCCATATAGGTATAAACCACCGGAGTGAGATACAGGGTCATCAACTGCGAAAAGGCCAGGCCACCGACCACGGCCATGCCCAGCGGCCGGCGCGTCTCGCCGCCCGCGCCGTAGCCCAGCGCGATGGGAAGGCCGCCGAGCAGCGCCGACATGGTGGTCATCATGATGGGGCGGAAGCGGATGAGGCAGCCTTGGTAAATGGCCTCGGCCGGCGGAATGTGTTCCTTGCGCTCGGCCTCGAGGGCGAAATCGATCTGCATGATGGCATTCTTCTGCACAATCCCGATGAGCATGATCAGGCCGACAAACGAGTAGATGCTGAGATCGATATGGAACAGCAGCAGGGTGAGCAGCGCGCCGAAGCCGGCGGCAGGCAATCCCGAGAGGATGGTCAAGGGGTGGACATAGCTCTCGTACAACATGCCGAGCACGATGTAGACCACGGCAATCGCCACGATGAGCAGAATCCCCATGTTCTTCATGGAATCCTGGAAGACCTTGGCGGTGCCCTGAAAGGCGCCGGTAATGTTGGCGGGCAGAGACGCCTTGGCCGCGTCCTCGATCTCGGAAGTGGCTTGCCCGAGGGAAGTGCCCGGCCGGAGGCTGAAGGAGATGGTGACGGAGGGCAGTTGGCCGGAGTGCGGGATACTCTGCGGTCCGGCGTTCTCCTCCAGCCGCGCCACGGCGCTGAGCGGCACCATCTGCCCGGTGTCCGATTTGAGATAGATCATCTTCAACCCGTCGGTGTGCTGCTGAAACTGGGGGAGCATTTCGAGCAATACCTCGTACTGGTTGGTGGGGGAATAGATGGTGGTGGAATACTCCGGGCCGAAGGCGTCGTAGAGCGATGCGGAAACCTCGTTCCAGTTCAGGTTCAAGGCGGCGGCGCGGTCGCGATCGAGGACGATGTTGACCTGCGGGTTCTTGATCTGCAGGTCGCTGTTGACTTCCAGCAGTCCGGGCAGGCGGGAGACAATGCGCTCCAGTTTTGGGGCTTCTGTGTACAGTTGTTGGGTGTCCGGCCCGTACAGGGTGTAATCGTAGCTGCTCTTGGACATGCGGCCGCCCACGCGAATGGCTTGGGGAACCGTCAAGTAGACGCGCAATCCGGGGATGTTGGAGACCTTGGGGCGAAGCCGGTTCACGATGTCGTTCACGGTGGCCACACGCTGGCGGCGCGGCTTCAGGTTAATCATCAGCCGGCCGGTGTTGGCGGAGGTGAGAAAGCCGCCGCCGGTGCTGGAGTAGAACGACTCCACGTCCGGGTCGTGCACTACGATCTGATCCAACCGCTTTTGGTATTGGACCATTTGGTAGTAGGAAGTGCCCTGCGCGGACTCGGTGGAGATGTTGAAGGTGTCGTTATCGGTATCCGGGATGAATCCCTTGGGCACCACAACATACAGCCAAGCGGTGATTCCAAGAACCACGAAGAACATCCCCAGCATGACCGGGCGGTGCCCCAGCACCCAGCGGAGACTGGTGCTGTAGTTACTCAGCATGCCCTGAAACACACGCTCCAGGGCGCGGTAGATCAATCCATGGCCGGAGGGTTTCATTTCCCGCAGGAAGCGGCTGCACAGCATGGGGGTCAGGCTGATGGAGACCATGCCGGAAATCAGGATGGCGGTGCAGATGGTCACGGCGAACTCGCGGAACAGGCGGCCCAGAATGCCCGACATGAAGAGGATCGGGATGAAGACCGCGGCCAGCGAGAGGGTCATCGCGACAATGGTGAAACCGATCTCCCTCGACCCCGCGAGCGCCGCGGCATACGGCTTCTCTCCGTGCTCGATGTGACGGACGATGTTCTCCAGCATGACGATGGCGTCATCCACCACGAAGCCGATGGAGAGGATGAGCGCCATCATGGAGATATTGTTCATGCTGAAATTCAGCAGGTACATGACCGAGAAGGTGCCCACGATGGAGAACGGCAGCGCCATGGCGGGGATCATGGTGGCGGAGAAATTGCGGAGGAACAGGAAGATCACCAGGATGACCAGGGCCAGGGTGGCGGCCATGGTGAACTGGATATCCTGGAACGCTTCGCGAATGTTCTTAGAGCGGTCGCCGCGAATTCCCAGGTGCACGGTGGGGGGCATCTCGGCCTCGAAGGTGGGAATCAGAGCGCGTATTCTGTCGACCACTTCGATGGTGTTGGTGCCCGGCTGGCGCATCACCGACAGGCTGATGCCCTGGGTGCCCTCGGTGCCATACTCGCCGCCGTAGATGAGGGAAATCTGCTTGTCGTCCTGCACGCTATCGATGACGTTGGCTACGTCGCGCAGCCGGACGGGAGCGCCGTTCCGGTACGCCACGATCATGGGCCGGTATTGAGGAGCCCGCATGAGCTGGCCGTTGACCTGGACATTGTAGGCAGTGTGGGCGCCGTAGAGCGTGCCGGTGGGAATATTGACGTTCCAGTTCTGCAGGGCGGCGTCGATTTCGTTCAAGCCGATCTGGCGGGCGGCCAACTTATTGGGATCCACCTGCACCCGAACGGCATACTTGGCGGAGCCGAACACCTGCACCTGGGCCACGCCGGAGACCATGGAAATGCGCTGCGCCACGAGGGTTTCGGCGTATTCGTCGAGGTCGGAGAGCCGCATGGAGGGCGAGGTCAGGAAGAGGAAGATGATGGGCGAATCCCCCGGGTTCACTTTGCGGAACGAGGGCGGCGTGGGCATGCCGGGGGGCAGCAGGGGCATGGCCTCGGCAATGGCCGTCTCCACATCCACCGTGGCCCCGTCGATGTCCCGGTCAAGATTGAACTGAAGGGTGACCTGGGTGGATCCCATGGAGCTGCTGGAGATCATGGAATCCAGGCCGGCGATCATGGTGAACTGGCGTTCCAGGGGAGTGGCCACGGCGGAGGCCATGGTATCGGCGTTGGCGCCGGGAAGGTTGGCTGAAACGGTGAGGGTGGGATAATCGACCTGGGGCAGATCGCTGACCGGCAGGGCGCGATAGGCGATGACGCCGAACATGGCGATACCGGCCATGATCAGGCTGGTGGCAATCGGCCGGCGAATGAAATTTTCGGAAATATTCACGCCGAGCCCCCGCCTAGCTCCGCGACCGTCCCCCGGATGCTCCTCTGCCGTCCCGCACGACCACCCGGCTGCCCGGGGCCAGACGCAACTGCCCCTCGGTGACCACCGTCTCGCCCAGTTGGAGACCCTGCTCCACCACCATGTCCTGATCCACGCGGGCGCCCGTGGTGACGGGCCGCATCTCGACTGTCCGATCCTGTTTCACGACGTAAACAAACGAACCGTTCTGGCCGGTCTGGACGGCCTGGTTCGGAACCACGATGGCGTTTGGCTGGGTGGTGAGCCGCAGGGTGACGCGGACAAACTGCCCGGGCCACAGCTTGTGATCGGAGTTTGCGAACGTGCCCTTCAGCTTGATGGTGCCGGTGGTCATGTCCACCGCGTTGTCGATGAACGTGAGCACCCCGGACTCCTCGTCGCCGGGGTTGTCCTGAGGCCCCGCGCGGACGTTGAGTTTCCGCTCCGCCATGTAGCGCTTGATGGCCGGCAATTGATCTTCGGGGACCGCGAAGGTGACGTAAATAGGCTCGAGCTGATTGATGGTGACCAGTTCCTGGCTGTTGGCCATCACCACGTTGCCCTGCTTGACGCTGAGGTTGCCGGTGCGGCCGTCGATGGGCGACCGGATGCTGGTATAGCCGAGCTGGACGCGCGCATTATCGATGGCCGCCCTGCTGGCCCCGATGTTGGCGGTCGCGCTTTCAATGGCCGCCTGGTCCGCGGCCAACGCCTGGCTGGAGGCATCGGCGGCCGCGCCCAACTGTTCGGACTGGTCCTTGGAGACCACGCCGCCCTGGAACAACTCGGCATAGCGGGTGGCGTTCGCCTGGGTGTATTTGTTCTGCGCCGTATCGCGCGCCAGGTTGGCCTTGGCCTGGCCCAGCGCAGCCTGATTCTGCGCCAGGTTGGCGGTGGCCTGGTCCAACGCGGCTTGGAACGGCCGCGGATCGACGGTGAACAGCAGATCGCCGGTCTTGACGTAATCTCCCTCGTGAAAGGAGACGGTGGTCAACTGGCCGCCGACCTGCGCCTTGACAGAGATCGTGGAGTAGGCTTCCACGTTGCCGATGACCTGGATTTCCACCGGGACATCCTTCTGGGAGGCGACCGCTACGGTGACGGGCACGTCGCCGGCCCCACCGCCCTTCCTGCCGCCCCTTCCGCCCGGACCCCCGCCGCCGGGAGCCTCGGAGGTCGATGCGCCGCCGTTCGAGCAACCGTATAAGAACAGGAGTGACACTCCGATAACGCATAGATTCCGAAGCACTTGCAGGAATCTTCCAGACCCCTCACTTCGGCGGGATGAATGTATAGACATAAGACAAACTTGTACCTTAGAATCGGCGCTAAACCTCATATTAATGTTACCCCAATCCGCCCACAATGGCCCTTCCGAGGCACATATTTTGGAACTTTTCGGAAACTGGGGTGCCCGCCACCACCGCAGCGGAACAACGCCGCCATCACCACCGTGCGGACGCCAAGCGTCGAGACGAGTCTCGACGCGGCACGCAGGAGTGCGTGCGCCACGGGGTCAATGGGCACCCCGGCATCGGCCATTGTTGGTGAAGATGTCCCGCACGGAGCTTTGGGTGAGCTTGACTTGTTTGGCGTCCGCTCGACTGACCCAGAAGGCGAATGCCTTCAGATGCGCCCAGAGATTCCGCTTGACCGGTTTATCGTTCGCGCGAGTGACCCAGATGTGCTTGTCATCATAGCTGATGGGCACGGTCTGGCCGGGCGCGGTCCAGGGTGCCCATGCGGGGTGGACGCCCGTCAAGTAATTCTTCGAATTGTCCCGCCAGTTCAAAACCGGAGTCCTTTGATAGCCGACCAGGACCGTATTGTTCGCCGCGAAGCAGTAATAATAGTCGCTCGGACCGAAGAAGCAATTCGCGCAAAGAAACTCAGCGCGATCGAGCAACTGCGCCTGAGCCTGCTGCCGGCCGGCTGCCGCTCCGGCAGAGACTGGCGCGGCCAGCAATGCGGCCACGCAAATCGATGTCCGGATGACTGAGCGGATATCAGAACACGAGGCCATCGTCCAATCTTAACCCGCTGCCGCGCGCGGCGGCAACACGAGTGCGCCGCCGCCCGGCAACTCCAACCCCGCTCCGCCTGGCGGCAATTCCGGAACGGCTGCCCAGGGAGCGGGGGTGATAGGGTACACGACGAAGAAAGAACGTTCTTCCGCCCCCTCCGGGGGCTACGCCGGTTGCTCACCAGTCCCACGGCTTGCGCCGTGGGCTACCTTCTTTCGCCCTGCCGGGCTAGAGTATCGGAATCGGAGAATCCGCCGCTTTCATGTCGCTGTTACCTGGAGGCTACGGCTCGCGCCGTGGGCTACTTTCTTTCGCCCTGCCGGGCTGAAGTATCGGAATCGGAGAATCCGCCGCTTTCATGTCGCTGTTACCTGGAGGCTACGGCTCGCGCCGTGGGCTACTTTCTTTCGCCCTGCCGGGCTAGAGTATCGGAATCGGAGAATCCGCCGCTTTCATGTCGCTGTTACCTGGAAGCTCTCGCAGCAGTCATAATGGTGTAGTCTGCCACTTTTCAACAGGCCGTTTGAATGACGACAAACACTGAAACCCCTGAATCGCTGCCGGAAGTGCCTTTGCCCGGCCAACATGGAACAACGCCGCCCAGTTCCGGCAAATCAAAGAAACGCGGACTGATCTGGGTGGTTTTCCTGCTGATCGTCGCGGGTGTAGCAGGGTACGCGGTGTGGCGTGCCGGCCAGCCGAACAGCACCCCTAGGAAGGGCGGCGGGGGAGGCTTTGGCGGAGGCGGCGGCAGGGGCGCGGCCCTGGGCCCGGTTCCGGTGGTGGTGACCAAAGTGGCACGCTCCAGCATCCCGGTGTATCTGAACGGGCTGGGCAACGTGACTGCTTACTACACTGTAACGGTCAAATCGCGGGTGGACGGCCAGTTGATGAAAGTCGATTTCAACGAAGGCGATTTGGTCAAGGCGGGCGAGGTTCTGCTGGAGATAGACCCGCGGCCTTATCAGGTTCAACTGGATCTGGCTCAAGCTACGCTGGCGAGGGACCAGGCGCTGCTGGCCAACGCGAAGGTGGATCTGGACCGTTACCAGCTTTTGGTGAAGACGGACGCCATTCCGAGTCAGGAATTGGATACGCAGACGGCGCTAGTCTCGCAATACGAAGCCGCCATCAAACAGGATCAAGCCAACATCGACAACGCCAGGCTGGAATTGACTTATTCCAAGATCACGGCGCCGATTACGGGTGTCCTGGGTCTGCGCCTGGTGGACGCCGGCAATATCGTCCACGCCTCCGACGCCAACGGCATGGTCACGATCACCCAGATCCAGCCGATTTCCGTGCTGTTCACCATCCCCGAGGACAGCCTTCCGCAGGTCTGGCAAAAGCTGCGGGCGGGCGCGCATCTGCCGGCGGATGCGTATAACCGGGACAACTCCAAGAAGCTGGCATCCGGGATGCTGGTAACCCTCGATAACCAGATCGACAGCACCACCGGCACCTCCAAGCTGAAGGCGGTTTTCGACAACCAGGACAATGCGCTCTTCCCGCAGCAATTCGTCAACATACGCCTGCTGGTGGACACGCTGACCAATCAACAGGTGGTTCCCAACGTGGCGGTTCAGAATGGCCAGCAGGGCACGTTCGTCTATGTTGTGGATGAGGATTCCAGAGTGCACCTGAAAACGGTTCAGGTAGGAATCACGAATGCGGCCTCAACCGACATTCTGAGCGGCCTCTCGGATGGGGACCAGGTAGTCATCGATGGGACCGACAGGCTGATTGAAGGCGCGGTGGTCAGAGTACGGAAAGCCGGCGAGCTGGACAACCCGCCAGGCTACGACGCCGGCGGCGGAAGTGGACGGGGCGGACGCGGCGGCCGTGGCGGCCGTGGCGGATCTAAGAAAGGCGACGGAAGCTTCAAGAAGGGCCAGAGCGGAGGCGCCGGTCGGTGAGTCCCTCCCGAATCTTCATCCTCAGGCCGGTGGCAACATCGCTGATGATGGCTGGAGTGGTGCTCGTCGGGGTGACGGCCTTCCGGCAATTGCCGGTCTCGGCGCTGCCCCAGGTGGATTACCCGACCATTCAGATCCAGACGTTTTACCCGGGCGCGAGCCCGGAGGTAGTGACGTCTTCGATCACGGCGCCGCTCGAGAAACAGTTTGGCCAGGTGCCCGGACTGACGCAGATGACGTCGATCAGTTCTTTCAGCAGCTCGCTAATCACGCTGCAGTTTTCGCTGGATCTGAGCATCGACGTGGCCGAGCAGGAGGTGCAGGCCGCCATCAATGCCGCCACGACTTTCCTCCCCAACAATCTTCCGGTTCCTCCCATTTACAGCAAGACGAATCCCGCCGACGCGCCGATTCTGACGCTGGCCATTACGTCCACCACGGTGCCGCTGCCGCGAGTGGAAGAGCTGGCTGAAACGCGCATGGCGCAGAGGATTTCCCAACTCAGGGGCGTGGGCCTGGTGAGCATCAGCGGAGGGCAGCGGCCGGCCGTGCGGGTGCAGGCGAACCCCACGGCGCTGGCATCCTATGGACTAAGCCTGGAGTCTCTGCGAACGGCGCTGAACAGCGCCAACGTGAACCAGGCCAAAGGCAGCTTCGATGGACCGGACCAGGCCTGGACCATTAACGACAACGACCAGCTTCAGGCCGGCGCCCAGTACGGGCCGATCATCATCGCTTACCGCAATGGGGCGCCGGTGCGCATTCGAGATGTGGCCACGGTCATCGACGGCGCGGAAAACACCAAGCTGGCCGCGTGGGTGAACGCCGACCGGGCCATCGTACTGAATATTCAGCGGCAGCCCGGGACCAACATCATCAACGTCGTCGATACCGTGCAGGGGATCCTTCCTCAAATCGAAGCCTCCCTGCCGGAGGGGATCCGCGTGCAGGTCATCACCGACCGCACCACCACCATCCGGGCATCGGTGCGGGACGTCGAATTCGAGCTGCTGCTCACCACGGTGCTGGTGGTGATGGTCATCTTTCTTTTCCTGCGCAGCCCTTCGGCCACCATCATCCCGGGCATCGCCGTGCCTCTTTCGCTGGTGGGCACGTTCGCCGTCATGTACCTGCTGGGGTACAGCCTGGACAACCTTTCGCTGATGGCGCTGACGATTTCCACCGGTTTTGTGGTGGACGACGCGATCGTGATGATCGAAAACATCTCGCGCTATATCGAGAAGGGCGAATCCGCGATGCAGGCCGCGCTCAAGGGAGCGGCGGAGATCGGATTCACCATCGTGTCGTTGACCGTCTCGCTGATCGCGGTGCTGATTCCGCTGCTGTTCATGGCGGATATTGTGGGCCGCCTGTTCCGCGAGTTCGCGGTGACTCTGGCGGTCACCATCATGTTTTCGGCGTTTGTCTCGCTGACGCTGACGCCCATGATGTCGGCTCGCATTCTGAGGCACCATCCGGAATCCGAGCAGGGCGCGTTGTACCGATGGTCGGAGTGGTGCTTCGTCAAGACCATCGAAGCGTACGGCAGGATGGTTCGGGTGGTGCTGCGCCATCAGCCCCTGACGCTGCTGGTGGCCGTGGGCACGCTGGGCCTCACGGTTTACCTTTACATGGTGGTCCCGAAAGGGTTCTTTCCGGTGCAGGATACGGGCTCGATCCTCGGCATTTCGCAGGCGCCCGAGACGGTATCGTTTCCCGCCATGTCCAGGCGGCAGCAGGATCTGGTTCAGGTCATCCGCCAGGATCCAGCGGTTGAGAACCTCACGTCGTTCATCGGCGCCGATGGCGTGAACACGACCATGAATAGCGGCCGTATCCAGATCACGCTGAAGCCGCTCGAGGAGCGCGCCGGTGTTTCGGCGGTGGATGTGATCCGGCGGCTGGCGCCGAAGGTGCAACAGGTGGCGGGCATCCAGCTCTTCATGCAGCCCGTGCAGGATCTGACCGTGGAAGACCGGATCAGCAGGACGCAATACCAGTACGCGCTGGATGCGCCCGACAAGGCGCTGCTGGATCTGTGGGTTCCGCGCCTGGTGGAGCGGATGAAACAGATACCCGAACTGCGGGACGTGGCCAGCGATCAGCAGAATAACGGCCTCGGACTGCTGGTCAGTATCGATCGCGACACCGCGGGCCGGCTGGGCATCACGCCTCAGAACATCGACGACGCGCTCTACGACTCATTCGGCCAGAGGCAGGTATCGACGATTTATACACAGACCAACCAGTTCCATGTGATTCTCGAAGTGGCGCCCCACTATCAGCAGGATGCGGGGGCCCTGGGAGACATGTATGTGCCCATCGGATCGGCGTCGGCCAATCTGGCGACGACCATCGCACTGGCGGGGACGAATAGCGCGCTGACGGGCGCGGCGGCGCTGGCGCCGGCTCCGCTGAGATCGCTGACCAGAGCATCGATGATTCCGTCCCCCATTACGATCAACCACCAGAGCCAGTTCCCGGTGGTTACGCTTTCGTTTAATCTGGCGCCGGGAGCGTCGCTGGGCGCGGCGGTGGAGCATATCAAGCAGGTGACGAAGGGACTGGGGATGCCGGCCAGCATCGAACCCAGCTTCCAGGGAACGGCCCGAGCGTTTGAATTATCGCTGGCCAACGAGTTGATCCTGATCCTGGCGGCCTGCGTCACGGTTTACCTCGTTCTGGGCATATTATATGAGAGCTTTATTCATCCCATCACCATTCTTTCCACGCTGCCATCGGCCGGAGTGGGCGCGCTGCTGGCCCTGATTCTGTTCAAAAAAGATCTGGATGTCATTGCGCTGATCGGCCTCATTCTACTGATCGGGATTGTGAAGAAGAACGCCATCATGATGATCGACTTTGCGCTGCAAGCGGAGCGCAAGGAAGGGAAACGGCCGGAGGAAGCCATCTACCAGGCGTGCCTGCTGCGGTTCCGTCCGATCATGATGACCACCATGGCGGCGCTGCTGGGCGCGGTTCCACTCGCCTTCGGCAGCGGCGTAGGTTCGGAGCTGCGAAAACCGCTGGGCATCTGCATCATCGGCGGACTGCTGATCAGCCAGGTGCTGACGCTGTTCACGACGCCGGTGATCTATTTGTATTTCGGACGAGCGGCGGCGTGGGTCGCGCGGCTCCATGGTTCCGGCAGGCGTGAAGATCTTCTTTCCGGGGCGGAATCGACTTAAGACTGGCGCATATGAGCATTTCCACGCCATTCATTCACAGACCGGTGGCCACGACGCTGCTGCTGGTGGCGGTGACGCTGGCGGGCGGGATCGGCTACACGCTCTTGCCGGTGGCAGCATTGCCGGAGGTGGACTTTCCGACCATCATGGTCAGCGCGGGCCTGCCGGGAGCGAGTCCGGATGTGATGGCGGCGTCCGTCGCGACTCCGCTGGAGAAGCAGTTCACGCGCATCGCGGGCGTCACGGAAATGACCTCCAGGAGCTCGGTTGGATCGGCGATGATCGTACTGCAATTCGATCTGAGCCGCGACATCAACGGGGCGGCGCGCGAAGTGCAGGCGGCCATTAACTCGGCGGCCGGGTTTCTCCCTTCGAATCTTCCCTCCCTGCCGAGATACCGGAAGATCAATCCGGCCGACCAGCCGATTGTGCTGATGACACTGGAGTCGGATGTAGTGCCGAGGCCGCAGTTGTACGACATCGCCTCCTCGGTGTTTGCGCAGAAGCTGGCGCAAGTCAATGGCGTGGGCCAAGTCACGGTGGGTGGAAGCTCGCTTCCCGCGGTTCGCGTGGAAGTGAATCCGCAGCCGCTCTCCCGCTACAACGTGGGCCTGGATCAGATCGGCACGTTCCTCCAAGGCGCCAATGCGAACAAACCGAAAGGCTCGCTGGCGAACTCCCAGGAGGAGATTCCGATTTACGCCACCGACCAGCTCTTTCTGGCGAAAGATTACCAGAATCTCGTGGTGGTCTATCGGAACGGCGCGCCCGTCCGCCTGTCGGACCTGGGCCGCGTGATCGATGCCAACGAAGATGTCCGGAACTTCGGCGTTGTGAACGGCAATCCGATGGTTCAGATCCAGATCAGCCGCCAGCCGAATGCGAATATCATCGACACGGTGGCGCGGATCAAAGCTCTGATGCCGCAGTTTCAGGCCCAGCTTCCGCCGACCGTCCGTTTCAAGATCGCCAGCGACCGCACCACCACGACGCGGGAATCGTTGAGGGACGCGCAGCGCAATGTGATCGTCTCCATTTGTCTGGTGGTTCTGGTGGTGTTCGTCTTCCTGCGCAGCGCCTGGTCGACGTTTATTCCGAGCGTATCGGTGCCGGTATCCATCATCGCCACGTTCGGCGCGATGTATCTGATCGGGTACACCCTGGATAACCTTTCGCTGATGGCGCTGACGATTGCCACGGGATTCGTGGTGGACGATGCGATTGTGGTGATCGAGAACATTACGCGCCACCTGGAACATGGCATGAAACCGATGCAGGCCGCCCTCAAAGGGGCGGAAGAGATTGGTTTCACCGTTCTGTCGATGAGCATGTCGCTGATTGCCGTCTTCATTCCCATCCTGATGATGAGCGGCGTGGTGGGACGCCTGTTCCGCGAGTTCGCGGTGATTCTGGCGGTGGCCATCGCCATCTCCATGGTGATCTCCCTGACGGTTGTCCCCATGATGTGCGCGTGGCTGCTCAAGGAACACCGCGGCCACGGATACCTCTATAACCAGAGCGAAAAAGTCTACAAGTGGGTGATCTCCAGTTATGGGTCGGCGCTCAACGTCGTGCTGGATCATCCCGCGCCCGTGCTGCTCACCGTGTTGGTCACAGTGGGCATGAGCGTCTATCTTTACGACAAGATCCCGAAGGGATTTTTCCCGCAGCAGGATACGGGGCGCCTGCAGGGCTCCGTCATGGGCGAGCAGCACATTTCCTACCAAGCGCTGGTGGCAAAGGCGAAATGGTTCGAGGAGAAGGTCCGGGTGGACCCGGATGTCGAAACCGTCACGATGGTGTGCGGCACCAGCGGGGGCGGATTCGGGGGGAACTCGGCGCAGATGAACGTGCAGCTTAAACCGGTGGGGGTTCGCAAGTCCACTTCGGACCAGGTGATTGCGCGTCTGCGCCGCCAGACTTCGGGGGTGCCTGGGGCCACCCTGTTCCTGCAGAACTCCCAGGACGTGCGCGTGGGCGGCCGGCAAGGCAACGCGCAATACCAGTACACGCTGCAGGGGCCCGACTTCGACTCGCTGGCGATATGGGGGCCGAGGCTCCTGGACAAGCTCTCGACGGTGCCGGAGATTGCGGACGTCAGCTCGGACCAGCAGAATTCCGGCTTGTCGTCGAATGTGGTGATCGACCGCGATACCGCATCGCGGCTGGGCCTGACGGCGCAAGCCGTGGACTCGGCGCTCTACGACGCTTTTGGGCAGCGCCAGGTCTCGGTGATGTACAAGTCGATTAATCAGTACCACGTGGTTCTGGCCTTGCAGCAGCAATGGTGGGAAAGCCCGGACTTTCTGAATACGATCTACGTGCAGACGCCCAAAGGAACCGACGTTCCGTTGTCGACGTTCACGCACTTCACGCAGGGGATCACGCCGATTTCGCTGCCGCACCAGGGGCAGTTTCCGGCAACGACGCTTTCGTTCAACCTGGCGGAAAACGTGTCGCTGAGCGACGCCGTGGCCGCCATCAACCGGGCGGAAGTGGAGATGGGCCTGCCCGCCAACATCACGGGCAAGTTCGCCGGCACCGCGCGGGCCTATCAGGAAGCGCTTCAGAACCAGCCCATCCTGATCGCGACGGCGCTGCTGGCCGTTTACATCGTGCTGGGAATTCTGTACGAGAGCCTGATCCACCCTCTGACCATCATCTCGACGCTGCCGTCGGCGGGGGTGGGAGCGCTGGTGGCCATGGTCCTGTTCAAGAGCGATCTGGACATCGTGGGCATGATCGGAATTATCCTGCTGATCGGCATCGTGAAGAAGAACGCGATCATGATGATCGATTTCGCGCTGGCGGCCGAACGCAATGAAGGGATGAATTCGCGGGATGCCATCTACCAGGCCTGTCTGCTGAGGTTCCGGCCGATCATGATGACGACCATGTGCGCGCTGCTGGGCGGGATGCCGATGGCGCTCGGGTGGGGCGTTGGAGCGGAGTTGCGGAAACCTCTGGGAATTTCGATTGTAGGCGGCCTCTTAGTCAGCCAGATGTTGACTTTGTTCACCACGCCCGTTATTTATCTTTATTTCGACCGGCTGCGCAAGCGTTTCACCAGGCGGCAGCCGAGTTACCGGAACCGTCCCGGTTTTCTGATTCCCGGCGGCCTTGCCGAGAGCGGTGATTGATGACACGATTTTGGAAAATCTCACTTCTTGTTGCTTCTCTGGCCGGCGCAGGTTGTACCATCGGCCCGCGATACCAGCGGCCCGTGGCACAGACGCCGCCGGCCCTCAAAGAAATGGCCGGCAACGACCAGTGGAAGATGGCGACTCCCAGCGACGGCCTGCTGAAGGGTAAGTGGTGGGAGATATTTGGCGATCCGGAACTGAACCGGCTGGAAGAGTTAGTCAACGTCAATAACCAGAACGTCAAGCAGGCGGAAGCGCAGTTCCGGGAGGCGCGCGCGCTGGTTTTGGCCAATCACGCAAACTACTATCCCACTATCGGATCGAACCCGGCGATCTCACAAAGCCACCTTGAAGGAAAAAACAGCCATAGCTTTGCGTTACCCGCAACCGCGACATGGGAGCCGGATCTGTGGGGCCGGGTCCGTTTGTCGGTGGAGAATGCGGTGAGCAACGCGCAAGTGAGCGCGGCCGATCTGGAAAACATCCGGCTCAGCCAGCAGGCGCTGCTGGCGACCGATTACTTTTTGCTGGCGGCGCAGGACATGCAGCTCCAACTGCTCAGCGGTACGATCGGGGCCTACGAGAAGAACCTGCAGCTTACCATCAACCGCCATGGCGGCGGAGTTGCGTCGAGGTCCGATATTACGCTGGCGCAAACCCAGCTTTCGGCCGCCAAAGCGCAGAGTACGCAGATGCGCGTGGCGCGCGCGCAGGACGAGCACGCCATAGCCATGCTGACCGGTCAAGTGCCCGCCTCGCTGGAGATTGGCGCCAGCAAGATCGGCGGCCCGCCTCCGCCCATTCCGGTGGCTGTTCCCTCACAGCTTTTGGAGCGGCGCCCCGACATCGCGGCGAATGAGCGGCAGGTGGCCGCCGCCAACGCGAACATCGGTATTGCCGAAACGGCTTACTATCCCACGTTGACTCTTTCCGCGAGCCCCGGTTTTCTGGCGACCAATCTGGCGAATCTGTTGACCTACGCGAGCCGCAGTTGGTCCGCGGGCCCCTCGCTCTCTCAGACACTGTTTGATTTTGGCCGCCGCGGCGCCACGTTGGAGAGCGCCGAAGCCGCATACGACGCCACCGTGGCCGCTTACCGGCAGACGGTTCTCTCCGCCTTTCAGGAAGTGGAGGACGATCTTTCCAATTTGCGTTATCTGGCGGAAGAGGCGGTCGAGGAGCAGGAAGCCGTGGTAGCCTCCCAGGAGGCGCTGAGTCTGGAGATGGACCGGTATCGGGCGGGAACGGATTCCTACCTGAACGTGATCACGACCCAGATCATCGCATTAGGCGACCAGCAGACCGCCATCACCATCCTGCAGCAGCGCATGAGCGCGGCGGTGGATCTGGTCAAGGCCCTCGGCGGCGGTTGGGACGCCTCGACCTTGCCGTCGGGCAACGCTCTTCGTTCGGCCGCGCTGGGGGATCCCAAGAACACGCAAAACGTGGCTCAGCCGGCCGGCAAATAGGCGCGTGGCGCGCAGGCCAAAAGGGGTGGCGACGACTATTTCTTCGCCGGCGGCGGCGTCTGGGTGTTGTCATCCACCACGCCGCCATACTTGATGGTGGACCGGCCTTCGTATCGTTTGTAGTCCTGATACCGCACGGTCATCCGGATGCGCTGGTTCATGTTCTGGAAATGCAGCGTATCGTCGGCGTGGGTATAGGTGGGGAACCAGTACTTGCCGTCGACCTGCTCGCGGTAGGTCTCAAACCGGGGGAACTGGTTGGTCTTGGTGTTGATGATGCCGGTAGCTTTGCCGTAGGTCTTCACGATCTGGAGGTCGCGGTCGTCGACCCAGATCTGGCCCTCAAAATAGCGCTTGCCCTTCACCATCTTTTTGGGCTTCACCGAGAACACATAGCAGCCGATCTCGTCCACCTTCTCGCGGCCGAGGTAGTTGATATCGTATTCGGGAATCTCCGCGGTGGTCAAGACGAACGGCTGCACATTCCGCAAATCCTGCTCGTCCTCGGGCGTCAGCAGGATATTGCGGAGCGAGATGACAGGCGCACGCGTCACTTTCTCCATGCGCTTGCCTTCGGGCGTGAAAATGATATCTTCCTCCAGATACCACCTGCCACCGGTGGGGTTGCCGCCGCCATCGAGTTCTTCGAGTGTCACGGTCTGGTGATAGGTGTAGTTGTTGCGCGCCTGGGCGAACTCGGTCTCCTTGGCGGCAAACTTCCGGATGATTTCATCGGCATTGACGTTGTCGTCCGCCGCCCACATGGGCAGGCACACCGCGGCGATCACGGTCGAAAGAACGATTTCACGCATTTGGCCCTCTCTTCGCAGCTTACTCCACTGCCGCCAGTGCGCGCCACTCGCGTCCCTGCGATTCGGCCACGCCGCGGTGCGTCACGTAACCGTCGTAGGTGTTGACGCCCTGGCGGAGGCCGGCGTGGCGCGCGCAGGCGCCTTCCAGGCCGTGGTCCGCCAGCTCCAGCAGGTACGGGAAGGTGGCGTTGGTGAGCGCGAAGGTGGAGGTGTGCGGGACCGCGGCGGGCATGTTCGAAACGCAATAGTGGACCACGCCATCCACGACGTAGGTGGGCTCGGTGTGGGTGGTGGCGTGGGAGGTTTCGAAGCAGCCGCCCTGGTCGATGGCCACGTCCACCATCACCGCGCCGCGTTTCATGCCGGCGACCATTTCGCGCCGCACCAGCTTGGGGGCCGAAGTCCCGGGGATCAGAACCGCGCCCACCACCAGGTCGGCGGTCTTGAGGTTCTCGCCGATGGTCCAGGCGTTGGACGCCAGCGTCACCACCTGGCCGTTGAAGATGTCGTCCAGCTCGCGCAGGCGGTCGAGATTGCGGTCGATGATGGTGACGTGCGCGCCCATCCCGATGGCCACCTTGGCGGCGTTGATTCCCACAATGCCGCCGCCCAGGATGATCACGTTGCCCGGCGCCACGCCCGGCACGCCGCCCAGCAGGATGCCGCGTCCACCGTGGGTCTTTTGCAGGTACTCGGCCCCCACCTGGACGGACATGCGCCCCGCCACCTCGCTCATGGGGGTGAGCAGGGGCAGGGAACCGTCCTTCTCGACGATGGTTTCATAGGCCACGCCGTTCACCTTGGCGGCCAGCAGTTTGTCGGTCAGTTCCGGCAGCGGCGCCAGGTGCAGGTAGGTGAACAGGATCAGACCCGGACGGAAATAGCCGTACTCGGCGGGCTGCGGCTCTTTGACTTTCACCACCACCCCGGCCTTATGCCACACTTCCGCCGCGCTCGCGAGAATGATGGCGCCGGTGTCCGTGTATTCCCGGTCAGTGATGGAGCTGCCTTCTCCGGCGCGCGTCTCGACCAGGACCTGGTGGCCCGCCTCGCGCAGCGCGATGACACCGCTGGGGACCAACCCGACGCGGGTCTCGTGGTCCTTGATTTCCCTGGGAACGCCGATGATCATGAGTGCGTGTCTCCCTGTAACCAGATTAGCACCACCGAAACGTGGGTTGTTCATAGTCCGATGCAACTCATCCTTCCGGCAGTTGATACTCCACGCACCTCACGCTTTCGCCCTCAAGGCTCACCTCAATCACGGTATTGACCAAGTCTCGTCCTGCGAGGTACTGAATCGCCCCTTCGAAGAGAGCCCGCTGCAAGGCCGGAACCACGTTTGGAACCAGAACGACAAGGCCGGGGTGAAGCTCCAATTTCCCGAAGAGCTGGATGAAGTCCACACGGTTGTTTGTGACGAATGTGAATTCGTCTTTGATGATCCGCTCCGCCAGAGCCCAGTCCGGCTGGCCGCTCAAGCGGAGGTGGTTGACGTGGGTCGCCTCGAAACCGGCGGCGTGGGCCAGCCCGACTAGCGACTCATGCAGGCACTCATCGATTAGGAACCTCATGCACTCCCGATCAGAGCGCTCAGCCGGAAGGATTTCCCGCCCCGCGCCTTTCTTCCCTGCCAGGGGCGGCGGCTGGGACGTCCCCGCCTTGGAAACGCACGCATGTACAGCGGCGCGATGGCGATCTTTTCCTTGTTCAGGGTCGAATAGCCCTCAAGGATCTCCTCGGCTGTCGCTCCCTGGGCAAGCATATCGGCGACCAAGTCTACAGGAATCCGCGTGCCCTTGAAGACCGGTGTTCCACGCATGATCTCTGGATCGCTGACCACCATTTCTTCGATACGGGCGAACTGCTTCAAGTGGCTCTCTATCCTTCGCCTCGCGGACCCGATTTCGATCACAAGCGCGGTTCCATTCGCGACGCGCAGTTTTTCCGTCTTCGGCGACCGTTGGATCGACTCCGCGATCTCTCGACGGGTCCCCACGGGCAGAAGCCGAAGGCCTTCCGCCTCAAGTTGTAGGAAGATCAACTGTTCCTTTGTGAGCAGGCGGCGCACGGTTGCGCCCGAGCGCGCGGTGCGGGGGCGTATCAAGCGGCTGTCGATCGCCTTATGAACCGCAGCAAGGGGCAAACCTGTCACCGCGGCGGCTTGCGCGGGCGTGTATCCGTCCATGCCTTAATTCTACTCTAAACGGAGAAGAATTATTTGAGCCGTGCTTTGAAGGCTCGCTTCGGCGCATGGGAGGTGGGGCCCGATGTGATACAGCGATTCTGAATTGGGACTCCGGTTCCGAGGAAGGATTCACATGAAGAGAGTGCTTGCCGTGTTTGCTCTGGCCACCCTGTCGGGAATGGCCGCGGATTGGACTGGCTACATCATCGACCAGGCCTGCGCGGGCAAGAAAGAGATGAGGGGGAACGTCGCTTGCGCCCAAAGTTGCATCAAGCGCGGATCACCCGCCGTGCTGGTCACCGATGACGGGCAGATCTACAAAATCGCCGACCAGGCCAAGGTGACGGAATACGCTGGCTACAAGGTCACCATCACCGGCAAGATGGATGGCGACAGCATTAAAGTAGACAGCGTCAAGAAGTAAATTCGGCAGCGCCGGCGGATCTATGCCGCCGGCTTCTTCCGGGCCCCACAAAACCACCGGCGGCAAGACCGCCGGCGCTACCCGTATAATCGAGAATGGAGTCGTCGCATGAGAAAGCCCCTGCTCTACGGGTTCGCCATCGTGGCGCTGGTATTGTCGGTGGCGCTGGTGGTGTGGCAGGGATCTTTCAGTCCGTGGCAGTTCGGTCCATCGGATCCCTACCAGACGTTCATCTTCTGGGCCATATCGAGCCTCATCTTCGTCCTCATGGTGACGCTCGGGTTCATACTGTTCCGCGAAGGCGTCAAGCTCTACGTGGAGCGGCAGAGCAACCGGGAAGGCTCGCGCATCAAGACCAAGCTGGTGGTGGGCGCACTCACCCTGAGTTTCCTGCCGGTCTTTTTCCTGGTGCTGTTCAGTTATGAGGTGATGAATCACAGCCTGGAGGCGTGGTTCCGAAAACCCGCCGACAACGAGGTGCATCTCTTCGTGGAGGCCTCCGTGCTGCTGCAGCGCGACATTCAGGACAAGGTCAACACGCAGGCGGCACTGCTGGCCGCGCAGCCGGAGACGCGCCAACTTCTGGCGGATGGGGTGGGCACGCCGGGATTCCTGGATCGCTTCTCCAAAAGCCAGGGGTTGGTGTCGGCGGCCATCCTTCCCGCGTTGGGCGACGTGCCGCTGGATTCCTCGGGGACGTTCACCCGTACTGACGACGTCACTGCCCGCTCGCCCGTCATCGACGGCGACCGAACCATCGGCTATGTGGCGCTGGCCGCGCGGCTCCCACTGGACGTGGCGCGGCAAACGGCGGCCATCGAAAAATACAACCAGCAATGGAGCGCGATCCGCCAGGTCAGCAAGAATTTCAAGCTGTTTTACGTGATGCTGATGGCCGTGATCACGCTGTTCGTGCTGTTCGTGGCAACCTGGATCGCGCTGTTTCTTTCGAAGCAGATCAGCATTCCCATTACCGCGCTGCTGGATGCCGCCCGCGAAGTGCGCCGCGGCAACCTCAAGCACCGCGTCCATGTGCGCGCCACCGACGAGCTGGCATCGCTGGTGCGCGGCTTCAACCAGATGACGCAGGAACTGGAGACCAGCAACCTGGAGCTCGACCGCCGCCGGCGATTCACCGAGGCCATCCTCGAAAGCATCCCCACGGGCGTCATCTCGATTGGCGCCGACGGCTCCATCCAGCGCGTGAACCAGGCGCTTTCCAAGATCTTCCCGGCCGATCAGGCGGCCCGCGCCACGCGCCTGGAGGACCTGTTCTCGCGCGAGGACACGGCCGAAATCAAGTACCTCATGAAGCGCGCGCGGCGCACCGGCGTGGCTTCGCGCCAGCTCGAGCTGCGCACTGAGAACCGCAAGCTGCATCTGGCCATCACGGTTTCGGCGCTCGAAGAGAAGCTCACTTCGGGGTTCGTGGTGGTGCTGGAAGACACCAGTGAGCTGCTGCGCGCGCAGAAGGCCGACGCGTGGCACGAGGTGGCCCGCCGCGTGGCCCACGAGATCAAGAATCCGCTGACGCCCATCGCGCTTTCGGCCGAGCGCATCGGGCGGCAGCTCGACCGCCTGGATCTGCCGCCCGGGGCCGCGCGCATCGTACACGAATGCGCCGCCACTATTTCGAAATCGGTGGAATCGGTGAAAACGCTGGTGGACGAATTCTCCCAATTCGCGCGCTTCCCCTCGGCCCAGCCCGTGCGCTCCGATCTGAACCAGGTGGTGGCCGGCGCGCTGGCGGTTTTCCACGGGCGACTGGACGGCATTTCCATCGAAACCAGTTTCGGCGCGGGGTTGCCACCCGTGAACCTGGACCGCGAGCAGTTCGAGCGCGCGGTGGTGAACCTGGTGGACAACGCCGCCGAAGCCATGCAGGATTCGCTGGTGAAGAAGCTGTATATCGCCACCCAGCCCGGCGCGGCCGAGACGGTGGAGCTGGTGGTCGCGGATTCGGGCTGCGGCGTCAGCCCCGAAGAAAAGGAAAAACTTTTTCTGCCCTATTTTTCGACCAAGAACCGCGGCACCGGCCTCGGCCTGGCCATCGTGAGCCATATTGTGGCCGAGCACAACGGCACCATCCGGGTGGAGGACAATCGGCCGGCGGGCGCGCGCTTTACGGTGGAGATCCCGGCGCTCATGGAGCCGGAGCCGGCGGAGACAGGGGCCCAGGGGGCACCCCACCCAGCCGCGGTCAAGGTATGAAGCAGCGGCGCATTCTGGTGGTGGACGACGAGCCGGGCATTCGCCAGTCCTTGAGCGGCGTGCTGGAGGATGAAGGCTACCACGCGGAGGCCGTGGAGAGCGGCGAGGCGTGCCTGGCGGCGCTTCCGGGCGCGGATTTCGAGCTGGTCCTGCTGGATATCTGGCTGCCGGGCGTGGACGGCATGGAGGTGCTGGCGCGCATCCAGGAGATTCCCGTCTCCGAGCGGCCCGTGGTGGTGGTGATTTCCGGCCACGGCAGCATTGAAGCCGCGGTAAGAGCCACCAAGCTGGGCGCGTTCGATTTTCTGGAAAAGCCGCTCTCCATCGGCAAGGTTTCGGTGGTGGTGAAGAACGCGCTGGCGCACCGCGCACTGGCGATTGAGAACAGCGAACTCAAGGCAGACAGCGGCGTGCGCTACCGCATCATCGGGGAAAGCGTCCCCATGAAGGCGCTGCGGCAGCAGCTCGCGCTGATGGCCGGCACCAATGGCCGCGTGCTGATCTACGGCGAGAGCGGCACCGGCAAGGAGCTGGTGGCCCACGCCATCCACGCGCTCAGCCCGCGCGCCGCGCAGCCATTCGTGGAGGTGAACTGCGCCGCCATCCCCGAAGAGCTGATCGAGAGCGAGCTGTTCGGGCACATCAAGGGCAGCTTCACCAGCGCCCACGAAACCAAGATCGGGAAGTTCCAGAAAGCCGATGGCGGCACGCTGTTCCTGGACGAAGTGGGCGACATGAGCCTGCGCACCCAGTCCAAGGTGCTGCGCGTGCTGGAAGAGCAGCGCTTCGAGCCGGTGGGCGCCGCCGAATCCATGCAGGTGGACGTGCGCGTGGTGGCGGCCACCAACAAGCACCTGGATGAGGAGATCGACCACGGCAATTTCCGCGAGGACCTGTTCTACCGCCTGAACGTGATCCCCTTCTTCGTGCCGCCGCTGCGCGACCGGCGCGAAGACATCCCGCTGCTGGCCGATCATTTCCTGCGCGAATTCACCACCGCTTACGGCCGGAAGCCCAAAGAGCTGACCGTGGAAGCCTACGGCGTGCTGGGGGAGCATCACTGGCCGGGCAACGTGCGCGAGCTGAAGAACCTGATCGAGCGAATCGTGATTCTCAACCCGCAAGTGCGGGTGGACGCGCGCCACATCCCGCTGGCCGCCGCGCGCCGGCAGGCGGAGCGCGCCACGGGCCGCTTCGGGAGCTTGCAGGAAGTGCGGGAAGCCGCCGAGCGCGAGTACATCCTCAAGAAGCTGGAAGAGACCAACGGCAACGTGACGCGCACGGCGGAGCTGCTGGGGCTGGAGCGCAGCAACTTGTACCGGAAGATGAAGGCGCTGGGGATCGGGCCGAAAGAGTGAATCCCTCGCGCCGAATTCCGCATCACCCATCTGTATGACAAGACTCCTTCTCACGGGTATGGTTATGACGGCATCTCTGTTCGGAGCATCCAGCGTGCATGAGTTCACGCTGAACTCGATTGATGGCAAACCCGCCCCCCTTTCGGCGTACCAAGGCAAGGTCGTGCTGATTGTCAATGTGGCCAGCAGGTGCGGATTCACGCCGCAGTACGCCGGGCTCGAGGCGCTCTACGAAAAGTACAAGGACCGGGGATTCGCGATTCTCGGGTTCCCGGCCAACAATTTCGGCGGCCAGGAGCCGGGAACCAATGAAGAGATCAAGACCTTCTGCAGCAGCAAGTACAACGTGACTTTCCCGATGTACGCGAAGATCTCGGTGAAGGGCGACGACAAGGCGCCACTGTACCAGTTTCTGACCGCGGCCACGGGTAGCGAGATCCAGTGGAATTTCACCAAGTTCCTGGTGGACAAGGAGGGCAAGGTGGTAGCCCGCTTCGAACCCAAAGTGACGCCCGATTCCCCCGATGTCGCCAGTGCCATTGAGAAAGCGCTACGGTAAATCACAGTTTCGCGCCGCACCAGGCGCAGTGAGACCATCCCGGTTGGCCGGCACGGTGGCATTGCGGGCACGCCGGCAGTACGTTGGCGCCGCAAATGGGGCAGAAGGCGTGGCCTTGTTTGGTGGATGTGCCGCACTTCGAGCAGTAGCTCGGCATCGGTTCGCGGAGAATGAAGTATAGGATCACGCCAAGGCCGTTGGGGATGAAAACCGCCAGCAGCGTCCACATCACGTAACGCATGCCGCGGCGGCGGGCATCGCCATAGACGTAGCCGAGCACCACGGTCCATCCCGCCATGAGGAGTGGCGGCACGGCAATCAAGATCCGGACCGCTTGGGGTACGTCGCGATTCCAGGGGATCATGAAGTTCATCAGCATGAACATCGCCAGAAAAACCAGGGCGGCAATCCACCAGGTCAAGGGTGGAATTACCTGCGTGCGTTGAGAATCGGGGGTCATAACAGGCTCTTTTCCAAACGGCGGCGGGAAGCGAACATAACCGCCACCGCCCCGGCCGCCATGTACGCGGGAACGGTGGTCAACACCAACCAGGCCAGCCAGCCGGCGCTGCCGGTGAGAAGGCGGTAGAGGCCCCAGGTGGTCAAAGCCGCCATCCAGGCAAACAGGCCCGCGGCCACGGCCAGGAGTGCGCCGTGGCGCAGGCCGGCTTGAGCCGCCAGTTCCGCGGCCACGCGCGCCTCGGTGCGGGCCAGCAGGTCCGGCGGCGCCATGGGCGTGGGCAAGCGGCCCAAACCGGCGGAGACGGCGGCCAGATCGTCGAGCGCGGTTGCGCACTCGGCGCACTCGCGGACGTGCTCGCGCACACGGCGCTCATCGGCGGCATCCAGAAGGCCGGCCGCGCTCAGCGCCAGCAGTTGGCGGATGGTCTCATGGGTGGTCATAGTAAGTCTTCCTTGCGATAGCGGGCGGTCATTTGCTCCCGCAGAGTTTCGAGCGCGCGCCCGACGCGGCTTTTCACGGTGGATAGCGGCGCGCGGGTCACTTCGGCGATTTCTTCGAGCTTCATGCCTTCTTCAAACCGCAGCGTGAGGACTTCCCGGTAGGGCGCGGAAAGCCCCGCCATTTCCGAGGAAAGGATGGCTGTGCGCTCCGAAGCCATGGCGGCCGAGAGAGCGTCCGGCTCCGCGGCGGCGAGCGCGCGCCCCGATTCTTCGAGGCTTTCGCCGGTCTTGCGACGCAGCAGATCCATGGCGGCGTTGTGAGCGATGGCGAAGAGCCAGGTATCGAAGCCGCGGCGCGAATCGTAGCGGCCGATCTGGCGCGCTACGTTGAGCCAGGTCTGCTGGAACAGGTCGTCGGCGGCGGCCGGTTCCCGCACCAGCCGGCGCAAGTAGCGGTAGAGACGATGCTGGTACCGGGCCACGACCGACGCCAGGGCGGCGGAGTCGCGGCGCCGCAGCCGAGCGATCTCGTCGGGTTCCGCCACGGGCACGTCCTCGAAGTGGGCAGCTTGGTCAATCATAACCGCACTGGGGTATACGTGTCAGGAGGGAAAAAAGACGCACGCGAGCGGGCGAGACTCCCGGTTCGAGCCACGCGGCAGAGAAAACCCGCATTGGGCGTTCCGCCGCCGGCGCTACGCGGTAGACTGGCTGAGGTGGACGGGCACACGCTGCGGGCGGTAATTGTCGACGACGAAGAACTGGCGCGCGGGTTCCTGCGCGAAATGCTGGCGGCGCACCCGGAAATCGAAATCGTGGCCGAGTGCGCCAACGGGTTCGAGGCGGTGAAGGCCATTGTCGAGGCCGCTCCGGACCTGGTATTTCTCGACGTCCAGATGCCTAAACTGGACGGTTTCGAGGTGCTGGAGCTGATCGAGCCGCGGGGCCCAGAGAGCACCCCGGCGGTGATTTTTGTGACCGCCTACGACCAGTACGCCATGCGCGCGTTCGACGCCCACGCGGTGGATTACCTTTTGAAGCCGTTCAGCGTCGAGCGCTTCGAGCGGGCGCTGGAGCGGGCCAAGGCGCGGCTGGGAACGCGGGCAGCGCGCGTGCCCAACGAGCGGCCCCAACGCCTGGCGGTGCGGGACGGCACGCGGGTCCACGTGATCCCGCTCGAAAAACTGGATTACGCGGAGGCGCAGGACGACTACGTGGCGCTCCACAGCGGCGGCAAGAGCTACCTGAAGCAGCAGACCATCGCCGGCCTCGAAGCCCTGCTCGACCCGGCGCGGTTCGTGCGCATACACCGCTCCGCGATTGTCAACCTGGAGCGCGTGGCGCGCATCGAGCCGTACGCGAAAGAGAGCCGGGTGGCGATTCTCAGCGACGGCACGCGGCTGCCGGTGAGCCGCTCGGGCTACGCGCGGCTGCTGGAAGCCATGGGGGATTCGCAAGGCAGCCGCAACACCACGCGGTAGACGCCGTCCGCCGGGCCGGCCTGGAAGGACGCATCTTCTCCGTAGCGCACCTGGAGCCGGCGGCGGACATGGGCAAGGCCCATACCCATGGTGTGCGGCGCGGGGGTTTCGGGGTCGAAGGCGTTTTCCACGGTGATGGAAACCGATGCGCCGGAGCGGCGCGCGGCGAGCCGGATGGAACCGCCTTCCACCAGGCCGGCGATGCCGTGCTTGACGGCGTTCTCGACCAGCGGTTGAAGCAGCAGGGCGGGAACCGCGCAGTCCTCGCAGGCCGGCTCGATTTCCTCCTCCACGCGGAGACGCGGGCCGAAGCGCACCTGCTCCACTTCGAGGTAGCCGCGGGCCAGCGCCAGCTCCTCGCGAAGCGGGATGCTTTCGCGGCCGGCAAGCGCCAGGGTGCCGCGGAGGAAGCCGGAAAAGCGCACGCACATTTCCCGGGCGCGCGCGCCGTCGATGGTGGCCAAAGCGGCGATGGAGTGAAGGCTGTTGAACAGAAAGTGGGGGTTGATCTGCGCGCGGAGAGCTTGCAGCTCGGCTTCGCGGGCCAGCGTGCGAGCTTCGGCGGCGTGGCGCTCCGCGGCGCGGGATTCCTCAGCGGCCAGTGCGGCGTAATGCAGTCCGGCCGAAAGCAAATAGAGCAGCACGCCCATGCCGAATAGAGGGGACGGTTGCAGCGCGGGCCGCTCGAGCAAGTACGCCGCCAGCCAGGCGCTCCCCAGCAACAACAAACTAACCGCCAGAGCGGCCGCACCCCAAGTCGTCAGAAGATAGGACAGGCCAGAAAGGCGCAACGGCCGGGTCTGGCAGATGTACCAAGGCGACAGGCAGGCAAATGCGTAGACCAGGCAGGCGGGCGCCAGGACAGCCGCCGCGTCCCGCCAGGACACCCCGCCGGAGGCCCAGGCCACGTAGACCAGTAGCGCCAGGATGGGAATCCACGCCAGCAGGTACGCCAGCAGCCGCCGGCGCGACGCGAGAATCGGGTGCATGGCGGATCAGTTCTTCACTTCGACGCCGCTAAAGACCGCCCCGCCTCTCACGAAAAGCCGCTTCAAGCCGGGGGTCTGCGGATTCGGCTGGGTGGTGTTGTCAACAAAGGCGCCGAAGGCGCCGTGGCCATCGATGACGACGCTCCAGGTCTCCGGAACGCGGATTTCGACGCCGCTAAACACGGCGGAGATCTTGAGGGTGGCGGAATCACCCGTCATAACAGCCCCGCGGAGATCGATCTGGTAGCCGCTGAAGACGGCCTCGATACGGCCGCCGGTGAAATCCTGAGTGTTGATCTGGCGCTTGCCGCCGCCGAACACGGAGGCTTCCCGCATCCTGCCATGGGCGTAGAATCGAGGTCCTCGGGAAATGCCGTGCCACGAGTCGCGGTTGAACAGCATCAGGAGGCCGGCGCCGATCAGGAAGAGCGGCCAGAGGTCGTGCATTCTCACATTCAGAAATCCCAGGGTCTGGCCGAGAAGGACGGCGCCCACGCCCACGAGGATGGCCCCCGTGACGTGTCCGCCTTGGGTGTCGGAATCCACCAGCTTCACCAGCCCGATGGCGATCAGAATCACCGGCCAGTAGCGGGCCCATTCCGAAAGATAGAGGATGTTCAGGTTGTTGAGCAGGAACAGCACGCCGATGCCGATGACGACGATGGCGGGGATCAGCCGGTGGCCCGTTTCCCAGCCGTTGTTGGGTTGATTGTCAGTGGGTTGCATGACCTCAGAGTACGGCGCGGAATGGAAAGACGCCTGCGTTTTTCGGCGAACAGCGGCTGGTTACCGGTGAGCGGCGGATAGCATCCCCCGGAGCAATTCCCGCTGCTTCTCACCGATGGCCGCCCAGTCGAAATTGCGGACGGCGTGGCCGTGGGCGGCGCGAGCCAGTTGTTCCCGGCGATCGGGGTCGGCGATCAAGGTGGCCACGCCGGCGGCGAAGGCCTCGGACGTATCGGCCACCCACACGCTGTGGCCGTGGAGCAAGCCCAGGCCGGCGCATCCGGATGTGGTGGAGACCACGGCGCGCTCGATGGCCATGGCTTCCAGCACCTTCACGTTGGTGCCGGCCGAGACGGTGGTGGGCACAACGATGAGGTTGGCTTCGACGTAGAGCGGGCGCACGTCCTCGATGAAACCGAGCATATGAATGCGCTCTTCGGGGCGCGGCTCTGGGGAATCGGCGAAGGCGCGCCAGTAAGTCAGACGATCGGGGCCGCAGACCACCGTCAGGGTCATCCGCGGAAATTTTTCACGCAGCAGCGGCCAGACTTGTTCGGTGAAGAAGCGGTAGGCGGCCACGTTGGGAGAATGGCGGAACGATCCGATGAAGAGCAGGCGTTCGCCGGGCTGTTCGGGTTGGGGGTGGAAGCGCGTCAGGTCGACGCCGTTGGGGACCACCGCCGTGGGCGCGGCCGGCCCGAGCAACTTGGCGTCTTTGGGCGACATGACCACCACGCGGCGGTAGCGGCGCGCCTGGCGGGTTTCGAAACGGCGCCAGCGGAACCAATCCCACCAGGCCGAGAGCGTACGCTCACGCCGCGCGACCTGGCGGAACAGGTCGAAGGTGACGTCGTGCTCGACCAGAATATCGCCGCCGTAGCGCGCCAGTTGGGTGTATTCCACCTGCAACAGTTCGAAACCGAAGGCACGGCGCTCTTCCGCGAGGGCCCACCACATGCCCGGAGAGTGGAACTCGCGTACTTCTGGGGGCAGCAGCGTGGACCAGCGCGGCTCGCGGTAGCGCGGCTTCCTCACCAGCGCCAGGCGCGCGCAGAATTCCAGCAGCGGCGCGGGGTCGGGCTCCTCGGCGGTGTCGAAGAAGGAGAGCAGCTCGACGTCGAACTCGCGCGCCATCTCGCGCAGCAGGTTGTAGATGCGCACTGCGCCGCCGTGCGCGAGCGGGTAGGGGAAATAGGGAGAGAGCACGGCCACGCGGCGGCGCCCGGGCGAGGTGGCGCGGCCTTCCATGGCGCGATAACCCTGGGACGCCTGCGTCCGCTCGCGATGGGGCCACGGCCACCACCAGGGGCGCAGATAGATGCGGTCGAGCGGCACGCCGCGCCAGAACAGGAACGAGGCCAGATTGAACCGCAGGTGGTGGCGTTCGAGGCGCGAGTTGTAAGCCAGGATCTTGCGCGGCGCCAGCCGATAGGCCGCGCGGCGTAAGGCGCTGGGCTGGCGCGTCAGCATCACGGGCGCCAGGGCGATGCGGTAGCGCTGGAGCTCGATGCGCAGTTCCGGCCAATTCTCTTCCGTGGCCAGAAAGTGCCGGCGGTCCGGCAGCAGCTCGCGGATTTCCTGGGCCATGCGCCGGCACAGTTCGGCATCGCCGGTGGAGAAGGCGACCACCACGGCTGCCGGGTCCTTGCCCAGCAACTGGAAGATCCACTGTTTCAGGTGTGGAAGCAACGACACTTGAGTGCGTACCTGGAATGCCCGCCCGGACCGCGAGCGGCCTGGAATCGTCCTGTGTGGAAAATGCCCAATACTGGAGGCTAACACGGCGCCGCGGCCCTGCGGAGTGAGAGACCCCAGTTAGGCGGCGGGGCCTCGAGCAGCCGCATAGTACCGAGGTGCGCGGGGTCTTGCGTGGTTTGGGGGCGGGCGCTTTCGCCGGGCGTATTTGAAGCCGGGCGCCCAGGAGTGAAAAAGGAATCCGGCTGTGGCGGCCTTCGCGCCCCAGCCGGAACCGGGAGACAGCCGGTGGGCTGTCAGAATTCGTAGCTGAGTCCCACCATGGGGACGAAATCGTGCAGAATACTGCCAAATTTCGCGCCCGGAGCCGGAGCGATGATTTCCTTGGGGAAGGCGGTGATGTAATCGCGGAATTCGGTTCGCAGACAGACATTGCGTCTAATAAAATACTTCATTCCGCCGCCCACGCTGGCCATCGGCTTGAGGGCCTGGGTCTTGGTAAAGTAGCCATACTGGCTGAGGGGCTGATAAGCCGCCTCGGCGCCGGTTCCGCGGAAGATTTTCATGCCGCCGCCGATGGCGGCGAAGAACTGCACGGGGGAGTTCTTGCGGGAGGTGCGCAGGATCAAGTCATAGTGCACCACGTGGGCCACGCCGGAAAACGAGACGGAGGAGCCGCCGCTCGACAGTTGCAGATTATTTTGCAGGTAGGCATAGCGGAACTCGCCGCCAATATGGCCATAGAGGTTGTTGCCAAGGAACGCGCCGAAGGCGGCGCCGGTCTGGAAACCGGCGGTCGCGGAACCGGGCGAGCCGGTCACCGCGACATTGCTCAAGAACCCGCCGCCGCCAATCCCTCCAACTTCCCACTGCTGGGCGCGGCCGGCGGCGGCCGCGGCGGCCAAGAGCAAGATCGATAATGCGAGCGTTCTCATGTGAATCTCCTGTTGCGGTTGTTAGTTGACTACGCGCACGCTCAGGGTGGTGGAACTGCCCGCCTGGGAGACCACCAGCGGGATGTCCATGCCTTGCGGCACGCCCGAAGGAACCGACGCGTTGATCTGGTAGACGCCCACTTCGCCGGGGACCAGGCCGGCGTAGAGGACGTTCAGGGGAGCTCCGCCCAGGGTCACGGACGCGGAGATCACGGTATTGGGCAGTGGCAGGGCGGGCGCGGGCAATCCGGAATCCACGAACGGCGAAGTACGGCCCATGCCGGTGGCGTAGATGATGATGATATCGCCGGGGTGGATGGGATTGGTGGGCGTAATGAGCTCGCCGTTATCGTCGCGAAAGACGGTTGCGAGGCCAGTCTCCGGCCCCGCCGTGCCGGTGAGAAAAATGCTGGGAGCCGCGGGTAAGATCGAGAAATAGAAGCTATCGCTGATGCCGCCGGGCGTGCGCAGGATCATGGTGGCGCTGCCGTCCACGTTGGTGGGCAACTGCCCGTTGATCTGCTGGGCGGAGACGAACAGCATGGGCACG
>Ga0181536_10000746_pt1 | contig 38996 bp, 33 predicted proteins | sample PEATcosm2014_Bin_41_FD_121105 | JGI IMG/M metagenome (GOLD analysis project Ga0181536, IMG submission 121105) | Peatland microbial communities from MTU Mesocosm Facility, Houghton, MI, USA - PEATcosm2014_Bin17_60_metaG | ecosystem: Environmental > Terrestrial > Soil > Wetlands > Peat | place...
GCGGCATTGCTCGATTTGCCGAAGACACCGGAGCCCTTGCCCTTCGTCAACGCCGAGACAGCCGACTGGGTGCTCGCCGCATCGGTGATCGAAGCCTCGATCGCGTTCCCGGTGCCGTTCGTCGTGACTGCGACGGCCGGGGACGAGTTCTTCGCGTTGTCGATCGTGGCCCTGACAGCGCTGCCCGTACCGCCGCTCCACGCGTCCACGGCCGGGCTGCCGTTCTTGACGTTTACAACCTGGGCAAATACAGGAGTGCTCAGTTCCTTTGATCCATATGCGGTGTCGGTGGCCTTCACCCCGTAGCCGGTGCCTATGCCAAGAGCCACGACGCCCGACGGACCGCCGGCGAGCACGCCGCCGATGCCGCTGGTGGTGACGCCGACAACGCCGAACGTCTTGGCGGAGCTCCCGACAACGCCGAAGCCGCTGCCTGTCGACTCGCCGTGGACGCCGGGCCCTGAGCCATTCGTCAACGCCGAGACGGCCGGGTTGGAGTTTGCCTCATTGGTGATCGTGACCTCGACCGCGGTCCCGGTACCGTCGGTCGAAGCGGCAAGTGCCGCGGCAGGACTGGCCGAGTTGGTGATCGACGCGGACACTGCGGTGCCGTTGGTGGAGTTGCCCTGGATGCCGTAGCCGCCCCCTGGGCTCTTATCGATGCCGTACACGCCGGAGCTGCCGGTCTGGCTGGTTTGGCCTTGGAAGCCGTTCCCGTTGGTTGTATTGACTATGGTCGAGTCGCTTGCAGTGTTCGTCTTGCCTAGAAGGACCGAGCCGCCGTTCGATGCGTCGGCGGGCTTGGCGCCGCCGACCAGGCCGAGCGTGATCCCCGCGCCGGCTGCTGCGGCACCGAGCATGAGCGCCCGTCTTCCGTAGCGAGTGGCCGCACCCTCCTGCAGGGCACGGTCCTCCTCGGAGGATGCGCCGCTGTCTTGAGAAACAAAGTCGCTCATCTGCCTGTGCCTCCGCTCTGTCGGCTCGAGCCCGACGCCAAACGGTATCTCGCAGGTGGCGACTGTTCCCATGCCGCGCGGGGGCGTACGACCAAGACCGGCAAGGAAACGTCACAGGGACGCCGCTCGATAGTCGTGCTTGCCGCCCAAGGCTCGAAGCGGGCTCAACCGCTAGTGGGCACTCACCATTTTCGGGAAGCAGCCGGTCTGCGGCGTTGTGGTACTGGTCGGGGCACTACCCGCCGCCGCACGCGCGCCGCTCACCGTTTCAAGCAGGTCTTCAAGGGCCGAATGACCTGAGTCGATACTGATAAATGGCGCACGACACCCGGTCGGAGCTGTCCCGGTACCGCACTGCGGAGGCCAGTCCGAGGAAGTGCGAGTGGCAGTGGGCTGGTGCCGATGCGAGCCGACCCCGCCGTCGATCTTCGCGACATTGTCCGGCCCAGTCCGGCGCGTGCCGGTCTTGATCAGGCTGCGGCCTCTGCGCCCGACCTGGCTCTGTACACTGCGGAGTAACGACTTTGTAAGGCGAGTGGTTGCAGTTAACAAGTTGAAGTTCTGTCTCCTGGTTGTAGCCAGCGGCCTTTGTTTGCTGGCACTGGCTGTGCTCATTGTGCTCACAAACACGGCGGCACTCGTGGTCACGCTGGCCATTATGGGCACGATTGTCTTCCTGCTGGTTCGCCGGGGCTTGGCAGAGGCACGCGGGACTAACTCAGGAAGATAGACCAGGTCAATCACAGGCGCTGTGACGACGAGGAAGTTGTTCACTGGTTGTCATCACGGCCCAAGCTCGGCGTGTGGCTCGTCCGCTGCGTCAGCGTCGAGCAAGGTTGCCTGAACCGGCCGTGCCCCGACTTCCTCAGTGATGAGGGGCCGCCAGCGACCAGACAAGGACGAAGTAGCAGGCACTCGCGACGACGACCATGGTGTGCCAGACCTCGTGGTAGCCGAACACCTCGGGGCTCGGGTCGGGCCATCGCGCCGCGAGAACCCCGGCACCAGCGGTGTAGAGGAAGCCCATCGAGCCGAGCAGGGCGAGGTGTGGCGTGCTGAGGCGGTGGACCGCCTCAGGCAGGGTGAACACGGCAAGCCACCCGAGTGCCAGATAGGTCGACGAGGTTAGACGACGGGTTGCTTCGAAGTTGATCGTCGTGCCGAGCACGGCAGCACCTGCCCCGAACCAGGCGAGGCCGAGCACGACGAAAGAGATCTTGCCGGGAACACCAAGCAAGCAGTACGGCGTCATGCATGCCGCGATGTAGATGGGGATCATCGCGTAGTCGACCTGACGCAAACGTCTGCGGGCAACGGGAGACCACGAGCCCAGGTGGTAGCTGGCGCTCGCTGCGTATAGGCCGACAAGTGCGACCGCGTACAAGCCCACGCCCCCACCGGCGCCGTCTCGCCAGACGAGAACGACACTGCCGGGCAGTGCCATAACGAGCGCCCCGAGGTGCACGAGGCCCCGCGCCCTCGGTGCTTCTCCGCTGCCGGAGGGACGCAGCTGGCGATCCGTTGACTGCGGAGTCCGGGGGCCCTTGTCATTCACGGCTTCATGGTCCTCGATGGGAGCCTCCGCTGGCTAGGGTCTCCATAGTGACGGTTGAAATGCTATGGAGCTTCTGGACCTCCTCGGCGAGATGCCCGCCTCGAGTTTCGTCCCCGGGCACGATCAGCCAGCCAGCCCTGTCGAGCACAATCGTCCGTACGTCCGACACCGACCAACACCTCGGCACCAGTGTGTCGATCGCCGAGAGAGTCCAAGGATCGGGTGCCTGTCACCGACCAGACGGGGCAACCCAATACAGCGACAGGTCAGCAGCTCGTCACTTGGCGACGGTGAGTGTCTCCTTTGCCGAAACCGAGCCCTTGAAGTTCGTGCTGCCGCCGTAGGTGGAGACGAGGTGGTAGGTGCCCGGCTCGAGCTTCTTGGCGGACAACTTGCAGGTTCCCTTGGCCCCGGACAGCTTGATCAGACACAACGTCGTCGTGGACTCCTTTATCGTCACCGTCCCGGTGGGCGTCGTGCCCGAGTACTGCGGCAAGACCGCGACCGACAGCTGCAGGACCTGCTCGTCGCCGTAGGTCACCTTGGCGACCGAGAGCCTGAGGGCGGTCTTGGACGTTGCCTTTGCAACTGTAAGGGATTCCTTGACCGAAGCCGAGCTGGCGAAGTCCGCGCTGCCGCCGTAGGTGGCGACGAGGTGGTAGGTGTCCGGCTTGAGCTTCTTGGGCGACAGCGTGCACGATCCCTTGGCCGACTTCAGCCTGATCACGCACAGCGTCGTCGTGGACTCCTTCACCGTCACCGTCCCGGTCGGCGTCGAGCCGGAGTGCTGCGGCGAGACGGCGACCGAAAGCTGCTCGACCTGCTCATCGCCGTAGGTCACCTTGGCGGCTGAGAGCTTGAGGGCGGTCTTGGAGGTGGCCGGCGGCGAGTAGGTGAGGGCGTAGCCGTCGTAGTCCACCGCGGCACAGAACCTCACCGTCGGGCACGAGACAGAGGTCAGGCCGTCGGGACTCGGGTCGATCTCGCCAGGTGACGACCACGAGCTGCCGCCATAGGTGAAGACGTGGCCGCTGTTGTCGACCGCGGCGCAATAGCGCGCCGTCGGACACGAGACGGAGAGCAGGGAGCCCCCGTTCGGGTCGATTCTGACCGGCTTCGACCACGAGCTGCCGTCGTAGATGAGGGCGTAGCCGCTATCGACTGCGACGCAAGAGCTGGCCGTCGGGCACGAGACGGAGTACAGGGCTTTCCCCGTGTCGATGCTGTCGCGTGACGACCACGAGCTGCCGTCGTAGGTGAGGACATGGCCGGAGTAGTCCACCGCGGCGCAGAACTTCGCCGTCGGGCACGAGACGGAAAGCAAGATGCCCTCCGCGTCGATCTCGTCCGGTGACGACCACGATCTGCCGTCGTAGGTGAGGACGTGGCCGACGTTGTCCACCGCGACGCAGAAGCTCGCCGTCGGGCACGAGACGGAAATCAGGACGTCCGCGCTCAGGTCGATCTCGTCGGGTGACGTCCACGATCTGCCGTCGTAGGTGAGGACGCGGCCGCTGTTGTCTACCGCGGCGCAGAAGCTCGTCGTCGGGCACGAGACGGACGACAGGTAGGTCCCCGTGTCGATGCTGGCGGGCGACGTCCACGAGCTGCCGTCGTAGGTGAGGACGTGGCCGTAGGCGTCCACCGCGGCGCAGAAGCTCTCCGATGGGCACGAGACTGAGTCCAGCTCGCCCTCTTGCGGGTCGATCTCGTCGGGTGACGACCACGAGCTGCCGTGGTAGGTGAGGGCATGGCCGCTCTCGTCCACCGCGGCGCAGAAGCTCACCTTGGGGCACGAGACGGAGCGCAGCCCGCTCCAGACTGCGTCTATGCTGACCGGCTTCGACCACGAGGTGCCGTCGTAGGTGAGGACGTTTTCGTAGTCGTCCACCGCGGCGCAGAAGCTCGCCGACGGGCAGGAGACGGAGGGCAGGGAGTACGGCGCGTCGATGCTCTTGGGCAACGACCACGAGCTGCCCTTGTAGGTGAGGACGTAGCCGTCGTGGTCCACCGCTACGCAGAAGCTCGCTGACGGGCAGGAGACAGAGTTCAGCCCGCCCCCCTTCGGGTCGATGCTGTCGGGTGACGACCACGACCTGTTCTTGTAGGTGAGAGCGTGGCCGCTGAGGTCCACCGCAACACAGAAGCTCGCCGACGGGCAGGAGATGGAGTACATGACGTTTCCCGCGTCGACGCTGACCGGCTTCGACCACGAGTTCCCCTCGTAGGTGACGACGTTGCCGCTCTGGTCCACCGCGGCGCAGAAGCTCGCCGTCGGGCACGAGACGGAATACAGCCTGCCGCTCGCGTCGATGCTGTTGGACGACGACCACGAGCTGCCGTTGTAGGTGAGGACGTTGTCGTTCCAATCCACCGCGGCGCAGAAGTCCACCGTCGGGCACGAGACGGAGGTCAGGCCGCGCCCCGCGTTGATGCTCTCGGGCGACGACCACGAGCTGCCGTCGTAGGTGAAGGCGTTGCCACTGCCGTCCACCGCTACGCAGAAGCTCGCCGTCGGGCACGAGACTGAAGTTGGATCTCCTCTTAAGGGGTCGATCAGCCTTCCCGGTGACCAACCGGACGCAGTGCCGGCGGCCGGCGAAGCCGCCGCCGGCGACGGAAGCCCCGAGGCGAGTATTGCCGAGGTCGCAGCAAACACCAGCGCAACGGCAGCGAACAGACGAACGGCAGCTAGTTTCGGCATCCCGCCTCCTCGTGGTTCGGAACTTCGATGAACGAGAGCCAGGTGATCGCCGAGGTCTACGGCGCCACGGCGGCGACTGGTCAAATGCCAAGCTTGCTGACACATTAGGTCATCAAGGGGCGCGTCGCTGCCACGAGGCTGAGCCGCAAGGCGTAGGTCTGCTCGGCCGAGACGAGGCCGAATGGCTTGTCCGGCTCGAGAGATGGCCCGCACGCCTCGGGGACCGGTGGTTGCCGCGCGTACCGCTTGGCCCCGACACCTGCCACCGGTCGAGTGCTCCGGCTGTGTCGATCTGGACGCGTCCGCTCGGCATAGCGAGCTTCGGCGACCCGTCATTCCTGCGTGATCCATGATGCTGTTGATCCAGGGTCCGCACAAGAGCTAAGGGAACACGCGGCTCTGAGTGAAGTCCAAACCTCAGACGCTCGGGAAGCCACCCACCTGCCGGCAAACGCGCGCCGTGTGCCATTTCAATCAAGCCTTCAAGGGCTGAATGACCCGAGTCGTCACTAACAGATGGTGCACGACCCCGGTCGCCTTGCGAGGGGTAAGCAAAGTAGGGCCGTGCACCTTTCTCAAGTTTGGCCGTTGAAGCTGCCCAACAGAGGGATGGTGCACGACCCCCGGTTGCCTTGCGAGGGAAGCAGGGGGCCGTGCACCTCGTCATCCTGGTCGAGATGCTCCAGGAGACGCTTGTCGATGGAGTCCTCGTAGACGGGCAGGAAGCCGTCCCCGGATTCCATCTCGGCTCGTCACCGCAGGTCCATCACGTAGCCGGACTGGCTCGCCGTGCATGTCGGCGACGTCGGCCTTCGCTTGTGCCGCGGACTGAGCTGACAGCGATCAGTATCAGGACGATGCCAGCGCCGAGCAGGAAGAAACCACGGTGGTTCTGATAGGCGATGGCGATATAGCCGATGAGGGGGACCGTCCAGCGAACCCGGTACACGTAGTTGCCACGTATCGTCATCGTCCACGGGTCACGGACCGTGTTCGCATCGCCCTGGGTGTTGAACAGGAGTTGCCCAGAGCTGCCTTTGGTGATTCGGACGATGCGGTGCACGATCTGCTCGGAGGGCTTGTACGGGTCGGCGAACACGATTACGTCCCGCACGGCGAGGCTGTCGACGCGGACACGTTGGCTGATCGCGACGCCGCCGACAGCCAGTCCAGGTCGCATGCTGCCCGAGAGGATCGGTGTCACGATCCAGGAGCCCTGGACCAGTGCGAAGGCGCAGATTCCCGCTGCACCAAGCACAGCCAGTAGCAGCACGTAGGCGATAGACATGCGAAGCCGCCTAGCCCAAGTTGCGAGCTTGGGACCCTGGCTGGCCGAGGCTCTCGGGGTGCCCTCCTCGGTGCCCAAGAAGATGTCGCCCTGAGCAACTGGGGGAGTGCCACCCTCAGTGATCAGCATGGCTGCCTGATAGCCCGGCAGGCCGTTCTCAGCTACCGCAGGAGTGTCCTTCTCGACGACGAGAGGCATGTCGTCCTCAGAGATCGGAAGCGTGCCGATCTCAAAGACAGGAGGGGTCTCGTCCTCAACGACCGGTGGGATGTCGCCCACAGGCACCGGAGCGCTGTCCTCAGCGACCGGCGGAGTGCCGTCGTCGTCGACTGGAGGGGAGCCATTCTCAGCTACCGAAGGAGTACAGGTCTCGGCGACCAGAGGCATGTTGTCCTCAGAAGCAGGGAGCGTGCCGATCTCAGAGACAGGAGGGGTCTCGTCCGCTACGAGCGGAGGGGTCTCGTCCTCGGCGACCGAAGGCGTGCCGTCAGCGACCGGAGGCATGTCGTCCTCAGGGACGAGACCGTCCTCGGCGACCAGCGGGGCGCCGCCCTCAACTGGAGGGGAGCCGTCCTCAGCAGCCGGAGTTGTCGTCATGATCCCTTCCACCAGCGAAGGCGGTTACTGACTTTGGTGATCTCATCCACACGTTCGCCACATAATCGCACGGTGGCATCGCCGCAGGAAACCAATGCCGAACTTGAGGCCTGGGTCCCGGCGAGGCGCACAGGCGCACGTGCCAGCTTGGCCACCAGATAGAAACGGTGGGGGGATCGTGAAGATCCCCCCACCACATGGTCCTGCTGTCACTTGTAGAGAGCGGCGGCGGGCGGTCACAAGGGCCGCACCGGCGCCGCCGAGGCACTCAGCCTGAGTAGGTCAGCGTCAGGGTTGGGGTGAACGACCCGCCCTCAGCGCTGCTGTCCAAAGCTGTCGCCGCTGGGTTCATGCCATCCCCGTTCGGGTACGGCACGAGGCTGTACGAGGGGACGTTGGTGCCACAGCCGGTGTCCGTTGTCGGACCTGCGTAGAACACCATGATGTAAGTGTCCGTGCCGTATGCCGGTATCGTGCCCGAAACCCCGACGGCACCCTGCGCGATCGCAGCAGGCACTGATTCGTTGAAGCCGATGATGCCAATATTGGTATTCACTTCTGGGCCGTAGAAGCACGCAAACGTCTCGCTCTCCAGCGTGGCACCAGCAGTTGTTCCGTCATTGGCAGCACTCAGTGCAATCGTCATGTAGGTCACAGGAATAGCGCTGTTGTTGTTGACCTGGATCACACAAGGGCTTGTCTCGAAGGAGGACCCTACCGGTGCCTCGTTGACGAGTGTCAGGTTGTCGGTGTTGTTGGTGGCGCTTGTCGCGCAGCTTGACGACAGGACCACGTTCATCCTTGCAGCCGTGATTGTCTGGCTGCTCGCAGTAGATGTCGTGAAGACGGCGTGAGCGCCAGCCCCGACCAGGCCAAGGCCCGCGAGGCTCAACACTCCCATTGATGCAACTATCCGAAGTTTCATGTTGTCCTATTCCGATCCTCGCAATGAACTGCTCGACTCGGGCGTCGGGTTCGCCAGTCGCTCCCCACAGGCCAGGCGGCCAAGCACGGCCTGCGGATCATCACGTCGCCCTTGTCCAGGACCCAGGAAGGGTCCGTGTCTGTTGCCAGGTGGCAGCCTGTGGTAGGGGGATCGTGACGATCCCCCTACCACCAAGGCAAAGCTGCTCAGGCTTCGTAGTTCAACGTGAGGGTCACCGCGACAGAGCCACCCTCAGCCTCGTTGCCGAGGCTGTTTGGCTCAACCCACGGGTTTACTGTCGGGTAGGTAGCTCCTGACCAGGCAGAAGCCGTGTGCCCGCCAGCGCTCCACGACGAGCCGCAATCTGCCGTGTTTTGCCCTGCGTAGAACTCCATTTCGTAGGAGTCCTGGCTGGCCGCACCAGCAGCGTTCGGAGCCAATATGGTCGCAGTAGTCCCAACCCAGGGGCCATTGAACAGGACGCTCGGGCTAAGAGCCATTCCCGTCGTCAAAGGTCCGTTCGCCACGACCCATCCACCACTGGAGAAGCCACTGGTGATGCACACGTCCATCTCGTCCTGCAACCAAGCGGAGGCAGACCCACCGGCTGGGTTGCTGTCACTCAACTGGAACGAATACTCCTCCACCGGGATATTGCCGACGTTGGTGACGGTGACGAGGCTGGCCGGTGTGTCAAAAGTCGACCCGACCGGTCCCACTGGGTTCAAGGTGATCGAGGGGCAGTAGTCGGTCCAGGACGTGCAACCGGGGGCATCAGGCGATGACAACACCACGGAGGGGGTGCCAGCGTTGATCGTCTGGTTGCTCGCAGTGGACGTGGTGAAAACGGCGTGAGCGCCAGCCCCGATCAGGCCCAGGCCTGCAAGGCTCAGCACTCCCGTCATTGCAATAAAGCGGAGTTTCATATCGTCATACTCCTATTCAATAGATGGACTACCGACGAGGGCGACATCACATCACCTTCGTCCAGGAACCCACGTGGGTCCCTGTTTGCTGCCAGGAACCCGTGGGTCCCTGTTTGTTGCCAGGGAACTTCCATGAAGGAACTCCCTGTTGGTGCGGTCAAGACGGGGCGGGAACAAACGCCCCGCCTGCCAGAACCGCAACGCCTTGTCGATCGAGAGCGGACTCCTTTCTGTTTCTGCTTCTGGTGCCGTTGGTGGGCGGGCTAGGCCGAGTAGGTGATCGTGACGGACACGGTGTCGGTGCCGCCCTCGGCGTCGTTTTGCAGGGTTCCCGCCAAGTTGCTGTAGCCCACGGGCGATCCAGCATCTGGTGCGCTTGCTCCCACGGGGTAGGTCGTGTACGGGCCACTCGTGGCGTCGGCCGTGGCCCATTGGTAGCCGGACACGTTGCCGCACCCTGTGGGTTCGTCGCCCGCGTAGAACACGGCCTGGTAGGTGTCAGTCGCCCTTGGTGCGATCGTGCCTACGATCGCCATGTTGCCTAGTGTCTCGTCGGCTGCCAAAGGGCCGTTGAACAGGACGTAGCTGTCGCTGTAGACGCACATGGACATCTCTTTGGCCAAGGCGCTGCCCTCGGAGTTGCCGGGGCTGTCGGTCACCTGGAGGTTGATCTCGCTTGCCGTGAGGGAGCCGTTGTTGGTGATGGTGATGACCTGGGCGGGGCTGATGAACGACGATCCGACAGGTCCGATGCTCGGAAGTGTCATGTTGGGTGTTCCGTTGCCGGGCCAGGATGTCCCGACGGGACCGTTCAGGACCAAGCCGAGATTCCCAGCGCTGATCGTCTGGGCGCTGGTGGTCTGGGTGGTGAAGACGGCGTGAGCACCGGCACCGATCAGGCTCAGGCCTGCCAGGCTCATCACTCCCGCAAGTGCAACCGTGCGAAGCTTCATGTCATCGTGCTCCTGTTATCTGCATGAAGTGATCGATCAGAACCTCGGGTCCCCGCAGTCCCGGCGACCAGGTACGGCCTGGGGAGTGCCCTGTTGGTGCGGTCCTGATAGGAGGGACGCAATGTCCCGTCAACCGGGACCGCAACACCTTGTCGATCGAGAGCTGAGCGTTGAGGTCTTCGTGCTCTAGTCATGTGAACCACCGAGCGCGTGGCCCGTGCACTGGTTGATGTAGCTGAAGGTCACCGTCGAGCTGGTGCCGACGTTGCCGAGGCTGTCGGTAGCCTCGGCGACGACGCTGTAGGTGTCATCCGAGGTGAGATTCACCTTCGCCAGGGCAAGGGACCAGCTCGTCGTGCCGCTGGCTGCCACGAAGGTCTGGGTGGTTGCGCTGAACGAGGTGCCGTTCCACCAACGCTTGGTGGAGGTGTTCTCGATGGCCACCGACACGCTCGTGATGGTCATCCCGGCCCCCGAGTTCGACGATGCCGAGCCGGTGATCTTCCCTGTCCACGAGCTGGCGCTGGTGCCGTAGGTGGTCTTGTTCACCGGGTAGGTGATAGCGACCGTCGGTGGAGCCGTGCAGTAGGTGAAGCTGACCGTCGAACTGGTGCCAGCGTTGCCGAGGCTGTCTGTGGCCTGGCCGATGACGCTGTAGGTGACGCCCGAGGTGAGGTTCACCCTCGCCAGGGGAAGCGACCAGCCCGTGGTGCCGGTTGCCGTGACGAATGTCTGGGCGGTGGCGCCGAACGACGAGCCGTTCCACCACTTCGCTGTCTTGGTGTTCTCGACGGCCACCGTAGTGCCCGTGATCGTTGTTCCAGGCCCCGAGTTCGATGAGGCCGTACCCGTGATCTTCCCTGTCCAGTTGGACCCGTAGGTGGTGTTGTTCGCCGGGTAGGTGATGGCCACCGTCGGCGGAGAGCTGCTGTACGTGAAGCTGACCGTTGAACTGGTGCCGACGTTGCCGAGGCTGTCTGTTGCCTGGGCGATGACGCTGTAGGTGATCCCCGAGGTGAGGTTCACCTTCGCCAGGGCGAGAGACCAGCTCGTCGTGCCGCTCGCGGTGACGAAAGTCTGGCTAGAGGCGCTGAAGCCGGTGCCGTTCCACCACTTGGCTGTCTTGGTGTTCTCGACGGCCACGGCAGTGCCCGTGATGGTCGTCCCAGCCCCCGAGTTCGATGAAGCCGTGCCGGTGATCTTCCCTGTCCAGTTAGCGCCGTAGGTGGTTGCGTTCACCGGGTAGGTGATGCTCACCGTCGGGGGAGCCGTGCTGCGGTTGCAGTAGGTGAAGGTCACCGTCGAACTGGTGCCGACGTTGCCAAGGCTGTCAGTCGCCTCGGCGATGACGCGGTAGGTGTCACCCGAGGTGAGGCTCCCTGCTCCAAGGGGAAGCAGCCAGGTCGTGGTGCCGGTGGCTGTCACGAAGCTCTGGCTCGTGGCGCCGAACGAGGTGCCGTTCCACCACTTGTCCGTCTTGGTGTCCTCGATGGCCACCGAAGTCTTGACGATGGTCGCCCCAGTGCCCGCCGAGGCCGAGCCGGTGATCTCCCCGGTCCAGTTTGTGCCGTAGGTGGCGTTGTTCACCGGGTAGGTGATCGTGACCGTCGGGGGCGCCGTGTGAACGCAGTAGGTGAAGCTGACCGTCGATGAGGTCCCGGTGTTCCCGAGGTTGTCGGTGGCTTTGGCGATGACTGTGTAGGTGGTTCCCGAGGTGAGGTTGCCGGACGCCAGGGAGAGCATCCAGGTCGTGGTGCCGGTGGCCGCAACGAAGGTCTGGCTCGTGGCGCCGAACGACGAGCCGTTCCACCAGCGCTTCGTAGCGGTGTCCTCGATGGTCACCGACACCTTGGTGATCGTCGCCCCGGTCCCCGCCGAGGCGGTGCCGGTGATCGTCCCGGTCCAGTTTGTGCCATACGTGGTCTTGTTCACCGGGTACGTGATCGTGACCGTCGGTGGAGCGGTCTTGATGCAGTAGGTGAAGCTCACCGTGGAGCTGGTGCCGACATTGCCGAGGCTGTCGGTCGCCTCGGCGACGACGCTGTATGCGTCACCCGTGGTCAGGCTGGAGCCTGCGAGGGCAAGCGTCCAGCTCGTCGTGCCGCTGGCCTTCACGAAATAGTCGCTGCTGGCGCTGAACGAGGAGCCGCTCCACCACTTGCCCGTCGTGGTGTTCTCGATGGCGACCGAGACGGTCGTGATGGTCGTCGCCGACCCCGAGTTCGACGAGGCGGTGCCGGTGATCTTGCCCGTGTAGCTGCAAGCGCAGACGTTGGTGCCGTTCGCCGGGTAGGTGATCGTGACCGTCGGGAGAGCCGTTTCGTAGGTGAAGCTCACCGTCGAGGAGGTGCCGACGTACCCGATGTTGTCGGTGGCCTTGGCGATGACCTTGTAGGTGACCCCCGAGGTCAGGCTTGCGCCTCCGAGGGGGAGACTCCAGCTCGTGGTCCCGCTCCCCCCGACGAAGGTCTCGCTGGAGCTGTTGAACGAGATGCCGTTCCACCACAGATCTGTGGCAGTGTCCTCGATCGCGACCGAGACGGCGCTGACGTAGGTCCCGGCCCCGGAGTTCGACGAGGCGGTGCCGGAGATCGCTCCACCCCAGTTGGCTCCGTAGGTGGTGTTGTTCACCGGGTAGGTGATCGTGACCGTCGGGGGAGCGCCCCAGGTGCCTGCTGTGATCGTCTGGCTGCTCGTTGTGGACGTGGTGAAGGCGGCGTGAGCGCCAGCCCCGATCATGCCCAGGGCCGCCAGGCTCATCACTCCCACAAGTGCTACTGAGCGAAGCTTCACGTCATCCAGCTCCTGCCGTCCAGGTGGACGGCTTGACTAGGTCGTCGAACTCACAGATCTCTCCCCCCTTGGCACTCCGATGGAGGAGTGCCCTGCTGGTGCGGTCGGGACGGGCGGGTAGCAATGCCCCGCCTGGCAGAACCGCAACACCTTGTGGATCGGACAAACTCGGCTCGGGCCTCGGTTTCGCGGTTGCTCGTCACAGGACGGGGCCTGTGGATCACCACGTCGCCTTTGCCGCAGAACCCCACGGGTCCCTGGTTCGTGTCAGGAACCCATGGGTCCCCCTGCTTGTTGTCGTGCACTCCCGAGGAGGGAGTCCCTGTATTGCGGCCCTGACGGGTGGGAACAGACTCCCCACCTGTCACAACCGCAACACCTTTCCCATCGACACCAGGGCGCGACGAAGCCACCCCGGAGTCCATGAAGAGCCGCCTCATGGCTGGAATAATCTTCTCGAGCGGCAAGTCGTTGGGCGGGTTCAGAAAGCAAAGACAGCCACGATCGGTGGGCGCATCAGTGACACCGATCTCGGAGACCTTGCTGTGGACAGCCGATGACAACTCCACAAAGGCTGTCGTGTGCTGAGACTTAAAGAGCTTCGCTTAATACAGTGACAAGTCGATCACAGGGAGAGCCCCGTGTGCCGCAGGAAAGCGAAGCAAAGGTTGGCGTCACTTCCGATCCGCTCGAGCCCGGCGTCGGCAGCCTCACCTGCTTGATCGATGGCCTCGACGCACAGGTTTGCCAGTTCGGACGACTTGAGGTTCCCCCAGATCATCTCGACCGGGTTGAGGTCAGGCGCGTAGGCGGGCAAGCGCTCGACCACGAGCCAGCGGCGTTGGGAGGCGATGAAGGCCCTCATCGTCTTGCTGCGGTGCGAGGGGAGCCCGTCCCAGATGAGCGTCACCTTGGCGCCCCCGAGGTGCTCGCACAGCTCGAGGAGGAACTCGATCAGGCTCTCGTCGTTGTAGGCACCGGGGCGCACCTGGAACACGAGCCAGGCGTCCGAGCCGTCGGGGGCGTAGCCGAGGGCGGCGGCCATCGAGAGGCGCTTCCAGTTGAAGCGGTGCCGTAGCACCGGGGTCTTGCCCCGCGGCGCCCACGTCGCCCTCACCGAGGGGAGGAGGCTGAACCCCGACTCGTCTTGGAAGCAGATGAAAGCCTTGCGTCGTCGGGCGTTTTTTTTACCCGGGGCCAGTCCTCGGCGACCCAGCGGGCGATCTCCTCGTCGTCGCGCTCGACGGCCCGGCGCGCCGGACGTTGTCGGCTCCAGTGAAGCTTTTGACGCAGGATCTTCCAGACATGGCCTGGGTGGTAGGCGATCCCCGTCGTGGCCTCGATCACCTCTGCCACCCGGGCGAGGGTCCACAGCTCTGTCGGGTAGCCGTGCGCCCTCGGCCCCTTCTCGAGCTCGCGCTCGATCGCTTCGAACTGACCGGCCGTCAGCTTCGGCATCCTGCCTGCACGGCCGGCCGCGGCGAGACCGCTCACCCCGCCCGCCCGCCAGTCGGCGTACCAACGGCTCACGCTCTGGCGGGACACCTCAAGCTCGCGGGCCACCTCGGCCTGGGACTTTCCTTTGGCGAACAGCCGAGCCGCTTTCCGGCGCCGCTGCTCGAGTCCCGCAAAGTCCCGTCGCGACCGGATGCCCACCGACATCGCGGCTGTAGCCCACAGCACCACGAGAAAGACCATGGCAACAGTCTGTCACTTGGCAGGCGGTCTTGTCACTGTATTAGGCGAGACTCTTTAAGAGAACCCGTCGTTTCCACTCACTCCGCTCGCAGGTGTTGAATCACCTTGACTGTCGAGCGAGGACGGGTTCGCTATTTGCTCCAACCAGCCCAAGCGACCACATTAGGGCTGGGAATCAACGCTTCCCTCGCTGGGTGAACACTTACATGAGAAGCCGTCGATGTCAAGCGCCATGTCAAATGGCTTTGTCACGCCCCATGCCATGTCCATCGCAAAGTCGCAGGAATGCACCGAGCGGGATTTGGCTTAATAGGTCCGATTTGCAATAGCAAGGCAGGACCGCATCCAGCCCACCGGGTCCTGCTGGATTGTCAGAGATGGTCTCGAAAGCCAGAGCGCGTGGAGGGCCGTACCCGCAGAAGTCGCTGAAATCAATGTCTTCGGCTCTTTGGATCGCGGACACCGCCGTCGGTCCATACCACCCTTTCGTCTCGGCGCCGGTGATGTCGCGACTGTGACCCCGGTTCCTGAGGTGACAGTTGGAGGCTGCTAGGTCACTATGGAGCACCTTTCCCAAGACGGGGGAGCGGGCAAACATGTGCGTTCCCACAGTTCCCATTGAAGTCACTCTCTGTACTTATCTGCACACTCTTTGTGGTGATACCAGAGCAGATGAGGACCTGGCCCGACGACGACCGCTTGCGGACCTAAGGTGACCAGCCTCCTGTGGATCACCCCGAGGTCGGCGTTCGGATCCTGTCGGACGAGGCTCTTTCGCCCGGGTCGGGACAGTCGTAGCGTGTCTGTCGGGTCCTCGGGTGTAAGCCCGTACTCAAGAGCCGGGCTCGAGGGTGAAAACCGGCCACGCTGGTAGGTCTTCTTGACCACAGGTGTCGTTCCCTCCTTGGGATGCTCCCGGGGACCCGCCTTGCCGAGCGCCCGGTTCGGCCGTGGGACCTCTCACGTCAGATCCGGGCCGGCCGCGGTAGCGAGCCGGTTCGCCATACCCGGTCGCTGTGGTCCCGACGCGCACCGCGAGCGACGGTGACACCGCTGGCGGAGCCTGACGCGCCAGAGTTAAAGGGTGCCGGCCGCCTCCGACCCGCCTTGGCCATCGACTCCGCGGACCCGATCGGAGGCGCCCTTGCCGAGGAGCTCGTCTACCCGTCGGAGCGAGCACATCGCCGCGGCCGCTCGGCGGCGCCGGGTGCGCAAAGCTGCGATCCGGCGGAGGTGCCTTGCACTCGGACTCGCGGCCATCGTCCTGATCGTGGCCGCGATGGTCGCGTTCGGTCGCAACGCCGGGCCGAAGCTGTCCCCACAACGTGCCCGGATCGTCGCGCTCGCCACGAGCCAGCTCGGCTACAGGACCGATCCCGCGGATACCTACTGCAACCGATTCAGCGCTTACTGGCACGCCGGGATCGCCGACTGCCCCAATTCGGACCGCGACGAGCAGTGGTGCGCCGACTTTGCCGCTTGGGTCTGGCGCATGGCCGGCGTCCAGTTCGTCTACGGCCTGGGCCCGGACGAGATCAACGCAGCCTCGATAAGCTTCTACTCGTGGGGAGTCGCGCACCACACCTGGCACCCGATGGGCTCCGGCTACGTGCCGCAAGCCGGGGACATCGCCGTCTATGGACTGGACCTGCATACCTCGCAGGCTCAGCACGTGGCGGTCGTCGTCAGCTACTCGCCCGGGGCGAGGGGCCCGAACGTCGTGAACGGCGATGGCGAACGGACCGGTTTCAGCGTCGTCGAGACCGGGAACGACCAGTACAAGTCCGATCTCAAGGGCGACGGTGGCCAGCTCGCCGGCTACGTCTCGCCACCTGTCGTGCCCGCTTCACACGCGCTCCAACACTGAGCCGGCGACCGGGCTGATTCGAGACCGCGCGCCGAGATCCAGCGGCGCGGCGGTCGGAGAACCCGCTTTCCCATCTCCGAGGTGTCGTAGCCACCCAGCGCCTGCACGGAAGCTCGGAAGTCGTTCGACGACAGGAGGTCCCAGAACGGCCCGAGGAGGGGTCCTCGAGCGAGGTCGTGTTCATCACGAGGTCGTACGGCCCGCGTCTCACCGGGACGAAGCCGAGCCCGAACGCGCGGGCGGCTGCCGCCACGCCGAGGCCGCAGTCGAAGCGCCCCGAGCCGACCGAAGCAGGGACCGCAAGATGGGTGTGCTCCTCCCGTTCGTAGCCGGTGATCGACGCCGGTGGGATCCCCAAGCGGGAGAGCTCGTAGTCGACAAGCGCGCGGGTGCCCGAGCCCGGTTGGCGGTTCACGTACCGGAGTCCGGCGCGCGCCAGGTCCTCGATGCCGCGCAGGGCGAGCGGGTTGCCGGGCGCGACGATGAGGCCTTGCTCCCGACCGACGAGCCGCACGGCCGCGACGTCGCGCCCGGGGAGCACCTGATCGAGGTGACCAAGGGTGTGCTCGCCCGTCTCGGGGTCGAGCAGGTCTGATCCGGCGAGGTGGCAGAGTCCGTCCCGCAGCGCCTCGAGGCCCCCGAGCGAGCCGAGGTTCGACACAGCGAGGGTCAGGCGCTCATTGAGGCTGCGCAGGGCGGATGCCGCCAGGTCCAGCGCCAGGTCGTTCGATCCGATCACCACGATGGTGTTCTCGATCCCGTCCAGGTCCGTGAGCAGCCGAACTTCCACCTCGGTGTCTGCGTGGCGGCCCTCCGCACCGGCCGGCATCAGCAACAGCCCGTCGGCTCGCAAGAGCGAGCTCAGCGCACCCGCGCCGCGAGGAAGCTCCGTTGCCACGAGCCTGCCTTCTACCCGCCGAGACGGACCCGCACCCACTCGTCCAGGCCCACGGGCGAGGCGATCTCGCGGGCTAGGCGTGCAAGGACCCTCGGCCGCGGTCTCTCTGCAGTGCCCTCGAGGCGCGCGATCAGCGGTGCGGCGAAGAGCTCAAAGCTGAGAGCGGCCGATACGGGATAGCCCGGCGCCCCCAACACCGGTGTGGAGTCGATCGCCCCGCGCACGACCGGGTGCCCAGGGCGGACCGCCACGCCGTGCACGGCGAGCACGCCCAGCTGCTCGATCACCTCCACCGTGTAGTCGGCGCGACCCGGGCTCGCGCCCGCAATGATGATCAACAGGTCGCAGCCGGTGACGGCCTTCAGGGCCGCGCGGCTGATGGCTTCGGGGTCGTCGGGCTCGATCGGGAGCACGATCGCCTCGCAGCCGATCTCCTCGGCTTGTGATGCGAGCATGAGCGAGTTCGTGTCGTGGAACTGGCCGCGGGCGATGTCGGCGCCGATCGGCCGTATCTCGTCGCCGGTCGGCAGCACCGCGACCATCGGTCTGCGCCGGACGAGCACGTCGGTCACGCCTGCGGCACCGCAGGCGGCGACGTCGACGGGCCGCAACCGGTGACCCTCGAGGAGGAGAAGCTCACTGGAGACGATGTCCTCGCCGATCGACCGCACGTTCTGACAGGGCGCGACCTCGGAGCCGAGCCAGGCGCCGTCATGCGCGAATCGGACGTGCTCGCGCATCACCACGGCGTCGAAGTCCTCGGGGAGAGGATCCCCGGTGTCGACCACCTCGTAAGCGCCCGCGGGTATCAGCACGGGCGCGCAACCGCTGGCGCCGGCCGTGTCGGATGCCCGGACGGCGATACCGTCCATGGCAGAGGCGTCGAAGGGTGGCGACGACCGCAGCGCCCACACCGTCTCGGCCGTGACCCGGCCGACGGCTCGGGAGAGAGGGAGTCGCACCTGCTCCACCCGGTCTGGGCACGAGGCGCCAGCGCAGGCGGAGTACCAGAGCTCGAGCGCCTCTGCGACAGCGGTCATGGGCCTGCCCCCGGCCTGTCGAACGAGACCACGTCCCCTTCGGCGAGGGGTTCCTCGGGGTCCTGGCGCATCCGGTCTCCGTTCAACGAGGCGACGAGGTACGGGCCGAACCTCACACCGATCGCCTCCGCGGCTGCTGCGAGCGTCGCCGCGCGGACCGTGACTCGCCCCGAGGTGCCGGAGGGGGCCGGGCTAGCGGAAGGTGCCGGGGTGCCGGAAGGGTCCCCTCCGCCTAGCCACTGGACCTGAACCGTGGGAGGGGGGTGGGCCGTTGCCGCCTGGTATTCGCGCGGATCGTTCAGGTTCGTCACCGACTCGAGTCCCGGGTCGAAGCGTGCCAGGTCCGGGTCGGCGAGGAGCGTCTCTTCGTCGAGCTCCCTCCACTGGCACGCCTCGAGGAGGGACGAGAGCCGGAGCCGGTCGGAGGCCAGCAGAGACTGGACGAGCGGTGCCAGGCTGACACGATAGCAAGCCGCGAGCGGCTGGCGAAGCCCTCCCACGCAGGGGACACACGCATCGACCCCGCCGCTGAGCTCACTGACGACGCGGCGGACGAACGCCGGATGGAGAAACGGCACATCCGTCGACGACACGTACGCGACCTCGCTGCGACCTGCCAGTGCCTCCAGCCCGACGCTGAGGCCACCAAGCGGGCCTCGGCCCTCCTCGAGGTCGTCGAGGACTTCGAACGCGTCAGGAAGCGAGGGGAGCCACTGGCCAGGCGAACGGACGAGCAGGACCGGACCGCTCACGCCACGGGCGACGATCCCAGCGACGCGACGCACGAGCGTGGAACCGTGCCACTCCAACAGCGGCTTCGAAGAGCCCATCCGTGACGAACGCCCTCCGACGAGGACGATCCCGGCGCTGCGACTCACGCGAGGCAGGGTCCACTTGGGTTCGAAACGGGCCCTGCCGGGCTGAACCGGAGGGCGCGTTCAGTCCGCGTCGTGCGGACCTCCAGGCTCCGCGAGCCCGTCGAGGAGCCGGCGAGCGACATCGAGAGCTTCTGCGATGGACACACCCGAGCGGGCCGCGAGGTAGCAAGCGACGGGCGCTGCCGTGCGCTCGGACGCGTGTGCGGCGACTGCGGCGAGCGCGAGGAGCGCTTCGACGTCCTCGTCCGCGACAGGCGGCGCGCCCAGCTCTGCTGCGTACCGGTCGAGCCAACTTCGGGTGTCGAGCGCCATGGCTTCCCAGCGTAGCGGGCGGCTCCTTTCCCAGGCACCGCCAGCGCACAGCTGTGTGGTCGTCGGAGACGGCGACGAGCTCCCCGCTCAGGCCAAGATCGCCCGCTCAGGTCAGGATGTAGGCCTGATCCTCCTCCAGCTCTGTGTCCAGGCCCGCGAGCTCGACCGAGTCGGGCACCCGGATGGGCTCGAACCGGTTCAGGACCTTGAGGATGACCCAGGTGACCACAAACGCGTAGGCGGCGACGAACACGGCAGCCACGACCTGCTTGCCGAAGAACGAAGCATTGCCGGCAATGAGGCCGTCGTGGCCGGCCGCGTTGACCGAAGCATAAGCAAAGACGCCCAACAGCATCGAACCGAGGAGCCCGCCGACTCCGTGCGCGGCCCACACGTCGAGGGCATCGTCCCACTTCATGCGGTTGCGAAGCTCGACGGCCAGGTAACAGACCGAGCCGGCGCACAAACCGATCGCGAACGACGCCCACGTCGGCACGAACCCGGCGCACGGGGTCACACAGGCAAGCCCGGCGACCGCTCCCGTGAAGGCACCTATTATGCTGGGCTTTCCGGCCCTCAACCACGAGATCGCCAGCCAGGTGCACATCGCGACCGACGCTGCGATGTCGGTGTTGACGAACGCTTGTGCGGCGATGCCGTTGGCGGCGAGCGCCGAGCCGCCGTTGAAGCCGAACCAGCCGAACCACAACAACCCGGTGCCGAGGCCGACGAAGGCCACGTTGTGCGGGAGCATTTTCTCGCCCGGTGCGAACTTCCTCGATCCGACCACCCACACCGACGCCAGGGCCGCGAACCCTGCGCTCGTGTGCACGACCATTCCACCGGCGAAGTCCTCGACGCCCCACTTCATGAGGAACCCGCCACCCCAGATCCAGTGCACGATCGGCACGTAGACGATCAGGCTCCAGACAACCAGGAATTTGAGGTAACTCTTGAAATGCACCCGGTCGGCGAAGGCGCCGGTGATGAGAGCCGGGGTGATGATCGCGAACATCTCCTGGAAGATGAAGTGCGCCAGGGCGGGGATGTGGGCCGCGTACGGCCCGGGCTTGGGGCCCACCCCCCTCAACCCGGCCCACGAGAGGTTGCCGATGACACCACCAAGATTCCCGGAGAAGGCGAGCGAGTAGCCGACCGTCACCCAGATAACGGTAACGACCCCCATCGAGATGAAGCTCTGCAGCATGATGGCGAGGAAGTTCTTCCTGCGTACCAGGCCGCCGTAGAAGAACGCGAGGCCCGGCGTCATGACCATGACCAAGGCTGCGCTCAGCAGGACGAATGCGGTGTCACCGTCGTTGATCACCTAGGCCCCCTTTGGACCATCGCGTGCCCTTTGCTGTCACTCCGGCATTCCGGCTTGCCATTATGCCGCCTGTGGCACCGCGACGCGCAAGTTGCCGCGCCCCTCACCGCCCTGCCTGCGACCGGGCGCGGTGCGCGGGTTGGCGGATCACGGGAGCGCTCTGCGAGCGAACCAGATGCGCCGGAGCACGGTGCGCCGGTTGATCGCGGGTCCTACCGGCACCGAGCGGCCGGCCGGTGGCCGGGTCCACGCCGTTGGCCCGGCACCATGTCCCGAATGCCTTGTAACGGTAGGGCGGTGCGTTGCGCCAAGAGACCTTGAAGCCGAACCGCTCGCTCAAGGCTTTGTACATCAGGTGCATGCTGGCCGCCGCCAAACCAAGGCAGGCGAAGCCGAACCCGGCCACCGCATAGGCGCATACCTTCGACCAGCCCTGACCGACCAGGAAGAGAATCAACCAGACCGGAGCGGACCAGATGCCGACGGTCGTCAACGGCCCGGTGAGCAAGTGGAGACGCGCGGCCTTGTGCCCGATCCTGGGTGACCACCTCGCAAGGAAGGGGGCTTTGGAGGGCATTCGTCTGCTTCCTGAAAGGACCTCGGACCATGACGGCGGCGAGGGGACTCTCTGCGAGTCACCGCGCGTCAGTGAAGCACAGCATCATTTTGCCCTGTCGGGCAAGAGCCGTTCCTTGCCCTGTCGGCGAGGAGGCGTCCGCCATGGCGTTGGCGACTCCAGCTCGGTCAGACCAGGGTCGCCCTGCGCAGACAACGGCGGGTTATCGACGCAGATCCTTGGCTAGAGTGAAGCCGACGTCACCGGAGACGACCTCGCAGGGGTTGGTTCGTGTCTGCTCCAAAGCGATCGAGCGTCCCGGCGACATCGGTTCGACGCCTTGTTCGACGCGGGCGCCTCGTTCAACTTCGCAACCGATGATTACCGAGAAGGAGATCTGACATGGCCATGCCGAGCGACCTGGAAATCGCGCGCCAGGCACATCTCAAGCCGATTGCCGAAATCGCGCAGGGTATGGGGATCGAGCCGAGGCTGCTCGAGCAGTACGGCGAGAATGTCGCGAAGATCAAGTTGGACGCCATCGCCGAGCTCGCCGACCGCCCGAAGGCCAAGTACGTGGTGGTCTCCGCGATCACCCCGACACCGCTCGGCGAGGGGAAGACGACGACGATCGTGGGCCTCGGCCAGGCCATGCACCACATCGGCAAGAGCGCGACGATCGCGATCCGCCAGCCGTCGATGGGCCCCACCTTCGGCATCAAAGGCGGGGCAGCTGGAGGCGGCTACAGCCAAGCGGTCCCGATGGAAGCCTTCAACCTCCACCTGACTGGTGACATGCACGCAGTGACAGCCGCGCACAACATGCTGTCGGCCATGGTCGACAACCATCTGCAGAAGGGCAACGAGCTCAAGATCGACCTGCACAACATCACCTGGAGACGGGTGCTCGACGTGAACGATCGAGCGCTTCGCAACATCGTCATCGGGCTGGGTTCCAAGCAGGACGGCGTCCCCCGCCAGACCGGTTTCGACATCACCGCCGCGTCGGAGGTGATGGCCATCCTCGCGCTGTCGAAGTCGCTGCACGACATGCGGGCCCGCTTGGGACGAATTGTCGTGGGTTACACCGACGACGGCGAGCCGGTGACCTCGGAGGACCTGAAGGGCGCTGGGGCGATGACGGTGATCATGCGTGAGGCCATCAAGCCGAACCTGCTCCAGACGATCGAGAACACGCCGGTGCTCGTGCACGCCGGGCCATTCGGCAACATCGCCCACGGCAACTCGTCGATCGTCGCCGACCTGATCGGGATCCACTCGGGCGACTTCCTCATTACCGAGGCGGGTTTCGGTGCCGACATGGGGGCCGAGCGGTTCTTCGACATCAAGTGCCGCGCTTCGGGCTTGACGCCTGACGCGGCCGTGGTCGTGGCCACCGTGCGCGCGCTGAAGGTCCACTCCGGCCGGCATCGGGTCGTGGCCGGGCGTCCGTTGCCTCCGGCCATCCTCGAGGAGAACCCGGAGGAGGTCCGTCTCGGAGGAGCGAACCTGCGCAAGCAGATCGAGAACATCCAGATCTTCGGCGTGTCGCCTGTGGTCGCCATCAACTCGTTCCCTGGGGACTTCCCCTCCGAGCACGAGGCGATCCGGGAGATCGCGGCCTCGATGGGAGTTCGTGCGGCGCTCTGTACCAATTTCGCCGACGGTGGCAAGGGAGCTACAGAGCTCGCGGAGGCGGTGGTCGAAGCGGCCAACGAGCCGAGCGAGTTCCACGTGCTCTACCCGAGCGAGGCACCATTGCGCGAGAAGATCGAGACAGTGGCCACGAAGGTCTACGGCGCAGCCGGCGTCGACTACCTGCCGGCCGCGAGCCGCCAGATCGACGCCTACGAGAAGAACGGCTTTGGGAACCTGCCGGTCATCATCGCCAAGACGCACCTGTCGCTTTCGTCGGACCCGTCGCTCAAGGGTGCGCCGACGGGGTGGACCATGCCGGTGCGCGAGGCGCGCGCCTCAGTCGGCGCGGGCTTCGTGTACCTCATCTGCGGCGACATGAGCACGATGCCGGGGCTGTCGACGCACCCCGCGGCCGAGATCATCGACATCGACGAGAACGGTGAGATCGTCGGGCTCAGCTAGCCAACCGGCGCATCTCGAGCCGTCGGTGGAGAGGTTCCTCGAGCTCGTCTCCGCCGCCGATCCGGCGCCAGCCGGCGGATCGGTCACAGCCGTCGCGGTCGGGCGCGGCGCAGGACCGAGCCGTGACGACGTCGCCAGAAGGCACGGTCCGACCGGGCCTCACTTGGGGATCCTGACTATTCGCAGCGTGTCGGCGACAGGATCCTGCTCGTAAGGCGATCCGACGATGACAACGACGACATCTCCCGGCGAGGCGAACCCCGCCCCGGCCGCTTTCTCGACGGCCCGCCAGATGATCGCGTCGGTGTCACCCGAATGCTCGGAGATGAGTGTCTCGACCCCCCAGCTCATCGTGAGTTGGCGGAGCGTCCGTTCGTGAGGCGTCACCGCGACGATCGGCATGCTCGGACGGAACCGTGCTATCGCACGGGCTGTCGCCCCTGATTGTGTGCAGGCGATTATCGCGGCGACGTCCTCCTCCAGCGCGGCGTGCCATGCTGCGCCGGTGATCGCTGCTGTGATCCGACGTAATGGGGCATTGCCGGACACCTCCTGCACGCCGAGGCCCGCGCCCCAGTTGAGGTAGTCGAAGTCACGCTCGGCACGCTCGACGATGCGGGCCATCGTCGAGACGACGTTGGCCGGGTCCACGCCGATCGCAGTTTCCCCGGAGAGCATGACCGCGCTCGTGCCGTCCAGGACGGCGTTGGCGACATCGGTGACCTCGGCGCGGGTAGGCACGGGCGAGGTGATCATCGACTCGAGCATCTGGGTCGCGGTGATGACGGGGCGACCGAAGCGCACGGCCGAGAAGATGATCTGCTTTTGATGGAAGGGGATGTCCTCCAGCGGCAGCCGTATGCCGAGATCGCCCCGGGCGACCATCACCGCGTCGGCGCTCCGAACGATCGCGTCAAGATTGTCGATCGCCTCAGCAGTCTCGATCTTCGCGACCAGCATGGTGCCGGAGTGTCCAATGGCGTCACGTACCGCATCGATGTCTTTGGACTGTCGGACGAAGGAGACGGCGATCGCCTCCACGTCCTCGGCAACGAGTGCCGCGATTCGGTCGAGGTCCTCGGCGGTCGGTGTCGCAAGCTCCAATCTGCTCGAGGGCACCGTCACCCCCGGTCGCCCGATGACTCTGCCCCCGGACCGAACACGGGCGACGAGCTCCTTGCCTCGACGGCCGAGGATCGCCAGCGATATGCCACCGTCGCCGACCGCCACGACATCGCCCTCGGCGAGGCTCTCGAGTACCTCACCGGCGCTGACGCCGATCCGGTTCTCCGAGCTCCTCGGAGTTGTCGAGCCCGGGGCGAGGAGAAGCTCGGCACCGGTCTCGAGCACGACACCACGCTTGGGAAACGGGGAGCTGCGGATCTTTGGGCCCGGGAGGTCCGGCAGAATCCCGATATGCGGCGCGATCGTTCGAATCCGTCGTATCAGCTCGATCGCCTCGATGATGCTGCCGTGCGCGAACGAGACTCGGGCGACGTCCATACCGGCCCCGACAAGGGCTGCGATCGTGTCGGGACTGCTCGAGGCCGGTCCGATCGTCGCGACTATGCGCGTGCGGCGTCGTTCTCCGCGGGGACGCCGGGCACGAGCGACCACGTCCTCGAGAAATGGGAGCGAGACCAGGCTGCGCCGCGATCGAGGGGCCGGTCGGCGGGTTCTGGAGGATTTCACGACATCAGCATGCATGACGCCGGAACCGGTTGCCGAGTTTCCCGGATGGTCGGCCAGGGCCGCCACGACACCTCGTCCTGACCAGTCGCGGGCTTGCGCAGCGAACAGGCGACGGGAGCGGCTCGAGCTCCCGGCGTCTCTTGCCAGCTCGGGCGCTCCACCTGCCCACGACCGGTCTGGCTAACATCCGTCTTTCGTGGAGTGCGAGCTCGGCCGCATCACCTTCAACTTCGAGACCGTCGGCGAAGGCCGGCCGATCCTCATGTTGCACGGATGGCCGCTCGATCACACGCAGATGGTCTTCGAGATGGAGCGCCATTTTGTAGCGCACCGCGGTTGGAGGCGCATCTACGTTGACCTGCCCGGCATGGGGAGGACGCCGGGGCCGGAGTGGGTCACCTGTGAGGACCAGGTCCTGGAGCTGCTGGAGGAGTTCATCGACAGCGTCGTTGCGGGCGAGCGCTTTGCCGTTGCCGGCTCGTCGTACGGGGCCTACCTCGCGCTGGGCCTGGTGCACCGGCGGGCAGCCGGCATCGCAGGCGTGCTGATGAGCGTGCCAGGCCTGCTCCAGGACGAGAACCTGCCGGCTCGCGTCAAGATCCACGAGGACCGCGACATCATGGACGCAGCGCGGTCCGAGGCCATGAGCTGGTTGGAGGAGATGGCTGTCAGCGAGAACGTCTCTCTGCTGGAGTACGCCCGGGTCGTGCAGACCATGGCTCCCGCCGATGAGGGTTTTCTCGAGAGGCTGTTCACCGGGCGAAAGTTCTCCTTCGATGCCGGCACGTTGCCTGAACCGTTTCCCGCGCCCGCGTTGATCCTCACCGGCAGGCAGGACAGCGCGTGCGGCTACAGCGGGGCCTGGAGACTGCTCGAGCAGTTCCCGAGGGCCACCTTCGCCGTCTTGGACGGCGCCGGCCACATGATGTGGGGAGAACAGCCGGCGGTGTGCTCGGTGCTCGTCTCCGAATGGCTGGACCGCGTCGAACGCTGGAGCTAGCGCGCAGCCGTAGGTCTACTCCTCGGTGGGCTCAGCTGCTCTGAGCCCTCCTTGAGCACCGTGGCGGCGGTGTTCCCCCTGGTCAAGTTCCCGACTTCGTACCTCGAGGCAACCGCCTCAACGGTGGTCGCGTACCCTGGGACCCGTGCAACAGTCGCCGATGAGGGCGGTCCCCACCGCAGTGGCTTAGAGTGCGGTTCGTCATGTCCTCGTTCCACGCTTGCGGCCGGTCCAGGTCCTGGCTCGCCGCCGGTCCCCGCACCGTCTCGACGGTGGGCTGATGGCACGGGAGACCCGGCTCCGGGTCGGGATCGTGACGCCCTCCTATCCGCCGGAGCTCGGGGGACTGGGGAACCACGTCCACAATCTCGCCGCGGCACTTGCGGACCTCGGCTGCGTCGTGTCGGTGATGTCCCAGGTGAGCGCGCGGGTCAAGGCGCGGCCTCCCCTGATCGAGCGGTACTCCGAGAACCTCACCGTGCGGCGGTTCCCGAACCGGTTCGGTGGCCGCCGGTTCGGATATGCCCCGTCGCTGCGCCGGTATGTGGAGCACAACGACGGCGACTTCGACTTGATCCACGCCTTCGGTTTCCACGCCCCCGTCGCCCTCGCGATGACCCGAGCAACCGACAAGCCCTTCTTCTTTTCCCCGGTCTTCCACGCGGCGGGCCACTCGCGGCTCGCGAAGATCGCACACGTCGCTTATGACCCCGTCGCCAAGCGGATCTTCGAGAAGGCCGAGGTCGTCTTCTGTTCGTCCAACGCGGAGCGCGACGAGATCCTCCGCCTCTACCCGTTCTGCGCGGGCTGGGCCAAGGTCGTGGCGATCACCGTCGACAGCTCGATGTACGAGGGAGTCGAGCCGTTCCAGACGGACCGGCCCGTGATCCTGAGCTGTGGGCGACTCGACAGCTACAAGCGGGTGGGCTCGGTCATCGAGGCCATGACGCACGTCGACGGTGGCGCCGAGCTGGTCATCTGCGGATCGGGCCCCGACGAGTCGCGACTTCACACCTTGATCGACAGGGCGGGTATGGCCGGCTCTGTCCGGATGCTCGGTCGTGTGAGCGACGAGGACCTGCACCGCTGGCAGCGCACCGCTACCGTCGTGGTCAGCCTCTCGACCCACGAGTCGTTCGGGTTGTCGCTCGCCGAGGGCGCCGTCGCCGGCGCCACGATCGTTGCGTCCGACATTGCGGCGCACCGTCAGATGGCCGACGCGATGGGTGTCAGCGCGGCGTTCGTGCCGACCTCGGCGAGCCCGGAGACCGTCGCCGCCGCGCTCTGCGACGCGTTGGATCATCCCCAGACGAGTGCGCACCGCGAGTCGCCACGCGGATGGGGGGACGTGGCCCGCGACACGATGGCGCTGTACGAGCACTCGCTCGCGTCCCCGCGCCAGAACGCGTGACACGGCCGCCCGAGCCGGACTTTCCCGCGGACGCGTCTGAGGCCAGGCGTCGGTACCGGGTCTGCGTCGTTGGCTCGGGGATGCGGTTTGTCTCGGGGCTCAGCTACTACACGTACTTCCTGTCGCGGAGCCTCGCCGAGGAGCACGACGTCTCGGTGATCCTCGAGCGCAATCTCGTGCCCCGCTTCCTCTATCCGGGGAAGTCACGGGTCGGCACCGAGATCAGCCCGCTCGCCACCGCGGAGTTCGCACCCACCTTCGACGGTCTTGACTGGTATGGGATCCCGAGCCTGTGGCAGGCGACCCGCTTCCTGCGCCGCCAGCGCCCCGAGGTCCTGGTCCTCGAATGGTGGTCGGCGGCATGCCTGCCGGGGTACCTGGCCCTGTCTCGGTACGCGAACAAGCTTGACATCCCGATGGTGCTCGAACTGCACGAGGACCTGCATCCTGCCGAAGCGAAGGTGCCGGTTCTCGGCCCCGCGGGTGCGTGGGGGCTTCGTCGGCTGATCACCTCGGCGTCGCGCTTTGTCGTGCACTCGGAATGGAGCCGTGATCGGTTCTCGGACAAGTACGACATCAAGCCCGATCGGTTCTCGGTGATCCCGCACGGTCCTTATGGCCTCGTATCGCCACACGAGGCGCCGACGCGCCGGCGAAACGCCGACGATCCGATCACGATTCTCTTCTTCGGTACGATTCGGCCCTACAAGGGGCTCGAGGACCTTGTCGACGCCTTCGACCTGCTCTGCGAGTCCGGTGAGGGGCGTTGGCGACTGCTCGTGGTCGGAGAGCCCTGGGAGAACTGGACCCTGCCCTTGGACAAGATCGCCACAAGCGTGCACCGCGACGCGATCGAGCTCGTGGACCGTTACGTGCGTGACGACGAGCTCGCGTCGTTCTTCGGGCGCGCAGACCTCGTGGCGTTGCCGTACGTCGAGTCCGCGGCGAGCGGACCGCTGCACCTGACCATGGCGACCGGTCTTCCGGTCGTCGTCACCGAAGTCGGGGGGCTCGTCTCGGCGGTCGCCGACTACAAGGGCGGCGTGCTCGTACCACCGTCCAATCCCGAGGCGCTCGCGCTGGGGATCGAGGCGGCCGCGGCGCTCGCGGGTCACAGGCACGAGGATCCCCATTCGTGGGAACGGACCAGTGCCAGCTTCCAGAAGATGTTCGACAATCTGTGTGCGGGCCCTCCCGCCTAGACACCTTGGGTACCCGGCCCGGGGCAGCGCTCCCAGAGGACGTGAAGCGACCGCGGATCACCGGGACCCTGTGTGCCCTCTAGTATCCTGAGCGCGTGTTCCATCGCACCGGAGCTCGGATTTTCGCGGGTGTCCTCACGATCGTCATCGCGGGTGTCGGCTTGCCCGAGGTCGCCTCCTCGACAGTTGCAACTCGGGCACAGGCAACCTGGACGCCGATCAAGGGGATCGCCGTCGACGTCAGCAAAGCGAGCGCAATCACCGACGCCCAGACGATCGCCAAGGCCAAAGAGGTGTTTGCCTGGGTCGTCTCGCTTCACGCGAATGCTGTGTCCCTGAACTTCCCCTTCTACCAGAGCGGCCGCACTTCGGTCACGCCGGAAGCGTCGTCCATCACGCCCTCACCTGGCCGGCTTGCCGCTATCACCGCGGTCGCGCACGACTACAACCTGAACGTCGTGTGGAGGCCGTACCTGAGCGAGAGAAACTTCAGGGGCTTTGCGCGTGCCTCGATCCAACCCTGGAACACCCGGTTGTGGTTCACCAACTACTGGGTCTTCCTCAAGCCCTACCTCGAGGCGGCGAAGATGGCCGGGGCCAACTCCTTCAGCATCGCCATTGAGATGACGAGTCTGCTGAGCTACGTAGACTACTGGACACCCCTTGTTCGTCAGGCCAAGCAGGTGTTCGGATCTCAGATCTTCTACTCCTCCTCCCACGTCCCCTACGAGACGGTCCCGCTGACTCATTTCGGCTACGACGCCTACGCTCCGATCAAGGAGAAGAGTGACGCCGAGGCCACGGTCGGGAACTTCACCGTGGGATTCGAGAAGAACTTCAAAGCCGCGAGGTTCCCCACCACCCCGCAGGACACCACGATCGAGGAGCTGGGCATTCCGGGGGTGACCGGCGCCTACAACGTGCCGAATCAATACTCGTTCCCCCCTGGCACCCGGATCGTCCGGTCCGTCCAGGCGAACTGGTTCGCCGGTGCGTGCAACGCCTTTGTGCATTACCACATGGCCGGGATCTACTTCTGGTCCGTGAACCTCGAGGGGTTCACCCCGACCGAGAACGACTCGGCCAACCCGGACGGCTGGGTCGGCACGAGCACGCAATCGGTAATCTCGAAGTGCTTCGCGACAGTGCGATGACGAAACCGACGCCGCTGGCTCGGTGCCCGCATGTCCTGCATGCGGCACGAACTGCCGCGGTCACCTCGGTCGCCGTCGCTCTCCTCCTCGGCACGACCGGCACCGCCGGCGCGTTGGCCGCCACACGCGCCCGGGCACACCCCGGCTCGCAGAGGTTGAAGCCCGTGATCGATTCGGTGAGGTTCACGCCGAGCTCGCTGACCCAATTCGGCGGGCGGCTCACCCTCAGGGGGAAGGTCAGCTTCTCGACGACGTGTGTGATCTCGGTCACGCCCAAGCTCGCCGGCTTCCCGAAGACCGCACGGTGCTCGTCGAATTCGGTCTCCGAGTTCGCGACCGTCCCCGCGAACGGCACGGATGCGGGAATTACCTATGTCTTCTCGGTCGAGGCGAAGAGTGCCGCGGGCACGGCAACCAGAGAGGCACGCCTGCGCGAAGTGGCCGCCGGCGTGGTGATCCCCTACAAGTGGCACACTCCGTGGTCCCTGGAGAGGGCTGGCGGGAGCCCGTCCACGATCTCGTGCCCCTCGGCCACCTTCTGCGCGGTAGGTGACAACGCCGGGGATGTCCTCACCTACATCAAGGGCGCTTGGTCGGCTCCTCGGGCCGTCGCCTCGTCGGCGATCACGTCGGTTTCCTGCGCCTCGTCCACGCTGTGTGTGGCCGTGGACGAAAACGGCAACGCGATCGTCTACACCGGCTCGCTCTGGGCCCGAGCCGGCGCGGTCCGCTCCTCCGCGCTCACGAGCGTCTCATGCGTTGCCTCGAAGACCTACTGCGTTGCCGTCGGCGTCTCCGGCGACGCGGTTACCTACAACGGTGGCAAGTGGTCGACTCCGAGGTCGACCGGTGCCGACAGCCTGAGCTCGGTCTCGTGTGCCTCCGCCACCCTCTGTGCCGCCCTCGACGTCGCAGGCGAGACCACCCTTTGGAAGGGCTCTGGGTGGTCGGCGCCTGCCGCCACAGACTCGAACAGCTTCACGTCGGTGTCGTGCGCACCGTTAAGAAGGCTGTGCGTGGCGGTCGACGACGCAGGCGACTACTCGGTGTACAGGGGATCGACCTGGTCGAGACCGGCGTCTGCAGACCGAAGGGAGCTCGTCTCGGTGTCGTGCACGAGCGCGACGAACTGTTACGCGATCGACAATCTCGGGCGCGGGACGCTCTTCAACGGTTCCAAGTGGACCGCACCCCAGGCGGTGTTCATCGGGACTGCCGGCACGGCGATCTCCTGTGATGCCGGGACCTGGTGCATGGCCGTCGGCTTCAACGGACTCGCGTCTTTGCACACTTCGAGCACCTGGAGGTCCCAGGGCGTGATCGACATCTCGCCGGGACTGCTTACGTCACTGTCGTGCGGCTCGGCGAAATTCTGCATGGCCGTTGACGCCTCCGGGTCCGCCATGAGCTGGAACGGCACGGCCTGGGGAGCTCCGCACGCAACCGGTTTGCCCTCCCTTTCGGGAGTGTCGTGCGTCGGCGTATTCTGCATGGCCGTCGGTGACGACGGCCATGCCGTCGTCTACAACGGAAAGTCGTGGCTCGCGCCCGTGGCGGTCGACATCTCGCCGCTGTCGAGCGTCTCGTGCGTCTCGTCGCGATTTTGCGCGGCGGTGGACGTCTCGAATCGCCTGACGTCGTTCAACGGCTCGAAGTGGTCCAAGCCCGGCACCTACGTGAAACACACCTGGATTCTCGGCTGGACGTCGATCTCGTGCGTGTCGACCACGTTCTGCGTCGCCGTGGACAACAACGGCAACGAACTGTTCTGGGGCTCCAAGCAGCCCTTCACTAGGCTGATGGACAGAAACGGGGGACCGCTGGACGCCGTCTCGTGCAGTTCGGTCCACTTCTGTGAGGCGGTTGACGCTGAAGGCAAGGTCGTCGAGTTCGCCTCGGTAGGTTCCAAGTTGTCGTGGTCGGCTCCCAGGCAGATCGCTGTCCACAGGCTGACCTCGATCTCCTGCACCGCGTCGACATTCTGCATGGCGGTGGATGATGGCGGCGAATTTGTCACGTCCTTCCACGGCTACTGGTCGGGCGTGCAGGACTCGATCCCGCTTGGCCCGATCGCCCAGGTCTCCTGCGTCGGGAGGGACACGTGCTTCGCGATCGACGACGGCTCGCTCGCGACCCTCGGCTCACCCACCAGCTGACCTATCTGCGACCGCTCCGGCCAGAGGGGGTCGGGGCCCTCATCGGGCGCGGTGCGCTACGACGAGCTTCTCGAGCATCACGTCGAATTGCGCCGTGACGTCCACCGAGAACGAGGCCGCGTGGATCCGAGCCGCCTCGCCCATCGACGCCGTGCGCTCGGGATCGCCGATCAACAGCTGCATCGCCGCGGCGAGTGCTGCCGGGTCGCAGGGGGGCACGAGAATCCCTGTCTTGCCGTCGAGCACGATCTCTGGAAGCGTGCCGGTGTTCGTGGCGATGACGGCCTTGCCCATCGTCGATGCCTCGAGCGCGACAAAAGCGCGCGGCTCCTCCCACCGCGAGGGCACGACGCCGAAACGGCAGTGCTTCCATGCCGCCATCACCTCGTCGCGGGGGACGTTCTCGCGCACGATGGTCCCGGTCGGCCACGACGTCGGCTGATCCGCCATCGGGCGTCCCAGCACGACGAGCGGCGGCGCGCCTTCGCCGAGGCGCCGGTAGGCATCGAGCAGGTCGAATATCCCCTTGTGAGGACCGAGGACGCCCACGAACAGGATGTAGTCGTCCCCGGACGGCAGGTAGTCGGGCCGTGGGATCGAGTTGGCCTGCTCGACGAGGCCGTCCCCGATGAAAGTCCAGACCACCTCAACCGTCCCGTGCAGCCCGGTTGCCTGCTCGCAGCAGCGCGCGACCGTCCCGCTGTTCGCAACGACCTTGTCGGCCCGGCGCAGCAGCGCCGCATTCGATCCGAACAGCCCGAGCGTCACGACTGTCCCTTTGGCCCGCCCGTACTGCGGGACGCTGCACCGGATGCACCGCACCGGGCTCGGCCCGGGACAGTGACCGTCGTCGCGGTGGTAGAGCTGGGTCTTCTTCGGGCAGTCGAGCGAGTAGTCGTGCTGCATCCACAGCACCGGGGGCATCCTGCGCGTCTTGATCGCGAGGTAGCTGTAGGCCATCCAGTTGTGCGCCTGGACGGCGTCGGGCCGTTCGCGCTCGATGATCCTTCGAAGGCCGTTCGCGACGATGGGGTCCGGGAACGGCGGGTGGTACGGAGAGGCCTGCGACGCCCAGGCGCGCTCGAACCGCGTGTAGAGCGCGTCCATGCGGTAGACGCGGAACCCGATGTCCTCGATCTCTTCACTGGGCTTCCCGTCGATCTTGACCAGGGTCGCGACCGAGATCTCGTGACCACGGCGGACCCGCTCGCGGACCAAGGAGAGCACGTGGGTCTCGGCGCCACCGATGCTTGGCGCGAACAGGTCCGTGATGTGGAGGATCTTCACGACCTGGCTCCGACGGTGTCGCCATATGCCCGGGACGGTCGACCGCTGGCCGCCGCAACGGCGAGCAGGGCCACGCATCCTGCCACCTCCGCGACAGTCCAGGCCCATCCGGCCCCGTTGATGCCGTAGCGCGGGAGTGCCCACGCGGCCCCGCCGACGGCGATCACAGCGATCAGCCCGTTGACGAACGCGGCGGCCCCGAGTCGATTCTGCACGCGGTACCGGGCGATCGCGACGTTCGTGATGAGGTCCGGGATGGCCGAGACCGCGAGGATCACCAGGAGGGTGGTGCCGTGGACGGCGTAAGTGTGGCCGAACAGCCCGAGCACGAGATTTCCCGCAAAGACGTAAACGAACAGGGGCACCGCGAGGATCGCGCTCGAGAGCACCGCTGCCGCCCGGACCTTCTTGGCCAGCTCGTCGGGGTGGAGCGACCCCTCGGCGAGCAGGGCCTGGCAAACCGCGGGGGAGATCATGAAACATAGCCCGCCGACGAGCCAGGTGATCGAGAAGCAGCCGGCATAGACGGTCCCGAGGATGCCGACGACGAGGATCGGGAGCAGCTGAGGCGGCAGCGACCCGCCGAGCACCCCGATGACCTGGAGCCCGAATCCGGCACGCAGCGCCGCCCAACCGGCGCGCCTTGCGCCCCGCTCGTCGATGACCGGGTCGGCTTCGGTCGCCACGCGCTCTGCGGCGAGCCACTTGTGCCGCTCCCACGCGCAGGATGCCACCGACAGGGCGGCCCACGTGCCGACGACGGCGACAGGGCCGCTCACGAGCCCAGCAGGAATCGCGATGACTGCGAGGAGGAGGAGCTTGCCGGCGCCGAAGGACGCATTGCGGATCACCATCAGTTGGGGACGTCGGATCGCTAGCGACGAGGCGTCAAGGACGATGCCGGCGGACGTGGCGATCGCCCCGACGCAAAAGAGCGCCCCGAGCCCCACGGTTCGAACCTCGTGCACCGAGCTCGGCAGCACCACGATCGCGATCACCGCTTCGACGGAGGAGATTGCCATTGCCGAGAGCAGCCCGGCGTGCAGCAGGTGCCGCCGGTGAGCCGCGCGAGGGATTCGCAGCAGGATCGTTGTCGCGATCGGTTGGCCCGCGATCAACGCGATGGTCGACAGTGCAGCGACCAGCGAGGTCGCCACGCCCACCTGGCCGGCCGGCCACCGGTGCGCCGCGATGACGTAGAAGAGAAAGCCGGCAAGCGACGTGAGGGTCGTCGAGGCCATGATGCCGAAGGACCCGCGAACGAGGTGGAAGTTCCCACCCAGCCGGTCTTCGATCCGCTGCAGGGTGCGATGGGAAATCGAACGGCTCGGCGCCACCGATCCGGGACGCGCGTTGGGGTCGCCGCCTCGTCGCCTGCTGTCCAGCATGATCGTTGTCAGCGTCCTTTCGGCGGGCCGTTGTCGGTGCAGGCGACTCGCGGCGTGAGAAAGGAGCCGTTCGGTGTTCGAAGCAGGACACGCGCCGTGCAAGCGTCGGGGTGAGATCCGGGAACCTTCGCGTCGAACGTCACGCTCGTCGCGTCAGACGGGACCGTTTGGGTGAGCACGTACGTCCCGTTGATGAAGACGCTCACCGCGTTCGGAGCGGTGGTCTTCACCCGCTCCACCGACAGGTTGAAGATGACATCGTGGCCGGCTGTGGTGGCCGTGGTCATGGCCGACTCGATCGAGAAGGCCGGCTCGACGGGCACTGCGGGCAGGGACAGGTGCATGACCCATGCGCCGACCAGTGCGGCCGCGCTGAACGCGACAGCCATGCCCACGGCGGTGAGGTCCACTCCGGGTCGCCTAGAGCCGCCCAGCAACAAGATCAGCACGACTCCCACCACGACTGCAGGGATGAGGTATGCGACGCTGGTGGCCCGGTAGCCGAGCTCGTAACCGACGAATCCGAAGATGACGTAGGCGCAGAGGGAGACGACGATGCCTCCGAACACCCGGACGAACCAACTGCCGCTCTCTTCGGCGTGGCTGACGAGAATCCAACCCGGGATGACGATCATCGCGAACAGGGCGAGCACCGTACGCACGACGCCGCCGCCGCCCGTCGACGGGAAGGCGACGATGACGACAAGCGCAAAGACGGCCACGATTGCCGCAATCTCGGCTCGCACGAGTCGTGAGAGGCGTGCCATCACCTGACTCCTCGGTCCAGACAGCCCGGGATCAGGCCGTCGGTCCGGTTGGCCAGGTCCTTAGCCAACTGGCTGTCGTTGACCTCGAGCACCTCGTAGTCGGTCGTCGCGAACACGGCATTGGTCCAATCCAGGCACAGCATGCGTGTGGTGTAGGCACGTTTCCGGCTCGAGGCGGGCACGCTCGCCTCGTACAGCGTGTACCAGAGCCAGGCCTTGGAGAGCCCGGGCTCTCCGATCCTGCGGTCGAACACGATGTAGGTGATGTGGCCCTGGAGGAAGTTCTCGAGGGTTCGCTGCGAGATGACCGGAGCCAAGATGATGCTCTTCCAGGGGCCGTCTCCCGCTTTGATGATGTTGACTGGGGAGTCGATGGCGATCGGCCGGGACACGAACCGGTCCGCGAAGACGACGTTGCTCGGCTTTCCGTTCTCACGGAACCAGTTCGCGACCATCGAGGTCTGCGTGCCGAGGTAGGTAACGTCTTGGCCAGGCGTGACCTTGCCGCCGAACCGGTAAGCGACCGACGTTCCGATCGAGACGCTCCCGATGGCCACGACCACCAGCGATGCCGCCGCGGCCGCTCTTGCCCACCGACGCCCGGCCACCGGGAGCGGCCACAGCTCGCGAGTCTTTATGCGAATCGAGAGCGAGCCGTCGAGTGCCCACGATGCCGCCGTGCCGACGACGATGGCCAGGCCCACAAAGCTGAAGGCCCAGGACCGGTGGACGCTCTCGGAGAACGCGACAGTCGAGACCAAGGGCAGCGACACGAAGAACAGCGCCCCGAGGATCACTGACACGAGGTGCAACGGCGTCAGCTGCCGGAGCCTCCCGAGAATGCCCCAGGTCGCCCAGAGAAAGGCGACGAGCAGGATCGGCAACATGACGTACGCACACAGGATCTCGAAGAAGGGGACCGTCGAGCCGGAAAAGGCACCTCTCAGAGGAAGTGCGGACCCGATGCCGAGGAAGCTGAGCAGCTGTGCGAACTGCTTGTTGATGTGCAGTCCCGGACCGAGGTAGACGACCAGCGGATGGCCGATCATCACGAATCGAGTCGCCGTGAGGGCCACCGCCCACGTCGCGAGCACCCACGCGATGAGATGATTGCCCTTGAAGTCCAGCTTCAGCACCTTACGATGTTGCAACTCGACGACGACGGCAATGCCGACTAGGGCACAGCAGTTCACGACCGGCGTCACGTGATGCGTGATGACGAGGGCGGCACTGATGATGACCGCTATGGAGATCTCCAGCGGCTGCGAGCCAAGCGGCGTGCCTGGTTCTCGCCTCTGGATCGCACGCATGCCGAAGACGAGTCCCCAGACGAGCATCGGCAACGCGAGCGTCTCGTAGGAGAACTGGGCGTCGAAGAAGAGCCACGACGGGTTCAGCGAGTAGACGACTGCAGCGATGGCGCCGGCCCTTGAGGACCGTGTCGCGTCCTTGACGAGGGTATACATGCCTGCGAGCAGCGCCACGTGTGCGACGGACGCGACCACGACCGCACAGGTCCACAACGACAGGCCGCTCAGGTGGTAGACGGCGTTCGTGACGAGCTCGAGGCCTGGGAAGTTCGCTCCGATCTGGAGCAGCCCGGTGCTCGACACGGGATGGCCCGTTCGCACCAGGTCCTCGAGCATGCGGAAGTGCGCGAACTCGTCGTAGTAGAGCGGATTGGTTCCGGTGCGTACGAGCTTGGGGACCATGCTCCACACACCGAGGGCAACGATCAAAGAGCCACGCACCAAGGAGGAAGTGGCCTTGGAAACCAGGGTCCAGACGACGGGCGCGAACACGAGGAAATAGGCGACCCAGAAGACGTAATAGTGCAGCGTTGCGTCGCCCCTCGCGGCCATCCACTCCGCGAGGGAGATAAGGGCACCGCTGGCCAGGAACGCGATCCCGATCGCACCGAACCTTGCTGGCGAAAACCGTCGAATCGCGCGAGACGATGCCGAAGGGCTGCTAGCCAGAGTCACGAAGCGGGTCCTGCAATTTGTGCCGAGCCGTTCAGCCGCGGCCTACGCCTAAGGTCACTCGAAGCGGTGCCGTGAGCATAGATCGCGCCGAGCGACGGATCATCCATCTGTTTCGGTATCAAGTAGGAGACGTTCGGCGTCCGAAGGCGTGTGAACGAGGCGGTGGTGCATGCGGGTCGTGTGTTCCCGCTCGGTGCGGAGCCGCTCGGCGGGTCCGACGCGCTCGTGCCACAGCGCGTGAACGACGCGCATCCCGTCGCGGAACGCTCTGAGCGTGGAGGTGCCGTAGCGCCGCTTCATCTCGTAGCTCGGGACCTCCTCTACCGTGAGCCCGGCCCGTGCCGCGCGGCAGAGCAAGAGGACCTCGACCTCGAAGCCGTGGCCGTAGGCGACGGGTCGGTACCGGGTCCCGTCGGAGGGACGGTACAGCTCGTGGGAAGCGCAGTTGACAAGCTCTGCCAGCTGGAGGGCAGTGATCACGTCGCGCCACATCGCGATGTAACCGAAGGTCAGGTCAGACCACCTGACGCCGTAGAGGACGTTGACGATCTTGGTCAGTGCGGTATTGCCGGCGGCACGCACGTGCGTGAAGTCCGAGGAACCCCCCCCGGCCAGGTTGCGCGACCCGTGCACGACGTCGGCGCCGGCGTGTAGGCGCGCGACGAACTTGTCGATGTCGGCGACGGCCATGGAGCAGTCGGAGTCCATCAGGACCACGATCTCCCCGGTCGCGGCCATCAGTCCCGCGATCGAACCAGCGCCCTTGCCGGGTGCGTGCTGGCCGATGAACACCGAGTCGGGCCGGTGCTCGCGGGCGACCTGCACCGAGCCGTCCGTCGACCCGCCGTCGACGATGACCACCTCGGTGACCGAGGCGGGGAGGCCCTCGAGCACGGCGCAGATGTTCTGCTCCTCGTTCAGGCAGGGGATCACGACGGAAATAGTCGACAAAGTAGAGACATTATGGCACGACGTGAGCCCGTTCACACGGGGACGCACGCCTGCGCAGAGGTGGTTCAGGGCCCGCAGAGACGTCCGTCGCTGGTCGTGGACCGGAGCGGACAGGAGAACAGTGTTGCCATCAGACGTTCTTGCCGGCGGGGCCCTGCCGACGTTCCGGATCGAGACCCTGGGGTGTCTGACGAACCATGCCGATTCCGCCGAGCTGATTGGCCTCATCGAAGGCAGTCCCGTCCTCGTCTTTGACGACCCTCGTCGAGCCAGAGGGTTCTTCGAGTCGCCCGTTCAAGACAACATCGGCATCGGGCGCCCCCACCAAGTCCACGCCGTGTTCGGGCGCGACCGGCGTGGCCGCACGACTGCTCAGCCCTTCGCGACCAGGGTCTTCAGCCCTGGGACCAAGGTGAAGATGGACTTTCGCTACAAGAACAGCCGCGTTAAGCAGTACCTGAAAGAAGGGAGGGCACTTCGCATCGAGACCGTCATCAACAAGCCCAAGAAAGCGCGCACGTTCAGGCGAAGGTGTGCAAGGTCGCGCCTCAAGCTCACAGGTTCGTCAGCAGCGTGTCCTGGACGTAGTCGGCCGCGTAAGGAAGGACGCCGGCTGGGTTCATCCCGACC
>Ga0181536_10000747_pt1 | contig 38990 bp, 33 predicted proteins | sample PEATcosm2014_Bin_41_FD_121105 | JGI IMG/M metagenome (GOLD analysis project Ga0181536, IMG submission 121105) | Peatland microbial communities from MTU Mesocosm Facility, Houghton, MI, USA - PEATcosm2014_Bin17_60_metaG | ecosystem: Environmental > Terrestrial > Soil > Wetlands > Peat | place...
CAAGACCCCCGTCCTCGGCCACATGCAGCGCCTCGACGCCCAGGCCGACGAGTTGCGCCACCCCGAGGGCCGTCTTGACCACGGCACCGGTCTCCGCGGCACCGCTCAGGGCGACGACGAGCGTCTCGGTCCTGATGGTCACCATGGTTGTCGGGCCGCTTCTTCTTTTTCGACTTCGAAGCGAGCGACGCCTCGCTCCGCCCGGGGGCTGGAGCAGTCCTCGGCGGGGTGTCTCACTGTGGACAAAGACCTCATGGGTCGAGCGTCACTCGGATGGGTCATCGATGACAGGGTCGAAGGACCGCACATTGTTGCCACTAACGATCACGGTCGGACCGTGCCCTTGTAGCTGAGCCCCGACGCTTCCAGTGATTTCCCAAGGAATGTCTCCACCTGGCGCGACCAGAGATAACCGACGTGGCTTCCCGAGTACCAGCTGATAGGCGGCTTGTCCCAATGCTCCCACAGGTTTCGGGCCTGCTTCGGGAAGGCCAGGCGGTCGCCATGGCCGGCGAACACGAACCGACGGTCGGGGGCCACTTTCGCCTCGAAGCAAAGCGGCGACACCACCCGGAAGACATCTTCCGCGGCACCACCCAGGATCCGGTGCTCGATCGATCGGGCTCGGATGTGGATCGGGCTGTGGTCGTGGAAGAGGGTCGGGAAGTCCACCACGGGGATACCGGCCACCACGGCGTCGAACCCGTCCTCGATGCCGGCGAGTAGGGACACCACATAAGCCCCGAGCGACACGCCGAACAGCCCGATGGACGTGGCCCCTTGGTCCCGGATCCACGACACGAGACGACGGATATCCCACACCGCCTGTGTAAGCCCGTGGAGCGTGTTCATCATGTCGAACGACAAGAACGGCTCGCCGCTCACCAACGTCACTTTGCGGGGCCCGTGCAACGGCAGCACCGGCAATGCCACATTCAGTCCGAGCTGGCGGTGCAGCTTGGCCGTTTTCAGGCCAACGAAGTCCATGAAGGGAAACCCCATGGAGAACCCGTGCACGCACACGATCCAGGGGCGCTCCTCTCCGGCGTGGCGAACGATGGCGGCCGTCGCCCGACGGTTGGGCTCGTAGGCCATCCACCGTTCACCCCCAGGTTCGCCGGCGTGCGTCGCGAATCCACTGTCGTAGGTGATCCGTTCGTAACCCAGCCCGAGGGCCCATCCATGGCCGGTCTCGAGTTCCGTGGCCGTGAGCGGCGGCGGACTGCGGTGGTAGGAGGCGGGCCGGGCGATCCAACCCCGGCGAGAGAACAGACGCTGGGCCTCGGCAACTTCGGCGCTCACTCGGGCAAAGTCCGCTCGGCGGGGAAAGCGGCTGGGCGCCATCGCCACGGCCAACAGCGCTTCGTCCATGCCGACACCGGCGGCCAGACCCAAGGACACGCCGGGGCCCGGCACACCGTCGAACACCTCGCCGCGTACCGCCGTCGTCACCATGAAACGCAGCGTGCGCGGCACAGCAAGGGTGGCTCGGGCGAGCGCCCGCCGTCCCAAGAACTTCCACGCGGCCCGATATGGCCCGACGACGCGCTCGACGAGTGACGGTCGTCCCTGATCCGCCGTCTTCGACGACGGCGTGTCCCCGCCGGCGGGCTCGACCGGCTCCCCCACACCGTCCACGACGCACTGCGCGTGCCCCATGATCCCCTTCCGCCACCGATACGCCGTCCGCTCAATCGGCGCATTTGCTTGTTCCACGACCATCCTACGTCGAGGGGTAGGACGAACGCAGTGGCGCAGAAGAGGCAACGGCGCGGCATCTCGCCCATCGGGCTGAAACACTTGGCGGCCGCGTCGGCGCTCTCATAGTGCTCGGCGGATCGGGACGCCGCAGCCGCCGATCTCCCTACGACTTCGGGGTGAGCGACGACAAGGTGAAGCTGGCCTGGCCGGTGAGGGTCGAGGTCCCCACCGGGCTCGGGCTGTGCACCGTCGTGCTCCACGTCCCGCGCACGGGAAGCCCATTGGCCGTGGAGAACCAGGTGTCGGCAACGTTGGTCCCCGACTGTCCTCCCCCGAAGCGCGCCACCTCGTGGAAATGGAGGGTGAGGACCGAGGTGTCGGCGATCCGAAGCGTCTGCAAGCCGACGAACTCGTTCGTGCCGGTCATGGTGACGGTGCCCGTCTTGATGGGGCTGTTGGTCCCCCCGCAGGCGAAGGCGAAGTGCTCACCGGCCAGCAACTCGGCTGGAACCGCCATCTCTTCACAGGTGAAGGTCGCCGTGTCGGCAATCGAGAGAGCCAGGAAGTTCCACCGGTACCAGCCGCCTCGGCCGACTTCGACCAGGTTGCCATGGCGCGGGCAGTAGGTCGTGCTCTGCCAGTGGCTGTCGCTGAAGTCGACGCGAAATGTCCAACAGCCATTGGCCCGGTACGAGACCGTGCCCGGGAACCGGGGACCTTCGGTTTGCGACTTCGGTGGGACCGTAAGGTGCTCGCTCCCACTGCCGGCGTAGGAGTACACCCCCGGCAGCGGGTGCAGAGCCCCGGGATCCACCACGATGCTCGTCGCTCCCGAACGGTAGCGGTGGAGGGCGATGGATTCGGAGAGCTCGTGGGGACCGGAGTGGTTCCACTCGTAGACGAGCGTGCCACCGCCCACCACGAGCACCACCGCGAGCACGACGCTCACGACGACGGCCACTCGGTGGCGGCGCCCGACTCGCGGCCCCGACCGCCCGGCTGTGTCGTGCGCGCCACCGCCTCGATCAAGCGGCGGGGGCGGCCAGGCGGGCTCGGACAGCCCGAGGTCGGATGGCGCCTCGGCGATCGTCCGCGTCATCGGAGCGGAACCTCGATGCGCCGGGGCCCGCGCCGCACGAGATTCGACCACCCACGCATCACGGGATGGGGTCGTTCGGCACGCAGGCGGTCGAGCGCCGACTGCATGGTGTCGGTGACCTGCGCGTAACAGTCGGCCACCACGGCGTCGTCGTCGGCCGCCTCGTGCCCGTAGGTGCTCCAGTCGAGTGCCGGGAGGAATTCGACCGTGATCGCCGACGGCATGGGCAGCGGCGGCGTGAGGATCGACGTCAGGCCGAACGGCCCCACGAGGATGGGGAACACGTTGATCCGCAACCGGTCCAGGCCCAGCGCACTGGCCAGACGCTCGCCCCTGGAGACCACGACGACGGCATGGTGCGACCCGTGGGTCACCACCGGTACGACCGGCACGCCGGCCTGCAGCGCCAACCGAACGAAGCCCAGGTGTCCGCCGAGGTCGATCTTGTCCCGGTCGGTCCACGGCCGACACGCCTCCCGGTCACCCCCCGGGTAGACAAGCACCAGCGCCCCCTGTTCCAGGGCCAATTCGGCCTGGCGACCACCGGCGGGGATGGTGCCGATGCGTCGGAGGAACGGGCCCACGACCGGCACGCCGAAGAGCAGGTCGTAGGCGAGGGCATAGGCGGGCTGCTCGAGGCCACGGCGCCGGATGATCTCCAAGGCGACCACCCAGGCGTCGGGCATGTAGAAGAGGCACGAGTGGTTGCCGACGAGAAGTGCCGGTCCACTGGCGGGGAGGTTGTGGCGCCCTCGCACCTCGGGCGAGAAGAGGTTGACGAAGCGGGTGACGGCCGACAGCTGCCGCCCGATGTACAAGGGGTCTCGCTGGAACAGGGGCGCACCCAACTCGTGATCGATGCGATGCGACAGCGGCTCGACCACGGGCGAGAGGATGCCTCTCGCTCCGGACTGGTCTCCGTGGCCGTCCGCACGTTCCGAAGTGAGGACCATTCGGACCCCCGTCTTCCCTCTCCCCTGCTTGTTTCGCGCCGGTCCCGCCGGGAGGACAGGGCAGTTCGGCCCAAAGACTTTCGGAGGCCGGCCCTTCAGCACCGGCCCGGGAGCGGGTGCAACGATCCACACCCCGACGCGCCTTCGTTCCGAGACGACCGGTGGCTCCTCGAGACGAGGGGTGTCAGTGGAAGCCTTGGGCCGGCACGGAGGGCGAACCGGGAAGCTCGCCGGCGACCAGTTCCAATGCCGAGCGCTCGATCGCTTCGGCGAAACGATCCAGGTCGACGATGGCGTCGGCGTCGGCGGTGAGACCGACGCCCAGCGTGCCGTCGTAGGAGAGGACGCCGATGATCAGTGCGATGTTCCCGGCGACAGTGACAAAGGGGAAGAGTTCGAGCATCCGGGAGCCGAGCAGGTACGCGGGGCCGTCGGTACCCGGCAGGTTCGTCACGGCCAAGTTCGCGAACGGCTGGCGCTTGAGGACCATCGCGGCGAGCGCGCGCAACACCCAGGGCGCAACCAACTCGCCGAGGGCGAACACCAGCGGGCCGATCGTCGTCTGCCCCGACGTCTTGCGTGCGGCCATGTCGAGATGGGTCGCTTTGAGCCGGTCGATGGGATCGCTCGTGCTCGGCGGCAGCCCGACGATCATCATGGAGAATCGGTTCTGGAGCTCACCCGGCCGGCGGTGCGTGGAGACTGGCACGAGGACGCGCGGGCGGACGTCAGATGGCCCCGGTCCGATGCCCAGATAGTCGTCGAGCGCCCCGGCCACGACGGCCAGTACGACGTCGTTGAGCGTGGCCCCCTGCGTTCGTCCCACCGCTCGTAGGTCCTCCAGCGCCAGCGCCACCCAGGCGAAGTCGCGATGGGGACCGACGGAGCGGGTGATGGCCAGCTTGGGCGCCGGAACCGCTGTCAATGTGACGGCCTTCGCCAGCGTGCGCACCCCGTCGACCAGGCGAGCCGGGTGGCCCAGGGCAGCGACGGCCCGCCGGCCCACCCCGATCCGGCACCGCGCCCGATCGGCCACGGCCTCCACGAGCAGGCGGCAGGACGCCGGCGGCGCCTGCGGTACCCAAGGCGGTGGTGGTTCACCGGGTTCACCGGGTTCACCGGGTTCACCGGGTTCACCGGGTTCACCGGGTTCGCCGGCCAGGAGCGACAGGGCGAACTCGAGGACGGCCATGCCGTCGGCCATGACGTGGTTGACCTTGGGGACCACGGCGATGCGGTCACCCTCGACGCCTTCGACGAACCAGAGCTCCCACAGTGGCCTGCTGCGATCGAGTGGCACCTCGAGCAGGGCCGCCATAAACGCCCGCAGCTGCGCCGGACCACCGGGGCGAGGGAGTGCCGCCGCCCGCACGTGGTCGGCGATGTCGAACGACGGGTCGTCGACCCAGACCGGCCGCCCCTGACCGAACGGGATCGGGCGCAACCGCTGGCGGAAGCGGGGGACCCCGTCGAGGCGGTTCACAATGTGGGCGCGTAGTTCGTCCATCCTCAAGCGGCCGGCTTCGTCGAGCAGTGGGCGGGCTTCGAACAGGCACAGGGCGCCGATTTGCAGCGGTGCGGCCGGATCCTCGGCGCACAGGAGGGTGGCGTCCTGGGAGCTCAGACGCTCATACGGCACGGTCCGCCTCCCCCTCCCATCGCTCCTCGGAGCGGCGGTGGCGATCGGGGTCGAACTCAGCCGTCGCCCCCCAGGCGCCGTCGAGGAAATCGGCGATGGTGGCGGTGAGCCGACCGGACCGCAGGCGGAGCTCGATTGGCGATCGGGCTCGCACGAGCGTGGCGTTGGGCAACTGCTTCGCCAAGGCGGCGGCGTCATTGAAGGGGTGCAGGAGATCGTTGCGGTGAGCGAGGACCAACGCCGGCACGGCGATCCGGGCCAGCTCCTCCTGCGTGGGCGACACCGGGCCGACGAGGATGCCGTGGAGCAGGGCGGCCATGCTGTCTGGTGGCAGGGCGGCTGCGTGCACGAGGCTGTTCAAGGAGCCGAAACGGGTCGGCGGCACTCGCGCCAACGCCGCCGACGTCGCTCGAAGGACCGGCTTGCCGTAGTGCACGAGCAGCAGCAGGGGAACGAACAGCAGGGCGGCAACGGGCACGGCTCGCTCCAGGACCGGCATCTCGACGACGAGGCCCCGGACCCTGTCCGGCTGCTGCGCCGCGGCGAACAGGCTCACATTGGCCCCGAGAGACATGCCGCCCACCACCGCATCGTCGGCTCCGAGCTCGTCGAGCAGGGCAAAGACCTGCGAGGCGTAGGTGTCCATCCGGTAGGCGGAGGCGTGGCGTGGCTTGCCGCTGCGACCATGGCCGAGCAGATCGAGCAACACCACGCGGTTTCCTCGGGCGGCGAGCGCCTCGGCGATGCCCCGGTTCATCTCCGAGTCGATCAGCAACCCGTGGAGATAGACGAGCAGTCGGTCGCCGTCACCGTAGGTGTCGTACACCAGACGCTCGCCCCGGTAGACGAAGGAACGGCTCTCATGTGTCACCGGACCCCTCCCACGCCGCTCATCGGGGCTGAACGCCCTCCAGCCGAACCGTCGGGCCACAACCGGCCCTGTGTCGATCATGCTGGGCGGAGACGGTTTGCCAGACAAGAGCCGAACGTCATGAGGCGCTGTGCTGCGCCACGCGGGGCCGAGATCCGGGCGTTGTCGCCGATGCCGCCGCGTCGGTCGGGCGTCGCCCGAGGACCCTAGAGGTGGGCCTCACCTTCGAACCAACGCACGGTGTCGCGCACCGAGTCCTCCAGAGGCCGGGGGTGGTGCGACAGTTCGGCCGTCGCCTTCGACCCGTCGACGACGGGGTGGTCGAGGAGCGTGCCGACGGAACCGGGCGTGAACACCTCCGAATGCAACCGGCGGCCGATGCGCTCCCCGAGCGGTGCCACCCACCGGGCGAGGGTGCCGGGGACGGCCACCACCGGGCCCAGATGGCCGTTAAGGGCCGCCGCCAGCCGGCCGAGATGCAGGACCGTGGCTTGGTGTCCCGGCAGGAGGTAATTCTCGCCGGTCCGGCCCCGCTCGGCCGCCGCCACCAGAGCGAGCACGACGTCGCGGACGTCGACCCAGTCGAAGCCGCCCCGCACCACCACCGGCAGATGGCCGCGGGCGGCCTGGTCGATGATGGCGTTGATGCGCGACGGTCCCAGGTCGACAGGCCCGATGATGCCGGTCGGGTTGACGATGGTGGCGTCCAAACCGGCCTCGATCACCCGTCGGACCTCGTCCTCACCGGCCGCCTTCGACCGGTCGTAGAGGGGCCGGTCGGCGTCGGTAGCACGGGGGCTGCGCTCGTCCAACCGCGGACGCGACCGGGCCAGGTCGAAGGCGTGCACCGAGGAACAGTGGACCAGTCGCGCCACCCCGGCCTCCAACGCAGCGGCGGCCACCGCTGCCGGACCTCGGACGTTGATGTCCCAAGCCTCGGGGTCGACGCTGGCCAGCGTGATCTTGGCCGCCAGATGGAAGACGACGTCGGCCCCCTCGAACACGGGCCCGAGCTCGGCTTTTCGGCGAACGTCGGCCATGGTGTGGTCGACGCCCGCCGGGTCGTCGCCGGCGAACGGCCGGCGACCCACCGTTCGCACCCGCCACCCGGCTCGTTGAAGGTGATGGACCAGATTCACCCCGACGTAGCCCGACGCTCCGGTGACGGCGGCGGTCGACGGAGACGGTCCCTGCGTCGGCGTCACCGTCGCAGCGTAGGCCGCAGGTCTGGGCCAGATCCGATCGGCGGGATGCGGTTGATCCGTGCGCTCACCCCGCCCGACCCGCCACGCGCCCCGTCGGCTTCGGTCGCGGGGCGCACTACGGTGTCGGACGGAGTCGCGGAGACGAACCGACGGTGGAGGCTTCGAGATGGTTCAGCACGATCCCGAGGCGCCGGTCGCCCCGTCGCCTTTCGAGCCGGCGCAACTAGGACCGCTCGCCCTGCGGAATCGGATCATCAAGGCCGCCACCTTCGAGGGTGTCATGCCCCGCGGCGCGGTCACCGACGATCTCATCGAGTTCCACCGTCGCGTCGCCCGTGGAGGGGCGGCCATGACGACCGTGGCCTACTGCGCCATCTCCCCCGGCGGGCGGGTGCATCGCAACACCCTGGTCATGTCCGACGCCATCGTCGCCGATCTCCGGCGCCTCACCGATGCGGTCCATGACGAAGGAGCGGCGATCTCAGCCCAACTCGGCCACGCCGGCCTCGTCGCCAACGTGCGATCGAACCGTCACTCCACCCTGGCCCCGTCGACCCAGTTCAGTGCGCCGGCGATGACCCGGGTCCGGGGGGCCACCATCGGCCAGCTCGACGAGGTCGTCGACCAGTTCGCTGGCGCCGCCGCCGTGGCCGTCGAAGCCGGCTTCGACGCCATCGAACTGCACCTCGGGCACAACTACCTGCTCAGCTCGTTCCTGAGCCCGAACCTCAACCACCGTCGCGACGACTACGGGGGGAGCATCGAGAACCGCCTCCGACTCCCCCTTCGGGTCGTCCACGCCGTCCGTTCGACCATCGGCCCGGCGGTGGCGCTGACGGCCAAGTTCAACATGGCCGACGGTGTCCCCAACGGGCTGTGGCTCGAGGAGAGCCTGCAGTTCGCCACCCTCCTCGAAGCCGACGGCCAACTCGACGCCCTCGAGCTCACCGGCGGCAGCTCGCTGCTCAACGGCATGTACTTCTTCCGGGGCGACGTCCCTATGGCCGAGTTCATCGCCACCCAACCCCGAGTCGTCGGCCTTGGTCTGAAGCTGTTCGGCCGGCGCATCTTCCCCGAGCTCCCGTTCGAGGAGGCCTTCTTCCTGCCCTTCGCCCGGCAGTTCCGCGAGGCACTGTCGATGCCGCTCATCCTCCTCGGCGGCATCAACCGGCTCGACACCATCGAGGGCGCCCTGGCGGAGGGCTTCGCCTTCGTGGCCATGGCCAGGGCCCTGTTGCGCGAGCCTGACCTCCCCAACAAGATGCGCGACCACGAGCGGAGCGCAGGCCTCTGCGTCCACTGCAACAAGTGCATGCCAACCATCTACACGGGCACCCGCTGCGTGCTCGTCACACCCACGACCCGAGGATGAGCGTGTCGACGATCGTCATGACTGGATCAGCCGGCGGAATGGGGCGAGCCATTCGTCACCGCCTCGAATCGGCCGGACATCGGATCATCGGTGTCGACCTGCGCGACGCCGAGGTCACCGCCGATCTGTCGACCGCTCCGGGACGCGAGGCCATGGTGGCCGACGTCGCCACCCGGTGCGACGGCACCCTCGACGGCCTCATCGTGGCCGCCGGCATTCAAGCCGGGGGAGCCTCGACCATCGTCTCGGTCAACTATTTCGGAGCGATCGCCACCCTCACCGGGCTGCGGCCGTTACTCGCCCGCGGCACCGACCCGAGCGCCGTGGTGGTGGGCTCCAACTCGGCGACGACCCAGCCCGGCTACCCGATCGAGGTGGCGACACTGTGCCTCGCCGGTGACGAGGACGGCGCCTGCCGAGCGGTCGGAAACGACGCCCTGGGCGCCTACCCGGCGTCCAAGCTCGCCCTGGCCAGGTGGGTCCGACGCCACGCCCCGTCCGCCGACTGGATCGGGGCCGGCATCCGGCTCAACGCCATCGCCCCCGGATTCATCGACACGCCTATGACCGAAGGGGGCTGGGACTTCGTCGCCGCCTTGGGTGACGTCTACCCGATCCCCGCGGCTCGTCCCGGCCGGCCCGAAGAGATCGCCGGACTCGTCGAGTACCTCCTTTCTGCCGACGCCGGCTTCTTCTGCGGATCGGTGATCACCGTCGACGGCGGCACCGAGGCGGCGCTCCGAGCCGACGACTGGCCCCGGCCCATCGACTCCTGATTCACCGGGGTGCTCGGTCGACGTCAGCGCGCGGTCGACGTCATGGGACCTTCGGCCCTCCCCGTCCCACCCATGACGCGGTCCCATAGTTGTGGGCCCCGAAGTAGAGGGGTGGAGGTGACAGGAGGTTGCCTATGGTGACCAATGTGAAATCCAGCGCCGCCGTGTGAATAGCTCCAGGCAGGCGTCCGGTGGTAGCGCACCGGGATGTTCCTCAGCGGTGACAGGTGCGATTGCCCGGGACACGGTGTCCCGGCCCGCACGAGGTCGCAGCGCCAAAGGCTTCGCTGAGTGTCCGCCCGCCGTTTCGGCGTTGGCTCGGAGTCGTTGGGTACAACTCCATGATGGCTCGCCCGCCTTGCCGGTTGACGGTGGGGCGGGCGGACCCGCGTCACGGTGGCGGCCAGGCTGGCGCCTGTCCTCGTGTCGAGACGGGCTCGGTGGGGGCGGCGGCAGAGCAACGAACTGGCAGTCGACCGGCGACCGGCGATGACGACTGGGCCGGCTCCGGCGAAGGCGCCCGGCGATCGCGGATTCCGGCTCGCACCCCACACGGCCGACTGCATGATCGAGGCGTGGGGACCGGACCGGGTGACGTGCCTGGCCGAGGCCGTCGACGCATTGGTGAGCGTGTTCGCGCTGGTTCCCGACACGGCCGTCACGACGACACTGCCAGTAGTGCTCGAAGCTGCTCCCGGCCCCGATCTCCTCGTGGGGCTGCTCGAAGAGGTGATCTACGCCGTCGACGTGTTCGCCAAGGTGCCGGCGCACGTCCATCTGGCCGAGGCCGAGGACGGCTCCGTGGCCGGCGACCTGGACGTGGTCGATGCCGCCGAGGTCGTCCTCGTGGGTCCCGTGCCCAAGGCCGTGTCCTGGCACGGCCTCGAGATGAGCGACGACGGGGGGACCTGGCGGTGCCGGGTCGTCGTCGACGTATGAGCCCCAAGCGCCGTCTCGTCCCCGACGGCCCCGACCGGTGGCGCATCGACCCCAGCGGCGCGATGCGCGTACCCGGCATCGTCTACGCCTCACAGACGCTGCTCCCCGCCGTGGCCGAGGAGGAGGCGCTCGAGCAGGTGGCGAACGTGGCCACGCTCCCCGGCATCGTGGCCGCGTCCTACGCCATGCCCGATGTCCACTGGGGATACGGGTTCCCCATCGGCGGCGTCGCCGCCACCGATGTGGGACGCGGCGGCGTGGTCTCGCCGGGTGGGGTGGGGTTCGACATCTCGTGTGGCGTCCGCCTCCTCTTGTCACCGCTCGACGCCACCGAACTCTCGCCCCATGTCGGAGCGGTCATGGACGAACTCGCTGCCCGTATCCCGACGGGTCTCGGAGCCGGCGGCCTGTGGGCAGTGGCCGGAGAAGATGAGCTCAACGCCATCCTCCGCCACGGCGCTCACCAGGCGGTGGCGGCGGGATTCGGGACCGACGGCGACCTGGCCCGCTGCGATGTCGGCGACGTCGGGGTGGACCCCCACCCCGAGTCCGTGAGCGAGCGGGCCCGGGCGCGCGGACAGCGCCAGGTGGGGAGCCTCGGGTCGGGCAACCACTTCCTCGAGATCCAGGTGGTCGACGACGTGCTCGACGAGCGTGCGGCCACGGCGTTCGGCCTCCGGCGCGGACAGGTGTGCGTGATGATCCACTGCGGATCGCGAGGCCTCGGACACCAGATCTGCTCCGACCACGTCCAGGCCATGCGCGGCGCGATGCACCGCTTCGGCATCGAGGTACCCGATCCGCAGCTGGCCTGCGCGCCGGTGGACTCCGTCGAGGGACGGGCCTATCTCGGGGCCATGGCGGCCGCCGCCAACTACGGGCGGGCCAACCGCCAGGTGCTGACGGCCGCCGTGCGCGACGCCTTCGGCGTGGCCGCCCCTTCGGGCACCTTGGACCTGCTCTACGACGTCTCCCACAACCTCGCCTCGCTGGAGTGGCACCAGGTCGGCCACGAGCGGCGCCTCGTGTGCGTGCACCGCAAGGGGGCGACACGCGCCCTGGCGCCGGGGCACCCCGAGCTCCCCGACGATCTGCGGGCGACCGGCCAACCCGTGCTCGTGCCCGGCTCGATGGGCACGGCCTCGTACGTCCTCGTCGGCATGGCGCCTGGTGGCGCGTTCTCGTCGGCCTGCCACGGGGCGGGCCGCACGCTCAGCCGGCACGCGGCCATGCGCAAGGTCTCGGGCACAGCATTGCGACGGGAGCTCGAGGACCAGGGCATCGTCGTGCGCGCCGCTTCGGCGCGGGGACTGGCCGAAGAGGCGCCGTTCGCCTATAAGGACGTCGACGAAGTGGTGGCCACCTGCGAACGTGCCGGACTCGCCCGGCGGGTGGCCCGTCTTCGGCCGATCGGCGTGGTGAAGGGGTGAGGGTCCCGGCGCCCGAGCGCTCGCCGCGCCTGTCGTGTCGCGTCGAAGCCCGCTTCCACGCCGAGTTGAACGACTTCCTGGCTCCAAATCGTCGCGGTCGACCAATCTCGCTCGCGGTGGCCGCAGGCACCACGGTCAAGGACCTCGCGGAATCGCTCGGCGTGCCCCACACCGAGATCGACGTGATCCTGGTGAACGGCGAGTCCGTGGATTTCGCATACCAGGTGGGCGACGGGGACCGGGTGAGTGTCTACCCGGGGTTCGAGTCCGTCGACGTGTCGCCGCTGGTGCGGCTTCGGGCGCAACCGCAGCGCGAGCCCCGCTTCGTCCTCGACGTCCATCTCGGCCGGCTGGCCCGGAACCTGCGACTCCTCGGCTTCGACGCCGCATGGCGAAATGACAGCACCGACGAGGAGCTGGCCGCGATCTCGGCGGATGAGCACCGCACCCTGCTCACCCGGGATCGCGGCCTCTTGAAGCGATCCAAGGTCACGCGCGGGTACTTCGTCCGGGCGACCGAGCGCCGTGAACAGGTGGTCGAGGTACTACGCCGGTTCGACCTGTTCGGGGCGATCGTCCCCTTCGGCCGGTGCCTCGAATGCAACGGCGTGCTCGAACCCGTGGCCAAGGAGGAAGTGGAGCACCGCCTCCCGCCCCGGATCCGGCGCGAGGACCACGACTTCCGCTCCTGCCCCGGCTGTGGGCGGATCTACTGGCAGGGCTCGCATTACGACCACCTGACCGCCCTGGTCCGGGACATCAGCCGGGCGGGCCCCCTCGGTGACCAGCGGATGACGGGCGTCGGCCCGAACCGATCGCGTCATGGATGACCGCACCGTCGGAGACACCGCACCCACCCGGACCGAGAGGCCGGCGGCACCTGCGCAGGCACTGCCGGCACCGTCCGCCCTGGCAGCTGTGCGCCGGGGATGGTCGGTGGTCCCGCTGCACAGCGTCATCGGGGGGTGCTGCTCGTGTGGTGACCGGTCGTGCCCGGCCCCGGGCAAGCACACTCACGTTGCCTGGAAGCGATACATGGGCGCCCCCGCCGGCCCCGAGCAGGTCCGGCGGTGGTGGCGGCGATGGCCCCGGGCCAACCTGGGCGTGGTCACCGGGGCGGTGTCCGGCCTTGTCGTGCTCGACGTCGACCCTCGCCATGGCGGGGGCTACTCGCTGGCCATTTGCGAGCAGCTCCACGGCCCGTTGGCGCACACCGTCGAGTCGCTCACAGGCGGCGGTGGTCAGCACCTCTACTTCACGCATCCGGGTACGGCCGTCCCCTGCCGCCCGATCGCTCCCGGGCTCGACGTCAAGGGCGATGGCGGCCTGGTGGTCTGCCCGCCCAGTTTGCACGTCTCGGGTCGGCGCTATGTGTGGGAGACACGTTGCGCTCCGGACGAGATCGCTGTGGCCGAGGCGCCGGGGTGGCTCCTCGCCATGGCCCGCGACGCCGCGACCGCGTTCCCGGGGGCAACGGCGCGAACCCATAGAGCGCCCGTGCGCACGGCGGGCGAGCGGGACGAGTTCGCGGCGCTCTGGGCCGAGGCCGGCATCGAGCTGCGCTCGGGCGATCGCAACTACCTGTGCCCGTTCCATCCCGATCACCATCCCTCGCTCCACATCGACGCCGACGGGTGTCGCTTCTACTGCTTTGGGTGCGGGCGCGGCGGCGGAAGCGGACGGCTGCGCCGGCTCGTCGGGGTCGCCCGGCAACCAGGCCGGCGGCGTGACCCGGCCGTCGCCGACCGCGCTCCACCTGGACCGGCGCCCGCTGTCACCCTGCCCGGCACGACCGAGGTCCGCGTCGTGGGGGGTGCCGCCCACCAAGACGCTCTCCTCGAGCTCACCGGTGGTCAGCGCCACTACGGCGGCGTCCGCATCGAGACGGTGGCCCGCCTCGTCGTCGAGGCGGACAATCCCACCGATCCCGGGGCCGTCGCCGTGGACATCGGCGGCTGCACGGTCGGTTACCTGTCGCGCCCTGACGCGGCCCTCTGCCGGGCGGCCATCGACGACGCCGTCGGACGCACGGGAGAAGCGACGTGCGCTGCCACCATCGTCGGCGGATGGGAACGCGAGCACGGGGACATCGGGTTCTTCGGGGTGCGCCTGTACCTCGACCTCCCCGACGAGGTCGACACGTCCTCTGGTGCGTTGGCGACGTAGCCGCCTTCGACAGCCCGCCCTGGGTCATCGGCGCCCCGAGCGGTGTCCCGACCGGCAGACGCAGACCGTCGTCACCCAGATGGGGCGAGAGACCTTGGCTCGCTGAACCCCACCCAACCGACCTTCAGGCACGGTGACGCAGCCAGGACCGAGCAGCGTGCTGCAGCCGGCTCGATTGGGCGTGGTCGCCGTGCTCCTCCGACGTCCTGCGGGAAGCGACCTCCCCTCGAGGCGGCGGTTGGCTCTACGCCAGGTCCAACGTCCCGCGTCGGATCTTCAGGCTCCTGAGCCCGCGAGCCGATCGGCAGGCGTCCGCCAGCTGCGCCGTCGACAGCTGCGAGACGACGGTGGCCGTCGACGACGCCCCGGCGTCGGCACCGGCGTACGACCCGCTCACCGTCGTCCCGACCCCACCGGCGCTGAATCCGACCTCACCGCCCGTCAGAGGGGTGAACCCGGGAAAGTCGACGCTGGTCTCGCCGATCTTGGTCGGTGTCCACCTGATGACGACGGTGGCACCGCCGATCTCACCCGACGTCAGATCGCTGCAGTTGTTGGTCGCCGGGGAGAGTGCCACGATTGCCCGCCCGACATGAGGTGTCGTGCCTCCACCACTGGCCTTGCAACCGTGGACCGTCATCTTGAGCTCGGCCACTTCAGCCGATGTCCCGTTGTTCTTGAGCGGCGGATCGAACCTGATGATCCCGGCCAGACCCCGGCAGTCGACGATCCCGGTCTGCGACGTCGAGGCGACGGCGGGCCCGACGTCGGGCACGGTCACGAGACAGAGCGATACCAAGAGCGCTCCACCACTCGCGACCAGGACCCTACCGAGTGCCACGGGCACCCCCGACGAACATCGTATTGACCCATTCCTGGCAACGATCTCCCACCGCGCGCCGTTACAGAGACCCTTGCACCGGAGTCGGCGATGACCAGTTCCCGGCGCCGTTGAGGGTCAGGACCTCGCCGTAGAAGTCGGTCGCGCCGCAGAAGGCCTTCGTCGGGCACGACACCGCCGTGAAGCCCTTCGAGTCGATCGGATTGTCCGGGGAGGCGGACCATCCCGACCCGCCATAGCTGAACACGTTGCCCACGATGTCGACGGCCTGGCACGACGACGAGCTGGAGCACGAGACACCGGACAGATGGTTGCTACCGTCGATCTTTGTCGGTGACGACCATGTCGACCCGTTCCACTTGATGGCGTCGCCCGCGTTGTCGACCGCCTCGCAGAACGATGAGGTCGGGCACGAGACGCTCAACAGCGGTTTGGTGCCGTCGATGCTCGTCGATGCCCACTTCGTGCCGTTCCACTTGATGGCGTCGCCCGCGTTGTCGACCGCCTCGCAGAACGACGAGTTCACACACGAGATGGCGTTGACGCTCACCGACGAGATCGATGACGGCGTCGCTGACCAGCTGCCCGTGTAGGTCCACACATCTCCGCCACTGTCCCCCGCCTCGCAGAACGAGGACGAGGGACACGACACGCTCGTCAGTGCATTCGTGCCGGCGATATTCGTCGAGGACCACGTCGACCCGTTCCACTTGATGGCGTTGCCCGACTGGTCGACGGCTTCGCAGAATGTCGTGGACGGGCACGAGTCGGCCGTCGGATAGCCCGTGGTGATCTGGCCCGAGGACCAGCTCCAGATGTCGCCGGTGTAGGTCAGCTCGTGGCCACCCCCGTCGACGACGACACAGAACGTCGCGGTCGCGCACGACAAGGCGGTGAGCGTCGCGCTGGCGTCGATGTCCGTGGTCAGCCAGTTCGATGCGTCGTGCATCATCGCATTGCCGGCGCTGTCGACGGCACCACAAAACGACACGCTCGGGCACGAGGCCGATGTGAGGGCCACACCGGGGTCGATGAAGTTCGAGGTCCACGACGTACCGTCATAGACAAGTGCATGGCCGCCGCTGTCGACCGATTCGCAGAACGACGAACTGGCGCACGACATGCCGTCGACGGGCAGGGCGTTTCCCATCGCCTTCGAGGTCCAGGTCGAGCCGTTGTACTTCCAGGCGTTCCCGGCACTGTCCCCGGCCTCGCAGGCCGAGGCGCCCGAACACCCGACACTCAGAAGGTCCGGAGCACCGGTAAGCGCCTTCTTCGACCAGGTCCCGCTGTAGTACTTCATGGCATTCCCGACGGCGTCGACCGCCTCACAGGAGGTGGCGCTGGCACAAGAAACGGCCTGGACCACATTGGTCGCGTCGATGCTCTTGGGATTCGTCCATTTCGTCCCGTTCCACTTGAAGGCGTTCCCGGTGTCGTCGACGGCTTCGCAGAAGACCGCCGTCGGGCACGACACGGCGAGCACGCTCTTCCCGCTGTCGTTGAGTGGCGTCGAGGTCCAGGAGGTGCCGTTGTAGCGGAAAGCCGACGACGCGCCCACTGCCTCACAGAACGATTTCGTGTAGCACGACACCCCGGACAGCCCACTGGGGGCGATACCGGCATCGGTCGTCCACGTCGTGCCACCGAAGACGAAGGCGTCACCGGCAGCGTCGACGGACGCACAGAACACCGGGGTCGTGCACGAGACGCCCACCAGATCGTCGGCAGCTGCCCCCGCTGCGGCAGTCTCGGAAGCGTCGAGACCGGCCGGCGCGCCGTGCTGGGCTCCTTGGCCGGCGGCGGGGAGGGTCATGGTGCTCATGAAAGCGGTCTCGGGCACCGATGCTGCGGCCGAGCTCCACCCGGCACTGGACTGCGTGAGGACGATGCCACTTTGCGCGCCGGAAGTGTCCAGCTCCGAACCATCGGCGACGCAGGCACCGACGGCCGGACACGAGATGTCGTTGATGACGGTCCACTGGTCGACTTGACCGCTTGCGGTCGGCGTTTCGGCGGCCGTCCACGTGCCCGACTGGAGGCTTTCGAGCAGGCCGTCTCCGGTTCCGCTCGTGTCGACGTAGCCACCCCCCGCCACACAGGTGCCGACGACCGGACAATCGACCGCCTGGAGCACCTGGAGCCCGACGGCGTCCGCCGCAGCGTCGGCGTTGGCCGGCAGGGGTGCCTGCTGCACCGACCACGATCCCGAGGCCATGGTGAGAATGAGGCCCTGTGACGAGTACTGACCCGAGGACGCGACGTCGTCGTACGAGCCCACCACCACGCAGTCGCTCACAGCGGGACACGACACCGAAGACAGCACGAGTCCCGTCTGGTAGTCGGTGGGCAGCGGTGGCGCCGGCTGCAGCTGCCAGATCCCCGAGGTCAGGAGGTAGATCACGGGTAGATAGGAGGTGGCGTCGGCGAAGTCGCCGGTGGCCATGCAGGTGGTGGTGTCGCCGCACGACACCGAGCGCAGGTTCATCAGCCCGCCTTCGGCGACGACCGGTCGCGACCCTTCGGCGGCGGTCCAACTGCCGCCGGCCAGCGTTTCCAGGAGCGCTTGCTGGTAACCGTTCGGGTCCAAGTAGTCGCCCACGGCGGCACAGGTTCCGTCCGTCGGGCATGACACCGCGTACAGGGATCCGTTCGGGTCCGGCCCAGAACCCTGAGGGAGCGGGACCACCGACGGGGTCCAGGTGCCGTCGTCGTAGGTCTCGACCAGCGGGAAGTTGCCCCCTTGGTCGCTCACCACATACCCGGCCGCCACACAGAACGACGTCGACGAGCAGGAGCTCCCGTAGAGGAGGGCGGATTCGGGCGAGCTCCCGTCGGGCAGCGACGACGGCAGCGGGGCCGGACTGGGGATCGAGGTCGGCGTCGACGTGCTGGCCACCGTCTCGAACGATTCACGGGTGGGGACCGGGGCCGAGACCGCGGTCGGTGTCACCGTGAGCGCTGCTCCCACCGACGCCGCCAACACGAGGACCCCGGCCGTTGCGGCGGGGAGCTTACGGAGAAGCGAGCGTGGTCCCATGACCAACTCCTTCGTGTCGCGAGAGTGGCGAACCGCGCCAGATTCCGAGACCTAGAACGACCGCCAGTGCGAGTCGTTACACCGCCTTGGCCAACCACCACGACCTCGATGCGTGAGCGGACCTGATCCTGGGAACCGGCGGCCGAAGCGACAAGATCGCCGCGATGTGTAACACCTTCGTCGAAACGTCGTTAAGACGGTGAGACCTTTCGTTCCTGGCGGGGTGGTCGTGACAGTTGGGAAAGCCCTCGCAATCGGCTGTGGCGCCCTGGTGCTGGTGGTCGGGCTGACCCTGGGCGACACCGGCCGGGTCGCGATCACGGGAGGTTCCCAAGCCGGTTCGATCGCCTGTACCGGCCTGTCGGGAACCATGAAATTCGATCCCCCGCTCACGAGCAACGGGACGGCCCCCGAAGTGGCGCCGATCAGGCTGACGATGACGCACTGCACCGTGAGCGCCGGCGGCCCGGGGCCAAGGACCGGTCACGGCACGGCGGCGATCCCCATGCGGACGAACAATTGCAACAACCTGGCGCTGAAGTCGAAGACGGCCGTCTCCTTCGTCATTCGGTGGTCCCCGACCTCCGACGGCAGCAGTTCCGTCCGTTTCGTCGGATTCGCTCCGACCAAGACGAACGACACCGGGTTCCGGTTGGGCGGAACAAAGACGACCGTGCGCGGCTCGTACCCGGGGGACAATCACGGGGCGTCGTCGAAAGCCACCATCACTTCCACGACGACGCCCTCGAAGCTGGCCGGTGCCTGCGCCTCGGCGAGCGGTCTCGAGGTCCTGAAGATCGAGAGCGGCAGTCTCGAGCTGAAGTAGGGGACGGAACCGAGGTGGCGCATGATGACCCACCCCGGGATCGAATGGGAGGCCAGGTACGGGACCGAGGCGGATGCGGTCCGCTTCGGCGGGGTATCGGCACTGCAGAGCTCGTCGGGGTCGGCCCGGAGAACCGGAAGGCGATGCACCCAGACGTCCTCGGGAGCCAGCGTCTGGTGGTCATCGGGCACGACGCACCGCCAGAACGGTCGGCCCGTGCTCGAGCCAGGCGCCCGCCGCTCGGGAGCTCCGCCAGCCCGCGCAGACACGCGGCGTTACGGTTTGGCGATGGGCCAGGACGATCGGGGAACCTTCGACCGGGCGGCCGGGGCCGTCTCGTCCGGCGCTCACCCGACGGAGGCGGCCCGCTCGGTCCTGGCCGCCATGACCCCCGATGAGCGGCTGTGGTGCCTGGACGGCGACCTGCCGTTCTGGGCCGGGCTGGCGGACCTCGGCACCGGTGGGTATCACCGGCGCCCGTTCCCTGCCGCCCGCATCGACCGCCTCGGTATCCCGGGCTTCGCGTTCAGCGACGGGCCCCGCGGCGTGGTCATCGGGCCGGCGACCTGTTTCCCGGTGAGCATGGCCCGGGGCGCGACCTGGGACGTCGATCTCGAGGAGCGTATCGGCGAGGCGATCGGTCGCGAACTGCGAGCCGTCGGGGCCACCTTGTACGGCGGGGTCTGCGTGAACGTGCTGCGCCACCCGGCGTGGGGTCGGGCGCAAGAGACCTACGGCGAAGATCCGCTTCATGTCGGCGAACTGGGGGCGGCTCTGACCCGGGGTGTGCAACGCCACACCATGGCGTGCGTCAAGCACCTGGCCTGCAACTCCATGGAGAACGCGCGCTTCGTCGTCGACGTCACGGTCGATGACGTGAGCCTGCACGAGGTGTTTCTGCCCCAGTTCCGTCGCGTGGTCGACGAGGGCGTGGCCACCGTGATGAGTGCGTACAACTCCGTGAACGGCCACTGGTGTGGTGAGAACCGCACGCTGTTGACCGACATCCTGCGCGACGAGTGGGGTTTCGAGGGATTCGTGATCAGCGACTGGATCTTCGGCATCCGCGACGCCGGGACGTCATTGACGGCCGGGCTCGACGTCGAGATGCCCTACCGGATGCGCCGGGCCCACGGCCTGGCGGCCGCCCTCGAGCGCCACGAGGCGTCGTGGGACGACGTCGAGCACTCGGTCACCCGACTCGTCGCCACCTTGTTGCGCTTCCACGACGTGCTCGCTGCTCCCCGGCCCGGTGCGGAGGTGCTGGCCTGCGCCGAACACCGGGCCCTGGCCCGGGAGGCGGCCGCCAAGTCCGTGGTGCTGCTCCGAAACGAGGAGGTGGCCGGCACGCCGGTCCTTCCGCTCGACCCGGCATCGGTGCGACGGATGGCGGTGATCGGCCCCTTGGCCGCGGCGAGGAACCTCGGCGACGGAGGTTCCAGCGACGTCTGGGCGCCGGCGGTGATCACCGTGGTCGACGGACTGGTCGCCGCCCTCGGGTCGAGCAACGTCGTCGTGCTCGACGGCGCCGACATCGAGGCCACCGCGGTCGCGGCCGCAGGTTGTGACGTGGCGCTGCTCGTGGTCGGCTACACCCGGGAAGACGAGGGCGAGTACATCGGGGGCGACGGCACGGCACACCTGGCCGAGCTCTTCCCGGGTCCCGACGACCCAGCGCTGGCCGACCACTTCGTCGCCACCGTGGACAGCGATCCAGGGCCCGCACCGCCGGCAACCGGTCCCAGCGCCGAACCGCTCGGATTCTCCCCCGGCGGGGACCGTCGCTCGTTGCGCCTCCACGCCCACGACGAGGCTCTCATCGGAGCCGTCGCCGTCGCCAACCCCCGAACCGTGGTGGCCATCGTGGCCGGCAGCGCTGTCATCGTCTCAGCCTGGGTGCACCAGGTGCCGGCCGTCGTTCAATCGTGGTACGCGGGCATGGAGGGAGGCAACGGGCTGGCCGACGTGCTGGTGGGCGCGGTCGATGCCGCCGGCCATCTTCCGTTCACGGTGCCCGTCGACGAGAGCCACCTTCCTCCCTTTGCGCCCGACGCGACGGCGGTGACCTACGACGGCTGGCACGGCTGGTGGCTCCTCGAGCGCCAGGGACACGCACCGGCGTTCCCGTTCGGATTCGGCTTGTCGTACACGACCTTCGAGTCGGGGGCGTTTGCCGCGACGGTCGAGGGTACCGAGCTCGTGGTGCGCGGAACGGTGCGCAACACCGGGCGCCGGCGCGGGACCGACCTCGTCCAGGTCTACGGCGGGCACCGGAGTTGGACCGAGCCAGGGCGTCGGACGCGGCGACTGCTGGGCTTCGCCCGCCTCGAGATCGCCGCCGGGGACGGCGTCGACGCCGTCGTGCGCGTTCCCCTCGCCCGCCTGGCCGTACGCGACGACGAACGCCGCCGCTGGGTGGTCGAACCGGGCACCTACCGACTCGATGTCGGCCGCCACGCCGCCGACCCTGCGGCCCAGCACCTCACCGTCGACCTCGCGGCGGGGACCGACGGCTAAAGCGATCCGTCGCGTCGACCCGCCACCGGGTGAGCCCCCATCACGCTCGACACGAGCCGACGATCACAGGCGCTGGTCGGTCGCCACGTCGGGGATGCCGGCGAAGTACCGGTCGAGGACGGCACCGAACAGCGGCGAATCGGGTGCGGCCCGCATAAAGAGCGTCATCGACGAGTGCAACTTCTGCGCGTCGATGACGCCGAAGATCTGTGCTGCGCTTCTCCCCTGCGTCTCGGCCACGATGCCCGTGCATTCGATCAACCGGGGACCGAGGACGAGGTGGTGAAGGTAGTGCCTCGCCTCCTCCAAACAGGAGATGGCGAACGTTCTGGACTGCACGCTGTGGCCGAGGCCGACGATCTGCGGGAACACGAACCACATCCAGTGGCTCGTCTTGTGACCACGGCGCAACTCGGAGACGGCTCGGTCGTAGGTACCGTCGGCGTCCTGGGCGGCGACGAAGCGACCGAGGTCGTAGGGGTCATCCATCACTGCCACTGGCTGCGTCGAGGGCCGTGAGGGCCGCCTCGTCGAGCACCAGTTGGGCGGCAGCCAGGTTCTCCTCCAGGTGCGACAGCGACGACGTGCCGGGGATGAGCAGGACCATGGGCGCTTGGGCCAACAACCATGCCAGCGCCACCTGGGCCGGGGTGACGTGCAAGCGCAGGGCCGTCTCCCGCACCGCCACCGCTTCGAGCACGGGGTTCTCGGGGAAGAACGCCGATCCGAGGGGGAAAAAGGGCACGAAGGGCACGCCGTCGCTTCGACAGGCGTCGAACAGCGCCTGCTCGCTGCGCACCGTGACGTTGTAGGCGTTCTGGACACAGGCCACGTCGGTCACGCCACGGGCGACCCGATAGTCGCCCATGGTCACGTTGCTGATGCCGATGGCGCCGATGAGGCCCTCGTCGCGCAGCGCCACCATGGCGTCGAGCTGCTCGGTGAACGACACGTCGCTCTCGGCGTGGCGCCGGAGATTGACCACCGGGATCTGGTCCAGCTCCAGACTGCGCAGGTTCGCCTCGACACCGGTGCGCAACTCCTCCGGGCGCTGCGCCGCCAGCCACTGGCCCTGCTCGTTGCGCGCCGCACCCACCTTGGAGACGAGCACCAGCCCCTCGGGGTAGGGATACAGCGCTTCGTGGATCAGCTCGTTGGCCACGCCCGGGCCGTAGAACTGGGCCGTGTCGATGTGGTCGACACCGGCATCGACGGCCCTGCGGAGCACCTCCAGGGCCTGGCTGCGATCGGCCGGGGGTCCGAACACGCCCGGGCCGGGAAGCTGCATGGCGCCGAATCCCATCCGTTGGACCCGATGGCCGGCGAACACCACGTTGTCGTCGGTCATAGGCGTCCATCCTCCCAGGTCGGCACCCGCACGTCGTCAATCGTCGTCGTGCGCCGCGAACCGGTTGCGGTGGGTGAAGCGATCGACCTCTCGGCGCACGCGCAGGTATGGGCCCGGCATCACGGAGGGATAGCCCAGGCGGGCCGCGAACGCGATGTCGAGGTGCCCGGGGATCGAGAGGATTGTGCGGAGCTCTCCCTCCACGTGCGGTGCACTGAAGACGCTCATGATCTGCATCCCGATCCCCAATTCCTCGGCTGTCAGCCACATGTTCTGCATCACGCACCCGAGGCTCATGATGCCGAGGACGTCGCCCGCCGACGCCGGAGCCCGCTTGCGGGTGTCGTAGACGACGATCAGCACCACCGGGCACGAGCGCATGGTCGCGTCGAGGAACCCGTGCTCGACATCCGTTGCCTGCTCGGGTTCGCCGCCCGGGGTGCGCCACGAGAGCGGGAACATCGTCGCCAGGAGCCCGGTGCCCTTCCGGATCAGTTCCTCCTCGCTGAAGGACAATTGGGCGTAGTTCTCCCGGATGAACTCGTCGGACGTGCCACCGCGCACGCGCCCGATGGCGGCGAGGGTCGTCGGGTCGTCGACGACGACGATCTCGAAGTTCTGCATATTGTGCGCCGTGGGCGCCCAGCGGGCCGCCTCGAGGATGGCCCGGAGGTCGCCTTCGGCCAGGTGGCGCCCCGGATCGAATGCGACGCGTGTCGAGTGGCGCGTCTGGATCACCTCGCTGACCGCAGCCATGTCTTGGCTCCCCTTCGCTGGACCGCCCGGTGGCGGGCTCACGGGTCGAGCCTTCCCCGTGCGCCGCCCCGGGGACAGGGTCGAAGGACCGGACATCGGGTCGAGCGATCCCGGTGCCCGGGACCTCGCCCGGTAGCGTCGGTCCGGTGGCCGAGCTCACCGGCGTCCGAGTCATCGTCACCGGGGCGACCAGTGGCCTCGGCGCCGCCATGGCCGCAGCCCTGCTCGAGGCGGGAGCGACGGTGGCCATCGCCGGCCGCCCGAGCCCCAGGCTCGCCGACGCCGTGACCCGCCACACCCGCCTCGGTCTGGACGCGGTGGCCTTGGCCGTCGCTGTGCGCGACCCGGGTTCAGTGGAAGCCGCGGCACGGAGGATCACCGACGACTGGGGTGGGCTGGACCTCGTGGTCAACAACGCCGGGATCGGCATGCGCAGCGTCAACCCCCGCTTTCTCGAAGCGCCCATGGCGTTCTTCGAGGTGACCCCGGAGGCATTCGCCGACGTGATCGCCACCAACCTGACCGGCTACTTCCTGGTGGCCCGGGCGTTCACCCCCGCATTCGTCGAGCAGGGTCGGGGCCGCTTCGTCAACGTCTCCATGAACCACGAGACCATGCGCCGTCAGGGATTCGTCCCCTACGGGCCTTCGCGTGCCGGTGCCGAGGCGTTGAGCCTGATCATGACCGAGGACCTTCGCCCGTACGGGGTCACGGTGAACATCGTGCTTCCGGGGGGGGCGACGGCGACGGGGATGATCCCCGAGGACGTCCCCGATGCGGCCCGCCGCTCCCTGCTCGCCCCCGAGGTCATGGGCCCTCCGCTCGTGTTCCTGGCCTCGGACGAAGCGTCGGGCCTCACTGGCGAGCGCATCGTGGCCACGGACTTCGACCGTTGGCTCGCCGACTTCCGCTCTCGTCGATGAAGTGGCGCCTGACGCCAGGCTGTCGCCGTCCGATCATCGCCTCAGGACCCAGATCGCTTCACGACGGAGGCAGCGCTTCGGCCACGTGGGCCAGCACGTCCACATGGTCGCCAGCCCTCTGGAGGCCGGCATGCATCGTGTTGATCGACAGGTGCGTCGCTCCGACCTGGCGCCACCCGTCGATGCGTCGCACCACGTCGTCGAGATCGCCCCGCCAGTCGACCCGACCCTCCATGGCGATGGCACCGGGATCGCGACCCGCTCTGACGGCCGAGGCGGAGATGATCTCGAGCGCGGCCTCCAGCTTCGGCCCGGGCTGCACCAACGGGAACCAGCCGTCGGCGAGGCGTCCCATCCGCTCATAGGCCTTGGCCGAGGTGCCCCCGAACCAGATCGGGATCGGACGCTGGAGGGGAAGCGGGGCGATGCCCGCCCCGGTCACCCGGTCGAAGCGGCCCTCGAAGGTCACCGACCGCTCGGTCCACAGCCGGCGAAGCAGCGCCACCTGCTCCTCCAACCGGCGGCCCCGGACGGTGAAGTCCTCTCCGAGGGCCTCGTACTCGACGGCGTTCCACCCGATCCCGACCCCGAGGCGGAATCTCCCGTCGGTCAACACGTCGACCTCGGCGGCCTGTTTGGCCACCAGCGCGGTTTGTCGCTGCGGAAGGATGGTGATCCCGGTCACCAACTCCAGTGAGGTGCAGGCGGCGAGGTAGCCGAACACGACGAAGGGCTCATGGAACTGGGTGTCGACGTCATAGGGGCCGGCCCAGCCCTGATGGACGGCCGGGTCTGCTCCGAGCACGTGGTCATAGGCGACCAGGTGCCGATAGCCGAGCTGTTCGACCCCGTGCCCGTAGGAGCGGACCGACGCCACGTCGGCGCCGATCTCGGTCTGGGGGAACACCACGCCGATGTTCATGGCCGCTGAGAGCGCGTCGCCGAGTCTGGCACCCGATGAATGTACGCCGCGGGACCAGCCGGAAGCGACCGACGGTGGGTTCTCGACGTCGGCGATCGGTAGGGTGACGGCCATGGCCCGGTGGACGACAGCCGACATACCGAACCTCGCCGGTCGCAGCGCCGTGGTGACCGGGGCCAACGGCGGCCTGGGGTACGAAACGGCTCTGGCCCTGACCGGTGCGGGCGCCCAGGTGGTGCTCGCCTGCCGGGACCAGGCCAAAGGTGGCGTGGCCCTCGAGCGCATCCGCCAGGCCGTGCCCGACGGCGACGTCCAACTCCAACGCCTCGACCTGGCCGACCTGGCGTCGGTGCGGACGTTCGCCACAGACTTCTCTTCGGCCCACGACGCCCTGGACATCCTCGTCAACAACGCCGGGGTGATGGCCATCCCCCGGCGCGAGACCGCCGACGGCTTCGAGATGCAGTTCGGGACCAACCATCTCGGCCACTTCGCCCTGACGGGGTTGCTGCTCGACCACCTGCTCGCCCGACCCGGGGCCAGGGTCGTCACCGTCAGCAGCATCATGGCCAGGATCGGGCGCATCCGGTTCGACGATCTCCAAGGCTCGCGCCGCTACGGCAACTGGTCCGCCTACGGCCAATCCAAGCTGGCCAATCAGCTGTTCGCACTCGAGATGAGCCGGCGGGCGACCGCCCGTGGCACCGATCTGGTCAGCGCGGCCGCTCACCCCGGCAACGCCGCCACCGGGCTCCAAGACGTCGCCCCGCGCATGCGTGGGTCGAAGGTCGAAGAGCGGCTCTGGCACCTGGAGAATCGGCTCTTCGCCCAGACGGCCGCCGACGGCGCCCTCCCCATCCTCTACGCGGCGACCGCACCCGGGGTCCGAGGCGGCCAGTATTTCGGCCCCGACCGGCTCTTCGGGCTGCGGGGGCATCCGACGCCGCTGTCGATGGTGGGCGCCGCCCGCGACCCCGAAACCGCTCGGCGCCTGTGGGCGGTGTCCGAACAGCTCACCGGCGTCCGTTTCGGCGCCCTCGACCCGGAGGGCTAGGAGTGGACGTCGTCCTTTCCGCCGGAGCACCGCTCGAGGCGCAGGCGGGCGCCGTCGGTCGCGCCACGACGACGATCACCGACTCGGCGCGCGACGAGCGCCGAATCCCGGTCGACTGCTGGTATCCCGCTCTCGGAAGCGAGGGCCCCGAATCGGTCTACGAACTTCTGCCCGGGATCGGGTTCACCGCGTCGGCCGTCGACGACGCACCGGCCGCACCCGGCCCCTATCCACTTCTCGTGTGGTCCCACGGCCGGACCGGGACCCGCACGTCGTACGTGATGCTCTGCGAGGGGCTGGCCGCCAAAGGATCCGTGGTCGTCGCGCCGGATCATCCCGGCGACCTGCTCACCGACTGGCTGTCGGGCACCGCCGTCGACGACGCCACCAACGAGGCGCAGCGGGTCGACGACGTCCGCTGTGTCCTCGATGCGGTGCTCGGTGCCCACTCCGGGCTCGATGCCCAGGCCGAGGTCGACGCCCGTCAGGTGGCCGTCGCCGGGCATTCCTACGGGGGATACACCGCCTTCGCGCTGGCCGGCGCTTTACCGGCCGACCGGCGCGTCGCTGCTGTAGCCGGCCTGCAACCGTTCACCCGGACGCTGCCGGCCAGCGTGCTGGCGCGCGTCGAGGTCCCGTCGCTGTTGGTGGCGGGCGCCGGCGACACGGCCACCCCTCCCGACACCGACGCTGTCCCTACGTTCGCCGCCCTGACCGGAGGCGAGGCCTGGATGGTCGGCGTCGAGTCCGCCGGCCATCAAGCGTGCAGTGACGTAGGCCTGTACCTCGAGCTCGCCCCGCAGGTCGACCGGCTCCCCGACCTCGTCCGCGACTTCCTCGGCGGCTTCGCTGATCAGGTCACCGGCCGGGCCGGCGACCCGTGGCGCCCGACGGTCGGATTGCACCTGCGCATCCTCGGCGCCTGGCTCGACCACGTCTTTGATCGCGACCGCCGCCGGGCACGCCGTGACCTCGACGCCGTCGGGGAGCTGCCAGGGGTCACCATGGAACGCACCCGTCCCGACTGACCACAGCACTCAGCCGGCGGCCTCCACCTGCAGATCAGGGAGCCAGTCGAGCCACCGCGGCAGATACCAGCTGCGTTGGTCCAGCAGGCTCAGCGTACTGGGCAGGATGACCGTGCGGACAAGGGTCGCGTCGAGGAGCAATGCCACGGCCACCCCGAAGCCCATCTGCTGGAACATGACCAGTTGTCCTCGGGCGAAGCCGCAGAAGACCGCCACGATGATCAACGCCGCACCCGTCACGATCCGGGCGGTGGAAGCAACACCGCCGGCCACGGCCTCGTGGGTGGAGCCGCACTGGTCGTAGCGCTCTTTGATCCGGCTCATGATGAAGACCTGGTAGTCCATCGACAAGGCGAACAACACCGAGAACAAGAACAGCGGTACCCAGGCGTCGATGGCATTGACCTGCTGGAACCCGAAGAGCCCGGCGCCGACCCCGTGGATGAACACGAGGGTCAACAGGCCGTAGGCGGCCCCGACGGCCAGGAGGTTGAGCAGGATCGAGACGACCGCGATCGTCAAGGACCGGAAGGCCAACAACAAGAGCACGAAGCTGATCCCCAACACGAACATCAAGACGTACGGGGTGGGCGTGGTAACGGCATGGAAGTAGTCGGCGGTATCCGCCGTGCTCCCTCCGACGTAGACCGTGGCCTGCGAACCGGTGAACGCGGCCGGGATCAGCCGCCGGCGTAGGTCGCGCACCGCCGCCACGTCCCGGGTGGAGACGGCGTCGCCCCGGATGGGAACGGTCAAAGTCTCGATCTTCCCGCTGGAGGAGGCCTGGATCACACCGGCGCCGAATCGCGAGTCAGCGGCGAGGGTCGCTTCGAGGGTCGCAAGGTCCGCACGGGTCCCGGCCGTCCCCCCCACCGCCACGATCTCGACCGGATTCGGGTCGTGATCGGGAAAGTGGTCCTGGACGGCCAGGTATCCCTGTTTGGCCGGCAAGCTGTCGGGAAGCGTGGCCACGCCGCTCTGGCCGATGCGCAGGCCCAGCACCGGTGCCGCCGCGAGCACCATCAGGCCGCCAGCCAGGACCAAGCTGACGACCGGGCGACCCATGACCCGCCCGATCACTGCCCGCCAGATACGGGCCTCGCCCGGGTCGGCACGCCCGAGGTTCCTCCCCACGATCGGGAGCCGCAGGGCGTTGACCCGATCGCCCATCATCGACAACATCGCCGGCAGGAGGGTCAACGCGGCGACGACGGAGACGACGCCGACGATGATGGCTCCGGCGGCCAGGCTGCGCAGCACGTTCGTCGGCACCAGGAACATGGCCAAGAGGGCGACGACGAACGTGCTCCCACTGAAGAGCACGGCACGCCCGGCCGTGGCCCCCGCCTTGCGGATCGCCGCCGCCGTGTCGCGGCCATGGCCACGTTCTTCCCGAAATCGCGAGATCACGAACAGCGAGTAGTCGATCCCGAGCGCCAGGCCCATCCCGGTCATCATGTTGACGATGAACACCGAGAGACTGAACTCCTGGGACACCAGGGCAGCTACGCCGAGCCCGACGGCGATCGACACCAGCGCCATGAGTACCGGCATGAGCCCGGCGACCATCGCCCCGAACACGAGGACCAAGATGGCCAGGGCGATCGGTAGCCCGAAGTCCAGCTCCCCGCGTCGCAGATCACTGCCCGACAGCGTCGTGAAGTCGTTGCCGATCGTGCGGTCGCCGGTGACCGCCGCGGAGAAGCCGGGGACGGCATCAGCCGCCTGCACCGCTCGTTCCACCGGCCGGATGTCGGTGTCGCTCGCCACCCGCAACTCGATCAGGGCGGCCCGACGGTCGGAGGCCACGAGGGGGCTCCCTGGGCCCAGATCGGTCTCGACGTCGCTCACGCCGCGGCTCGTCCGGGCCTGGAGCGCGAGCCGGGTCACGAGCGTCTGGAAGTCGGCGTCATCGACGCTGTCGCGCTCCGAACTGACCACGATGACGTCGGTCGGGCGCCGGTCGGCCGCCACCGGGATCGCCTGCTGGTACAGGGACTCGGCCTCAGCGGACCCGGTCGGTCCCACGACGTGCTCGCTGGTGGTCAGGCCATGGAGGGTGGTGGCGGCAAGGACCAGCGCCACGACGACGGTGATCCCCCAGACGGCGAGTGTGCGCCGGGGCCGGCGGGCGCTGACGGCGGCGAGCCGTTCGGTGAGTCCGACGCGCACCGGGGCCGACGAGGGGTCCGCGCTGCCGTCACCACGGACGCCGGGTCCCGCGTCACGGGAGGAGCGGGGGTCGGGGTCGACCGTGGCCGGGATGCTGCTCGTGGGCATGGTTCCGTCCTGCTGCGCGGAGTCTGTGAGCGGTGCTCTCGATTACTGAGCATTGTTCACGCCGTTCCCGGAACCTGTCAAGAGCACTGCTCACAAATAGTTGTCAGTGCTCTCAACGTATGGGAGGCTCAGTCGGTGGCCACCACCGGGATCGTGTCCAGCGCCCGCCAACGCGTCCGTCAGGCCGTGAGTGCCGACATCGTGGCCGAAGCCCGCCGGCAGCTGGCCGCCGAGGGCGCGGCAGCGCTGTCGCTGCGGGCCGTGGCCCGCCGCCTCGGCATGGCGTCCTCAGCGGTGTACCGCTACTTCCCGTCGCGCGACGAGCTGCTCACGGCCCTGATCGTCGAGGCCTACGACGCCATGGGCGAGGCGGCCGAAGCTGCAGCGACGACCGGGGGGGGGACCGTCAAACGCCTCCGAGCGGTGTGTCGGGCCGTGCGCCGGTGGGCGCTGGACAACCCACACGAGTACGCCCTCGTGTACGGATCACCCGTCCCCGGCTACGAGGCTCCCGGGCTGACCGTCGGCCCGGCCAGTCGGGTGAGCTTCGTCCTGGCCGGCTTGGTGCTCGACGCGTACCGGGCCGGTGAGCTCGCCGTGGCGGAGCAGACCCTCTCCCGGGCCATGGCCGCCGAAGCTCGTCCGATCGCCCAGGCGATCATGCCCGGGGTACCGCTCCCGATCGTCGCCCGGGCCGTGGTGGCATGGGCCCTGTTGTTCGGGCAGATCAGTTTCGAGGTGTTCGGGCGCTTCGACGGCGTGCTCCAGGACACCGACGTGCTGTTCGACTTCACCGTCACGACGATGGCCGAGATGCTCGGGCTGTCCCCGCGCGCCTATCCCGCGCCCGGTTGATCTCCTCGGATCGGCGACGATCAGAGAGTGGCGAGCACAGTTGGCGCTTTCCGTGGGTGAACGACGGCGCTATCGATACCGCCACGTAACGTGGCCGGAGAGTCCCGCGCCCCCCTGTCGCATCGCCTACGACTGGGCACGTGTCGACGCCCTGGCCGCGATTCGGGACTCGGCACCGGTGCGAGCGTAAAGTCTGATCCAGGTATCGGGTCCGATGTGGTCGCGGCGCCGAGGGAGACGACCGATGCCGATGGGGGGACAGGTGGATGTCGGGGTCGTCACCCTCGAGCGGCTCGACGAGCTCCTCCGAGTGCCGGGCTACCGCCCTGGTGCCGGCGGCCGGCGTCGGAGTTGAAGTCCGTGGCGCACGAGGAGTCGGGGACGCCGTCGCTGCCCTTAGCCGAAGAACAGCGCCAACTCACCCGGTCCCGCATCCGACGCGCCGCCATGGAGGTCGTCGGCCGACGGGGTTTCGAAGCCACGGTCCAGGAGATCTCCCGGGAGTCGGGCGTGAGCCCTCGCACCATCTTTCGCCATTACGAGAGCCAGCGAGCCTTGATCTTCGCCACCGTGAAGGACATGTTCGAGGCCGTCGGCCAGCGGCCGATCGCCGGCCTGCCTGAGCCCGCCGACGACCTCGACGGTTGGCTCAAGGTCCTGGCCGTGACGGTCCACACCCGGAATGCCGAGGTCATCGGGAATGCCTTCTGGGACCTGCACGCCCCGGACCACGAGGGGTCCCCCGCGTTCGCCGATGTCGCCGCCCTTCGACGAGCGTCGCGGCTCAGCGGGGTCCACCATCTCGCGTCCGTCGCCTGGCGGGCAGCCGGTGGACAAGGCAAAGCACCCGAGGCGTTGGAGTCGGCGTTCGCGCTCAACTTCTCGACGTTCGCCACCCAAGCCCTCATGATCGACTTCGACCAGACGCCCGCCCAGATCGGTACCCTCACCGCCGACATCTTGAGCGTGCTTCTCCGGCGCGCCGTGGACGGCCAACGCGCCGCAGCAGGTGACGACGCGACCAACGGTGTCGGCGACACGAACTGACCGGGTGAAGTCCCGAGATCGCGCCCGACACCCAACCCTGCTTGGCACGGCGCTCTGCCATTGCGACACGCGTCGCTGCTCGTCAACATTGAGGATGCCGACGGGCAGGTAGTCGCGCCACTGTTGCACGGCGGGATCTGCGCAGCGCTCGGCGGGGCTACGCAGGGTGACGCGGGAACCGCCAGGCTTCTCCCCCCAGCAGCCTGGCGGTCCCACGTCACACCCAGTCTGCCCGGCGCAACGCGGTTGCGCCACCGGCCGCGTCAGCGTGTCCACAATGCGGCACCCGCTCGGGCCCGCGCCGCCTCGGGTCGGCGAAACCCCGAGTCATCGCCGACCCGGATGGTCGTCGCCGGCGACCGGGCTTCCGACCTCCCTGCCCTCTCCGGCGATCACGGGATCGACGAGCGGGGCCCGTTGTCACAATGTTGATCGTTCCATGGCCGACAATTGATCCCGCGAGCACAACATCGTGGCGGCGCGAGGCCCGGCAATAGTCATGCCGGGGGACTCGGCAACCTCGACCGTATCGACACGTGCAGCACAGGATGGACGATGAGCGACACATCGCAGGGGCCGGGTTGGTGGCTGGCGACCGACGGGAACTGGTACCCACCCGAGCGACACCCCGACTACACCCCGACCTCCGACGCGGCGACGGCCGCCTCGTCCGACATCCCCCCGACGGCGAGCGACGAAGCCGTGGACAAGGTGCGCCGGCTCCGGGAAATGCTCGACGCCGGGCGGCTGCGCGACGACGAGTTCTGGCAAATGCGCAAGGAGATCCTGGGCCTGTAGGCGCGACGCGCGGCGTCGGGCCGGCGAGCCGCGCAATGCGGAGGCCACGCCCTCGGATCAGCCGTCATCCGGCTCCCGGTCTCCGGTCTCGGCCCGACCGGTGTCGTCATCTCCGAGATGTCGCGCGATTACCGTCCTCGTCACCGATGCGGCCGTGGCGTGGCCGGTGATCGTCTGGATGAACAATTCCTTGTGCAGCGCGTACAGCAGAGCATCGGTGACCGCCGTGACCGAGGCTTGCCGGGGAACGTCTCGGACGAGGGCGATCTCGCCGAAGCCATCGCCGCGCGACACCGTCTGCAGCAGGCAACCGTCACGGGCGATGGCGAGCTCGCCGTCGGCGACGGCGTAGTAGCAATCACCGTGGTCGCCTTCCGTGATCACGACCGTGCCGGCCGGCACGGCAACCGGCTCGAGCTCGCGGGCGATGCCTTCGAGCGACGGAGCCGGAAGGACGGCGAAGATGGCGAGCGAGCGCAACAACTGGATCTCCACCTGGGGCACCGTTGCACCCACGTCGATCTCCCGGAGTCGGCGCCACAGCGCCGCGATGAGCACCAGGGCGACGACCGCCGGGGCGAACAACGCCGCTTTCACGCCGCCGAGCGCAATGGCGACGCGCACGAGGACGGCGCCGAGCGCAAGCCCGAAATCCATGAGGGCTTCGAGGATCGAGAACGACCCGGCGATCGCGTCGGACGGGGCCGATCGCTGCAGGAGGGTCCGACCGGTGATGTCGAAGACGGCGCCGGCCAGACCGACCGTCGCGATGAGCAGCAGGGCGGGTACCACGCGGGAGGTCGCTCCGATGAGCGTAAGGGCGACCACCGCCACCGAAAGGGCGATGGTGAGCGTCGGGGCGAGCCGACGCCGACCCACGAGGAAGGCGGTGACGAATCCGGCGATCAGCGCTCCACCCCCGAGGGCCGCGTTCAGGAACCCGGCACCACCCGGCCCCATGTGCAGATAGGTCGCGGCGAGGACGACGCAGAGCAGGTCGAGCGAACCGATGAGCACGAAATAGAACGTGTGCAGCGTGAGCAGGACCCTGATCTGCGGGTTGCGCAAGGTGGCCATCACGTTGGAGCTCGTTGCCGCCCGGATCGATGCCAGGGCCCGTCGCACACCCGACAGCGAGCCGCCGGCGGACCGGCGCTCCGTCCGGCCTTCACCTGCGGCATCGGGGACCGCCGACGCCACGGCGGCCGCCGGCCCGTTCAGGCCGGCCACCACACCCATGGCGACCAGACTCATCGCCGCCATGGCGGCCATGGCCAGCCCCGGCCCGTGCCACGCGAGCAGGAGTCCGACCACGCCGGGGCCGACGAGGCTGGCCGCGCCGTCGGTCCAGCCACTCAGCACATTGGCGGCCGTGAGCTCTTCGGGCGTGCGGACGATCGCCGGCAGGAGCGCGGCTTGTGGCGGTCGAACCGCCGTGAGGCTGAGCGCCGTGAGCGGTGCCAGTACGAACACCACGATGGCCGGCGAACCGAGGCCAATGGCGACGGCCACGCCCGTCATGGACACGGCCTGGAGCCCGTAGGCGACGCACAACACGCGGCTCGGCCGCCGGCGGTCGGCCAGGGCACCGAGGAACGGACCGAGGGCGATACACGGGATGAGCTGTACGAGCACCATCACCATGGCGGCGCCCGGACCGCCGTGGCCGTAGGCGTAGACCAACAGCGCGATCCAAGTGCCGAATTCAGCCGCCCCGTACAGCGCGTACGCGAGCCCGGCCCGGCACAGCGCGGGGTTGGCGAGGGCCGCCCGGAACACCGAGTAGACGCCGCGAGCCCGCACCAGCATCAGGAGCCGCCCCTCAGCGTCGGGCGGGCCGGAAGGCCCTCCGCTCTCCGTCGTGGCCCGAGGACAGACGTTGGATGCCCAACAGTAACGCAGCGCTCCCGGGGGGCGACCCGGCGAACCAAGGCCCCGGCAGCGGCTACCTGGTCCCCGGGAGGGTCAGGCGCGATCGCGGCCGTGGAGGGCGAAGACTCCGGCCGAGGGCGAGTTGTGGGCGCCGTGCACGGTCACGCCGACACCGCCGGCGCGGGAAACGGGCCCGAGCGGACCACCTGTCCGGGCAACGGGTGCCCCAATGCACCCGCCAGCCACCGCGACGCCGCGAGCAGCCCGTCGAGCCGGACGCCGGTGGCGATGCCCATCCGGTCGAGGAGGTGGACCAGGTCTTCGCTGGCGATGTTGCCCGCCGCACCCGGGGCGAAGGGGCAGCCGCCAATCCCACCGATGCTGGCATCGAGGGCCGACGCCCCCGCGCCCACGGCCGCCACCGCGTTGGCAAACCCGGTGTTGCGGCTGTTGTGCAGGTGGACCCGCACCGGCAGCCCGGTGTCGGCACCGACGGCACGCACCAGCCCTTCGACCTCGGGGGGCACCGCGCAGCCGATGGTGTCGGCCAGGCCGATCTCGAAGGGCCCGGCCTCGGCCACCCGGCGCGCCAGGTCCCGGACCCGGTTCGCCTCGACCACCCCTTCATAGGGGCACCCGAAGGCCGCCGCCAAGGTGACCGACGCACCGAGCCCGGCCGCCGTGGCCTCGAGAGCCACGCTCGACCACATGCACAAGGCCTCCTCCACCCCCATCCCCTGGTTGTGACGGGAGAAGGTCTCGCTCACGAGCACCACCACGTTGACCTCGTCGACGCCGGCCGAAAGCGCCCGCTCGAGGCCCCGTTGGTTGAGGACCAAGCCGGCCAGGCGGGAGCCGCTGCGGCGCGAGACCGCGGCCATCACCTCCTCGGCGTCGGCCATGGCCGGCACCTTGTCCGGTCGGGCGAAGCTGACCGCCTCGACCCGCGTCACCCCGGCATCCAGGGCGCGCTCGATGAGCGCCACCTTGGCCTCGGTGGGCAGGTGGACCGGCTCGTCCTGCAGCCCGTCGCGCGGCGACACTTCGACGAGCTCCACCGCCCGGAGCGCGCCACCCCCGTGTCCGGCGCTCACGTGGTCGGGAGGCTGATGTCGCGGCCGACGTCGCGCGCCGCCCCGGCATCGGGGCCTGCGACCTCGACCACCGGTTCGGGGCGGTCGTCGAACTCGGTGCGCAAGGCCCGCGACATCACCGCGTGCTGGAGATAGAGGGCGGCGATATAGGTCAGCTCGAGGATCTCCTCGTCCCCTAGCCGGGCGCGCAGGGCGGCAAAGAGCCCATCGGGCACCCGACCCCGGTCGAGCACCAGGCAGTCGGTGTAGGCCAGGACCAGGCGCTGGGGTTCGTCGTAGCACGAGGCCGCCGCCCAATGCGGAATGGCCTCGATGATCGCCTCGTCGACGTCCTGGGCGCGCAGCGACTTGCAGTGCTGGGAGAAGACGAATTGGCTGCCGGCGGCCCAGCCGGCGCGGGCCTGGGCCAGTTCACGCAGGGTCGGGTCGAGGCGGCGCTTCGGGCTCTGGTACAGGCCGAAGCCTTGGACGGCGTGCTCGAGGACGTCGGGCACCAGCGCGAACACGGTCCACCAGTCGCCCGGCGATCCCGTGGCCGTGCCCGGCTCGGCCACGGGGTCGCGCCCCTCGAACAGGTGCTCGTACATGACCTGGACGATCGGCGCTTCGGCTTCGGCCTTGGGCACCTGGCGCAGGCGCGGCATGGCGGGCGATCAGGCCGTCGCCGGGTCGACGGCCCGGGCCGGTCGGTGCACGACGTCTTGCGGGGTGAGCTCGCGTGTCCAGCAGGCGAATTCGAGGAGGAAGCCGTCGGGGTCCTGGAAGTAGATGGAGCGGATGAAGACCCCGGGGTGGAGGTCGTCGCTGATGCCCCACACACTGTCATCGTGATTGGCCACGTCGGTACAGTCCACGCCGGCCGCACGCAGGCGGTCGCGGTACTCGTCGATCCGTTGGGGCGGGACGGTGAAGGCAACATGGTTCATCGATCCCCGTGCGCTGGTGAGACTCCCCTGGTCGGGACGACCGGTCGGCCCGGTGATGCCCGGTGCCGGCGGGGGGGCGTCGGGGAACCAGAAGAACGCCAGAGCGTCGCCGCCGCCACAATCGAAGAAGAAGTGCTGGCCCATGCCGGCCGGCAGCTCGATGGTCTTGACCAACGGCATACCGAGCACGTTGGTATAGAAGTCCACGGTCCGGGCCATGTCGCTGCACACCAGGGCCAGGTGGTTGATCCCGCCGAGCTCGAATCGGTCCTGCGCAGTCATGGTCTCCTCCGTCACGGGCGAAACACGCGGTCCGGCCGGGGCACGCGACGACCGCGTCCAACGGTAATCGCTCATCGCCGCCGGGGTCGTCGCGACCGTCGGTGGGGCCGACTCCCTACACTCGACGCCATGACCACGACGGAGCAGACGGGCCCATTGGTCGGCCTGCGCGTCCTGGAGCTGGGCAACTTCATCGCCGGGCCCTTCGCCGGCCAGCTGCTCGGCGACTACGGCGCGGAGGTCATCAAAGTGGAGACCGTAGGCGAGGGTGACCCCATGCGCACATGGGGCATCACCCACCAGGGCCAGGGGCTGTGGTGGCCGGCCATCGCCCGCAACAAGCGCTCCGTGGCCATCGACCTGCGCCGGACGACCGGGCGGGACCTGGTCCGGCGACTGGCTGCCCATGTCGACGTCGTCCTCGAGAACTTCCGACCGGGCAGGCTCGACGAGTGGGGGCTCGGCTACGACGCCCTCGGGACCCACAACCCGGGACTCATCGTGGTCCACGTGTCGGGGTTCGGGCAGAGTGGCCCGCGCGCCGCCGACGCCGGCTTCGGGTCGATCGGGGAGGCGATGGGAGGCATCCGGGCCACGACGGGCGACCCGGATCGGCCACCGGCGCGCTGCGGCATCAGCCTGGGCGACGCGCTGGCCGGACTGTTCGCGGTCGTGGGCACGCTGGCCGCCGTGGCCGAACGCCACACCAGCGGTCGAGGCCAGGAAGTCGACGTGGCCATCTACGAGGCCGTGGCCGCGCTCATGGAATCGACCATGGCCGACTTCGAGGTGGCCGGTGTCACCCGACGGCGCACCGGCGGCGTCCTACCCGGGGTGGCTCCGGCCAACGCCTATCCGACGGCGGACGGATCCGACGTGTTGATCGCCGCCAACGCCGACTCGGTGTTCGCTCGACTGTGCGCCGCCATGGGGCGGCCGGCGTTGGCCGGGGACCCGCGTTTCGCCGACCACGGCGCCCGTGGTCGCCACATGGAGGAGCTCGACGGCCTCGTCGCCGAGTGGACCCGCTCCCAGGAGACCGACGCCCTCCTGGCGCTGCTCTCGGCGCACGGCGTGCCCGCCGGCCGGGTCTACACCCCGGCCGACATGGTGGTCGACCCCCACTATCTCGCCCGCGCCATGGTGGTCCGAGCGGCGTCGCGCGCCGGCTACGAGGTCCCGATGCCCGGAGTGGTGCCCAAGTTCTCCCGCACGCCGGGAGGCGTCGCCGACGTCGGCCCCAAATTGGGCGAGCACACCGAACCCGTGCTGCGCGCCTTGGCCGGGGTCGGGGACGCCGAGTGGGCCGCGCTGGTGGCGGAGGGCACGGTGGCATGAGCGCCGCAACGGTCGGAAGCGATCAGCGTCGCACGGCCCCGAGCCGCGGTGTCGCCGGCGCCACCGTCACCGACGCGCGGACGGCGGGCGGGCGGCGACGGCGGACGTGGGCGTGACGGCTCCGGGAGGAACGACGATGAGACGAGGACGCGCATCCGCTCTGGCGGTGGCCGTCGCCGTGGTGCTCGCCGCGTGCTCGACGTCGACGTCGGCGACGGGAACCGGTCCCGACGTGTCCCGGCCGGGGCCCTATGCGGTGGGGGCGACCACGTTCGATCTCGGCAGTGCCGGCCAGTTGGGGGAGCGGCTGGCAACGGTCTTCTATCCGGCCGACGCGTCGACGGTCGCCGGACATGCCCTGTTCAGCTACCAGCTCACGGCTCCCCTGCCCCAGGCGCTCGACGCCATCGTCCCGGCCAAGTACAACCCCACCATCAGCGTCCGCGCCTACGTCGACGCGCCCGGCTCGCACAGCGGCCCCTTCCCCATCGTCCTCTTCAGCCACGGCTTCGGCGCGTCGCGCTTGTATTACTCCCACCTGCTCACCGGCATCGCCTCGTGGGGCTTCGTCGTGGTCTCGGCCGACTACCTCGAACGGGGGCTACTGGCCCAGGCCACGCACCCGGACGTGACCGACACCCCGGCCCAGGACCTCCAGACCATGTTCTCGTCGCTCACCGCCACTGAGGCGGCATCGGCCGACCCCTCCTCGCCCCTCTACGGCGTGGCCAATCCCGACAAGGTGGCCGCTGTCGGCCACTCGGCCGGAGGCCAGACGGCCTTCGACGCATTGAACGACCCCCGGGTAGCCATGGCCGTGGGGTGGGCCCCGGTCGGCCCCTCGGGTCCGCCGTCGGCCAAGCCGGTGACGATCATCGGCGAGCAGGAAGACGTCGCCCTGACCCCGGCCACGCTCACCGGTGAGTTCGACAAGTTCCCCGGTCCGACGACCCTCGTCGAGGTCTCGGGCGAGGGCCACAACACCTACACCGACATCTGCACGTCGATCCGCGAGGGTGGCGGCGGCCTGGTGGGCTTCGCCATCTCGCTCCATCTCGTCGGCGCCGAACTGGCCAAGCTCGCCGTCAACGG
>Ga0181536_10000748_pt1 | contig 38984 bp, 32 predicted proteins | sample PEATcosm2014_Bin_41_FD_121105 | JGI IMG/M metagenome (GOLD analysis project Ga0181536, IMG submission 121105) | Peatland microbial communities from MTU Mesocosm Facility, Houghton, MI, USA - PEATcosm2014_Bin17_60_metaG | ecosystem: Environmental > Terrestrial > Soil > Wetlands > Peat | place...
ACCGTGGGCTTGGCTTGACCCACGACCAGCGTGGTTGTGGCCGTGACCGAGGTGTAGTCGGTGGCGTCGGTCGGAGTGAAGTTTACTGAGAGCGTCTGGGTTCCCGCTGGCAAGATCGCGCCGGACGCCGGAGTGTAGACAAATGTTCCCGGCACATTGGCGGTGGCGTTGAGTTGAGTTGAACTCAGCGGCGTGCCGTAGGTGATCGGAGCCGGGCTGGCCCAGGTAAGCGTGGGCCTGGCTTGGCCCACGACCAGCGTGGTTGTGGCCGTGACCGAGGTGTAGTCGGTGGCGTCGGTCGGAGTGAAGGTCACTGAGAGCGTCTGGGTTCCCGCAGGCAAGATTGCGCCGGACGCCGGAGTGTAGACAAAAGTTCCCGGAACACTGGCCGAGGCATTCAGTTGGGTTGCGCTGAGCGCTGTCCCGTAGGTGATGGCCGCGGGACTGACCCATGTGATGGTGGGCGTGGCCTTGCTGACAGTCAGCAGTACAGTCGCGGAGGCAGTCGTATAGTCGGTTGTATCTGCGGGCGTGAAGGCGACGGACAACGTCTGGGTTCCCGCGACAGGGACTGCTCCGGCGGGAGGATTGTAGGTAAGAGTTCCGGCCACGCTGGCGGTGGCGTCCAGTTGCGCGCCGCTCAGCGCTGTTCCATAAGTGATCGGAGCCGGGGCCGGCCAGGTGATGGTCGGCGTCGCTTGACCCACGGTGTAGGTAACAGAACTGGGAGCGCTCTGGTTGCCGACAGCATCCTGCGCTATCACGGTGAAGGTCTGCGGTCCGGTCGAACCGGGCGCAGGGCTGTTGAGAGGCCCGGTGCTCGCGGTGGCCGGGAAAGTTGGTGAGCCGGAAGCCCCGCACTGAACGACACCCGAACCACCGTCGGTACAACTGTAGTTGGCGGTGACCGCCTGGCCGTAGGTGGGCGATGCGGGTGAAATGGTGGGTCCAGTGATCACGGGCGGCTTCTTGTCCACCTCAAAAGGACCGAACGATCCCTGAGGAGGCTGAGGCGCCGATATGTTGCCCGCAATATCTTTCACGGTGACGGGGGGGATGGTCGCGGCATTGGTTTCGGTGGTGGCGGGGACACTGGTCTGAACGGTAAAAGAGGACGGGCCCACCAGTCCGGAGCCGCCGGCGTTGTCGCTGGCGGTGCAAGGGACGATGACATCGGTGGCTTGCCACGCCGCTGCCGGTGGAGTGCAAATGACAGTAGGAGGCGTCAGATCCACGTTGACGGTAAAGGTTGGAGTCGAACTGCTGACGGTATTGCCGCTGTTGGTGATGAGCGTTTCGACGATATTGGAACTGTCGGTGGCCGCGTAGGTGAACACGGTCGCGCCGGCGACCGTGACTGGAACATTGACAGAGCCGGTTGCGCCGCCCAGCGTGCCGGACGCCGGAGTGGGCAGGTTGGCTCCGGTGGCCGAATAGTTGATGGAGGCGATGGTGGGCAGCGAGGATGGCGGGCCAGTGTTATTGGCGGGGACAGTCTCGACGCTGTTGAAATTAACGGAGAAACTGCCGTTGGTCCATCCGCTGTTCAGGGGCGGGGTCGTGGTGACACTGGTGCTGGGCTGAACACTGCCCAGAATGGGAATGAGGACGGAATTAAAGTTGTTGGTGTGCCCGCCGGTGCTGATGAGGTCCCCGCTGATACTGGAGAAAATGCTGACCAGTCCTTTGCAGGTATTGTCTGCGCCGGCGCCGCAACTGAGTGCGGTGTCCTTGCCCATGATGTAGCCGGGAGCGAGGACGGGTTCCTGAGAGGGATCGAGGTTATAGCTGTTGGAGACGTTGATGAGAGGATTGGTGCCCGTGCTCAGACAGTTGGTGCCGGCGGGGGTCGAATTGCTGGGAGACGTGCAAAGGTCGGTGGTGGTCACACAGGAGTAATTGCCGTTGCCGGTGTCCTGGTGCTGGCAAGTGCTGCCCTGAAAAGGAGTGTTGTTGACCAGGTCGGAGAACTGCTGGTCGGTGATGGTTTGAACGGTTCCCTGCATGAACAGGCCCTGAAACGAACTGGAGGGCAAGCCGCTCTGGGAGTAATCGGTGACCGCGTTCAGGGTGGAGGTGTAGCTGAAGTTGGTCACGGTGGGCTGCACGGGCTGGGTAATGGTGATCGGAGCCAACGGCCACTGGCTGAAGGACCAGCTGACGATATCGTTGTTCTCGACCAGGGAACCGGTGGCGGCGGTAAAGCCGATATAGGCAGTGCTGCCGCTGGTGAGGTTGAGCTGCTGGGTAATGTTCAGAGCCGTTTGGAGGATCAGGGTGCTGTCGAAATAGACGCTGAGATTGCTGCAGCCGCTGGTGCAGGTTCCGGGCGGCAGATAGTTCACGGTAATGGTGTGGATGGCCTGGTCGGTCAGGGACAAACCGGAAGGCAGGCTCTGCAGGGCCAGCTTGGCCAGGCTGCCGTTCGGGCAGACATAGTCGTGATCGGCGCTGTTGGGCGAGAGCGTGCTGGCGTTATTGGGACCGCAACTCTGCACCGCGATGTGGTTGCCGTCGGGATCGCTGTAGTTGGTGTTCTGGTGGGTATCGAGTTCAATCGCCAAGCTGTTCAGGATGGCCTCGCCCGGGCCGCTGGCGGTGGAGACATCGTTATTGCCGTAGGCCATGTTCTGGCCGTTCCCGATATAGCCGATTGCGCCGGTGCCTGCCGGATCGTTCTGGATGACGAGGGCCAGACCGTCGGCCGGAAAACTGCAAAGAAAACAGAGGTTGGTATTGGAGATCCGAAACTGAAACGCAGTGGTGAATCCGGTCGAAAGGGGTTGCTGGAGGGCGAACCAGGCGGAGGCGTGCTGGTTCCAATTGGCCGAGGTCAAGCGCAATACACCACCGCTGGTGACCTGGGGTTGCGATGGAAAGCCATTGGTCAGGACCTGGCAGGCGGGGGCCGGCGAGGCGCTATTCGCGCACACATTGGCCGAACTGAAGCCGCCGGGGGCGAAACTGAATGACTGGGCGAAAACCGGATAAGCCCCGAAGGTGATGCTCAAAAGAAGCAATGCCACAAACCCCAAGCACAGTCTGCTCCGCATAATCATGGTTCTCCGTTAGCAAGCGCAAAAATGCGCGAATGTACCGCATCAACACTCAGGGGGGAGAGTGAGAAAGTTCACTGCAACCTAAGATGGAAGCCCCAGAACTGGAACCGGCATGAAGGGAAACGGCCCCACAAAGCCCGTCGGGAGGCTATTCTCGGCTCAAGTGACGAGCGTGTCAAGGGGAAATTGGGGGCAGAGAATCGAGGCCCATGCCGGGCTATCACATGCCGCCGATTCGCGGCTGAAGGGCAGTTTGTTCCACCGACCCAAGCTCGCCGAGTTGTGCTCGAGGTGACCTACAGTAGTGACTTCCTGCCTCCAGAGGTATTGACGGGAGTTTTGACATCGGCCATGACAGCCAAGACGTCGAAGATGCAGGCGAAATCGAACTTGGTCCAGCCCATGGCGCGAGCAGCGGTGAGAAATTCGTTGCTCACGGCTGTGGTGGGCAGAGGCACGTCGAGTTGGCGGCCCAAGTCCAGGGCGAGGACCATGTCTTTCTGCATCATGTTGACGTCGAACCAGGCCTCTTCCGGCTGTTGGAGGACGAAGGGACCACGGTACTGAAGCATGGGGGAAGCGACGGCGCTGTGGGTGAGGACGTCGACGGCGACCTCGCGGGCGATGCCGCTCTTCTCGGCCAGCAGCACGCCTTCGGAGAAAGCCAACATCTGGACGGCGAGGCTCAGGTTGGTGGCGATCTTCATGGAAAGCGCCAGGCCGTTGTCGCCGACGTGAGTGACTTTCGGAGCGATGTCGAGGAGCAGAGGCTTGATTTTTTCAAACGTCTCTTTGCGTCCGCCGACCATGACCGATAGCTTGCCTTCCTGCAAAGTGATGACGCTGCCGGAAACCGGAGAATCGACCATGTCGGCGCCGAGGGCGCGCACTTTCGCAGCGAGATCGCGGCTCACCGCGGGGCTGACCGTGCTCATGTCAATGAAGATCTTGCCGGGAGTCAAGCCGGCGAGCAGGCCGCCGGGACCTTCGGTGACAGCGTTGATGGCGGCGGCGTTGGTGACCATGGCGAAGGTGTAGTCGGAGGCGGCGGCGACCGCGCGCGGCGAGTCGGCCCACTGCATGCCTTTTTCGACCAGCCACTGCGCCTTGGCGCGGGTGCGGTTGTAGCCGGTGACGGTGTGTCCCTTAGCCAGCAGCCGGTTCACCATCTGGCTGCCCATGACTCCCAGGCCGATGAATCCTAGCTTTGCCATCTGCGAGTGCCTCCATCGCAAATTTCAGCGCCTGAAGGCGCGATGATTAATACAGCTTACGGTATGGCTGAAGGCGTGCCCTTATACGAATCCAGGAACGAATCTAGATACGAATCGTGCTTGTGGTATAAAAACCTGCGCTGTCGGCAGCAGGCCTCAGGGACTAAAGCCCTTATCGTTTTCGGCTCTGTGCGGCGCGGCTGAAGCCGCGCCCTTTCAAAAACCTGTCCGATCCAAGCCTCCTTAACAGCCCGCGAGCAGCCCGCGGCGCAAGTCAGAATAGCAAATTTCGGCGCCTGAAGGCGCGATGATTAATACAGCTTACGGTATGGCTGAAGGCGTGCCCGGATACGAATCCAGAAACGAATCCAGATACGAATCGTGCTTGCGGTGTCAAAAAAACCTGCGCTGTCGGCAGCAGGCCTCAGGGGCTAAAGCCCTTATCGTTTTCGGCTCTGTTCGGCGCGGCTGAAGCCGCGCGCTTTCAAAACAGCTTCCCGAAAGGGTAGTAACCCTTTCGTAACTACCTTTGGTGCACAATTGTTGTTGCACTTTAATACTAGTGAAATATCTTGCATGTAACCTGTTATCAGGAGGGCAATGGCCATGGGCTCGGTCCGCGTCGCCAAATCCTTGCCGCTGCAGGTAGCTGCGGTTTGCTATCGCCGGCGAGGCACCGCGGTGGAATTCCTGCTGGTCAACACCAATGGCGGGAACAGGTGGACGTTTCCCAAGGGATCGACCGACCCCCGGTTGTCGCACAGCCAGGCGGCGGAGCGGGAGGCCGCCGAGGAAGCGGGAGCCATCGGCACCATTGAGCCGCGGCATTTCCATCTTTACATTCATTCCAAGGGCGTGTTCTGGCAGCCGGGCGGGGTGCAGGAATTTGTGGTCAAGGCGTTTCTGATGGAAGTGCACCAGATGAGGCGGCCTGACGAAGGCAATCGGCGTCCCACCTGGGTGAATGCGGAGGAAGCCAAGCGCCGTCTGGCCAAGGGCCGCGAAGTGAAGTATTCGCACGAGCTCGAAACGGTGATTGACCGAGCCCTGGAACGGATTCAGTTCCATCATGAGCTGTGGGGCACGTATCGGGGAGCGCGAGTTGTGCGTGCGGTGGCTGCGCCGGGAGATCCCATCGCCAACGTGGTGTGGCCGTAGGAAAATCGCAGCGCCTGAAGGGGCGATTGATTGGCCACAGCACTTACGGCATGCCTTCAACAGGCAGGCCCTGATACGAACCGTAGTTGCACCACCGACTGCTAGATGTCCAGCCCGTTCCGCCGCATCTCCCGGCTCATCCGCTCCATTTGCCGCTGGAGCTGTCGTTGTACTTCCCGGAACTGCTCCCGCTGTTTATCCGTCTGCTCGCGGAGCTTCTTTTGCTGATCGCACAACGACTGGCGAAGCGCTGCGGCGGACTTAACGGCGTTCTCAGTGGCCAATTCGATCTGGGGACGCAACTTGGCGACCTCGTTCTGCACTTCAGTCAGCTCGAGCGCGGACTCGGCCTGGATCAGCGGTTGGTCAAAGCTTTCTTCATCCAGAAGTTCGCCCGATTCCTTGCGGTCGGGCAAAGCCAGGTTCAGGTTCTGCTCTTTCTTGTCGCGAATCACGCCGACGCTGACCGAGCCGCCTTTGCGCGAGCGCACGGCATGGGTGAAGTCGCTGGTGTCGTGCACCGGCTCGTCGTTGACCTTGACGATGACGTCTCCGGCGCGCAGGCCGGCTTTCTCGGCGCGGCTTCCCTTCTCCACGTTGCGCACCAGCACGCCATTGCCATTCTTCACGCCGAAGAACTCGCCCAGTTGCGGAGTAATGTTCTCCACGGTCAGGCCGCTGCGGGCCGATGAGGTGGAGACCACCATGTTGAAGGAAGGAATGTCAATCTCGGGAATGTGGATCTCAGGAATATCAACATGGAAATCCTTCGCGAGGGGGCCGGTGAAAGAAAACTCCTTGTGCCGGTCGGCCAGCTGCACCTTGACAGTCACGGGCTGGCCGTCACGGCTGAGGCCAAACGAGACGACACGTCCCGGCGGAGTTTCGCGGATCATGCGCCGCAACTGGGCGGCACTCTCCACCGATGTGCCGTTCATGGTGAGAATGACGTCGTGCTCCTTCATGCCAGCCTTTCCCGCGGGAGCATCCTGATCCACCATCGTGACCTCGACGCCCTTTTCTTCCTTCAGCTTCAGGGCGCTGAGACGTTCGCCGGTGACGTCGGCGATGTCCACACCCAGATAAGCGGTGGTGCCGCTATCCTCGCTGGAGAAGACGAAGGGCTGCTCGGGCGGATCCACCGACCTCATCTGAGCGGCATGGGAAAAGCTGAGCAGTAACGGCAACAACACGATGCTGGTCAAAGCATGTTTACGCATGGTCATCCCCCTCACCTGAATTGCGAAGCTCCGTCCGCGACCCGAGCCACCGGCATTGCTGTTCCCTGACGGTGAATCGTTTTCAGCGGTTGGCGCGCTTGAAATTGATGTCTCCCGTCGTGGTATGGACTTTCAAGACCGGACCCCCGCCATTCAATTTACCTTCGGCAGAAATTGTCTTGGAAGCCCAGTCGCCCTCGCTGTGGATCTGAATGTCGGGAAACTCCGAGGTGATGCGGTGCCCGCTGGCCAGATCCACGCTGGCGCGCACGTTCAGGGCGATATCGGAAGCGATGTAAACGGTAATGTCGCCGGCAGAAGTTTCCAGCTGGGAATCGCGGCGCTCGCCGCCAGTGTTCAGCAGTTTCACGACGATCGGGCCTGCGCCGGTTTCCACCTGAGCCGAGGGTACGCCGTCAAGCTCAATGCCGCCTCCGCCCGTTTCTGCGTGAACGTGTCCTGTGGCCGAACTGAGACGGATGCCGCCGCCGCCGGTGTCAATTTCCACCGGACCGCCGATGTCGCCGAGATCCACGCTCCCGCCGCCGGTGGACGCTTTCACTTTTCCGTTACAACGGTGTACCTCGATGCTGCCCCCGCCCGTTTCAATGCCCGCACCCTGCGTACAGGACTGAATTTCCACGCTGCCACCGCCGGTTTCGGCCACTATCTTGCCATTGGCCTGGTGCACCTCGATGGAGCCACCGCCGGTATGCAATCCGACATCGCCAGTGACGGTTCCCACGTCGATCGATCCGCCACCAGTTTCCGCATTGGCGCCTCCGCCAATGTCGTCGAAGCGGATACTGCCGCCGCCGGTTTCGGCTTCGACCCGGCCGGAGACGCCGGTAGTGTCAACGCTGCCGCCGTCAGTCTCCAGCTTTACCAGCGCCATTTCGCGCGGAACCATGATGGAGAACTCCTCCGAACAATGGCGCGGCTGGTGTCTGCCCTGCCATTCCCCCACGACCCAGGCGGTGTCGCCTTTAACATAGGCAGTCACTTTGTACTGATCAAACTGGCGGCGGGCATCCTGCTCGGAAGAAGTGCTGAGACGGGTATGAACGACATAATTTATGCCTTGCTGCTGCTGCCCGCCGCGCACGATCACCGAACCCATGTCCACCTTGACTCTCAGATTCTTGACTGCGGCCAGGGAGCCGGTGATTTCCTGCCCCCATCCCCCGCCTTCGCGAGACACATGTGTTTCCTGCCCCAGAGCCAGCGGCGCCAGCACAGCCAGCACACCAGCAAGCCCGATCCATTTCTGCGTGTGTTTCAAAGTATTCACCTCGGTTCGCTTTCGAAATGCAGAAGTAAGAAGTCAGAATGCAGAAGTTGCTCTTGGTTCTACTTCTGCCTTCTTACTTCTGACTTCCAAATTCCTAATCAATCTCCGGCAACTGGGCCAGCAACGTACGGGCCTGCGACCGGATGTACTGACTGGAATCTTTTGCCGCCAGCGTCATGAGCACGCCGCGCACGCTGCCATCGGCCTTCACCGGTTCCAGCATCCGCAATGCCTCGGTGCGCACGCCGGGATTCGTATCGTTCACCAGGGCCTGCAGGAGGCTGTCGCGGACCCGGGTATCGCCCTTTACGTAGGGTCCCAGGGCATCGAGCGCCTTGAAGCGCACGCCAGGGTTCGAGTCGTACTGCAAGGCGTAAATCAGGGCGTCGCGGAAGTGCGTATCCGTGGGATTCTGGGTCAGCAGGCCCACCGAATCCATGCGGACGCCGGAGTTGTAGTTGTTGCGCGCCGCATAGAGGAGCAGTTGCTGGATCTTCTGATCGTTCAGCGATCCCTCCGCCTGCTGGGTGGATACGGTGTTGTACTTGATGCTGATCTGATTGGTGCCCGGTTCCTGGGTGATGGAACTGATGCCGGCGATGGAAGATTCGGCCACGGGCTGCGAGCCCGGACCTGATCCTGGACCATGCGGGATCACTTTGTACGCAGTTCCCACGCCACCGGCAAAGCCGAGAATGAGAATGGCAGAGGCCAGGGCCGGCGAGAATTTTGCCTGGCGCAGCCAGTTCGCCGGATCGAAGGCCAGGCGGTGCAGCAAGCCTCCCTGCTGGGCCGTTTCCAGCGCCTCCTGCAAGCGCATGCGCGAGGCCGCGAGCAAATTAGGCGTGGGATCGGCGGCACGATCCTGGGAAAGCAGCGCGTGAAACTCCTGCTCTGCCTTGAGTTCGGCTGCGCAGTCGGCGCAGCGGGACGTGTGCTGCTCCAGCTCGTGGCGAGCGTCGTCGGCGGCTTCGCCATAAACGTAGAGCGCGATATTTTGTCTTACCCATTCGCACTTCATAGCAACCCCGTTTCAAGGTTTCTAAGGTTTCAAAGTTTCAAGGTCATTGAAACCCTGAAACCTTGAAACTTGTCTCATCGCATATCCGCCAGAGCGCCGCGCAACTTCTGCGTGGCGCGGAAGAGGGTATTCTTGGCGGTCTCTTCCGTCGTCTGCAAAATCTCACCCACGGTGCGCAGCTTCAATCCGTGATAGTGCTTCAACTCGAACACCATGCGCTCGCGCGGCGTCAGCTTCTGGAGCGCTCCCGAGATGCGGGCGCCCAGCTGGCGGCGCATCAGATCGCGCTCGGGATTCGCTCCCGGACGTCCGTCGGCAACCTGGTCGAGCAGGTCGTACTCGCCGCCATCGGCATCTTTCGCGACCGGCGCGTCCTCTTTGCGCACGTTCTTCTTGCGCAGGTGATCGAGGCACAAATTGGTCACGATCCGGTAAATCCAGGTGTAAAAGGAACACTCGAACCGGAAACTGCCGATGTTCTTATAGGCCTTGAGGAAGGCGTCCTGATAGACGTCCTGGGCGTCGTGCTCGCTCCCGGTGAGGTGGAGAGCGAGGCGCAAAACCGCCTGATCATAATGACGAACGAGTTCCTCGAAGGCGGCGCGGTCACCCCGCTGCGCCTCCCGGATCAGCATCGTGTCGTCTATGCGGCGTTCTTGCCCAGCCATGCGGCCCCGCGTGGAGGGGTCCTGGTCTAACCTGACTTGGTTATCGCCGACTCTCTCTGCCCTCTCACTCTTCGCTTTCGAGTGGGTCCGTTCGCCAATCGCAATTGATACTGCCCATGCATCGGCCGGCATTTCTCGTCGTGTCCTCTACCCGCCCGGTATGAATGCCGTATCCGGGCTGGCACAGGGATAGACGGGGAGTCCGCGGAACCGTGAGCAGGAATTATAGGCCGGAGGAGGATTTTTTGGCGGGCCTAGGTGATTCTGGGACAAAGATTTAGGGGAAACAGAACAGGGGCACAGAGGGGTGGGTAGGGTTTGGCAGGGGAGGTGCCCTGAGAATGGGGCAAGGAGGAACTCGATCGCAAACTGCGGCGAATCGGCCCGAGCGGGCGCTCGGCGATTCTCATCGACCTGAAAAAGCATGGGGCCCGGCTTCAGGATTTCTGGGACGGTTTGATCTCTGAGTCCCGCCGCCGAGAGGTGGGAATACCGCTGGAAAAGGTGAAGGCAGATCTCGTGCGGCGCGGGCGGCTGCGTCCCGGAGGGATGCCCGATAGTAGCCCGCCACTTTCAGTGGCGGGAATCCGGGCCCCAAAAGAGAACCCGTGCCGTAGGCACGGCTGAAACGCCGGGAGCAAACTCTCAGGCGTCCCTACGGGACGCGGTTGGCACACTGTGCAGATTCCCGCCAGTGAACTGGCGGGCTACTTTCAGAGGTGCCTCCGGCACCAGCACCGCGTAGAGCAGGCAAATTCTCCCACGATGTCTCTGCAATCGGTGGGAAGTTCTGCCAATCAAGCAGAGCGCACGTGAGCCGCTCCTACTCCGTCGCCGGTTCCTTCTCAATGACAACCTTGAGATGCGCGGTCACGTCCTTGTGCAGTTTCACCGGGACGGTGAATTCGCCCAGGGTCTTCAGCGGCTCGTGCACCTGGATCTTGCGGCGATCGATGTTGAAGCCCTTTTTGATCAGCCCGTCGGCGACGTCACCGGAAGTGACCGAGCCGAAGAGCTGATCGTGCTCGCCCGACTTGCGCGTGAACAACACGGAGACGCCCTCGAACTGCTTGGCCAGTTCCTCGGCCTGGGCCTTCTCGTTGGCCGAGCGGCGCACGGCCGCGGCCTTCATCTGAGCGATGACGGCCTTGTTGCCCTCGTTGGCCTCAATGGCCAGCTTGCGCGGCAAAAGAAAATTGCGGCCGTATCCTTCGGCGACCTTGACCACGTCGCCGCGCGAACCCAGTTTGGCTACGTCTTCTTTCAGAATGACTTCCATGGATCACTCCAATCTCTCTTAGTTCCAATCTCACTCAGGGTTGTCATCCCGAGCAGCGCGAGGGATCTGGGTTCTAGCCGACGCCAGCAAGAACCCAGGTTCCTCGCTACGCTCGGAATGACAAGTATTTTCTAAGTTCCTGCCTTATCCGTGAACCTTATCCGTGAAGATCCGTGCCAATCCGTGGCGTCCTGTTCCTACGATGCTCGCCCGGCAAACGGCAGCAGGGCGATGTTGCGCGCCTGCTTGATGGCGGACGAAAGCCGGTGCTGATGCGGAGCGCAGACCCCGGTCAGCCGCCGCGGCACAATCTTGCCGCTCTCGGCGACGAACTGCCCGAGCAGACGGTAATCCTTGTAGTTGATGTCCTCAATTCTCTCGACGCAGAACTTACAGACCTTCTTGCGGCGGAAGAATTTGCGTCCACCCTCGCGGGGAGGACCGCCGGGGCCGCGTCCGCCGCCAAAGCGCGGACGATCGCCACCCGGTCTGTCGGAACTGGGCCGGTCAGGCCGGTCTCCGCCGGGACGGCGTTCTTCTCCACCAGTTGAGCCTGCCGGGCGTTCGCCGGCGGGCGCTGCTGCTTTCGTTTCGTCAGCCATAAGTCTCCTGTAAAGTCAGTGGCCAGTGATCAGTGGTCAGTGGCCAGTCAAAATCATTTCGAAGGCGCTGCAGAAGAACTGGTCACTGACCACTGGCCACTGACCACTCGCCTTCATGCCGTCGCCGGAGTTTCCGCCGCGGGGGCGGGAGCCTCTTCGGCCGGGGCCGCGGGCTGCGCGCTCACTTTCTTGCGCGCGTCGCGAAGGGCCTTGATCTTGGCCAGGCGCTTCTGTTCCTCATCAATACGCACGGTGAGGAACTTGATGACCGGCTCGGTGACCCGCAGACGGCGCTCCAGTTCGTGAATCACGGCGCCCCCGCCTTCGACCACCAACAGCACATAAATGCCGTCGTTGAACCGGCGCACGGTATACGCGAGGCGGCGCTTGCCCATCTTCTCGACGCGCTGCACGGTACCGCCCGACGAGGGCACGACCGATTGCAGGTTCGAAATCAGTTTGTCCAGATCTTCGTCGGTCATATCCGGCCGGACGATGAACATCAACTCATAGGTACGATTCATTCTGTTCTCCAAGGGCAGTGGTCAGTGGCCAGTGATCAGTGAGCAGCAAAACCTGCCGTCGCTATGACTCACCCGCCTGTGTCTGCCTGACTCTTCACGCTTCTTGCTGGCCACTGACCACTGATCACTGGCCACTGTCTTCCTTCCGGTTAAAGCGGTTCATCGCCGCCGCCGGACCTTCCTTCAAAATCACCTTTACCGCTTCCTCGGCGGTGTCGAGCATGCCGTCCACGACCTTCAGGTCGGCCTTGCGCATGGGCGCCAGCAGATAACTCTCGCCGTCAGTTACCTTGCGCTCGGGAGCAACGCCAATCCGGATGCGCAGAAAATCCTGCGTGCCCAGGGCTCCGATAATCGACTCGATGCCGTTGTGCCCCGCCGAACTGCGCCGCGTGTGAAGGCGCAGCGTGCCCAGCGGAAAATCCAGTTCGTCCTGAATCACAATCAGGTCCGACTCCGGCGCCGCTTCGTACTCTTTCACCAACTCCCGCACCGAAACGCCGCTCAGGTTCATGAACGTCTCAGGCTTGGCCAGCAGCACCATCTGATCGGCGATGACGGTCCGCGCGGTGAGCGCCCGGCATTGCCGGTTTCTGACTTCCACGCCCAGGTTTCCCGCAATGCGATCAATCGTCAGAAAACCCAGGTTATGGGGCGTGAACTGGTACTCGATACCCGGATTGCCAAGACCGACGATCAGTTTCACGCGCTAACTGGCTTCCTCAAATCCATGCGGGGCCGGATCTAAACGCGACCCTCAGGGGCTAAAGCCCCAATTCTTCGTGGCCCCGAGCGGCACGGCTGAAGCCGCGCCCTACCCAAAACCGTCCTGCGCAAAAGCCGTCCTGAGCAAAAGCCGGGCTTCGGCCGGCCAGACGGGCAGGAGTGGCCGTCCCCACAGGAAGCTATTTCTTCTCCTTCTTCTCGGGCTTCTCCGGCTTCTCGGGCTTCTCCGGCGGAGCCTCGGCGCCTTCCTCTTCGGTCTCCTGCTTGCCCTTCTTGATGACCTCGGGCTCTGCGGGAACCGCCGCTGCTTCGGCCGCTACTGCTTCCGGCGTGGCCACGACTTCTTCCTTCACCGAAATGATGTGCGCGACGGGCTGGTTGGGATCGGTCAAGAACTTGAGCTTCGCGTCACGCGGCAAATCTGCAACGCGCAACACCGTGCCAAAGACCAAGTGCGAGATCTCGGCATCAATGTGGCTGGGAATGTCAGTGGGAAGGCACTCGACCTCGACTTCACGCTGAATTTGCTCGAGAATGCCGCCCTGCGTCTTTACGCCCTCGGCCTCGCCCGTCAGGAAGATGGGAACCTTGACCTTGAGCACCTTGTCCATAGCAATGCGCTTCAGGTCAATATGAAGCAGGTGGCCCTTGATGGGTTCGTACTGCCAGTCCACGATCATGGCCTTGGTACGGTCGCCGCCGTTCAAAGCGAGATCGAAAATGGTGTTGTGGCCGGTCTCGGAATGGAGGATGCGCAATACCTGCCGCGGATCCACGCTGACCGGGAGCGAATCCTTGCCCGCACCGTAGACCACGGCGGGAATTTTTCCGTCACGGCGCACGCGGCGGGCGTGGTTCTTGTTGCCCGACTCCCGCGTCTGCGCTTCCAGTGTGTTCGTTTCCAATGCAGTCGCCATAATGTTCAATTCCTGTCCAAGTATTGCCAGATATCGATATGTTTCAAAGTTTCACGTTTCAAGGTTTCAAAGACCCGCAACATCCTATTTGTCTTTGAAACTTTGAACCGTTGAAACCTGCTTCATGTAAACAACTTGCTGACCGAAGTCTCCTCGTGATTGGCCTGGATGGCCCGGCCAATCAGTCCAGCGATGGAAAGGACGGTAATCTTTCCGCCCTTTTCGGTGCGTTCCGCTTCGGCCTGAGCGTCCAGCGGGATCGTGTTCGTCACCACCACCTGCTGGATCCTCGAATTCTTGACGTTCTCCACCGCCGGTCCCGAGAGCACGGCATGCGACGCGCAGGCATACACCGCAATCGCGCCGTTTTCCAGCAGTGCGTCCGCCGTTTTCACCAGCGTTCCGGCCGTGTCAATCAGATCGTCGATGATTAAGCACGTGCGGCCGCTGACGTCTCCGATCACGTGCATCACTTCGGCCACGTTCATCTCGACGCGGCGTTTGTCGACGATGGCCAGGGCGGCGTCCACTTTCTTGGCGAAGAACCGGGCCCGCTCCACGCCGCCGGCATCGGGCGAAACCACGGTCAGATTGGGCAGCGCGAGCTTGCGGAAATGATCCACCAGCACCGGCGAAGCGAACAGGTGATCCACCGGAATATTAAAAAAACCCTGCAACTGCGGCGTGTGCAAATCCACAATCAGCGCGCGGTGCGCACCCGCCGTGGTCAGCAGATCGGCCACCAGCTTCGATGAAATCGGACTGCGCGGCTTGTCCTTGCGATCCTGCCGGGCATAGCCGAAGTACGGAATCACCGCCGTGATGCGCCGCGCCGAGGCGCGTTTGAGCGCGTCAATCATCAGCAGCAGTTCCATCAGGTGCTCGTCCACCGGGCGGCACGTAGGCTGAAGCACGAACACATCGCAGCCGCGGACGTTCTCCTGAATCTGGACGTAGCACTCGCCATCCCGGAAGCGGATCACCTGGGCCTGGCCGCGCTGCATGCCAAGAAACTGACAGACCTCATCGGCCAAAGGCTCGTTGGCCGTGCCGCTGAAGATCTTGAACTTGTCGTCGGCGCGCGGACGCTGCTTGCGCTCCGGCTTCTCGTCAGTCACGGGTGGAGTCTTCCTCTCGACTTTCTCCGTCTTGTCGGTCGGCGTCACCAAAGTAGCCATGGCTTTTGTCTCTGGGCTCCTGGCCTTTAGTTCTTACCGTTCAACAACAGTCTCAGCGGTTCTTCTGGCAACTGGCCGCTGACAACCGGCAACTGCATTTCTGGCTGGGCCGCTAGGATTCGAACCTAGACAAAGTGCTCCAAAGGCACTTGACCTACCATTAGTCGACGGCCCAGTGTTCTCAACTCTCTGACCGTCGTGCGATCGAGGGATCCTTCGCTACGCTCAGGATTTCGGCAGCGGGCTCAGACGCCCGCTAAACGCCTCAACCTACCATTCGTCGACGGCCCAGTGAACCCAATTTCTGATTGTCGATTTTCGATTGTTGATTGAACCCCCAGCGGGGCATCCCAATTGTCAACCAACAACCAAAAATCAACAATCAAAAATTTCCTGCGCCCAATCGGCAATCGGAAATCGTCAATCGAAAACTCTCTTCCAATATGCCCGCCGGGGCAGGGCCGCCGTGGCCTGCGCCGACCAGCCTTGCTTCCGGAGCCTGGTTACCGCTATGGCCGCCGCCTCCCGCGAGGCGAACAGCCCGTACAGCGCCGAGCCGGAGCCCGACAACGAGGCATATTTCGCGCCCATGCGCAGCAGCGCACGCTTGCCTTCACGGAGCTCGGGATACTCAGGAAAGACGACTTGTTCGAAGTCGTTTTCGATCCCAGCCCGGACAAGCCAGAGAAGCGGATTCCCGGCCCGGCCCCTTCCTGCCAAGAAATCAGAAGGAGCACTGGAGTAAGGCTCGCTCAGCCACGCCGACAACCCGCAGCCAAGCATATTCATTCTATCGGAGGCGCTGGATACCGTCAATTTGTGGAGATCACCCCTGCTTGTGTGGAAAGGAGCCTGCGTGGGGACAGCTTGTGTGGGGCCGGATCTTTCATCCGGCCGGGCCGGGCGGAGTTCGGCTGCTTCCCCGCTCGATGCTGGGAGACTTCGCGCATGCGGTTCGCGGGCAGGAGTGCCCGCGCCACACGCGCACGAGTCCGCACCACATAATCGGTCCCACTCGGCAAATGCTTTGGGAGTCGAAACACCCACCTCCGGAGTCACCACTACGCACGGAGCAGAGGGGAAATCGGGCAAGGGATACACCTGCTCACCTCGACCAACTCCCAGAACGGCGCCACCCACAAGAAACAGCGGCAAGTCCGATCCAACTTCCGCCGCGATGCGCAGTCTCTCCACTGCCGGCAAAGCCTTCTTCAGCGCCCGCTCCAGCCCCAGCAACGCCGCCACCGCGTTCGAAGAAGCCCCGCCCAGTCCACCCTGCACCGGCAACCGCTTCTCAATGTCGATGACCACCCGGCCCTTTGCCTGGAGCGCCTGCATGGCCTTTTCTACGATCCGGAAGCAGGTATTCGATTCGTCGCGCGGCACGCGCGGGTCGGCACAGTGGATGGCGATTCCGCTCCCGCGAGTCACGCTGACGCGAATCACGTCATGCAAGCCGATCGTCTGGTAGACGGTCAGCAGTTCGTGGAACCCGTCCGGCCGCGCCGGGCCAATGCGCAGCCCGAGATTGATCTTGGCGAAGGATCGGACGGTCACGGTCATGGCGGGATGATTGTAAAGGCTCGACTGCGAGTTTTGGATGGAGAGTTTTCAGGCGCGCCCGCAGGCAGGTGCCAATCGCTTTTTCTGCCGAGTATGCCTATACTGGCGGGCATTGAGGACCAGGGAGGCTTCGCGATTGGCTCTCTATAGACCTTCGGGCGACGACGTTTTCACCGTTATAGTCGCCATCCTGATGATCCTGCTGATAATCCGGGGCGCGGCCTGGAACCAGGTAAAGGCGCTGTTAGCACGGGGCTGGCTGACTCACCAAGGGACCGTAGAGTTTGTGAGCGTGGAAGAGCGCAGGACGCGCTACAAGAACCTCTATATTGCCCGAATCGACTACTCCTACTCTGTCAACGGTGAATACTATTCGGGCTACCTGGAGCGAGTGTTTTTCCGGGAAAATTCGGCCGACAGGTTTGTCGCCAACATGAAGGGGCAGATGGTCTTTGTCCGCTCCAACCCCAGACATCCGGAGCGCTCGGCACTGTTGGGACAGGACCAGCCCGGCGGTTGGCCCGCCTGAGGTCAATTCCAATCTGTAGAGGCGCTAGCCGCGCCGCTTGTAGAGTACCGCGAACTCGAATCCTGTGTTCGGCGGAAACAACTCCGCGATCTTCCGCAGGCGCTCGGCCAGCGCCGACGGAGCCAGCAGCGGATAGTCGCGCTCCCGGAGATCGTAGTAATCCACGTCCAGGTAGAGCGAGAGCAGGTAGATGGAAATCGTGTCGGAAAACGTCGCTTCCAGATATTCATTCTTGAAGCGTTCCGCGTCGGGACCGTTGGCGGTGGCCAGCTTGCGCGCCTCCCAGGCGTCGAGCGAAGTTTCGCCGCGAACGCCCGATTCGACGTGGCTCCATGCCAACTCGCTGAACTCGCGCGAGACGCCCGCCTTTCCCACCAGCGCGTGGCCCACGTTGATATAGAACTCGAAGGCCACGGAAAACTTGTCATCCATGAGCCGGGTGGAAATGAACACGCACTGCGAATCGCCGAGGTTCAGGTTGCGATGGCAGACGGCATTGTCGCTGAGGGCAACGTCGTAACGGTCGGCGATGAGGGTCTCGTCACCCTGGCTGACGGTGAGTGGAACGAAGTAATAGGCGTTGCGCTCGAGCGCGGCCGCGATACGCGTGGGAACTGCAGCGATCATGCGTTCCAGATCAAACGAGTTCACCGCGATCTCGCCCGCCACGGCGTAGCAGATGCCGTTCGGCGCCTGGGAAACCGGCGTCTGGCGGACGACTTCCGCGGGGCTCCGCGTAATTGCTGGTGCTGCCTGCGACATGCTGCTCTATTCTACACACTGGCGCCGGGGCGCACCGGTGCGGGACGGTTACGCGGATTGGGCGAGGGCGACATTTGCCAGTTTGGTGTGGTTTCTTTCGCCCCTCCGGAACTTGGTGAACTTTTTCTCCTGCTGACCCACGGCTAGCGCCGTGGGCTGCATTCTTGCGCCGCTCCGCGGCTCAGGGCGAGCTTTTGCGGCTGGAGTCCAGCGAATTCGGTTCCGCACACTGTTAGAAATTTAGCTATAGTGTGGATCGGGATTCGGCCAAAGAGGGAGCATTGCACCAACATGAGAGAATTCCCTGAATTCATGAAACAGCTGGCCAACCGGATCGCCACCAGCAGCCAGGCGACTCCCGGCGTCGAGGGATACGTGTTTGACGGCGCCGACGGAAGCCAGATGGCTTTCTGGACGTGCCGTGAGACGGCAGCCTCCGCGCCGCATGTGCACGATTTCGATGAATACATGCTTGTGGTCGAGAGCTGCTACACGCTGCTCATCGAGGGGAAAAGAATTCCCATCCAGGCGGGGGAGGAGTGTCTGATCCCGCGCGGCGTGCGCCATGGCGGTGAGGTTGTGGCTGGAACGAGAACCATTCACGCGTTCGGCGGGCGGCGGGCGAACCGGATGGTGGGAAGCCCAAACCAGTAGAATAGAAGCTGGAACTTATGGCATCCGCACCTGTATTCCGCTCGCCGCACTGGTACGGCATTCCGGTACGCGTGTTGTTGGTGACGTTTATCGGAACGCTCATCTGCTTTGCGGTCAGCCTGCTGCTGGCCATCGTCGGTACGGTGATGGGAGCGGCGCTGCATGGGGTGCATCCCGACATGCGGATCGCCTACCGGCACATCGCGCTGCCCGTGGCGCTGGCCGGGGGAAGCATTATTTTTGTGGTCATCCTGATCATGGAAATTCGCCACTACCGCCAGGCCAAGACCTTGTCGGCGATGGAGAGGATGGGCTGAGTCGCAACCATGAAGACCATGCCGCCGCGCATCGCCATCCCCATGCCGCACTCCTCGAACCCGGAGTACGCTGAGCGGGCGATTCCGCAGTATGAGCGAGCAGTAGAGCTAGCTGGAGGCGAGCCGGTGCGCATACCGTTGAACGGGACGCCCGCCGAGGCGAAGAAGCTGATCGAGCGCTGCGACGGCGTGCTTCTGCCGGGCAGCAATGCCGACATTGATCCCGCAAAATTCAAAGCGCCGCGCTCTGCCCATACCGCCGCGGCCGACCCGGCTCGCGACACGGTTGACGCGCTCCTGCTCGCCGACGCTTACCAGGGGCACAAGCCAGTGCTCGGCATCTGCTACGGCCTGCAGAGCCTGAACGTGTGGCGAGCCGGATCGCTTGTCCAGCACATCCCGGATTTTCTGCCGGAAGAGATGCGGGCAAAAGTGAATCATGAGGCGGGCAAGAAAGTCGCGGTCGCGCACACGGTTGAAATCGAGCGGAACACAACGCTGGCGGATATTGTTGGAGCAGAAGTTCGGGGGCCGAGGTCTGAGGTCCGACGGCCGCTCGTTGTGCCGGTGAATTCTTCCCATCACCAATCCGCCGACGCCATCGGCGATGGCCTGCGCATCGTGGCCCGCTGCCCGGACGACGGCATCATCGAAGCCCTGGAAGGGACTTCGCCCGATCACTTCGTTCTCGCCGTACAGTGGCATCCAGAGCGCTCGGTGGACGACGACGAGCCCTCCCGCGCCATCTTTCGTGCGCTGGTGGAAGCGGCGCGCTGACGCTTGCGCGTGCGGAAAGGCTCTGTAAGAATTTGCTGCAGGGTTAGGGCAACTTTTTTTTCGGCGTTTTCTCTTTCTGGCGCGGTGACTTCTCCAGCAGGACGACGACGTGCGCGACGGCGGCGTTTTCCTGATTGAGACCTTCCGGAGTCTTCGCCTTCAGCCCGACGCAATCCGCATGAACGCCAAGGAGTTCGGCCAGGCGGGTGCGGATCACAGCCGCGTGCGGACCGATCTTGGGGGCGGCGAGAATGAGGCAGGCATCCACGTTGGCCACGGCGTAACCCGCGTCTCGCAGGCGCTTCAGGGCCTCACGCAGAAAAATAACCGAGTCGGCGCCCTTCCATTTCGGGTCCGACGGCGAAAAAAGCGTGCCAATATCCGGCGCGGCAATCGCCCCCAGAAGCGCGTCCGTGAGCGCGTGCAGCAGCACGTCGCCGTCGGAATGGCCGCCCAGGCCGTGGCCGTGCGCCAGCGCGATCCCGCCAATCCTCAGCGGAATGCCAGGATGAAATTCATGCGAGTCAAAGCCGTATCCGATTCTCATGCGGAAACCCTGGCCACGGATTTGCACGGATTTCCACGGATCTTTTTTCGGGGATTGTCGAAAAGCAGCCGGCGGAATTGCGGGCGCTGGCCGAAGTTCAGGAGGAGGCCCACTTCGATTTCGGTGGCGCGCAGGTAGTGCAGAAGCTGGGCTTCGTGGGCCGACTCCAAGTTTCGCGCGGTTTTCAGTTCCAGCAACACTGCATTGTTTACCAACATGTCCGCAAAATACTGCCCCACTTTTTGACCGCGAAACCAGACGGGCACGGGAACTTCCCGCACAGCGCTGAGCCCAGACTGAGCGAGCGCGATGACCATGGCCTCTGCGTAAGTGGATTCGAGAAACCCATGTCCGAGTTCGTTGTACACATCGTAGAACACACCGATGATCTTCTCAGTCAATTCGGAATGCTTGAGACTCACCAGTGGAATGTCCATTATGAGTGAGTCTACGCCGCCTGGAGCGGGGTTATCCGTGAAAATCCGTGAAAATCCGTGGCTCATTTCCTTAAATAGAACTCTGCTAATTCCATGTCTGCTGGGGTGGTGATCTTGATGTTTCTGGCCGAGCCCATGACGACGGCAACCTCGTGTCCCGAGCGCTCGGCCAGCGAAGCCTCGTCGGTGCCCGTGAACCCGTCGGCTGCGGCCTCGTCGAACGCCTTTTTGATCACGCTGTAGCGGAAGCCCTGAGGCGTCTGCGCCAGCACAATGCCGGCACGAGGAATCGTAGCCTTGATGACCGCGCCTGCCGCCGTGCGCTCCACCTGCTTGACGGTGTCAAAGGCAGGCAGCCCGGCGATGGCGGCGCCATACTTTTTGGCCGCTTCAATCACTTCGTGAATGATTTCGGGAGCGACCAGCGGGCGCACGGCGTCGTGAACCAGCACAATGTCATCCGGGGCGGCGGTAAGTGCGTTCAGCGCGTTCGCGACCGACTGCTGGCGATGCTCGCCGCCGACCACCAGTTCCACCTTTTTCTTGAGCACGTCTTTGTTCAGCACGTCGGCCGCGCTGCTGCTCAAGCGCTCGCGGAAACCCTCCATCTCGTTTTCCCGGAGAGCGATCCAGATTTCGCTGACCGCTTCCACGGCAGCGAACTTGCGCAGGGTATGAATCAGGATGGGCGTGCCCCCCAACTCGGTGAACTGCTTGGAGGGAGGCGCCTTCTTCGCCTGCGCGTCTTTAGTGCTTGAAATCTGAGAGCCTGGAGTCTGGGCGCCTGGAATCGGGGCGCTGGGCACGGGCGCCATGCGCGTCCCGAGGCCTGCAGCCGGAATGATGACCACAACCTTCATGACGGGCCTGTAAGTATACGAGCGTGAGGGAGGGAGTTCAAATCGGGAGGCGATTCACCGCCAAGAACGCCGAGCGCGAGGAGGACAAGAACAAGAAAACAGCCGCGAGGATTTTTCCGAGCTTGCAGCGTTCGCTTGCGAGGAAAGGCAGCTTTCGCGGCGTGTGTGCCTCCGACTGGCTACGACGGTCCCGGCTTGGTTTCCACCGCAACGTGCGGAGCCGCGGGCGCGGGCCCGGCAGCGGGAGCAGGCACCGGGGGCGCGGGTGCGGGCTGCCGCGGGTACACGGCGCGCTCATCCCACTTGCCGAAGATCATTTTTCCCGCGGTCGTCTGCAGCACCGAGGTGACCGACACGTCAATGGTCTTGCCGATCATCTTGCGCGCGTTGTCTACAACCACCATCGTGCCGTCATCCAGATAAGCCACGCCCTGGTTGTATTCCTTGCCTTCCTTGAGGATGAAGACGCGCATGGTCTCGCCGGGCAGCACGATCGGCTTGAGGGAATTGGCCAGTTCGTTGATGTTCAGCACTTCCACGCCTTGCAGCTGCGCGACCTTGTTCAGGTTGAAGTCATTGGTGATGATCTTGCCCTCGTACATCTTGGCCAGCTCGATGAGCTTCAAATCGACTTCGCGGATGGCGGGAAAATCGTCTTCCACGATCTGAATCTGCAGGTTGGCAACCTTCTGCAGGCGCTGCAGAATGTCGAGGCCTCGCCGTCCGCGGTTACGCTTCAGCGAATCGGCCGAGTCGGCCACGAGCTGCAACTCGCGCAGCACGAACTGAGGAGTGACGATCACGCCGTCCAGAAAGCCGGTCTCGGCAATGTCGGCGATGCGCCCGTCAATGATGACGCTGGTGTCGAGAATCTTGTAGCTTTTCTTGGACTGCTTCTCGCCGCCGAAAATTCCACCCAGCGCCGCCAAGTTCAGCAGATCGCCTTTGTTGGCGCCGACGATCAAGCCCACGTAGGCCATCAGCAGCATCACCAGGATTTGCAGAAAGCTCCGGGTGTGCTCGCCCAGCGTGGTGTTGCGGATGACGAGGGCAAACAGGTAGGCGCCACAGATGCCGAGGAAGCTCCCGATGGCCGCACCGATGAGCCGCTTCAGGCTCATGCGGCGCAGGTTCCACTCGAACAGAACGATAGCGGCGCCGACCAGCGCGCCCACGCCCGCGTCCAGATTGCGAGGTAATCCGAAAGGCTCCAGGACGAAGCAGGTGACCGCTACCACAACGACAAAAAGAAGGCGAATAAGAATAATATCCACAGCAAACCTCCCGCGGATGCGACCTGTGCCCCACGGCAGGGTGCACCCGTGCTCGTTCCGCGCCGCCCCGGGCGGGAACGGGCTTTTCGCATGCGAGGCGCGTATGAATTAGGGGAATAAACCCACGCCCCGTCCCGGCCCTGCAAGGGCTCAGCCGGGTGGTTCAGTAAACCGACGCCATGAGTATATACCTGCCGGGAGATGGCGGCGATGAAACTGACCTCGGACGTCAGGCGTCGGACCTCGGACCTCAGGCGTCCAGTTTCTCCGGACCACCGCGGCGACGCTGCCAACCCGGCTCTTGGTCCGAGGTCTGAGGTCTGAGGTCTGACGTCTGAGGTTCGAGTCCTGCTAAACTTTCCTCATGAAAGCCCTGGTCATCACCCGTCTCTCCGGTCCCGAAGGTCTTGCCGTTCAGAACGTTCCGGAACCCGCGCCCAAGGCGGGACAATCCGTGGTGCGAGTGGGCGCTGGAGGCTTGAATTTCGCCGACGTCATGACCACGAAAGGCGGCTATCCCGGCACGCCTCCGGCGCCGCTCATCGCAGGGCGCGAATTCTCCGGCGTTGAAGAGGGAACGGGACGCCGCGTGATGGGCTATGCCCAGTGGGCCGCGTTCGCAGAAAAGACGGCTGCTTACTCGAACATGCTTTGGCCCGTTCCGGAGCAGTGGACCGACGAACAAGCCGCCGCTTTCCCGGTCAATTACTTCACCGCGTACCTGCTCTATTGGCAGGCAGGAATGGCGCCGAGTGCGGCGGTTGCGCTGGACGGGCGAGAGCGCGCGTCCCCACGCGGGCTGTCCCCCCGCGTCCTCATCCACGCCGTTGCCGGAGGAGTGGGCACGGCCGCGGTACAGATCGGCCGGCTGCTGGGCGTGGAAACGTACGGCACGTCGTCCTCGGACGAAAAACTGGCACGCGTGAAAGAACTCGGCCTCGGGCACGGCATCAACTACAAACGCAACGACTACGAAGAAGTGGTAAGGAATTTCACGCGCGGCGAAGGGGTGGACGCCGTCTTCGAGATGCTGGGCGGCGAGCACACCGCCAAGAGCCTGCGCTGCCTGCGCGACTTCGGGCGGGTCATTCAATACGGCACCGCGACGGGCAGGGCACCGCAGCTTGACGTGCGCGCCCTGTACGCCAAGTCGGCCAGTGTGCAGGGCCTGTGGCTGACGTATCTGGCGCAAAAGCGCGAGATCATGGAGCCCGCCTGGCAGCAGCTCTGCGGATGGATTGCACAGGGTCAACTTACGCCGCAGGTCGGCCACGTCTTCCCGCTGGATCGGGCTGTCGAAGCCTACAAGCTGCTCGAAGAGGGGAAAAATTACGGCAAGGTCGTGCTGAAAATAACGTGAGATAGTGTGTGGGGACAGCCGCCCTCGAGAGCCTGCCCCGAGCGCAGTCGAGGGGTCCAAGCCGAGCGAAGCTCGGCAGTTGACGCGGCAACCACCAGACTCACGAGGATTGACGCTTTGACTTCTACGCCGTAGCGCCCTAACATCGGCCACTTAGAGTTTTGTCGGCTCATGCTCGGCCAGACCATCTCGCACTACCGCATTGTTGAGAAGCTCGGCGGTGGCGGCATGGGTGTGGTTTACAAAGCTGAGGACACGCGACTGCATCGCTTCGTTGCCCTCAAGTTCCTGCCAGAAGATGTTGCCCGCGATCCACAGAGCCTCGCCCGCTTTCAGCGGGAAGCTCAAGCCGCATCCGCACTGAACCATCCCAACATCTGCACGATTTACGACATTGGCGAGCAGGATGGGCAGGTGTTCATCGCCATGGAGTTTCTGGACGGGCAGACCCTGAAGCAGCGCATCACTGGGCGTCCGCTGGAAACCGAACTGATTCTGTCGCTCGCCATCGAGATCGCCGACGCCCTCGACGCCGCGCACTCCAAGGGCATCGTCCACCGCGACATCAAGCCCGCCAACATCTTTGTCACCGAACGCGGCCACGCCAAGATTCTCGATTTCGGGCTGGCGAAAGTGACACCTGTGCTCTCCAATGCCGGAGCAGATGCGGCGATGGCGCAATCCACTCTGTCGCTGGAAGAGCACCTGACCAGTCCAGGGACGACGCTCGGAACCGTCGCTTACATGTCGCCTGAGCAAGTCCGCGCCAAGGAATTGGACGCCCGCACTGATCTGTTTTCGTTTGGAGCAGTCCTCTACGAAATGGGCACGGGCCAGTTGCCATTTCGGGGCGAGAGTTCTGCAGTCATCTTCAACGCGATTCTGGAACGCGACCCAATTCCTGCGGTGCGGCTGAATCCCGACGTGCCCGCCGAACTGGAACGCATCATCAACAAGAGTCTGGAAAAGGACCGCAATCTGCGCTACCAGCACGCCGCCGATATGCGCACAGATTTGCAACGCCTGAAGCGGGACTCCGAGTCCCGCTCGTCATCGGGAGTAGCGGTCTCCACAGGCCATGTAGGGACGGACGCATTCGTCCGTCCAAGCCGAGCGAAGCTCGGCGGCTACATTGCAGGCGCAGTCCTGATCGCCTTGTTGGTGGCAGGTGGGCTTTACTACCGCTCGCACCAGCAGAGCAATCGCCTGACCGACAAGGACACCATCGTCCTCGCCGATTTCGACAACAAGACGGGCGATCCGATATTCGACGACACGCTCAAGACGGCGCTCAACGTCTCCCTGCGGCAATCGCCTTTCTTGAGTGTGCTCTCAGAGCAGCAAGTCGCGGAGACCTTGAAATTGATGACCCGTCCCGCGGACACGAAACTGACGCCCGCAGTGACCCGCGAGCTTTGCCAGCGGGCGGGAAGCAAGGCTTACATTGCGGGAACGATTGGCAGTCTGGGCAGCGAATATGTGCTGGGATTGAAGGCGGTGAATTGCCAGAGCGGAGACACGCTGGCCGAGGAGCAGGTGACGGCGGCGTCCAAGGAGAAGGTGCTGGACGCGCTGGGCGAGGCGGCGTCCAAGCTGCGGGGCGAACTGGGCGAATCGCTGGCGACGGTGCAGAAGTTCGATGTTCCGCTCGCAGAGGCCACCACGTCTTCGCTCGAAGCTCTGAAGGCATACAGCTTTGGACTGAGGGCGCTTGACGAGAAGGGCCCCGCCGCAGCCTTGCCGTACCACCAACGCGCCATCGAGGTTGATCCGAACTTTGCCATGGGCTACTGGGCAGTGGGTTGGGACTACTTCGGGCTCACCGATTTTGAGCGGGCCAACGAGTACTACACCAAGGCATTCCAGTTGCGGGAACATGCCAGCGAGCGGGAAAAGCTGGCGATCACGGCTAACTACTACCAGAATGTAACCGGAGAACTCGATAAAGCAGGCCAAACGTTGCGGGAGGAGATTGAGAGCTACCCGCGAGAGGTCATGGTGTACGCCTATTTGGCCTTTGTGCTGGACTTACAGGGGCATTATGAGAGGGCCGCGGAGATCACGAAGCAAGGCCTCGACCTTGCACCAGATCGTACAAGTTGGTACGAAAGTCTCGCTTACTACACACTTGCCTTGCAGCGCTTTGACGAGGCGCGACAGCTGATCCACAAGGCGCAGGAGCGGAAAGTGGATAGTCCCGGATTGCACGTGTCGCTCTATCGCCTTGCCTCCCTTAGTGCGGACGACACAGCGATGGCGGAACAGCAACAGTGGTTTGCGGGCAAGTCCGAGTATGAGAACTGGGGACTGGCGCTCTCATCTGACACCGAGGCATACGCTGGTCATCTCCGCAAGGCGCGGGAACTGACCAAACGGGCAGTGGACTCCGCCGTGCGAGCCGATCAAAAAGAAGGGGGGGCGACCTATCTGGCGGTTGCTGCCCAGCGGGAAGCCGCTTACGGCAATGCTGTGGAAGGGCGGCGATCAGCGGCAGAGGCTTTGAAGCTGGCTCCTGCGGGTCAGGGAGCCGAAGTCGAGGCCGTGCTTGCGTTTGCGATGGCGGGCGATGCGGCACGAGCCGAATCGCTGGCGCAAGACGCAAACAAACGCTCTCCGCTGAACACCCAGATTCAGTCGCTTTGGCTGCCTGCGATTCAGGGGCAATTGGCACTGAATAGAAAGGACCCGGCTTCCGCCCTGAATACCCTGCAAGACTCTTCGCCCATGGACTTGGCCGACAGTTACCCGGCCCCCAATGGTACTTCCTGCCTCTATACGGTTTATATACGCGGAGAGGCGTACTTGGCTGCCGGACAGGGCAGTGCCGCCGCCGCCGAGTTTCAGAAGATTCTCGACCACAGCGGCATCGTCCGGAACTGCTGGACAGGAGCGTTAGCGCATCTGGGGGTGGCTCGTGGGAACGCCTTGCAAGCGAGAACCTCGCAGGGAGCGGATGCCGATGCCACCCGCGTCCGGGCGCTCGCCGCCTACAAAGATTTCCTCACCCTCTGGAAAGACGCCGACCCCGACATCCCCATCCTGAAGCAAGCCAAAGCCGAGTACGCGAAGCTGCAGTAGTTCAGCGATCAATCTCGCGCAAACACCCACGCGTCGCTCACCAGAAAATTGACGAATGAGCACAGCGTGATCGCAATCGCATTGGCAACGAGATAATTCATGTGTCCCTGGCCGACCATTACCTTCATCAGCGCCAGGTTGCCCAGGATTGAAACACAGCCGTTGGTGAGATTGAAGCGCAGAAACCGCCGGAGGCTCGGGGGCTGAAGCCCAAAATCTTTGAAGCAGGTTATTCGCAGCGCTAAAGCGCTGCGCCACCCAAAGGCTGAACGGCTCGAGGCCTGTGAGATCGGCATGCGCAAAGACGGTCCTACCCGGTCAGGCTTTGTTCGATCGGGCTTTATTCTGTCAGGCTTTATTCTGTCAACCCATGTGAACTGTTCGTGCCAGACGAAGTTGTGCACGACTGCGGCTTCCACGGCGAGCGCGGTGGCGGCGAGATAGTCGAGGTGCAACACACTCTTCAGCAGGAAGAGCGCGGCGAACTGCACCACGATGCCCATTCCGCCTACGAAGTTGAATTTGCACCAGCGCATCAGGGTGGAAGGTGCTGCCGGTTTTTGGCGATCCTCTATACCAGTTTCAGCCTGGACCAAAGCCTCAGGGGCTAAAGCCCGGCCCCTTTTCCTGCTCACTTCCCGGCACGACTGGAAGTCGTGCCCTTCCCGGTTCATCGGTGGTCCAGCGTAATTCGATGGTCCAGGGTAATGCTGGAAACGGTCGGGCCCTACGGGGTCCGGCAAGCAGGGGATCGTGCGAAGCGTCATTGCGGGATCCTTTCTTCGCAATACAGCCGCACCGTGTTCTTCACCGTGAAAAAGATGACCATCGACATCATTCCTCCGAGACCAATCGCGCCGCCTACATCGAACAGGCGAAACTGACGGGCGAGAAGATGCACCTCCGGTTTCCAGAACAGAAATAGGTTCCCAACCGCCAGCAGGATGCGAAGTTCCGTTGGGCCAAAGCGCCAGAACGAGATGCGAAACTCGCCCAGGGCATGGGTTGCCAGATACGACTGGATCGAGAGCATCAGGAATGCGATGAGCAGCCCGATCGCGATCACGGGGTGCATGTAGCCCGACAGCGCCAGGCCGCCCATAAGGGCAAGAGCGCCAAAGCTATCTACCATGTGGTCGACGTAGAATCCGTAGCGCGGACGTTGGCGTTGGCGCACGCGTGCCAGCGTGCCGTCGAGGGAGTCGCCGAGCCAGTTGAGCGCGAGGCAGACGATCACGCCGAGGAGAGCGCCGCGGTTCCAGAGCGCGAGCGCGTAGCAGGCGCCTGCGCCAATCTGCGCCGCTAAACCGAGGACGGTCAGGTGATCCGGGTTGATTCGCTCCGGCGTGCGCGCGGCCAGCCAGAGCAGAGCGCGCTTCTCCGCCGCCGCCAGCCAACTTTCCTGCACGCGCAGCATGTCGCCGGGACGCATGCGGCGCATTTCTTCATCCCGAAGAGCGCGGAGCACGCGCGGGTTTACCTGCTCGCAGAATTCGGTCATTGCTTGTGCACCGGTGGTTGCCATAATCGCCTCCGCATGTGGATTGCTGCTGTTCAACAGGGCCACTTTCGCCGAGAAGGCGGCGGGGGACAATGCACCAAGGCTCAAGCGAGAATCAAACGAAGATCAACCGGCAAACGCTTTAGAATGAATAGGATGGCGGCTGCGATTAACTGCAGTCCGGGGTGATTGCAGGTGGCGGGTGACCCGCCGCGCCGGGCAAGGAGGCGGCATGGTTCACCTTATTGCCGGTGTGGCACATCTAAATGATTGGGAGCGGCTCTCTTGCGGCATGAGGTCAGGTTTGGCGGCAAGGAGCGTTTCCGGAAGGAGACGAGCATGCGCAAGACTGGTTTCATGGCGATGGCGCTGTCTGGTTTGGCTTTCTGGGTATTGGGGATGGGGAGCGCTTCGGCGCAAAAAGCTCCGGCAGCCACTGGAGTTCCCGCACATCTGGTGGTTACGGTGGAAGCCCGCAAGGGGTCCGAACCCCCGGTCGTCAACCGCGACGATGTAATGGTCTATGAAGGACATGACCGCGACGCGGTGACCGACTGGGTTCCGGCGCAGGGCGAGCACGCAGCGCTGGAATTGTTCATTTTGCTCGACGACGGGTCAAGCCTGAATCTTGGCTCGCAACTGGACGACATCCGGAAGTTCATCAACGCCCAGCCGGAGTCGACGAAAATCGGCGTGGCTTACATGCAGAACGGCATGGCGCGAATCGAACAGAATCTGACCAGCGATCATGCCCTGGCAGCGAAAGCTCTCCGGCTGCCGATGGGAGCCGGCGGCGCTAACGCGAGTCCGTACTTCTCTCTGAGCGATCTGATCAAACGCTGGCCGGCAACCACGGCGCGGCGGTCCATCATGATGGTCACGGATGGAATTGATCGCTATTACGGTTCGGGGGACTTGCTGGATCCGTATCTGGACGCGGCCATCGACGATGCCACGCGCGCGGGCGTGACGGTTTCGGCGATTTACAACCCGGATGCCGGCCATTACGGACACAGCTATTGGCAGACCTATTGGGGCCAGATTTATCTCTCGCGCCTGACGGACGCAACCGGAGGCGAGGGGTATTACATCGGGTTCACGGGCCCGGCGGTGGCGTTTGCTCCGTATTTGGAGGACATGGCGAAGCGGCTGACGCATCAGTATCTGCTGACTTTTCTGGCCAAAACGCCGAAGAAAGCAGGATGGCAAACGGTAAAGCTGACGACCGAAGTCCCGAATGTGGACTTGGTCTCGGCGGGCAGGGTGTACGTCTCGCCGGAGCCCTGAAGGGGACGGCAAGTCAAAGGCGGCGGAAGGCGGCGGGCGGGAGTGTCAGCGACACACTTGCGGCCCGGATTCCCGTCAGCCAACACTTCCAGCTTGAGATTCCGATAAGATTGGAGGTCCGACCGAGCCTCCATGAGGAACCTGCTGCGCTTTTTTCGCCCATCGCACCAGCACACGGTGTTCTCGGCCACCCTGCTGCTGATGGGAACGGTGATGCTGTCGCGAGTGATCGGCTACGTGCGCGAGGCATATATCGCGTTCGCGTTCGGCGCCGGATCGCAGACGGACGCCTACGTGGCGGCGTTCACGCTGCCCGACTTTCTCAACTACATAGTGGCGGGGGGCGCGGCTTCGATCACGTTCATTTCGATATACACGCGTTTTCTGGCGGAGAAGCGCGAAGCCGATGCCCGGAAGACGTTCTCGATCATTATCACGGTCATGACGACGGTGATGATCGTGGGGACGATCCTGACGGAGATTTTCGCGCCCCAGTTTGTGCGCTGGTTCGTGAAAGGATTTTCGCCGCAGCAGATCGAGCTGTGCGTGTTCCTGACGCGGATTCTGCTGCCGGCGCAGATCTTCTTTTATGTGGGCGGTGTGGTTTCGGCCGTGCTGCTGTCGCACCGGCTGTTTCTGTTCCCCGCGTTCGGACCGCTGATTTACAACGTGTTCATCATTCTGGGCGGGGTGTTGGGCGGGCGGCATTTCGGGATCGCGTCGCTGGCTTACGGGGCGCTGGTGGGGAGTTTCCTTGGTCCGTTCCTCGCGAGCGTGGTGGGCGCAGCGCGGATTGGGACGGGATACAGGCCGTCGTTTGAGGTGATGAATCCGGCGTTTCGCGAGTGGGTGCGGCTGTCGGTGCCGCTGATGTTGGGGGTTTCGCTGGTGGCGGCCGACGATTGGATTCTGCGGCACTATGCCGCCAGCGGGGTGGGCGACATTGCGCGACTCAATTACGCCAAGCGGCTGTTTGCGGTGCCGATTGCGGTGCTGGGGCAGGCGACAGGGCAGGCGTCGCTGCCGTTTTTTGCGCGGCTGTTCAACGAGAAGAAGCTGAACGAATTTGCCACTACGGTGAATGATTCGGTGTACCGGGTCGCGGCGGTGTCACTTCTGGCGGCCGGATGGATGATGGCGGCAGCGCTGCCGTTGATTGATCTGGTGTACCGGCGAGGGCGGTTCCTGTTTTCCGACACGCAGACCACGGCGGTTTATTTCTTCTGGTTCGCGCTGTCGCTGGCGTTGTGGTCGGCGCAGGGACTCTACGCGCGCGCGTTTTTCGCCGCGGGCGACACGCTCACGCCCATGGTGGCGGTGACCGCGATTACCGTGGCGTCGCTGCCGGTGTACTCGTTCCTGTTTCATACCTTCGGAGTGGTGGGGCTGGCGTGGGCATCGGACACCGGGATTGGGGTGAATCTGCTGGCGCTGGCCTGGCTGCTGCATTACCGGAAACTGGTTTCGCTGGGAGGGTTGCGCTGGGGCGAGTTGGGGAAAGCGGCGGCGGTGGCGGTGGTGGCGGGCGGGATCAGCTATGAAGTGGCGAAGATCGTACCGCTGCCGACCTCCGGGCACGGCAGCCGGGCGGCAGACTTGATCCAGCTTGGACTTGTGACCGTGACGTGGGCGGCGGCAGTGGCCGCGGGGTTGTGGCTGCTGCGCTCGGAGTTGCCGCAATCTTTGCGGCGGCGCAAGGGTGCGGTGTATCCGGCGGTCGCGCAGGGCGGGAGCAGAGAGATATTGGGATCGGGGAGAGAACCGTAGGGCCCACGTCTCGCAAAGTCAGCGAGACATGGGGCACCCAGAATGTGCCGGCAACGGCAGTACCGGACGTCATGTTTCTTCTGGTGGCCTGAACCTAAGGTCGAAAGCGGCGGACAGAGCCCTGAACCGGTCGAAGGGAGTGTCCGCCCCACATGATGTGCAGCGCTATACTGATTCCCCGGGGCTTTGCCTGGGGAGTCATGACTTCTACGATGCCGCGGCAGAAACATCTGGTTGCGTTGCTCGGCGCGCTCCTGTTGCTGGGTCTCGCGTGCACCAAGGACGAGCCCGAACCGGTGAGCACGATTGAACCCTCGGAGCACGTTGTTCCCTCGCCGGTGGGGACGAGTCAAACCGTGCTGGAGAAAACGTTCGCCGTGAAAGCCACAGCCACATTCCCGTTCGAAATCCCTGCCCATGCCGCAATGCCTCACCTGCATGGCATCTTCGAGTCGTTCGCGGGACAGGCGCACGGTCCGTCCGATGAGACCGCGAATATCGACTTCCTCATCATGAACCAGGGCCAGGAGGACGATTTTGCCAGCAATCGCCCGAGCGAGGCTCTCTTCACGGTCGAAGCGTCCCACAATCAGGCGGTAAACTTCGATCTCCCGGCGTCGCTGGACCGGCCGGTGAAGTATTACCTGGTGTTTCGCAACCCCGAAGGCGGCAAACATAGCAGGGTTGTGGAAGCGAACTTCCACGTGGATTTCTAGCGCCGGTTCGCAAAATCGCGTCAGCCCCGACGGCACGTACCTCAGGGGCTAAAGCCCGCATCTTTCCAGGCGATGAATGGCACGGGTAAAGCCGTGCCCTACCCAAAACCTCTTTATGAAACCAGCTGTAGCGCGACACGCTGCTGCTAAACTAACCGCGGTGCCCCCACGAAAGAAATCATCGGACTCCGCAACCCGTGCGTCCGCCACGCCTGAAGTAGCGCGCACAGCGGCGCAGCCTTCTTCCGCCGAAGGCCGCATTTTCCTGATCGACACGATGTCATTCATTTTTCGCGCCTATCATGCCATGGCGCGGCAGCGGCCGATGTCCACCAAGAGCGGACTGCCCACGGCGGCGATTTATGTGTTCGTGAACATGCTGCGCAAGCTGCGCGAGGACTTTTCTCCGGAGTTTCTGGCCGCGGTTTTCGACGTTGCCGGGCCCACCTTCCGCGACGAGCAGGCCGAGACGGTAACGACGGTCCGGAAGTTCGACATCAAGACGCAGACGTTCACGGAAGTCGAATACAAAGGTTACAAAGCCAACCGCGCGGCCATGCCGGAGGATCTGGTACAGCAGGTGCCCTACATCCGGCGCGCGCTCGAGGCCTACCGCATCCCGATCCTCGAAGTTGCCAGGTTCGAAGCCGACGACGTGATCGGGACGCTGGCTCGCAAAGCGGCCGAGGCGGCGCATGCCGTCTACGTTGTGTCCAGCGACAAGGACATGATGCAGCTGGTCAACGACAGAGTGCAGATTCTGAATCCGCCCAAGGACAATCTGATCTGCGATGCGGCCAAGGTGGAAGAAATTCTCGGCGTGCCTCCGGAGCGGGTCGTGGACCTGATGGCTCTGCGCGGCGACGCGGTTGACAACATTCCGGGCGCACCGGGCATAGGCGATAAGGGATCGGTCGAGATCATCCAGCGATTTGGCACGGTCGAGCGGGCGCTGGAGCGCGCCGCCGAAGTGGAAAAGAAAACTTATCGCGAGTCGCTGCTGAACAATCGCGAGACGATTCTGTTCAGCAAGAGCATGGCGACGATCGACACGAATGTACCGGTGGAGTTCAATGCCGAGTCCATGCGCGCAGGCGAGCCGGACGTGGATGCGCTGCGCGCACTCTTCACTGAACTCGAATTTACCTCGCTGCTGAAAGAGCTGCTGCCGGTGGTCGAGGTCGGTGAGGCGCACTACAGCGAGGCCAAGTCGGCAGAGGATGTGGAGAGCTTAGTGAGGGCTGTGGCTGATGAAGAATTCCCACCCAACGAAAACCGCGTTGGGTGGGGCACCCAGGCGGGAGGCGCCCTGGCGATTGCGGTTGAGCAGGAGGAATCGGCCGCGCCGGCAGAAGAAGAGGAAGAGGAATCCCAGGAGGCGCAACTTTCGCTCATGACAGGAGCGGGACCTGGACCGGCGACCGCGGTTCAGCGCGTCGCCATTTCGGCGGAGGCTGGCTCGGCCACGATCGTAAAGCTCGATTCGGGGGATGCCGCCGACAAACTGCGCTCCGCACTGGCGAATGCCAATTTGCCAAAGGCAATTCACGACTACAAGGCCGCGATCCACGCGCTGGCGCCGCTCGGGATCACGCTCGCCGGCGTGCGCCACGATCCCATGCTGTATTCCTACCTGCTCGATCCAACCTATTCCTCGCATCGCCTGGCGGACATCGCTCTGCGCCACTCCAATTTGAAACTCGCCGGCGAACTGGCCGAGGCGGCTGATATTACGGGAAGGCTGGCGGGGACGCTGCGCGGCGAAGTGGAGCAGGCGGGGCTGGGCAAGCTTTACGAAGAAATGGACCTGCCCCTGGTTCCGGTGCTTGCGCGCATGGAGCAGGCCGGCGTGAAAATCGATACCGCCGCGCTGGCGCAGATGTCGGCCGAACTGGAGCGAGAGATCGGCGCCAAAGGCAAAGAGATTTACCAAGCCGCGGGGACGGAGTTCAATGTTGGTTCCCCCAAGCAGCTGGGCGACGTTCTGTTCAACCGCATGAACCTGCCCAAGCCGGTGAAGTACGGCAAAGGGCGGACGATTTCGACGGCGGTGGATGTACTGGAAGAGCTGGCGGAGAATCATCCTATCGCGCAGATGGTGCTCGACTATCGCCAGCTCACCAAGCTCAAGTCCACATACGTGGATGCACTGCCCGCGCTCATTCATGCGGCGACCGGGCGGCTGCATACGACTTTCGACCAGGCGGGAACGGCCACGGGGCGCCTGTCGTCGGCGAATCCTAACTTGCAGAACATTCCCATCCGTACCGAACTGGGGCGGGGCATTCGGGCGGCTTTCACTGCCGAGCCCGGCCATGTCTTGCTGACCGCTGACTATTCGCAGATCGAGCTGCGCCTGCTGGCGCACTTTTCGCGCGATCCGCTGCTGGTCGAGGCTTACCGGCGCGGCGACGACATCCACACCTTGACGGCTTCGCAAGTGTTCGGCGTGCCGCCGTTGATGGTCACGCCCGACTACCGCCGGCAAGCGAAGGTCGTCAACTTCGGGATCGTGTACGGGCTGTCGGCCTTCGGGCTCTCGCAGCAGCTTGGAATTGAGCCCGGCGAAGGCAAGCAGTTCATCACGAACTATTTTGAGAGGTACAAGGGCGTGCGGGCGTTTATTGACAAGACTTTGGAAGAAGCTCGCCGCGATATGAAGGTGAAAACGCTGTTCGGACGGGTGCGGCCCATCCCCGACATCAACAGTAAGAACGTGAATCAGCGCGGATTCGCCGAGCGCACCGCCGTCAACACGCCGCTGCAGGGCACGGCGGCGGATCTGATCAAGATCGCCATGATCCGCATTGATGCGGTGCTGCGCGAACGCGGATTGAAGTCACGCATGACGTTGCAGGTTCACGACGAACTCGTGTTTGAAGTTCCTGAAAACGAAGTTGAGACCATGAAGTTGCTGGTCCGGGAACATATGGAGAAAGTCCACGCGCTGGCCGTGCCACTGCAAGTGGAGATGGGAGTGGGAGCGAACTGGAGAGACTTGGAGTAGCGATTTACCGAAACATTCGAGTTGAGTGGGCAAGAAAACCCAGGTCCCTCGCTTCGCTCGGGACGACAACGCGTATTATGTCTGGGTTGTAGTGTAAAATTGCAGGCGAACCCCTCCGCTGGAGGCTGGCGGGCCGCCTGAGGGCGGACGTCGAAACGGCGGAATCCATTCCAGTCGGGACGTGGCGCAGCCTGGTAGCGCACTTGCTTGGGGTGCAAGGGGTCGCGAGTTCAAATCTCGCCGTCCCGACCATCGTTTTCACATTGTTATTGGGCTTTTTCGCATCTCAGCGTTGGTTCGCTTTCTCCTCACATTTGGCAGTAATTGTGCCGTTATTGGGCGACTCGACCGCGCTTCGTTTGGCTTCTTGTCTGAGGTGGGGACGCTGCGCGGCCAGCTATTCACAAACTTCGGAGAGTGGACTCGATCTGTGCGACGCTTTCGTAATCGGAATCATTCTCAGTGACGAATTCCAGGCCATAGTTGTAGCGTTGACGGTTCCGAACAAAACAGCGAACTCTGATCGATTGTGCAGAGCCTGGCGGAGTGAATTCGACACCGATCTGCGCCCCAATTGCCAATTCAACCGTGCCAAACACCGACATCCCTCCGCAGTTCAGTTCTGAACCACGACCCTGGAAGATGACGACATTCGTGGGCCCGTGCGTGACCACTTGAACGGGCACGTCGATTTTATGGCGTGGCCAGCGTCTTTCCGTTGCGTGCCCTGATTCGGGCAGAACTACCTGAATCGCCATCGGGTGAACTTCCACGGATAGTGTTATTCACTGCAATGACTTGCGAAAGGTGACAAAAGTAGCAGAAGACCCCGGTCCGAAATCCCGGCCCCGATCTCTAATCTCCAGAAGAGACTTCGCCATTTCGCAAAATCAAAAGTAGATTTCCACCCGAGTTTCAGCAGATTGCTTCGGTGGATAAGTAAATGATTGTCCGGTACGCCAGGACAAGCGCACGGCCAATTTATGCATGCTGCGACCGGGTGGGTGAGCCGCAGCATGTTGTATTCGTTGGAGTTCTCCCCGGTATAGTGCGACAGACGGTCCTTGAGTTGGTTCGGCTGACCACCGCCCGACCTCTTCGAGCTGACAGGAAAGATTTCGGTTGACACTGCTCCCGGTCGTTTATAATCATTCTCATCCGATAATCATGCGCCTCACCCATGGACAGTTCCGTGAGCTGGCCGCGAAGCACGGTTTGGCGGTCACGCACCAGCGTCAGGTGGTCTATGAGGCCGTCATCGCTTCCCACGGACACTATTCCCCGGAAGACATTTACGCCGCGGTCCGGCGCCGCATTCCGTCCATTTCTCTGGCCACGGTGTACAACAATCTGCGGCTTTTCATCGAGTGTGGGATGTTGCGAGAGGTCAGCCCTCATGCGTCCACGTTGCGCGTGGACGGCAATCTCAAACCTCATCATCACCTGGTCTGCACGCGCTGTAAATCGGTGCACGACATCGAAGGAGATTTCATCGATTTCAACCGGTTATCCCGGCATCTGCCGGATGGCTTTGATCTGACGCAGCCGCTGGTCGAGGTCTTTGGCCTCTGCCGCCGCTGCGGTGCAAAAACCTAAGCGAAACATTCTGTACCCAAGTGGATTTCTTATCCCACATTTCCGATAGTTGGTTGGTGTCCTAGTTTTGACGCGTTGGCGGTTTGGTTGCATAAAGGAGAGCTCTGTGGGAGTAAGAGAGAAGATGAGCTCGATGGGCAAGCCAGTGCCGGAGTTGCCGGTCGCTGATGTCGAACGCGCACAACAGCATTACAGAGATGCACTCGGCTTTGAGATTGGATGGCTTTACCCAGGCAAAGAAATTGGGGCCGTGTCACACGGTGATATGGGGCCAATATTTTTTCGGAAGAGGAAGCTACCGTTCGAACCTGCCGTGCACTGGGTGTTCGCCGAAGATATCGATGCGACGTACCAGGAACTGAAGTCGTCAGGTGCGAACATCGTGGATCCTCTGGAAAAAAAGCCCTGGGGATTACGGCAATTCACTGTAAAGGATGTGGACGGGAACGTCTTCTATTTCCACCATGACTAACCAAACGCCGCATAACAAATTAGGACAAGTTGAAGTCTTGAAGGATCAGCGATTGCGCGAATGGGAAAGCCAGGACGCGCTCGTAGTTCGTCATAATTCTCTTGAAGGAAGGAGCAATACATGTCAACCGAAGCGAAGTGCCCGTTCAAACACACCGCAGCTGGGGCCGCGACGAATGCGGACTGGTGGCCGAATCAGCTGAACCTGAAAATCCTTCACCAGCACTCCCCGCTGTCCGATCCGATGCACAAGGAGTTCGATTACGCGAAAGAGTTCAAGAGCCTTGACCTGAATGCGGTGATCAAGGACCTGCATGCCCTGATGACGGACTCGCAGGATTGGTGGCCGGCCGACTTTGGCCACTATGGGCCGCTTTTCATTCGTATGGCGTGGCACAGCGCGGGCACGTACCGCATCGGCGACGGCCGCGGCGGGGCTGGAGCCGGTCAGCAGCGCTTCGCGCCGCTCAATAGCTGGCCGGACAACGTGAACCTCGACAAGGCGCGCCGGCTGCTGTGGCCGATCAAGCAGAAGTATGGGCGGAAAATCTCCTGGGCCGATCTCATGATTCTTGCCGGCAACGTCGCCCTGGAGTCGATGGGCTTTAAGACGTTCGGTTTTGGCGGCGGGCGCGAGGACGTGTGGGAGCCCGAAGAGGACATTTTCTGGGGGCCTGAGGGCAAGTGGCTGGCGGACGAGCGCTACAGCGGCGACCGTGATCTTGCAAATCCGCTCGCTGCCGTGCAAATGGGTCTGATCTACGTGAACCCGGAAGGGCCAAATGGAAAGCCGGATCCGGTTGCCGCGGCGCGAGATATCCGAGAGACTTTCGCCCGCATGGCAATGAATGACGAAGAAACGGTCGCACTCATTGCCGGCGGTCACACCTTCGGCAAAACTCACGGCGCCGGCGATGCGGCACTGGTGGGCCCAGTGCCGGAAGCCGCCGGCCTCGAGGAGCAGGGCCTCGGCTGGAAGGGAAAATTTGGCACGGGCAAAGGGGATGACACGATCGGCAGCGGCCTGGAAGTCATTTGGACCACGACGCCTACGAAGTGGAGCAACAACTTCTTCGAGAACCTTTTCAAGTATGAATGGGAACTGACGAAGAGCCCGGCCGGGGCGCATCAGTGGAGGCCGAAGAATGGCGCAGGGGCCGGTACGGTGCCGGATGCGCATGATCGGTCGAAGCATCATGCGCCATCCATGCTGACCACTGACCTCGCCTTGCGGTTCGACGCTGCTTACGAAAAGATTTCACGGCGCTTCTACGAGCATCCGGATCAGTTCGCAGACGCGTTTGCGCGGGCGTGGTTCAAGCTGACGCACCGCGACATGGGGCCGATCTCGCGGTACCTTGGCCCCCTGGTTCCGAAGGAGCCCCAGCTGTGGCAAGACCCTGTTCCCGCCGTGGATCATAAATTGATCGGGGAGCAGGACATTGCTGCTCTGAAGGCGAAGATCCTCAAATCCGGACTGTCGATCTCCCAACTGGTCACTACTGCCTGGGCATCGGCGGCGTCGTTCCGCGGCTCCGACAAGCGCGGTGGGGCGAACGGGGCGCGCATTCGCCTCGCGCCACAAAAGGATTGGGAAGTGAACCAGCCGGCCGAACTGGCGAAG
>Ga0181536_10000751_pt1 | contig 38944 bp, 31 predicted proteins | sample PEATcosm2014_Bin_41_FD_121105 | JGI IMG/M metagenome (GOLD analysis project Ga0181536, IMG submission 121105) | Peatland microbial communities from MTU Mesocosm Facility, Houghton, MI, USA - PEATcosm2014_Bin17_60_metaG | ecosystem: Environmental > Terrestrial > Soil > Wetlands > Peat | place...
GCGACGAAGGCAGGGGCCGGATGAACAAGCTTTCCGAGGAGAGCGTAGCCAGCGTGGAGGACAACATCTGGATGGTGAATCCGGAATGGAGCTACGTTGAGAAATCCTGGATTGAAGCCGATCGCCAATACTGGGCGCCTGAGCCGCGGCCGCAAAAACGCGCGCCGAAACCCGCCGCCGGAGGCGCGCCTGCACCAAAGGCTCCGCCCGCGCAGTAAACAAGACCGAATCGGAACACAAAGGGCGTCGTCACGCGAGGACGCCCTTCGTATTTTTATTCACATTCCATCGATCATGGATTTACGCCCGAATCTGGCGCTCCGTGCCGACTGTTTAAATGCATGCGAGAAAGCAAGGAGTGGGGTCCGCTGTAGAAAAACTCGAGGGTGATGTTTCCGGCGACATATGCCAGCAGGTTATAGTTCCCCAGGCGGAGCGCATCCTTGGCGCCGTAGCGGTCGGGGTACCAGCCATAGACGGCCGTCATCGTGCCCACATACGGCGCAACGAGCGCAGGGAGAGAGAAGACGCGGTGGCCATCGCTGCCGCGGCGTGCCGTCAAGGTCGAAATCACGGCATGTCTCAGCCGTGGAAACACGCCTGTGCACTCACAGCGGTAGTACAACGCGTCTTGCTTGAAGGCTTCCGACAGCGCATAACGGGTCGTGGTACTTACCGCCGCGATTCCGAAGTCGGTCCCGATGCGTTTGCCGTAACCCTCAGCGCCTCGCTTCCACTCCGGGATTCCATTACTGGCCTGGCTAATGCCAGCCGCGAGCGCTGCGCCGACGATGGGATACGGGCCGAACCCGTCGAAGAGATAGTTGCGGAGCTTGATTGTCTGTGTCGGCCTTGTGTACGGCAGGTCCGGTTGCACCGGTGTTGCGCTTGCCACGGTGCTTTGGGAATCTCCCGAATCGGGCAGCGATTGCGCCTTTGCCGGCACCGGCAGGGCTGCGAGACTCGCGCCTGCCAACAGCCAGAGCATAAGTGGGCGCCCGAGTGCCGGTTCCGAATGCCAGCGTGCCGCGACGTAATCCCCTCTGACGGCCTTCGTCGTGAGACTCACTTCTGGTTCTGGCATACAAAATGAAAATATACCAGCTAGTCAGGGCGAACGGGGGAAAGGAATACCAGGCCCACAGCCCAAGCCACGCCCCGGGTGGCGATTTGCCGGGCAACGCCCGACCCGGAGAAAGTGGGGCCAAAGGACCGCGACTCGGGATCTGGGAAGCCAGCCACCTCCGCTCGGTTGACGGGGCATTCGGAAAAAGGCATGCCATCCGGCGACTGACGCCGAGCAAAATCACGGATGCGGGCGCCCTGAAAGCTGGGTCCAGAGGGCACCCGGCCGGAAGCCTCAATGCCACGAGCCGGCTGAAAGCCGGCTGCGGGCAGAATTGCCCGCCCTCCAATTTATGCAGAATCGCGTCTCGTCTGGAAAACTATGCGGCATTGGGCTGGGAGCCCGCCCCACAATTCGTGGCGGCGCGCGAAGTATTCCGCCCCAGGATAGCTCGGTTATATGACCTGCGAATTCTGTGCAACCGCGTGCATCAACGCTGCGTCGGTGGTATCAGCCGAGCCGGATCATGTAACGGATGTTTCCGCCCTGATCCGTGACATCCCGGCCGACGGGAGGTAGCCCATGGGCGCTACACGAAAGCTCGACCTGGACCGTCGGCTGGAGGCTTACTTCGCCACCCTCCGCTCGTCATCTCTGCGGGAGGCGCTGAAACGCAGTGCGGGCAACTGGCAGACCTATGCAGCGGTTACAGGCTCGGCCATGGCGATGGCGACGAGCGCCTCGGCAGCAATTATCGGCAGCGGCATCCGCGACATCAGGGTGGAGTCCATCGCCAGCGTTTTGGCCGCCAAACAGCTTGCGAGCTCTCAGAACATGCCATGGACAAACGCCATTAGGTTAGCCATGGCCAGACAGGGTTCCGGACAAAGGCTTGTCAATCGCGCGGGTGTGAAGAGCCAGGCGAACCCGGCGCAGGCCCCGTCCATTTCGCCCGGTGGCGTCGTTCCTCTTGACAGCGAGGTAAGCATCATCCAGCCGGGCGAATGGGTCACGATTTACGGGACCAACCTCGCCAGCGGAACCACCATTTGGAACGGCGACTTTCCCACTTCGCTGGGCGGCACCAGCGTGGAGATCGATGGCAAAGCTGGGTATCTCGAGTATGTCAGTCCCGATCAGATCAACTTGCAGGCTCCGGACGACACGGCGAGAGGCACGGTATCCGTGGTCGTTACCACGGCCGCCGGCAGCGCAACATCAACCGTGACTCTAAGTGGGTTTGGGCCGTCGTTCCCCCTGCTTGACACAACGCATGTGGCTGGAATCATTGTCAGGTCGAACGGTTCGGGGGCTTACGGTGGAGGAACCTACGATATCCTCGGTCCCACCGGGAAATCCCTCGGGTATTCCACGGTGGCCGCGAAGGCAGGCGACATCGTTGAACTTTTCGCCGTCGGGTTCGGACCGACTACTCCGGCCGTCCCGGCGGGAGAGCCGTTTTCCGGCGCAGCGCCAATTAACAACCCCATCACACTTTACATTAATAACGTCGCCGTCAAGCCAGCTTTCGTCGGACTGTCAAGCGCTGGTCTTTATCAGATCAACCTGATCGTTCCACCTGGCCTCGGCGAGGGAGACGTTCCCATTCAGGCTTTTGTCGGCGGTTTCGAAACCCAACCGTGGGCGTTGTTTTCGCTGCAGGGTGTTGCACCGGTTGTCCCGAACCCGGTCACTGGCACTGGCGGCGGGATCGGTACTTATATCCCGCCGCCTGGTTTCACCACGGGCAACCCGGGAACCGGGGGCGTGACCGGTGGGGGAACCGGTGGAGGATCCGGGGGAGGCGGGGGGACATCGGCCGTAGTCCACAATCGAAAGAGGCCATACCACCCCAGGCTGCGATTTGAACCAGAGTAGAACGCCCGGTTTGGTTGAGGCTGCGCTGCGCCAGGATGCGGCCTCAGGCGGGAGCGCGGACCGGACCGCGTGTCTTTCATATGACCCCACATAAAGTCCTTCTGGTCGGGTGGGACGCCGCCGACTGGAGGGTCATCCATCCGCTCATGGATGCCGGCAAAATGCCCAACGTCCGGCACCTCGTCGAAAACGGCGCGATGGGGCAGATTGCCACGCTGCATCCGCCGCTCTCGCCGATGCTGTGGACTTCGATCGCCACGGGAAAGCGGCCGTTCAAGCATGGCATCCACGGTTTCGCCGAGCCAACTCCGGACGGACGCGGCGTGCAGCCGGTCACGAACCTCTCGCGAAAATCGAAAGCGCTGTGGAACATTCTCAATCAGAACGGTCTACGCAGCGTCGTGATTGGCTGGTGGCCCAGCCATCCCGCCGAGCCGATCGATGGCGTGATGGTTTCCGATCATTTCCACCGCGCCGGCGGGCCGCTCGACGAGGGCTGGCCGCTGCCGGCTAAAGCGGTTCATCCGCCCGAGCTGGCAGAGACATTGGCCAATCTGCGCACGCATCCCGACCTGCTGGCGGCGGAGATGGTGGAGGCGTTCATCCCGCTGGCGAGGGAGATCGACCAGGATAAGGACAAACGCCTGGCAGTATGCATGCGGACGCTTGCGGAATGCGTGAGCATGCATTCCGCCGCGATTTGGCTGCTGGACAATCAGCCGTGGGATTTCTTTGCGGTCTACTACGACGCGATCGATCACTTCTGCCACGGATTCATGAAGTATCATCCGCCGCGGCAGTCCTGGATCGCGGAACGCGACTTCGATCTTTACCACAACGTGGTCGGCATGGCGTACCAATTCCACGATCGGATGTTGGGGACTCTGCTGGAGAAAGCCGGCGCAGACACCACCGTCATTCTCATGTCGGATCATGGCTTCCATCCGGATCACCTGCGTCCCGCGTCAATTCCGGACATCCCCGCCGGGCCGGCGATCGAGCACAGCGATTTTGGCATTCTCGCCATCAGTGGGCCCGGCATCAAGAAAAACGAAGTGCTGCACGGGCCATCGGTGCTTGACGTCGCGCCCACAATCCTGGCGATTTACGGCTTGCCGGTAGGCGAAGATATGGACGGCAAAGTGCTTTCACAGGCCTTCCTGAAAACGCCCGAGGTCGCGTTCATTCGGAGCTGGGAAGAAGTTCCGGGCGCGGACGGACGCCATCCGCCGCATACGCGGCTCGATCCGGTGGCCGCGCACGAAGCGCTGGAACAGATGATCGCGCTGGGGTATATCGAACGGCCGGATGAGGATTCGAAACGAGCGGTGGAGAAGACTATCCGCGAGCTGCGCTATAACCTCGGCGAAGCGTACCAGGACGCCGACAGACACATCGAAGCGCACGAGATCTTCATGGAGCTGTATGCCGCCGATGCCGATGAGCAGCGCTTCGCCGTGCGGCTTTTCGTTTCCTGCCAGGCGCTGGGGATGCACGGGGAAATGCGGCGCATTGTCGACGACCTCGATGGCCGCCGCAGGGCGCTGTTTGAGGAGGCCAAGACGAGAGTCGAGGCGCTGCAAATGGTCGCCACCGAACGCGCCCGCGAGCGGCAGGAGGCGGAGGCCGAGCCCGAGTCGCTGCTCAGCGAAGACGAGCGGCGCGAGCTCGCACGCTGGCGTAATCTGGCGCGCTACCAGCCGCCCGTGGTCGATTACCTGAAAGCGCAGGTATTGACGGCGGAGAAGCGCTATACCGAAGCGCTGGCCGCGCTGGAACGGGTGACGGAAGCGCACCTGGTGCGGCCGGGCCTTTTCCCGCAGACCGCCGATCTGTATCTGCGCCTGGGCCGCTGGCGCGACGCGCAGCAGGTCTACGAAAAGGCGCTGGCGATCGATCCCGATAATGCGCATGCACATATCGGCGTGTGCCGAATGGCTCTGCGGCGACGGAATTTCAGCGTTGCCGCGCATTCGGCTCTGGATGCGCTGCAGAGGATTCATCACTATCCGCTGGCCCATTTCCTGCTTGGGCGCGCGTTAGCGGGAATGCAGGAATACGAGCGGGCGGCCGAGGCGTTCCGCGCAGCCATCTCCTTCAACCCCAATTTTCCGGAAGCGCACGTGCGACTCGCCGCTTTGCTGGAGAAGCACCTCGGCGACGCCGAATCCGCGCGCGAGCACCGGTGCCTGGCGCGCCGGATGAGGCGAAGTAGGACGGGCCTCCCGGCCTGTCCGGAGCCTCCCGCCGATACTCGGTCCGAAACACCGTTCACGGCCCAGACGGCGGAGATGCCGCCGCTCCAGGAATCCCTCATCGTGGTGACCGGCTTGCCGCGCTCGGGTACTTCCATGCTGATGCAAATGCTGGCCGCGGGTGGTCTGAGCGTCCTCACGGACGGATTGCGCGAAGCGGATTTAGACAATCCGCGCGGCTATCTCGAATTTGAGCCGGTGAAGAACCTGCTGAACGATTCGAAGTGGCTGTGCGAGGGACGGGGAAAAGCCGTCAAGATTGTCGCGCCACTGCTGGCCGCTTTGCCGCCGGGTCTGGCCTGCCGCGTGATCCTCAGCGAGCGCGATCTCGAAGAAGTACTCGATTCGCAGGAGCGCATGCTGTTACGCCGCAATCAGCCGCTGGCCGCGACGCCGGAACGCCGGCGCATGCTGAAAGAAGAATACGCGCGCACGCTGGCCCGCGTGAAAGCCATGCTGGCGCGGCGCCCGCGTACGCAACTGCTGGTGATAGAACATAACAACGCGATCTCCGATGCGCTCGTCACTGCCGAGAGAGTGAACCAGTTTTTGGGCGGCGGACTTGACGTAGCGAAGATGGTTGCCGCAATCGCCCCCAGTGGGGCGGGCAATCCTGCCCGCAGCCGCCTTTCAGGCGGCCAGAGCCGGCTAAAAGCCGGCTGCGGCCAAGGTTGGCCGCCCCACAACTGAGTTTCTTCAAATCTATTGATCCACCACCGCGCGGATCGCTTCGCGCAACTCCGATTCACTCTGGGCGCCGATGAACTGCCGGCGCACCACGCTGTCCCGGTCGATCACAAACAACACAGGGATCTTATGAATGCCGTAACGGCGGCGCATTTCCCGATTGTTATCGAGTAGCATGGGCATCTGGTAACCAGTCTCCTCGACGAATTTCTTCACCGTGGCAAGCGATTCGTCGGAGATCCCGTAAAAGCGGACGGCGCCGCCAAACTCCGAGCGGATCTTCTCGATCGCCGGAAACTCCACGCGGCAAGGCACGCACCAGGTCGCCCAGAAATCGAGCACCACCACGCTTCCGCGCAGGCTCTCGAGCGCCACGGATTCCCCATCCAGCGTCCTGACGGTAAAGTCCGCGGCGCGCTCGCCGGTCCGAATCGGTTCCCCTGCGGGAGGCAGCGTCCCGACCTCGACCCATCCAGGGTCCGGCTCAAAGTGAAACAGAGAGTCGCCGACTTCCTGGTTCAACTCCACGAGCCTGATCTTCATTGCGATTTCGGTCGGTGTGTCAGGCGGGTTACTTTTCTCCTGGTACTGCAATACGACGAATCTTTGCCGGTCCACCAATAGTTCGATTTCAGATCCGGAAGTGTGCGCGCGAATCGCGTAGCAACGCGCCTTCTCGCGGCCCAGCTCGAAATCCCGATCCTTCGCGATCACGGGATGCTGCACGGTCTTGGCCAGCGCCAGGAACCGGTGGAGCATCATGTTCTCCAGGGAATCGTGCAGGTCTCGGCTGGCGGCCCTGGCGTCGTGCTCTTCGTCGGTATCGTCCGCCTGGGAGGCGGCGGACACTCTGGACCACTGTTTCTTGGAATCCAGGGCCAGCCAGATGGTGCTGCCGTCGCTTACGGCCAGCGCCTGCTGTGGGGGTTGTTTCAAGCGAGCCAGATAGCGGCCGCCAGTTGCATTGGCCAGCTCGTATTCGGAAAACGCGGTTTGAGAGCGGCCCGCCGGATACGTGGTTTCCTCCCTTTCCGCAACCATGTGAACGGCCTTCAGGCTGCTGTAGGTTGAAACGACTTTGTCCAGCACCTGCTGCGCTGTGAGGTCCCGCGCGCAGGCGGGGAGAGCCAGCATAGACAGACAAATCAAACAGCGGGTCATGGTTGGGTTCCTGGATCGGCAACGCGCGCTTGAATGCCGCGCGACTCCACTTGACAATTGCGAAGAACCCCCGTCGATCCTTTCGCTACGGGGAGCCGCCGCCGCCAATGAGCCGGAGGAGGCTGCCTTCTCGCTGCCACAAGGCGGCTTTCCGCTCTTGCCATTCCGGCCACCATCGATTATACATCCAACCGCCTATTTTAGAGCCGTTTGTCCCTTGGTTTCCGGCCGGGCGGCCTGAAAGGCCGGGCTCCGATGGCATGGCCGAGGGCTGCCCCACTTCTGCTGCATAACCGATATTGGAAACCGAGCACGGTTTTTGTACGACAATAAGTAAATGAGGTCTTAAAGTATATGAAGTTCGGCCGCGTTGCTGCTGTTTATGTGGCGTGCTTGAGCGTCTGCGGTGCTTCCGGAGCCCTGCATAAAATAACGCTGCCCGAGCCTCCGGACCTGGCCGCTGAATCGGCCGCTCTTCCGGCGGCGCGACCGGCGGCTCCGAAGCCCGTGGATGTTCCCGCGCCACCGCCCTCGTCCGAAGAGCAGGCGAAACTGCTGGACGAGGTGCGCGACTACGCCATCAACTATACGCGCAATCTTCCCGATTTCCTCTGCCTGGAACAGACCCGCCGTTACGTCGACCCTGAGGGCAGGGAAGCTTGGCGGCTGGAGGATGTCCTCACGGCGCGGCTCAGTTATTTCAACCAGAAGGAAGATTACAAGCTGATTTCGCAGAACGGCCGCCCCGTCACAGACGTGTCATACGCCGCGGTAGGCGGGGCCTTTTCGATGGGCGATTTCGGCACCGGCATGCGCGAGATCTTCGACCCTGCCAGCCATGCCAAGTTTGCTTGGAAGAGATGGAGCACGCTGCGCGGCCGGCGGACGCACGTCTTTTTCTACCGGGTCCCGCTGGAGTTCTCGAAGTACACGCTCGGGTACGCAGGTGAGCAGAAGGGCGATGTGCAGAGAATCAAGGTGGGCTATCGTGGATGGGTCTTCGTGGACCAGGAGCTGAAAAGGATCGTGCGCATCACGCATGAGCCCTTGAACGTTCCGCCCTCGTTTCCCATCGTGCAAGCCAGGGAAACGCTGGACTACGACTTCACGAAGATCGGTGAGAGCGAGTTTTTTCTGCCTCTGGTGGCCAGCTTGGAGATGCACAGCCGCGGCGGGATGTGGACGAAGAACGTGAAGGAATTCCGGCTCTACCGGAAGTTCTCGGCCGACGCGGTGATCAAGTTCGATGGCCAGGAACTGCCGCCCCTACCTGACGATAAGACCAAGGAACAACCGCCTCAGCCGCAGCCGAAGTGAGGGGTAGCTACAGAAACCGCTCCGTTGAAAATCACCCCCGTGCCCAAGGTTTGTCGCGTTGAAGATCACGCGCTGGCATTCGCCACGGTGCCAGGATTGATCTCGGTTAGGGTGACGGTGTACCCCAGGTTGCGCAAGGCCTTGGCCAGCTTCTGAGCCCGGCGTTTCTTGGCGCGAGGATTCGTCTCCTCACCCTGTTCGATGTAGCTGACCCCGTCGTGGAGGATCTTCCAGGTCAGGCGCGCCAGGCGGTGCGCCACCACCCAAATGGCCGCGTTGTACCCCAGCTTCGGCAGGAATCGGCGGAATACGTTTTGAAAGTGGCTGCCCTTCTTCTTCACCGCCGCATGCGCCGCCTCCGATAAGATCCGCCGCACGTACCGGTTTCCCTTAGGGCATCGCGAGCTATGATTCTCCTCGGCGCTCACGTCGCTGCCCGGGCAGGTCCCGGTCCAGGAGGCGAACTCGCCAGCCGAATTAAATGCCTCCGCGTCCACCCCCACTTCGGCGATCATCTGCTGCGACGACTCGGCGCCAAATCCAGGCACTGCGGCCAACCGCACCACTGCGTCCTGATAGGTCTTCAGTGCGGTGGCGCTCATCTGGCTGAGCCGATCGATCTGCTCGTCCAGCAATTTCAAACGTTCCAGATGCAGTTTCAGAAGTTCCAGATGGCCAGCCTCCGGCGCGCCGCGCAGCGCGTCGGCTAATTGCTCTTTCGTGCACTGCAGCCGCTCATCGCCGAGTTCGGCCAGCTTCACCGCATCGGTCTGTCCCTGGCTGAGCGCCTCCAGGATCCGCCGTCCACTGACGCCCAGTAAATCGCTGATCACGCTCGACAGCTTGATCCGCGCTTCCTCCAGCAGGGATTCCACCTGGCTCTGCAGGCGCACTCGTTCGCGCACCAGTTGCAGCCGCCCGCGGGTCATCAGCCGCCAGGTGCGCTGTTCCGGCTCCGGCACGAAGCTCAGCATCAGTTCGCCGGCCAACAGGCGCCGCGCCAGACGCTTGGCATCCCGAAAATCGTTCTTGCGTCCTTTGGGCGCGCGGTTGGATTGCGCCTGCGCCAGATGCAGCTTCTCAAAATGCGGCTCCAGATCCAGCCACACCGGCTTCCAGTACTGGGCGGTCGATTCCATGACCACTTCGCGCACCTGGTGCTGCTGCAGCCAGCTCACCAGATGATTCCGCTCCTGGGCTCCGGTGCCAAACCTCCGGCACTCAAATTCCATGGCCGCCCCCGTTGCGTCCGCCACTTCCTCGGCCACGCTGGCGACCACCACCATCAGCACTCTCTTGTGAATGTCAATAGCTGCTATCTTGTAAGACATGTCTTCCTTTCTGGCGGGGAAGTGGCAGGACGCGCGGCAAAATTGAATACGCACCGTTGCGAGCTATCGCCCTTCCTCGCGGAAAGGCAACTCTCATTGATTGGTTCAAAACACGCGTCCCGGATCAGACTCCCTGACGGCCTCGACTTCTCCAGAGCGGAAACGACCTCTTCCATTCCTCGCCAGAAAACAGCTTATCCCCAACTCGCGTTCATTTTCATCACCTTTGGTGGGCCGCAGGCCCATACAGCACTCCCTGACGGTCGCGGCTCAGTAAGCAACCCGACTGTTACCGAAACGCGACCGTCAGGGAGCGGTTTTCCCAAAACGTGCCCCCCTTTTCACCCTTCCGGATAAACAACTATAATATGCCTGTAACCTAAGGAGCCTGGCATGACCATTCATTCCCAAGAAGCTCTCGATTATCACTCCTCTTCACCCGCCGGGAAAGTGGCGATCGTTCCCACCAAGCCTTGCCTCACGCAGCGCGACTTGAGCCTGGCTTACACCCCCGGTGTCGCGGTGCCCTGCCTGGAAATCGCCCGCGACCCGAGCCTGGTTTACAAGTACACCGCCAAAGGCAACCTGGTGGCGGTAGTCAGCAACGGCACCGCGGTTCTCGGACTGGGCAACATCGGGGCGGCCGCCGGCAAGCCCGTGATGGAGGGCAAGGCCGTCCTGTTCAAACGCTTCGCCGATATCGATGTCTTCGATATCGAGCTGGCCACGGAGAACGCCGACGAGATTATCCGCACTTGCCAGTTGCTCGAGCCCACCTTCGGCGGCATCAATTTGGAGGATATCAAGGCGCCGGAGTGCTTCTACATCGAAGAAGAATGCCGGCGTACCATGAAGATCCCCGTATTCCACGACGATCAGCATGGCACCGCCATCATCTCGGGCGCCGCGCTGCTGAACGCCCTGGATCTGGTCGGCAAGCGCATCGACCAGGTGCGCGTGGTTTTCAACGGCGCGGGCGCCAGCGGCATCTCCTGCGCGCGGCACTATGTGAACCTGGGCGTGCGCCGCGAAAACATCCTCATGTGCGATACGAAGGGGGTCATTTATAAAGGCCGCAAGGCCGGCATGAATGCTTACAAGGAACGCTTCGCGGCCGAAACCGACAAACGCACGCTGGCCGAGGCTTTTGTGGACGCGGACGTGTTCTTCGGCCTGTCCAGCGGCAATTGTGTCACGCCGGAAATGCTGCAGACCATGGCGCACGATCCGGTTATCTTCGCGCTGGCAAATCCGGATCCGGAAATCCCGTACGACGTGGCGGTGGCCGCCCGGCCGGACGCCATCGTGGCCACCGGACGGTCGGACTTTCCCAACCAGGTCAACAACGTCCTGGGATTCCCGTTCATCTTCCGCGGCGCGCTGGACGTGCGCGCCACCATGGTCAACGACGAGATGAAGCTGGCCGCTACACGCGCCCTGGCCGCGCTGGCGCGCGAAGATGTGCCGGACAACGTGCGCCGCGCCTACGGCGTCGAGCGCCTGGAATTCGGCCGCCAGTACATCATTCCCAAGCCGTTCGACTCGCGCGTGCTGATTTGGGAGGCGGCGGCGGTGGCCAAAGCCGCGATGGAAACCGGCGTGGCGCAAGCGCCCATCGACATCGACGAATACCGCGAACAACTGGAGCGCCGCCTGGGCAGGGCCCACGAAGTGATGCGGGTGATGATCCACAAAGCCCAGCGCCAGCCCAAGCGCGTGGTTTTCCCCGAAGGCCAAGAACCCAAGATCCTGCGCGCTTGCCAGATCCTGCTGGATGAAAAGATCGCCCACCCCGTTCTGCTCGGAGACGAAGAGAGAATTCGGGCCGTGATGGCCGACCTGCATTTGCACCTGGACGGCCTGCAGATCGTCGATCCGGCCAAATCCGAGCGGCTGCCAGCCTACGCCGAGGAAATGTACAGCCTCCGCCAACGCAAGGGAATCACGCGCCGGGAAGCCGACCAACTGATTCTCGACCATAACGTCTTCGGCGCTATGATGGTGCGCCTGGGCGACGCCGATGCCCTGATCGGCGGCCTCACCCAGCATTATCCGGACATGATCCGGCCCGCCCTGCAAGTCATCGAAGTGCGGCACGGCATGCGCAGGGTTTCCGGCGTCTACGTGATGATCACGCCCAAGCGCGACATCTATTTCCTGGCGGATGCCACCGTCAACATTGAACCTACCGCCGAAGATCTGGCCGAGATTGCGGTGAATACCGCGGAAATGGCGCGGCGCTTCGATGTGGAGCCGCGCGTGGCCATGCTCTCTTTCTCCAATTTCGGCAGCTCCCGTCATCCGCTGGCCGAGAAGGTGCGCAAAGCGGTGGAGTTGGTGCGTCTGCGCGAGCCGGCTCTGATGGTGGACGGCGAGATGCAGGCGGACACCGCCGTGGTGCCGGAGATCCTGGAAGAAACTTTCCCCTTCAGCACGTTGAAGGGCGGCGCCAACGTCCTGATCTTCCCCAACCTGGAAGCCGGCAACATCGCCTACAAGCTGCTCGCGCGAGTTGGCGGCGCCGAGCCGATTGGGCCGATCTTAATGGGGATGTCGCGCCCGGTGCATGTGCTGCAGCGCGGCGCGGAGGTCAACGATATCGTGAATATCGCCGCCGTGGCGGTCGTGGACGCGCAGGATGGCGGCGCGCCGGCTTCCTCCCGGCAGATCCGGACGGTCCATAGCGCTTGAACCTTGCCCTGCCTATGGTTGATAATAGGGCTATACGTTCTAGAGCGATTATGATGCGCGGCCTTACACTCGTGGTGGTCCTCTCGCTGCTGCTACCGTGCGCGTTTGCGGCGCGCAGCGCCAAGAAGCGCAAGGCGCCGCCCACCGCCAAAGCAAAACCCCACTCCCGCATTACCGCAGCGGCAAAACCCCAGCCCCTAGGCCCTAGCCCCCAGCCCCGGCGGTGGAAGACCGCGAGGCCGTCTTCCACCGCCTTCGATCCCACGGCGGGCGATAACGTGGATGGCGACGATCTCGAGGTGCGGCGCGCGGCGGTCGACGCACTGGGACCCTACAACGGCACGGTGGTGGTCGTCGATCCTCAGACGGGGCGCGTCCTCACCATGGTCAATCAGAAGACCGCCCTCGACAGCGGCTTTACTCCCTGCTCCACCATCAAGCTGGTCACCGCTTTCGCCGCACTCCATGAAGGGTTGATCGAACGCGACACGCCGGTGCATCTTACCCGCCGCATCAGTCTCGACTTGAGCAGCGCGCTGGCGCATTCCAATAATCCCTATTTCAAGATCCTCGGCGACCGCCTGGGCTACGAGCGGACGGTGCACTACGCGCGCCTCTTCGGTCTCGGCGAAAAGGCCGGATGGGAGATCCCCGGCGAGCGCCCCGGTCTGCTGCCGGACGCCCCGCCGCCACACGGCAGCGTGGGCATGATGACGGCGTACGGCGAAGGCATCCAGTTGACGCCCTTGGAGCTCGCTGCCCTGGTTTCGGCCATCGCCAACGGGGGAACCCTTTACCACCTCCAATATCCAAAGAGCCAGGAGGAGATCGACCATTTCGTGCCGCGCGTGAAACGCCACTTGGATATCGCGCCTTGGATCGCCGACGTCAAAGTCGGGATGCGCGGAGCCGTGGACTTCGGCACCGCCCACCGCGCCGGTGTCGATCAGACGGAGCCCATTCTCGGCAAGACCGGAACCTGCCACGATTCGCGCGCGCTCAATCACCTGGGGTGGTTCGGCTCTTTCAACGATGTGGAGCGGCATCAACTGGTCGTGGTGGTGCTGCTCACGGGCGGCTTCCGCATCAACGGCCCCATCGCCGCGGGCGTCGCCGGATCTATTTATAAGCAGCTCTCGCACGAAAACTTCTTCGCCGGCAACCGCATTCTATCTACGCAGATCTGCTGCACCCGCTGAGTGGCGCACGCTTCAGCGTGCCGCCGTGGGCTTTAGCCCACGGTCCGATGGTCATCCGAAGATGGCGAGCTGAAGCTCGCCACAGCACGCTAAAGCGTGCGCCACGCGCTAAGTGAACATACCCAGCATAGCTAGAGTTACAGTTAGCTTCTATGTTCCCGGTAAGGCGCAGATCAAATCAACTGCGGCAAAATCTCCCCGGCGGGACCTTCGAGCGCGCAGTCCACAATGCCGGAATAAGGAGTCGGCTCCAGGTTCACCTGGATCACCCGCGCTCCGGCTTGTTTCGCCAGGGGAATCAGGCCGGCCGCCGGATAGACCTGCGCCGAGGTGCCCACCACCAACAGAACCTGCGCCTCCAGGGTGGCATGTTCGGCCTCCTGCAGCATGCCTTCGGGCAGCGGCTCGCCAAACCAGACCACGCCGGGGCGCGCCAGGCCGCCGCATCCGCAGTGCGGCGGCAGCTTGGGCAAGGGCGCGCGGCGGTCCGGCCAGTTGCTGCCGCAGGAGGTGCAGCGCATGCGCCAGATGTCGCCGTGCAGTTTCAGGATCCGGCCGCTGCCGGCCATGTCGTGCAGGCCATCCACATTCTGTGTGATCAGGGTAAAATGCGGCTTCTGAATTTCAAGGCGCACCAGGGCGGCGTGCCCGGCGTTCGGCTTGGCCTGCCGAATCGCTTCCCGCCGCCAGTTGTACCATTCCCATACCAGGCGCGGGTCGCGCGCGAAAGCCTCCGGCGTGGCCAGGTCTTCCGGCTTGTAGTCCCTCCACAGTCCGCCGGCTCCGCGAAAAACCGGGACGCCGCTCTCCGCCGAGATCCCGGCCCCCGTCAACACCGCCACCGCCGTGGCGCTCCGCAACCACGCGCGCGCTTGTTCCAGGCTCATCGGTTTTAGCGTACCTCAATTGCGGCGCGCCTCTCACCCAAGGCGGGAAAAGGGACGCGCATTAGATCGCACTTCAGATAGTTACAACGCAATGCTGTCGATAGTTCGTAATAGTTAACTGAAGATAGTATATAGTACCCACGATTGATTAGTACGTATGCGGTAACTTACTCGATTTAGTAAGATTAACTTTGCTCCCAGTGGATAGTGAGCATATAATAACGGAGAGCCAGAGGAGAGGCGCCGCGTGCAGTGTCTTTATTGCGGGAAAGGAATAGGTCCGATCCGGCAGCTCCGCGACCTGGAGTTCTGCAGTGAGGCGCATCGCACCGAGTTCCGCGAACGCTACCGGAAGACCCTTTATGAGGCGCTAGCCCCGGAACCCGCACCGGTGCGGAGCGCGGATTTTATCGAACGCGCGCCGGCCCGGGGCGGTCCGGCCCCCCGCGCCGCGCTGCGCCCTTTGTCCAAGTTCCTGCCTGAGGGCTGCAAGCTCGCCGTGGACATCCAGCGCGCCCGCATATCCGCGGAGCGGTCGGATTTCGTCTTCGGGGATACCCTGGCGGCAATGCGCACGCGATTGGTGTGGCAGGACATCGCCGCCGCTTGTCCACGGCCGATCCCCTCCGCTTCGTTCCCGGTTGCCGTTGAGCCTCTGGGCGGGTCCGCCGCCGGCGCTGCCGCAACCGATTTTTTGGCGGCAAATTGTACTTCACAGCCGCTGGCGGCCACAACGCGCATCCCTCAGCCGAGCCGGCTGCTTTATACGGTTTCGCTGCCCGAAGCCGCACGGAACAGCGCGCCAGTCCAGGCGGGACCACGCTCTCCGCAACTGCACGCCAACGGCCTTGTGCGCGGCGTACTCTCGGTCACTGGCCCTGTAGCCCACGCCGTCCGCGACTGTGCCTTGCCTGGCAGCACCACGATTGCGCGACCCGCTGCGCCTGGCGGAACAGAGTCCGCCCCGGAAGTCAGCCTTGCGCCCGCGTCGATCGGCTGTCAGCCCAGGCTCCTGGAAGCTGGAGCGCCAGCGATGCTCAGCGATTTCGAGACGACCGCGGTGCCGGTGGCATTCGAGGCGCCAGGGGCGCGCGGCAAAGGGATCGTTCTTCCGAGATTGCATACGGCGGCAGCCTCGTCTACTCGGATCGCCTCGATCGAGCACCTCCAACCTGTCCGGCCGGAGCCTCGCTTGCCGGTCGCCGCCAAGGCGGCCACTGGCGCTCGAGCCGATCTCGTTAACCGCTCATGGCCGATGCCGGACATCCAGGCTGCGCTTCCGACCGTCGAGCAAATTGAATCCGCGGCCAGACGGCCTCTCGGTCTGGCGCCCATGGCCCCCACGGCGGATCCACAACCAGCCGAACAGCCGGCAGCCTCGCCTTCGTGCTATGCGGCCCGGACCGAGCTAAGCAGTAACCCGCTGGGTCCGCTCGGCAGCCACGCCTACCCGCAGGCCGAGTGCTCCGCCCCGGCCATCGCGGCCCCCGCGGGATTGGTACAGCCTGCGAATCCGCTGGTACAGGAAGCCGCCGGAAATCGAAATCTTCGCGCTGCCGTGGCGGCGGCGCCTGCGCGCTTCGAGACGCCAGTCCCGCGGCACGAACTGTCCGCGTTGCCAGGCACCTTGCTTGGAGCAGCGGCTTCCGCCCCGATACGCCAGGTTGACGCGCCCGCCGCGCCGCCTAAAGCCGCACCGTCATGCGATCCCGCCAGGGCTGCGTCGCCGGACCATACACTGATTCCCTTGCCGGACATGGTTCTGCCCCGCATCGATTATTTGGCGGCGCCCGCTGGCGCCGTCGGCGGATTTGGCGCCCTGCGGCCCGATGTGGGCCGCGCGGTGCGCTCGTGCGCCGTGCTGTGGACTCTGCGCGTGGCCCACATGCTCAATCCGGTCTTCCGCGTGGATCCGGTCAAATCGGACTTCAACGATCTATTGCGGGCGGACGAGAACGCGCCTTACGTCCAGGATCTCGCGGTCAAGCGTGCCGTCAAAAGCAACGTGCTTCCTTTCAAGCGCGAACGCGTGGCGCTTCCGAGACCGACCAAGTGGATGTATATCGGCGCGGCGGCAGCGGCGTTGTTGCTTGCCGGAGTGCTGCATCCGCAAGTCGCTCCCAAGGGCTTCGGCGGATCTTTTCCGTGGCGAGGCATTTCGATCGGCCACTGGATGTCCCAACGGGCCACGCGCGTCTACGCGGACGATTTCCGGGCCGGCTTGGATCAATGGAAAAGCGTGCAGCCGCAGCGGCGGAAGGGCTGGTCCTACAGCTCGGATGGCTTCATCCACCCGGGACAATTGGCGCTCTACAGCCCCTCGGTGAAGCTTTCCGACTACCGCTTTGAGTTCATGGCGCAAGTCGAAAACAAGAGCGTCGATTGGGTGGTGCGCGCGCGCGATGCCGACAACTACTACGCCATGAAATTCACAGTCCTCCAACCGGGGCCGCGGCCTATAGTGGCCATGGTTCGCTATCCGGTGATCGAGGGCCGCAAGGGAAACCGCGTGCAGACGCCTTTGCGCATGATGATCCACGCCAACACGCCATACCGCATAACCGTGGACGTCAAGGGCAACCGCTATCGCACCTATATAGAGGGCCAGGAGGCGGACTATTGGACGGAAGACAGGCTGAAAGCCGGCGGCGTCGGCTTCTTCCGCGAGCCCGGCGAGCTCGCCCGTGTTTACTGGGTGAAGGTCGAGAGCCAAGGCGACACATTGGGCAGGATTTGCGGCTGGCTGTCAAAGAGCAGCGAAGGCGCAACAGATCAGGAGCGAAAAGCAATGGATTACCGCAACATGGAAACCACGGAGATAAAGACGGCCTCCGTCAAGCGGAGCGTGGAAAACGGCAACGGTCGGAACGGGGCCATCAGCCGCGTGCTGTCGAAGGCGGCATCGCTGCATCTGGACGGCAAACTCGCCGAGGCTGCCAAGGAGCTGGTCCGCACCCTGGACGGGGGCGAACGCCACGCCGCGTTGTTCTTCGCGCTCGGCCAGTTGCAATACGAACTGCAGGAGTATGGTCCGGCGGCGCACAGCTACGAGCAGGCGGCGCAGCTCGAACCCCTGCATCCCACCGCGCACTTCAACGCGGGCGTGTGCCTGGGGCGCCTCGAGCGATGGGAGGAGGCGGCGGCTTCATTCCGCAAGGCCCTTTCGAACGACCCGGCGCGCAGCGAAGCGCATCTGGCCCTGGGTGCTTGCCTGGTGCAAGCGGGCCTGCATAACGAGGCTCTGGAGGCCTACGACCGCTTCCTGGCGCGCCATCCGGACGACAACGAAGCCCTTTTCGGCAAAGCCGTGGCGCTCCAAAAACGGGATCGCAGCAGCGAAGCGGCCGAGCTGTACCGGCGCATCCTGAGCCGCAATCCGAATTCCGAGGACGCGCTCAGCAACCTGGTCTCGCTCTCGCTGGCAAATCAGGATTACGAACTGGTACGCAAGTACGCGCAGCGCCTGGCCGAGGCGCAGCCGAATTCCCAGATCGCGCTGGAGGGGCTGGCGGGCGCGGCCTTCGCCGCCGGCGACCATCGGTCCGCCGCGGAGTACTCCCGCAAACTGGCCGAGCTGGCGCCGCAGGTCTTCGAGAACTGGTTCAATCTGGGCGTCGCCTGCCACAAAGCCGGCGACCTGGCGAACGCCGCGGAAGCCTACACGCGCGCCACCAGGGTGCGGCCCGATTCGCCGCAAGCCCACCTGAATCTGGGCGTCTCGCTGCAGGAACAGGGCGATCTGAAAGGTGCCCGCGCGGCTTACGAGCGGGCCGTCGCAATCGATCCGAAACTGCCCGGCGTGCACTGGAACCTGGGGCTGGTACACGAGCAATTGGGCGACCTCGACGCCGCGGAGAAGCTTTACGCTCAAGTGCCGGAGAACTCGCCCGACTCCGATGACGCCGCGTTCCGCATCGGCCATCTGCGCCTGCAACGGTCCGACTATCCGGGAAGCATCGCGGCGTTCGAGGCCTGTCTGCAGAAGCGCCCCAACTGGCCGGAAGCCCGCCTGAACCTGGGCATCGCGCACTGGCGCGCGGGCAACAAGGACGCCGCGAAGACCTGCTTCCAGGAGTTGACCGCATCCGGCTCCGATTCCAAAGAAGCGCTGCGCGGCCTGGCCGCGCTGGCGCTCGACCAACAGGACTACGATAAAGCCTTCGAGATATACCGGCAATTGCTCGACAGCGGCGACCGTAGCCCGGAACTGCTCTACAACGCCGGCCTGATCTGCCAGCGGCGCGGGGAGGCGGAAGACGCCGCGGTGCTCTATAGGGAGGCGATCAGGACCGATCCGCAGTTCGGCGAAGCGCTCCTGAATCTGGGGCATGCACTGATGTCGCTGGGCAACGAGTTCGAGGCGCGTTCGTGCTGGCGCAAGGCGGTGATTGCCAAGCCGGAACTGGCGCAACGCTACTTTGAGCCGGCGGCGCAGGCGTCGTAACGAGCTTCGCTCGCCGAAGAGCGGGGCTCAAGCCCAGGCTAAAGCCCTGCATGGATTGGAGGGCGGGCAATTCTGCCCGCAGCCGGCTTTCAGCCGGCTCTGGCCGCCTAAAAGGCGGCCCGCCCACCAAGTGATCTTCTTGGCCATCGCCTTCAACAACACGTCTTGAACTTTCATCATCCGCTCCATCTCGGCGGCCGAGTACTGCCAGGTTTGATCCACCACCCAGCGTCCCTCGCTGCCGCGCCAAGCGGACAACTCACGTGTGAATTGAACCGGACAACTCCAATACTAGCGACACGGACCCGCGGAGGCGCCAAGAAGGCGGTATGCTGTCAGGAAGGGTATGTGGGATTTCTTCCGCCAAAACCCGTTCGTCGTGGGTGCCCTCTCTGGTAGCCTTGCCGCCTATGTCCTCGGCCTGTTAATCGCGCATTTGCGTAGGGAGAAGAAGTGGTTGGGTTATTCCCGAGAAATGCGGACCATCGTTGACAAGGGCCATCCCCATCTCTCGATAAAGTACAACGATAACGTGATAGAGCGCCTGGATTCGCACACGGTACTCGTCCGTAATATTGGCAACCGTCCGCTTTCGAAGCTTGATGTTCGCTTCGATTGCGGAGGGAACAGCAAGATTCTTGAGCGCGAAGTGCAAGCCCCAGATGGAGCTGCCTTTGATCATAGGCTGGGGAATAACGACTCCTCGGTGACTGTGGCAGCGGACCTGCTAAACCCCGGCGAGTTCTTCACCGTTGGGCTCACCGTTGCAGATTCGACTGGCGAAGATATTAAGGTGACCTCAAAGAAATCAAACAGAGTCGCTTCAGCGGGGCGGTTCTGGACATCCTTGCAGATTCCTCAGCGTCCGCCAAGCTGGCGAGCCAACTCATGAAATACTTTGTGCGTTTGAACGATCTTTAAGCAATATGCGCCTTTTCTGCGCGCCGAGCCCCCGGCAACGCATCATCGACTTCAATCCGGAATCACGGCCCACTCGGAAATTGGGCGACGCCTGCATAGCGCCACGGGTACTGGTGCGCGTGCCGTTGCCCTCCACTGCGCACGATGGCACAGTTTACCCCAGGACGCTGGCCACGACCCCATCGATCCGGTCTAAATAACTTCGTGGAAACCGACGAACTCAACACGCTCGTAACCGACGCCATCTGGCGGGCCGAGGAACTCGAAGACCTCGGCATTCACGATACGTCGCAGGCCTGGGCTGAAGTCTCTTCCATTGAGGAAGAACTGGCGAAGGCCTTCCCAGCGTCGGACGTCCAAGGGAAGATCGCCCGCCGCGGCGCGGTTGGCGCAGCCCTCAAAGCCGGCGACCCTGCTCGCGCGCAAGCACTCGCCGACGCCTACCTCGCTGAGGAAGCCACACCCGAATCCCTGAAAGCGCAATTGCGCGAGATCCTGGAACCGGGCACTCAATCCCCCGAAAATCTTTAGAACGTTCCGCCCCTCCCCATCGTTATAACAATCAGAATGCCCCTGGCAATGGCCGCCGCCCGGCTGACCGCTCGCAGCGACGCCGACCTGATTCAGGCATCCAAACGCGGCGATCTCTCTCGGTTCGAGGAGATCTACGCCGCGCACGCCGGGCGCATGAAGAGCATTGCGTTTCATTTGCTTGCAGATCGCGCGGACGCCGAGGATGCGGTGCAGGAAGCCTTTTTGAAAATATATCGTGCGGCGGGCGCCATCCAATTCGATTCTGGTCTGGCGCCATGGATCTACCGCATCCTGCTGAATTGCTGTTACGACGCGTGCCGCAAGCGCAGGCGGCAGGCCGGGTCGCCGCTGCCGGACGAGCCGCCGGCGATCGCGAACAATGTGCCGCTGCAGGTGGCCATCCGGCATGCGCTCGCGCGTATTCATCCGCAGTACCGGATGGTGTTCTGGCTGTTCGAGGTCGAGGGCTTCCGCCATTCCGAAGTGGCCGCCATTCTGGAAATCCCGGAAGGCACCTCCAAGAAATGGCTGTTCGAGGCTAAACGGGAATTAAAGCGATTGTTGACGGAGAGCCGCGCATGACGTTCGATTGCAAAGATTTGGAGCGCGCGTTGGCCGTCCCAGAACTGTTGCCCGACGCGCGCGAGCACGCCAAGGTTTGCGACGCTTGCCGCCGCGAGCTGTGGCTCTGGAGCGAAATGTCCGCCGCCGCGCCGGGCCTCCGCGAGGAGTGGGAGACTTCGGACTTGTGGCCAAGGATCCGCCAGACTTTGGCGGCGCAGCAGAAGGCGGCCAAACCACGCGGATTGGGTGGACGCTTCGGTTGGCGCGGCGATTGGCGCATGATGGCCGGCATCGCCGCAGTCCTGGCAATCGCGGTTTCGGTTCTAATTGTGAGGTACTCGCAGCCGGCGCCAGTGCCCGCCGCGCCGCAGGATAGCGATTTCCTGACCGAGCAGACTTTGAAGGAAGTCGAACGGACCGAAGCAGCTTACCGCGCCTCCATCGACAAGCTCACGCGTCTCGTGCAGCCGAAGCTGAACGCTTCGGAAAACCCAGTGGCCATCGCCGCCCGCGAGAAGCTGCTGGTGCTCGATTCCGAGATTGCCAGCGTGCGTTCGACGGTGAGTCATAACCGCTTCAATGCCCAACTACAAGCCGACCTGGCGGAGTTGTACCGGGATAAGCAAGACACCCTAAAGGAGATTTTGCAACGTGCGCAATAGTATGATGTGCGGCCTGGCGCTGTTATTGGCGGTGCAGGCGTTCGCGCGGGACGAATACTCGCGCAACTTCGACAAAACCGTAACCCTGGCCAGCGGCCAAAGCGTGCGCGTGGAACATCGGATGGGCAACGTCAATCTCCGCACGCACGCCGGCCGGGACGTCGTAGTGCACGCTTCCATTCGAGTTTCCGCTTCCAACGACGCCGAAGCCAAGCGCGTCGCCGAGCAGATCCGGATCGAGGTCGCGCCGGCCGGTTCGGCGCTGGTCATTCGCACGGAATACCCGAAAGAGGACCACGACGGCTTCTTCGGGTTCCACAATCTTTCCTACTCGGTCAACCTGGACGTAACCATGCCGGAGACCGTGCCGCTGGAGCTGCGCAACAGTTTCGGCAGCGTCTCGATTGACGATCTGAAGGCCAATGCGGATGTGACCAATGCGCATGGGAAGCTGACGTTTCACAACGGGCGCGGCACACAACGCCTGGAGAACCAGTTTGCGGCCGTCGAGGTCACCGGCAATGCGGGCGACGTGGAGATTCGCAACGGCAACGGCAGCGTGGATGTTTCCGATGTCACTGGCATCGTGAACGTCAAGAACCGCTTTGCGAATGTCACCGTAACCAATCCGGGGCGCGGCGGCACGATCGTGAACGGCAACGGCGCCGTCGAGGTTACGGGCGCGGGCGGCGATGTGCGCATCACCAATTCGTTCGGCAAGGTGACCGTCAGCGGCGTGAAGGGGAACTTGGTCGTGGGCAACGCCAACGGCGAAGTGGAGGCGAACAGCGTTACGGGATCGGCCGAGCTGAACACCAGCTTCGGAGCCGTGCGCTTCGGCGATATCGGCAAGCTCCTGTCGGTGCGCGCGGCGAATTCCACCGTGGTTGGCCGGAAGGTGGGCGAATCCGCGGCCATCGAGAACTCGTTCGGCCGCGTGGATGTCAGCGACGTGCACAAAGGGATTCGGATCGCCGGAGGCAACAGCCCCATCACGGTGGCCGACGTGGGCGAAGAAGCCTCGCTCAAAACCAGCTTCGGCCTGGTGACCGCGGACCGCGTCGGCGGAGTGCTGACCGTGGAGGATTCCAATGGCGCCGTCAAAGCCTCCGCCATCCGCAGCGGCGCCAATGTCAAGACCAGCTTTGGAGCCGTGCTGCTCGACGGCGTCGCCGGCTCGGTGGATGTTGAAAACCAGAACGGCGGCGTGGAAGTATCGCTGCAGGGTCAGGCATGCCGGCCGGTGGGAATTCGCACGAGTTTCTCGGCGGTGCGCGTACGCGTACCGGACACCGCCAGTTACGCCGTGGCGGCCAAGACGTCGTTCGGCAAGATCCACTCCGACTTCCCGATGACCGTTTCCGGCGACCTCAGCACCGATTCGCTGAATGGCAACATCGGCGGCGGCGGCTGTCCCATGCGGCTCAACGACAATAATGGCAGCATCGAGATTATGAAAAACGGCAAGGGGTAGCCCCCTTCGGCGCTTACCTGTGTCGAACAGCGGTCCCGCTGCTCACCGCCATCAGCCTGCGAGCTCGCGGCGCCGCTTGGGCCATGTGTGGGGCGGGCCCTCGAGCCCTCGGCAGCGCGAGGCGCTGCCCCACTAAGGCTCGCCCCGCTCCCCCGCCGCCAACACATCCACTCCAATCGCGTCATGGTCCGACAGCGGCGCGGCGCGCCCTTCCCGCACATCGTGAATCACCACCGGATTCCGGCAGCGCACCCCGCGCGTGGCGAACCAATCCAGCTTCACCGGGCATCGCCCGCCGTGGTTGCGCAGCGACCAGCGAATGAAGTGGAAACACCAGCCCGGCACCCAGTCGCCCAAAGCTCTGGTCGCGCGCAGATCTTCCACGTCGTAGGAAAACGTTTGTTCGCCCAGACGGTTGCACTCCCGGTAGTCGAAACCGCGCTCCTCGAGCAACCCGAAGAGGTCGCGCTCGAAACGCCGGTAGGGGTGCAGATAGTGGTTGCGGATTACGTTGTCCACACCCATCATCACGCGCAGCCAGAAGCCCAGGATAGCGTGCAGCGCGCGCGATGAATTGTAAGTGCTGGTATTCCAGTCGCCACCGATTACCACTCCCTTACGGTCGTGGCTCAGTCCGGTGTCTAGGTTATCGAGCACATCGCGCAGTTGCAGGTAGCGGTGGCGTTGCGTGGATTGCGCGTCCAGATGCACCGAGACCGCCGTCACCGTGGCATTGGGGAAACGGATATCCGCCGCCACCGCCGCCTGCCTGCCGATGCGCTTCTCGCGCGAAGCCATGATGTCCACGCCATTCTCCAGAAATATGGGCCGCACGTTGGCTAGCGGATAGCGGCTGAGCAGCGCGTTGCCATGCAGGCCCAGGTCGTTCGAGCCGGGCAGATCCTGTTCGATGCCCGATCCCTTAGTCAGGTTCAGGTAGCAGGGCACGAAGGCGTAGTGCATGCCCAGCGCGCGCGCCAAGTCCCGCGCCACGTTGCGGTTGCCGGAACGGACCATCCCGGCGTCGGTTTCCGTCAGCAACAGCACATCGGCCTCCCGCAGACACGGGTGGGTGCGCAGGGCTTCGAGCTGGCCTTCAAACTGCGCGCCGCGCTCGATGTTCCAGGCGATGAAGCGGTAGTACGGGCGGGCGGGCTGGGAGCCCCGGCCCCGAGGGCACCCCGGCCACGGGCCTACCCCACATTCCGGGGTGTCCAGCACGCGGCGGATATCCGGCTCCAGCGTGCGGTACAGATCGAGCCCCCACAGCTCGGCGCTGTTCCGGCAGGCGGCCAGCGCCGGCAGGTGCGGGGCGATACGCTCGCGAACGATTTCGTGGAAGTCTTGGGTTTCGGCTGGATGCACTGCTACGATTGTAACGGTTTCGCATGCGTCGCTCGCTATTTCAAAGACTGTTGTGGGGCGTGCTGCTGCTGGCTGCCATCGAGCTGGCGCTGCTGAACGTTTCGATTCTGGGCCTGGGTGCGGCGCCGCAACTGCGCTGGCGCATGGCGTTAGCGACCCTGGCGATGGCGCTGGCAGGGGCTGCCGGCGTGTTCTTGTTTTCGCACCGGCTCCGGCAGCGCATCGGACGGCTGAGGGTCTTCGTCGAGGGCCTCGTCACCGGACCGGCGCAAATCCCGCGGCCGGACTCCCCGGATGAATTGGGCGCGCTGGCCGAGTCGCTGGGCCGCGTGGCGGCGCAGGTCAACGATCTGGTGGATAAAGTGCGGCTGGAGGGCGCGCGCCGCGATGCCATCCTGACCGGCATGGTGGAAGGCGTGCTTGCGGTGGACAAGGAACTGCGCGTGACCTTCTGCAATGCGGCGTTTGCCACCGCATTCGGCGTGCAGGGCCCGGTGCCCGCGGGTTTGCCGGTGTTGCGGCTGGTGCGCGATCCGGATTTTCTGGAGATGCTGCGCATCGTAGTCTCCTCCGGGGAATCCGTGAAGCGGCGCATGCATTTGACCGGCGCCGACAGCCGATCCTTCGAAGTGCAGGCCGCCCCGTTGGCCGGTCCTTCCAGCAGCGGCGCCATGGCGATTCTGCACGACATCACCGACCTGGAGCGGCTGGAGCGCGTGCGCAAAGACTTCGTGGCCAATGTTTCGCATGAGCTGCGCACCCCGCTGACTGCCATCCGCGGCTACGCGGAAACGCTGCTCGACGGCGCGTTGGACGATCCCGACAACCGCCGCCGGTTCGTCGAGATCATTCAATCGCATGCCATCCGGCTGAACAACATCGCTTCGGACCTGCTTGCGCTATCGGAGTTGGAGTCCGGCCGGGCGCCGGTGGCTCCGGGCAAACTATCCGTGCTGGCAACGCTGGAGGCAGCTATGCGCACGGTCGAATCCGAGGCGGCCATGCGGAAGGTTCAATTGGGCTGGGGCACCGTCGAGGATCTGCTGGTGATGGGCAACAAGATTAAGCTGGAGCAGGCTTTTGTCAACCTGCTCGACAACGCTGTCAAATTCAACCGCAGCGGCGGGGAAGTCTGGGTGGAGGCGAGCCGTCTGCCCGGAAGCAAGGTGGCGATCAGCATCGCCGACAGCGGCATCGGAATTCCTTCCGAAGATGTGCCGCGAATCTTCGAGCGCTTCTATCGCGTGGATAAGGCTCGGTCACGCGAGGTGGGTGGCACGGGTCTGGGCCTTTCGATTGTCAAGCACGTCATCGAGCAGATGCACGGCACGGTTTCCGTGGAGAGCCAGTTGAATAAGGGGTCCAGGTTTACGGTAGTCTTGCCAGAGGCCTGAAGGTCTACCCGAATGATAAAAGTCCAAGTGGTTGAATCTAAACATGTTAATTATGCTTCGCTTCTCTCTGTCGCAACAGCAGCTCATCTGGAAATATTTCTATCGAATCGATCGATAAAGCTTGACAAGATGCGCCTAGTTGAGTAATTCTATCTGAAATAGGGTAATAGAAACGGGTTGGCCCCAGTCCGGTTGGATTGGATTGCGGATTCAGTCAAGTATTCAGATTGTAAATGGTATGTTAGGTCTCACTTCAGGGTTTGGGGATGTCTTTTTCAGATAGTTTTGAACAGGTTTTGCACAGATTTACGGAGGGAATCGCAATGACGAAGTTCATGAAGCCCGGGACCAAGACGCTGGCTGTCCCGTTGGCGATTGGCGTACTGGCGGCCGGCGCCTACGCTCAGCAATCTGCTGCGGCCGGCAGCAGCGCCGGCAGCGCGGTGAGCAGCATTGGAGAACCGCCCACTCCCATTTCCACCGTTCCGCTGTTGTACCCCAGGCTGACTGGCACCTGGGCCGGGACGACGCCGTCGCCATCGCTCTCCGAGCAGTTCAACGAGTTGCTGCCAAAGTGGCTGCGCTTCTCGGGCGAGTTCCGTGAGCGGTACGAAGGCTACAGTGGAGGCAGCTTCAAGCACGATTCCACGAACGACTACGACCTGCAGCGCATTCGGCTGGGCATGGAGATCAAGCCCGCCAACTGGGTGCAATTCTATATCGAGATGCAGGACGCGCGCGTCTTTGGCATCACTCCGGCGCTGCCGCCGTACCAGGACACCATGCAACCCCGGCAGGCCTACATTCAGTTTGGCCCTACGGAAGGTAACGGCTTCAGCTTGCAGGGTGGCCGTTTCGATATGACCTACGGGAACAACCGGCTCGTCGGCGATTCCTGGTGGACGAACGTGTCGCGCAGCTTCGACGGCGTCCGCGCCGCCTACCGGCAGGGCCGGTTCCGGATGGACGTTTTTGCCACATCCGTGGTCATCATGCGCCAGGGCGTCATCGATCATTCGCTCGCTGGCAACGACTTGTACGGTCTGTACGCCACCGCAAGGGACGTGATTCCGCACGCCACTCTGGACGTTTACGAATTCTGGAATCTGCGGCCCAGCTTCGCGCTGGAAGGGCTCAAAGCAGGCCACCTGAACGAGTTGACCAGCGGCTTTCGCTGGGTAGGAGCGCTGCCCGATAGCTTCGATTACCGCACTGAAATGGCTTACCAGCTCGGCAAGCTTTCGGTGGACGAAATCCGCGCCTGGATGGGCCACTGGGTGCTCGGCTACACCTTCAAGGAAACGCGCATCAAGCCGCGCCTGTTCGTCGAATACGACTACGGCTCGGGGAGCCCCAACGACAAGAAAGGCTACGACAACACCTTCGATCCCATCTATCCCAGCTCGCACGATAAGCTCGGCTTGGCAGACCAGTTCGGCTGGCGGAACATTCAGGATCTGCGGTTCGGGCAGGACTGGCACATCGCCCGCAAATGGACCGCGGCGACCAGCTTTCACGATTTCTGGCTGGCGAACGCCCATGACGCTTTGTATCCGACGCGCGGATCATTCATCTTGCAGAGCGCCACCGGGGTGGACGGCACTCACGTGGCCGAAGAACTGGACATTCAGGCTATCTACACGCCCACGCGGCAGACGCAGGTCGATTTCGGTTTCGGCCACGTGATCCCGGCCGAGTTTCTGAAAAAGACCACTCAGGGTGTGGCGTACAACTATCCGTATATGCAGATCGAGTATCTGTTTTGAAGAGCTATCAGCTATCAGCTCTCAGCTTTCAGCACGTCACTCGGCGGCCTGATATCGCCATTTAGACCGCAAAAGCGGCCAGTCGCTCCCCGCGGCTCAGAACCCCTCCCGTTTGTATGGTTTAATAGAAAATTCTGGGTGGTGGGTCAGTTTGCCTGCACGCTGGAATGGCTGGCAATGCTGCAAGCCGCCTGAAAGGCGGCTGCGGGCATGATTGCCCGCCCTCCAGGCAAAGTGACCCACCGCCAAATTCTGAGATGGCAAGCGTGGTCAAATCGTGGCGCAGAACCTGGCGGGCGTCACACCTGCGCGCCCGCGAACTGCGCATGATCTTCAAGGGTTTGGTTTCCACGGACCATCCCATCCTGGCCCACATCATCCCGATGCGGCGCTGCAATCTGTCTTGCGCCTACTGCAACGAATACGACGATCGCTCCAAGCCGGTGCCGTTCGAAACCGTGCGCCAACGCATCGACCTTTTGGCGGCGCTGGGCACCACCATCGTCACCATCAGCGGCGGCGAACCGCTGCTCCATCCGGACCTCGACCAGATCATTGCGCACATCCGCCGCCAGGGCGCGATCGCGGGCATGATCACCAACGGCTATCTGCTCACCGCCGAGCGCATCAAACGGCTGAACCGTGCGGGGCTGGACCACCTCCAGATCAGCATCGACAACGTCACGCCCGACGATGTCTCGAAGAAAAGCCTGAAGGTGCTGGACAAGAAACTTCAGCTCCTGGCCGAACACGCCGATTTTCACGTGAATATCAATTCCGTGGTGGGCGGTGGGATTCGCAATCCGCAGGATGCGCTGGTGGTCGGCAAGCGCGCCGTGGAGCTGGGTTTCACTTCGACGGTGGGCATCATTCACGACGGCACCGGGCAGTTGCAGCCGCTGTCCCCCGCCGAGCGTGAGGTGTACGCGGCCATGCGCGGCATGGAAAAGAGCAGCTATGCGCAATTCAACTATTTCCAGGACAATATTGCGCACGGCAAAGAGAATCGCTGGCGCTGCCGGGCTGGCGCGCGCTACCTGTACATCTGCGAAGAGGGCCTGGTGCACTACTGTTCGCAGCAGCGCGGCTATCCGGCCAAACCGCTTGCCGAATACACCGTCGCCGACATCCGGCGCGAGTTCCTGACCGAAAAATCCTGCGCGCCGCGCTGCACGGTGGCCTGCGTGCACCAGATTTCGTACGTCGATTTCTGGCGCGCGCCGCAGACCATCGACTCCGCCAGCATGCCCGAAACCGGCGATCGCCTGGTGCAAATCCGGTGACGCGCCGGAGCGCGGCAGGGTCCATCCGGAGCCGCCTTTAGCCACGGAATGCGTCAGTGATAAGAACTTCGACGTCCGGCTCCGAACGTGGATGGTGCGATCCCAGCAGTGGAACTTCGACCGGAACAACCCGGACTCGTGGAGACAAGTGGTTGACCGCGCTGCCCGGACAATGGTCTACGTCCTCAACAACCGGGTCTTGTTCTACGAGGCGGTGCGGGCGAGACACCAGCAGCTGCGAGAGCTGAGGTTCCCGAAGTCCGCCAAGGACCCAGAAAGCGCGGTCAGATACCTCTCTCGCCAGTTCCGGGACGCGATCACTGCTACCGGCGACTACGACACCGTGCTACTCCCCGAGCAGCATGAGTGGGCGGCTCAGGTGGCACTGTCCGGGAGCGGTGCGCTCGCTGCATGGCAGAGGGTGATCGATGGCGTCGAGAGTTTCAACTTTCATCAGATCCCTTCCGACATCCTTGGCCATACCTTCCAGCGCCTCGTCAGCCCCGAGGAGCGCCACAAATTTGGCCAACATTACACTGACGAAACCATCGTAGACTTGATCAACGCGTTCTGCATCCGTCGCGGCTGGGACGCCGTACTGGACCCAGCGTGCGGTAGTGGCAGCTTCTTGGTTCGTGCGTTTTACCGCAAGTACCACCTTGATAGGTCCCTCGCAACGCACGAGAACATCTCGGGCCTGTTCGGCTGCGATATCAATCCGTTTCCGGCTCACCTCGCCACCCTGAACCTGGCCGCCCGCGACATGGAGCAGGGGAACTTTCCCCGTATCGCGCGGCGGAACTTTTTCACGGTCGGGCCGGGCGCGGTTTTCTGTGCCGTGCCGAAAGAGACGAGGGACACGCACGGCCAGCGGGAGAAGTGGGAGGTCGCGCTACCAGAAGTGAACGCAATCGTCGGCAATCCACCTTACGTTCGCCAGGAGGACATACCGAAGAAGGGCGCCAAGGGCGTCATCCGGGACCAGACTAAGGAATTCATCGCGAGGCGCGCCGAGGGAAGCCGCTGGGCGAGTGGCTCGCAGCCGAGGGCTGCCGCGGGCGGGTGATCGACGTGCCAGACGGGCGGCCCCGCCTGCCGGCGGAGAACGACATGTTCGAGCCGAACACCGTCTTCCTCGGTTCGAGGCCCTCGGTGCCGCACGAGTGCTCCAGCCGAGCGGAGGCGGAATTAGTCTTCGCAATAGCGCAGGCCGGTCTACGCGGGCCCGTTCCGCTTCCGGCCACTGAAGCCGAGTGCGGGTCCGTTCTTAGGCGTCTCCGCAGCCGATTGGCGCAGGGGAACAAGCTCATCGAGCAGTTAGCGGCGGACAAGGCCGGTAGCGACAGGTTACAGGAGCAGGTCGCCGGCATTCTGCGGCACTGGTTCATCCACGGACAGCGCAGCTAGCTGCTAGTAGAAGGGGCGCGCCGGCGGTCCGCAAGCACGCCGAGGTGCCGGGTATAGGGCTTGATGTCGGTGACGGCGTGGCTGGGCGGACTTGGTCGTCAGCGTTGGAGCCGATGCAGTATCCTCTCCGCCGCCTCCACCCCGCGGAATTGCGCTTCCTCGAAAATCGAAAACCCGCTCACGTCGGAGTTGGCGAACAGCAGTCTTCCCTGTCCCCGCGCAAAGTCTCGGCGCTGCGGATCGAAGATCGATCCCACCACCGGCCTGGCCATGGCGTGTCCCATGCGCATGATATCGATGCGCGACACGCAACTCCGGATATCGGGATGGACACGCTCCAGGTCGCGCAGGATGGCTTCGCTCCAATAGCGCCAGTCCTTTTCGAGAAGCAGCGCGCGATTCGCGGCCGGCGGTCCCTCGGCCAGCGCCCAGTAGAACGTCCACACGGTGCGGTCCACCTGCGTGCGCAGCGTCTGGTGGGTGGCGTCCACATAGCCCAGCGTGGGCGAGTGCGCCACCACGTTGTCCCAGGCGCGTTCCAGCGTTCCCGCTCCGCGCGGCGGCCGGTCGACGGTGAGGTTCGCCGTCAGCCATGGCGAGTATTCGAACTTTTCGAGGCGGCCGAAGCCTTCGATCAAATAGGGCGCGAGAAACGTGGGCGCCGCGTAGATGACCGCGTCCGTCACGTAACGGATGCTATCGGTCAGCACCAGGTACCGGTTTCCCTGGCGCTCGATTCGGCGCACCATTTGGCCGGTGCGCACAAACGGTCCGACGCGCTGCAGTAACTGCGCAGTGATCCAACCGTTGCCCTCCGGCCAGGTCAGCGGGCCTTTCTCTTCCGGTGCGCGCGACGCGAAGTAGTGCACACCGGCCCAGGCGGACGTATCGGCGGCCATCGCGCCATAATCGTCCCGGCAGCAGTAGTTCATGTACCACTCGACCAGCGGCGAATCGATGCTGTGCTGATGCAGCCAGTCCGCGAAAGACAGCCGGTCCAGATCCCGCGGGCTGCGGCTGAGGCCGAGTTCCATGGGGATGCTGAAGCCGCCGCTCGAGCGAAACGCGGCGAACAAATCTTCCAGCCGCTGGAATTGTTCGCGATCCTTGCGGCTGAGCCCGATGGCCGGCTCGATGCCTTCCTGCCATTTGCCATACAGGAACAGCCGCTCCTGCGGACTGAAACACAGGAAGCGCTCGTTCCACACTCCGTCGCGCAACACTCCCAGCTCCGCGAAGAGTTCGCGGACGTAGAGGGCTTTCGGTCCGGGCACGGGCACATAATGCGCGGCCCAAGGATAGGCGCTGACTTCGTTCTCACCCGACCGCGCGTTGCCGCCGGCCTGGCCGTTCATCTCCAGCAGGACGAAGTCGCGAAACCCGCGCTTTTGCAAGCGCCACGCGGCGCTCAGTCCGGCGATGCCGCCGCCGACGATCACCAGCGGGATGCGCTCCTGGCGCGGTGCGGCCGAGATGGGCGCCCGGTCGCGGATCCGATGGCCGCGCACGAACGCGTCATTCACAAACGACCCTGCCAGCGTTCCTGCAAGATGTCGCTCGCCCTTGGCCGTCATCCGGACCAGAGCTGCCGAGGCGCCTCCCAGGAACTGACGCCGGGTTCCGATCAATGGCTGATATCCTTCCAGTCCGCGTCGTAGGCGCGCACCAGCACCTGGTCGTTCAGCGTATTGGGTGGCATCGGGATGGGGGACATATCGGGCGGGAACTGGAACAGGACCGGCAGGGTCGCCGTGCTCAGGAAGCGAAGACCCGGCGGCAGGCTTTTGGGCATGCTGTAATCCCTATGGGACGCGATGATGAATCCCCATTCCCCGAACGAGGGCACATAGACATGGTACGGATATGTCCGCAGTCCGGCCTGGCGGAGCGTCGTTTCGATGCACCAGAAAGAATCGCGCGCGAACATGGGCGACGTGCTTTGCACCACCAGCAGACCCTGCGCGCTCAAGTGACGGGACGCGGCGCGATAGAAAGCCGTCGTATAAAGTTTGCCAAGCGCATAGTTGGTGGGGTCCGGAAAGTCCACCACGATGAAGTCGAAACTGCTTTGGTCGGAATCGATCCACGGGAAAGCATCGGCGTGTATCACGTGCACCTTGGGTGAGAGGAAGCTGCGCTGGTTGAGCGCGGTCAGCATGGGGTTCGAGGAGAACAGGCGGGGCATCTCCGGATCGAGATCCACCAGGGTGGCGCTCTCGATTTGGGGGTACTTGAGGATCTCGCGCAACGCCAGACCGTCGCCGCCGCCCAGCACCAGAACGCGCCGCGGAGCGGGAATCGCCGCAAGGCCGGGGTGTACCAGCGATTCGTGATAGCGATATTCGTCGCGCGAGCTGAATTGCAGGTGACTGTTGAGGAACAGCCGCAGATCGTCCTTGAACCGCGTCAGCACGATGCGCTGGTAGCGCGTATCCCGGGCGAAAATGATTTCGTCGGCATAGATGTTGTCCTCGGCGACGGCGGTAATGCGCCTGGCCTGCAGCATGCCGCCGAGCAAGATCGCCAGCACCATCGCCGACACGCCGCGCAGCGGCCGCCGGGCTCCCAACTGCGAAGCGAACAGATACGTGCTCCACAGCGCCACGCCCGCGTTGACGATGCCGAACAGCATCGCGGACCGCACCAGGCCCAGGTGCGGCACCAGGATGATGGGAAACAGCAGCGAGGCGGCCAGCGCGCCGATGTAGTCGAAGGTCAGCACGTGCGCCACGGCGTCGCGGAAATCGAAATGCTCGCGCACGATGCGCATCAGGAGAGGAATCTCCAGGCCCACCAGAACGCCGATCACCGTGACAATGAAATACATCAGGAAGGCGAAAGCCTGGGTGTAGGCGAAGGCGAGGAAGAGGAGGGCTGAGGAGAAGCCTCCGATCAGGCCGATCATCAGCTCGATCCAGATGAAACGATGCACCAGCCCGCGATGAATGTATCGCGACAGCGCGCTGCCGATGCCCATGGAGAAGAGGTAACATCCGATGATCGTGGAAAACTGGAAAACGCTGTCGCCGACCAGATAACTGGCCAGCGTCCCCGCGACGAGTTCGTAAATCAGCCCGCACGCGGAGATCAGGAAGACGGATATGAAAAGAACCAGTGACACGATTGTTAGACAGCCGGCTGAAAGCCGGCTGCGGGCAGGATTGCCCGCCCTCCAAGGTCTTAGTGGATGGCCGCGGCGATGATCAGGCAGAGACCCAGCGAGAGCGCGCCGATCAGAATCGCCAGGGCCATGTTGTGCTGGTGAACGATTTCGTTCCAGAGATGGTAAGGCGTCAGCTTGTCCAGAATGAAGAACGCGACTACGAAGATGAGAATGCCGATAAGGGCAAACACCAGCGCGTTGACAATATTGGGGAACGTCACGATAGGCATTTCACTTTCCTCCAGTGTAATGGTGATAGCTGCTGTAGATTGCGCGATATGAGCCGGGATTGTCCCGAATGGATCTCGGCACGTTCTTGACTTCGTTGACCGATGTAAAGCTCCAGCCTTTGTAAGCGCCGGCGCCGAGCAGCAATACCACTCCAATTCCGTAAATCAAATAAAGCCGGCTCCAGATCATTCGTCGCCCCCGCCGCCGATGGACTTTGGCTGGTCGCTCTCCGCCCAACGCATCTGCTCGAAATTGTGGCTCCGCCACGAAAACAATAACGCAGGCAGCAGGAGAGCGGCGAAGGCCAAGAGGTAAATTTCCGTTACGGGCACATCGCGCGTTACCGTCACGGTGTAGCCCAAGAGCCCAAGGTTGGCATCGGACTCCGGCTCAATGCGCAGGTAATAGCGGCCCGGCGGTATGGATGGCAGCACGGCGGAATCATGCCGACTGCCTTCTGTCCAGCGGCCGTCCGAGTCGACCCCGGTATAATAACTGACTTCCCGTCCGAAGTCGTAAGCTTGCCCGGTATCTTCGTCGATCAATGCATAGTTCAGATAGATCCATTGATTGGATAAATCCGCGTCCGTCCGCACTTCGACGGATGAAGTGCGCCCTTTTAGCTCAAATTCCGGCGTGACAAAGGACGCTTCGGTGCCCGATGCCGAAAAGCGGTAGTACTCCTGAAACACCCGTTCCTGCTGCGAAAAGATCTGGTTCAACGTGAAAATCACAAAGAGTGCGGTGGCCAGCCCCAAAAACGCGATCCAAATCCGGCTGGCGGAGTCCCGCAACCCGGAAGGCTGATTCTCGTATACACCCACCGGCTTGGGCGCCGCACCCGGCAGCCCGAATGCCTTCCAGATATCCGCGCCGTGTACGTATTCGCCGAGGGTCCAGGTGGTCTCGCTGCCGGTTGTCTCCGACGACAGCACATACGGAGGAGCGACGTAGTCGGTCACCCGGATAGCATCGTCCACCTTAACTTGCCAGGGAAATTCGCCGAGCGCAAAAGTGGTTCTGGCGGTACACGTCTGGAAGTGCTTGTACGTCTTGCCGAGGTACTTGGCCGAAGTTCCCTGCGCCTCCGGCAAGGCAGTGACCACGCTGCAGTCGTTCCAGTGGCCGTTATATTCGGTTAAGTAACGGTATCCTTTGTATGGGCTGAACAGCAGGTATTCCCGCCAGCTATAAACGATCCCATCGGCTTCCATGCTGCGCACCTGGAAGCCGATCGCCTCGTAAACCGCGCCACGCCACTTTCCGCGGCTGCCCAGCGGGATCAGCGGCGTATCTTTACTCGTGGCGGCTGCGAAGCGTTCGAGGACACTGAGTTGGTCTTTGGCATCCAGAACGGAGTGACAGTGACCGCAGACGATAGTGACGGCGCGGCCCATGGAGCGCACCGTCAGCGGCGCGCCGCAGCTCGGGCAGGCGAGCGTCTGCACCTGGGGTTCGCTGGGCGGGGTGCCTCCTGGGTTGGGCGGCGCCGCGCTCATGACCATCCCTCGAATGCGCGCAGATTCTTCAGCCGCAGCGCGTCGAAATCGACCATTTTCCCCAGGTAAAGCAGCGGTTCGGCGTCGCTATAATCCAACGTCGCGAAGTCGCCGCCCGTCGAGCGCAAGTCGACGAAAGTGGCTTCCTGTTTATCCCAATATTGAAACGGAAGCTCGCCTTCGACACCCCGATAGCGGGCCTCGGTGATCGCGGTCACCACGAACTCCGTCTTGCTCCAGGTAAATCGATCGCCCAACTGGACCGCGGCGAGTGCCGGCAGGGGTGCGGCCCGGACGGCGAGAGTCACCGCGTATTGGCTCTGCGCGTCCGACAGCCAGGCGCTTCCGACCGCGCTCGAAGCCGTATTCAACACGATGTGCCACTCGTTCCAGGAGCCTTCGTCATAATCGTATATGATACGCCCGGCGACGGTGAAGGCGCGGTTTTCGTAAGTTCCGGAAGTGCCGATCTGGATTGGGGAGCTGTCGGGCGGCAAATCCGAGACGACACCCACCCTCTCCAGGTTCACGTCCGTGCGAATGAGGATGGATTTGCAATGCGAGCAGGTGGTCTGCACGCTGCTCGACCAGCGGAACACGATCGGAGCGCGACAGCTTGGGCACAGCGCGGCAGGCTGGCTCATGCGCCGATCTCCACGGGGATGTAGTCTCGCGTCACGTCGCGAACCGTGACCTCCCCGGCCCCCAGATACGCCCGTAAGCGCCTTTCGAAGTCCCACCGCGGACGCGGGCGGCAGCTAAACAGGTTCAGGCAAATCGAGCCATGCTCAGGGAACGTGTGGCACGTCAGGTGAGATTCCGACAACAAGGCCAAGCCGGTAATGCCGCCGGTGTTCGGGAATTGGTGCCACAGGATCTCCCCCACCGTATGCAGCCCCAGCTCGTCGATGAGCGCCAGGAACAGTGTGCGCAATACGGCCAAGTCCCGCAGCCCGCCAGGCGGGCAGCCATGCGCTTCGACAATCCATTCTACGCCAGCCATAAGATCCAAACAGGTACAATCTAGTATACAGAGGTGCAAATGAGTCTGCGTAGTTTTCTTGGCAAACAGTTTATCGCCGTCATCCAGTGGAACGAGGATGAAGAAGGCGTACTCGCCTACCGGTATCCGATGCAGGATATGGAGATTCAAACGGGCGGCCAACTCACGGTGCGCGAGTCCCAGATGGCCGCCTTCGTCAACGAGGGCCGCATTGCCGATGTGTTCGGCCCCGGCCTGTATACGCTGAACACCCGCAATCTGCCGCTGCTCACGGACCTGATGAACTGGGACAAAGCCTTCGAATCGCCCTTCAAATCGGACGTGTATTTCTTTTCGACCCGGCTGCAGATCGACCAGCGCTGGGGCACCGCGACACCCATCACCATTCGCGACAAGGAGTATGGCGCGGTGCGGTTGCGCGGATACGGGATCTACGCCTACCGCATCGCCGATCCGCGGGTTTTCTTCACCAACGTGAGCGGCACGCGGGACATCTACGGCGTGGCGGACCTGGAGGGGCAACTGCGCGAGACGATCGTCGCCCGGATGACCGATACGTTTGCCAACAACGATGTGCCGTTCCTCGATATGGCGGCGCACCAGGCGACGCTGGCGCAGAAGATCGCCGACCACGTCAGCCCGGCGTTCAAGGCGCTGGGGCTGCAACTGAACCAGTTGATCGTCGAGAATCTTTCGCTGCCCGACGAATTGCAGAAGGTGCTCGATCAGCGCATCGGCATGAACATAGTGGGCGACCTCGGACGTTTTGCGCAATACGAGGCGGCGCAAGCGATCCCGATCGCGGCGGCCAACGAAGGCGGGGCGGCCGGTGTCGGCGTGGGGCTGGGCGCCGGCATCACCATGGCGCAGACCATGATGAACGCCATGAAGCCGGCCGCGCAACCGGGCGGCGCGTCCGCCGACACGAAGTTCTGCATCGAATGCGGACACGCCATCCCGAAGCCGGCCAAGTTCTGCCCGGAGTGCGGCAAGCCTCAGCAATGAGGGCCGCGGATGAACACCGATTCACGCCGACAAAAAGACACATGGGGAGTTGCGGAGGAGCACCCGCGGCTGGTTCCTTATGCCGGGCGCGGCTCCGCGCTGACGAAACAGCACGGCCCGGTCGCTGAATCCAGAACTGGCGATTTGGGCGGATTAGCAAGCGATCGGCAAGCGGCCCTTTTGGGCATCCGGGACGACCCGTTTTACATCGGGGAGATTGTCTGTGAATTGTCGAAATGGCGGAGAGGGAGGGATTCGCATTCTCCGATTTGTTGAAACCGTGTGTTTTCAGAGAGGGAGGGGTTTTCCTTCCACTACGAAAAAGTCGTGACGAAGTCGTTCCTCGCCCGCGCGCGCAAGAGCCTGCCGCGAGTTCCAAGACCGGCACCACCCTAACCATGAGCCGCCAGTTTAGTTAGCAGCCATTCATGGACGCTTTGCACTTGCCCTGTGCACGGTGAGAGCGTCCGTCATGTCCGAAAACAGGTTCTTCCAGGGTTGCTGGACTACTTTCAGTTTGACGCAGGGGGCCGTCTTGTCGAACATGTTCAGAGGCCGTTTTGCAGGGGGCAGTGCTCCGTTCAGCTACTGTGAGGAGAACGGGGTTCGATGACGGCGCCGCTGGACTGGCACAGGGACCGGTGGCGGGTGCCGGCGTTCGGATACGAGGTTAGGGACCATTTGGCTAACAGCAAGGCCGTACCCCGCGCGCTGTGCGGACTCTTATCTGTTGCTTGCCGGGTATGGTTATCGGCACTTGGAGTCGCTGGCGGCATGGCTGACGCGCGGGTTGTACGGCTGATTCTTGTTGCAAAACGTGCAGCCGGAGACGCTTCAGCGCACGGCACAGGCGGACGTTCAGACCGGTCATGGTGATGCCTCGGTCGCGGGCCATCTCACGCCGGTCGCGCTCTTCGAGGTGTATCTCAACGAGGAGCCTTCGGTCCGCTTCGGACAACTTCATTACTTCGTGCCACACTAGCGCTCTCCGCTCTTTGTCTACCAGGAGCGTATCGAGATGCGGCTGGCGATCGGGCGGTTCCATGCCGGCGCCGACCAATGGTTCCGTTGTACGAACCTTGCGGCGGGTTTCCTGGGCTACCCAGTCGCAGACGCCGCGTACGAAAGAGGCGAACTGCTCCGGTTGGCGGACACGCCCGTTGTCCACCAGACAGAATACCCGGTAGAAGGTTTCATTGCGAATGTCTTCGATGGCGCCGTGGTCCCGAAGCTTGTAGCGCAGCCTGGCTTCTAGTGCGGGCGTAAGAGAGGATACGAGAAACGCGCAGGTGTCCGGATCGCGTTGCTTCAATCTGCTTAGGAAGCCGGCATCAAAGTTCATTGGCTAACCTTTCCTGGCTGCCCGACAGTAGAACTGGCGTGGCAGCGGCAGAGGCACCAAGTGCCCATGCCATCGTCGTGCGCCTTAGGGTCTGAGACGGCCGCGCGTATGTCCGCGAGGCGTGGCCGTGGCACACAGAAGGCAAACGCTCTGCCAAACCCTGAACAACTCGAAGGACTTTTGCGCAAGTCTCTGATAATCCGGCCGATTGCGAACCGGAGGCGGAACGCGCAAGGCCTACATCCGGCTGCCGGACTGAATCCCCAGGTGAATCCAGTAACCAAAATGTGAACAATAGAGGGCTGAACAACTCGACTGCTTGTCATGTGGTGGTGCGCCGGCTGGACCGCAAGCCAGGCTTAGAGGGCGTTGGACTACGCTGGCCAACCCCTTCACGGCTCCGGCGGTGTTGGAA
>Ga0181536_10000754_pt1 | contig 38901 bp, 33 predicted proteins | sample PEATcosm2014_Bin_41_FD_121105 | JGI IMG/M metagenome (GOLD analysis project Ga0181536, IMG submission 121105) | Peatland microbial communities from MTU Mesocosm Facility, Houghton, MI, USA - PEATcosm2014_Bin17_60_metaG | ecosystem: Environmental > Terrestrial > Soil > Wetlands > Peat | place...
AGGCGGTCTCGGCGATGCCGGGTGTCGAGCGGATTTCGGCGGACCTGCTCGCGCGCCGCGCGGACGCGATCCGGTCGCCCGCGGTGATGATCTTCGGCGTGCCCGACGCCTCCGACAAGGACGAGCGCGCCTCCGCGGCCGTCCGCGAGGACAGCCTTGTCCCCGCCGCCGTCCGCGCGCTGAAGGCGAAACGGCCGGACCTGATCGTGATGACCGACCTCTGCCTCTGCGGCTACACGAGCCACGGCCATTGCGGGATTCTTGCCGCGAGCGGCGAAGTGGATAACGACGCGACGCTGGAAGTCCTCTCCGGCATGGCCAAGGCTCACGCCGCCGCCGGGGCCGACATGGTCGCGCCGTCGGCGATGGCCGACGGCCAAGTCCGCGCGATCCGCGACGCGCTCGACGAAGGCGGATTTCACCACACCGCGATCATGTCCTACGCCGCGAAGTTCGCCTCAAGCTTCTATGGTCCGTTCCGCGAAGCGGCGCACAGCGCTCCGGCGTTCGGCGACCGGCGCTCGTACCAGTTGCCGCCGGCCAATCGGCGCGAGGCGATCCGCGACGCGCTGATGGACGAGGCGGAAGGGGCGGATTGGCTGATGGTGAAGCCGGCGATGCCTTACCTCGATGTGCTCGCCGAACTGCGGACCGCGACGCGCCGCCCGGTGGCGGCATACCAGGTCAGCGGCGAGTACGCGATGCTGAAATTCGCCGGCGCCGCTTCGGCGCTCGACGAGAAGGCCGCCGCGCTCGAAGCCGCCCTCTGCATCCGTCGCGCCGGCGCGGACGCGATCATCACCTACTCCGCCGAGGAACTCATCCAATGGATTACCGGATGAGCCTCCGCAGGCCGATAAGGCGCTTCGTGATCGTCGTCATCCTCGTGCTGCTGCTCGAACTCGGAGGGGTGTGAGGGGCGGGCCCGACGAGCCGGCGTGATGCGCGTGCGAGCTTTCCTCTGTGTCGCGCACGCTGCGTTCATGGGTCTTCCGCTGTGGCTCCGGCAGGATCCGCGGTTTGAAATTCATGGCTTGCCGCTCCGATTTTCCAGGAATTCCTTCAGGACGACCGCGTTATTGCGCTCCTCGTCCTTCGCCGCATAAACGATCGTAAGCGGCCCGTGGCGCGCCATTTCGCGCAGCCGCGCCGCCGCGGCGGGCTTGCCCGCGAGTTCGGCGCGGTACCGCTTTTTGAACTCCGGCCACTTCGCCGGATCGTGCGAGAACCACTTCCTCAGCGCCGCGCTGACGGCGACCTCCTTCATCCACTCGGCGATAGCGGCTTTCTCCCGGCTCACGCCGCGCGGCCACAAGCCGTCAATCAGAATCCGCGTGCCGTCGCTTTTCGAAGGAGGTTCGTAGGCCCGCTTGATCTTGATCGCCATGCCGCACCCTTTCCGCAAGCGCCTCGGGCCCGCGCGCCCGAACCGACGTTGCCGCAAGCGCTCTTCAACGCGGCGAGTCGTGCGCCCGCGCCAGCGGGGCGCTCCTGTGGCTCAGGCCGATTATAAAGATTTCCATCGTTCGACCTCGCGGCGAAACTCTCCTGGGTCGGCATGCTTCAGCAGCAGCGCCGGCGCGGAGGATTCGATGAACGATTCGAGCAGTTTCCGGCGGCGCGCGCGGTCGTCGGGGTATTTCCGCCTGAAGTGCCTCCGGAGTCCGTGCAGCGCCTCGAGGAGTTGAGCGTACCGGCGCCCGTATTCCTTTTCAAGCTGGCGGCGGATGTTGCGCGCCAACGCCGGGCTGGCGCCGTCGGTGGAGATGCCGATCTGCAGTCGGCCGCGACGCACGACCGCCGGGACCTGGAAGGTGCAGAGCTGCGGCTGATCCACCACGTTGCAGAAAACTCGCGCGCGGGAGGCGTCCTCGAAAATCTTTCGGTTCACGTCCGGATCGCCGGTCGCGGCGACGACGAGCCATCGGTTCCTGAGATCGTTCGTGCGGTAGGCGCGACGGCGAATCTTCAGCCGCGTCCTCAATCGGGCCAGTCCGCGGCAGACCCGTGGCGCAACGACGGTCACCTGCGCGCCGGCGCGGAGCAGCCCGGCGACCTTGCGCAGGGCGACCGGCCCGCCGCCGGCGACTAGCACGTCGCGCTTCGCCAGGCTCAGGCACGCGAGGTAGAGAGCGGACATGCGGCTGTACTCCCGAAAAACGCCGTCACTGCATTTCGCCAGCCGGTTTCCAGTTTTCAGTATAAGCCCCGGCTGCGGTAAAGAAAAGCCCAATGCGCGCGCCGGCGGCTCGCATGAGCGTCGGCTGAAGCTCAAGCCCGCTCGGCCGCGGGGCGCGGCGTCGAGAAATCCAGGTTGAATTGCCGGCCGGAGGGTGGTAAGAGATATTGAGGGCGGAAGTGGGGTTTGGAGGCGCTGGCTCGGCGCAGCGTCTGAAGCGTTCCGGCACAGGATGAACGGCCAAGGAGGAACCCGATGCCGCGCGATATTCCCGTGGGCAACGGCGAAATGCTCGTCACATTCGACAGTTTCTACCGGATCCGCGATTTCTATTTTCCTCATGTCGGCCAGGAGAACCACGCCGGAACCGGGCCGTTTCACTTCGGCATCTGGGTTGACGGCAAGTTGAGCTGGGTCCACGATGACGGGTGGACGCGCTCGCTCTCCTACGAAGAGGAGACGCTGGTCTCGCGGGTGCGCTTGCGCAATGCGGCGATCCAGATCGAGATGGACTGCGCGGACACGGTGGATTTCCACCTCGACGTCTACCTGAAGCAGGTCCGCGTGCGGAATCTCTCGCCGGCGGCTGTTGTGGCGCGGCTGTACTTCCACCAGAACTTCAATATCCTCGGCAACGACGTGGGCGACACGGCGTATTTCGATCCGGCGACCCGCGCGATGATCCACTACAAGCGCGACCGCTATTTCCTCTGCAACTGCTGCGGGCCGGAGAGCTGCGGGATCAACTCCTTCGCGACCGGCGCAAAGGACCAGCCGGGATTCGAGGGCACTTTCCGCGACGCCGAGGACGGAGTCCTCAGCCGCAACCCGATTACGCAGGGCAGCGTGGATTCCGTCATCGAGATCGAACTGAAGCTCGCCGGCAACGGCGAGGCGTCCGTGCATTACTGGATCGCGGCGGCCAAAGACTACGACGCGGTCCTGAAGCTCGACAAGCTCATCCTCTCCCGCACGCCGGACTCACTGATCCGGAGGACGCGCGACTATTGGCGCTGCTGGGTGAACAAGGAGAAGTGGAACCTCGAACCGCTGCCCGAGGCGGTCGCGCGGCTGTTCAAGCGCAGCCTGCTGATCCTGCGGACGCAGGTGGATGACGACGGCGCGATCCTGGCCGCGAACGACTCGGACTTCCTGCACTATTCGCGCGACACGTACAGCTATTGCTGGCCGCGCGACGGCTCGCTGGTCTGCCGCGCCCTCGACATGGCCGGGTACGGAGAGCTCTCGCAGAAGTTCTTCGAGTTCTGCGCGGAGGCCGTTCGGCCGGAGGGCTACCTGATGCACAAGTACAATCCGGACGGCACCGTGGCGAGTTCCTGGCTGCCGTGGATCGGCGACGCGGGCCGGCTGCCGATCCAGGAGGACGAATCGGCGCTGGTGGTCTGGTCGTTGTGGCGGCATTACCTGAAGTTCCGCGACATGGAGTTCCTCAAGCCGCTTTATCGGCCGCTCGTCATCCGGATCGCCGACTTCCTCGTCAAATATCGCGACCCGAACACGGGCTTGCCGCTGCCTTCGTGGGACCTGTGGGAGGAGCGCCCGGGAATCCACGCCTTTACGTGCGGGGCGGTGTACGGCGGACTCTCGGCCGCGGCGGACTGCGCGCGGATGTTCGGGCAGGAGGAAAAGGCGCGCGAGTATTCCGAAGCGCTCGCCCAGTTGCGCCGCGGCATGGACGCGCATCTCTGCACGCCGGACGGCAAGCGATTCCTCCGTTCGCTGATTCCGCTGAATTCGCAGCTCAAGCCGGACGACTCGGCCGATTCTTCGACGATGGGGCTCTGGGCGTTCGGCGCGTATCCGCCGGACGATCCGCGCGTGCTGGAGACCATGCAGCACCTTCGCGAGAAGCTGACCATGAAGAGCACGGTCGGCGGGATGGCGCGGTACGAGAACGATCCCTATTTCCGCGTCCCGTGCCCGGCGACGCGCGGCGCCGGGAACCCGTGGTTCCTTTGCACGCTCTGGGACGCGCTCCACCGAATCCGGCTGGCCCGGTCCGAGGCGCAACTGGCGGCGGAGGCGCTGCCGCTGCTCCTCTGGACGGCGGAACACGCGCTGCCGTCGGGCGTGCTCGCGGAGCAGATCCATCCGGAGACCGGCGTGCCGCTGAGCGTCTCGCCGCTGACCTGGAGTCACTCGACGTTTGTCGAGTGCGTGATGAGCTACCTGGCCAGGACGGCCGAGTTGCGCCGGTGCGAGAAGTGCGGTTCGAGCACTTTCGCGCCGTCGGGCTGAGCGCAAGCCCTCCGCACGGAGGGCGGGCGAGTCCGAGGCGGAATGGCCCCATGATCCGGGCGCTTGCGCTGCGCCGGGAGCGGGCATGTCCTAACATGGCTTTGCACAGTGGGTTAGGACAAATTGGGTTCGTTTTTTCAAATCGTCTTTTGCGCGTCTGCCCGTCATTCCACCGAAACATGTCCCCGACTCCGATCGAGAAGCGGGAATCCAAAAACATCCTTCGGCGAGCGGAACGCGCTTCGCGCGCCTGCATTCCCGCCTGCGCGGGAATGACATGCGGGGAAAATTACTCCCTGGTCGCATAATACACTTGAGCAGAATCCGTTGCGACAAATTGGGTTCGTTTTTTCAAAACGCCTTTTGAACATTTTCTTCCTCCCGACCACCATGTTATGACTTCCGTGCATAGGCGTCTGCGCTTGTCGCAACAAAACGATGGGTCTCGTATGCTCTTACCGATCAGTCTGAGCACAACTGATTTCACAACGCCAAAAACGTTTTGGAACCGCCGATGGACGCAAATGAACGCCGATAAGACGTCTAAAGTTACTTCGTATCTGCGTTCATCGGCGTTCATCGGCGGTTAAAATCTTCTCTTTGCCGTAACTATTATAAGGCCGAATTTGTGGCGCGGAGCGGGCGGGGAAAGTGAGTGCGCTTGCCTGCGGGAAAAGTGCGTTTCGGAGCGGGACGAGTGCACTTCAGTGCGTTTCAGTGCGCTTTAGTGCGCTTCGGAGCGGTTTGAGTGCGCTTTTTTCGGCGAGCTGGATTTGACAATCAGACGGAATTGCCGATCCGCCTCCGCTGATCCGCCTTCGCTGATCCGCCTTCGCTGAAGCTACGGCGGACGAGAGCTACGGCGGACAGGAGCTACGGCGGACGAGAGCTGCGGCGGACGGGTGCTACGGCGGACAGGTTTCCGAATGCGTGCCGGCAGGTTGAGTCGAAGGTGCGGTTGATGTATCATGGCCGCTGCCTGATGCCGCGACAGGACGCAGCGGCGATAACGGACACTGGATCTGTTTTCGAGGAGAACGAGATGCGAAAGCCGACGACGACAATGCGGAGCCTGTTCCTGGATGAGCTGACGACGACCGAGGTGGAGGCGTATCTGAAGCGCGGCGGTCGGACCGCGCTGATTCCGGCCGGGTCCGTGGAGATGCACGGGCCGCACATGCCCATCGGCACGGATACGATAATCGCGCGGGCCTTCAGCATCCGGCTGGCCGCCGAAACCGATGGCATCGTCTTCCCGGACGTGGCCTATTCCTGGGCCGGGGCCACGGAGGGCTTTGCCGGGACTGTTTCCGTGCCGCCGGAAAAGTTCATGGAGCTCGTGACGCTGATCGCGGTGAAGGCTTGGAAAATGGGATTTCGCCGGATCGCCGTGGTGAGCGTCCACGGCCCTAACGACGACATGATGTTCCTTTGTGTGCGAAGGCTGTTCGAGGTCCATGGCGTCCCGGCCCAATACCTGAATCCCTGGCGGGTGCAGACGCCCGAGGCCGCGGAATTGTTCGCCGGCAAGTGGGCCGACGGCAAGGAGGTTTCACTGATGCTGGCCGCGCTGGACGTGCTGGGGAAATCGAGGCTCTATTCGGAGAAAGAGCTGGCCCACGACGACCCGGCGCCGCCGCTCCTGGCGAACCGGATGGGATTCAAGGGCGTGACCGGCTTCTTCTACCAGGATATGCGCCATCACGTGGCGCCGACGCGCTACACGTCGAAGGCGCGCGGGCAGAAGTTCTTCGACTTGCAGGTGAAGCCGTACGCCGCGAGCATCAAGGCGCTGGACAAATATGTGCGCCTGGCCAAGCGACAGAAGAACCAGGGCTGGTTCCGGTAGCCGCCTAGGCTGCCTGATATTACGAGGTTTCGCGGCATTCCCGGGATACCCGTAACCGTCTTAGGGTCAAGGTCGGCATCGCCTCGCCCGCGGCGAACGCCGGCTGCTCGCGCACCGGCGCCGGGACGACGCGCTCCCCGACCAGCGAATTCCACTCCTGGCAATCCGGGCACCGCCCCGCCCAGCGCGCCTACTGCGATCCGCACTGCTGGCACACGTAAACCGTCCTCGCCTTCGCCATGCGTTCTCCTCTCGCGCGTAAGTTGGTTGGCTTGCTCGGACATGTCAAGGGGAAACGGTCGCGCAAAGAATATGGTTATGGATGTTCCCGGAATACCGACAGGCAATTGCGGTCATTATCTTGCCGCCCGAGCCTTCTTGTGGTAGGCTTTATTCGAAGGGCGTCGGTGTTGGCCCCAAAAAGGAGGCGGCTGGGATGACAACCCTCGAACTGATTCACGAAAGGCGCGCAGAGATACAGCGCATTGCCGCCAAGCACGGAGTATCGAGAGTACGTGTCTTCGGCTCCGTAGCGCGAGGCGAGGCGGGCCCCGAGAGCGATGTGGATTTTTTGGTCGAGGCCGGGCCTGTAACCAGCGCCTGGTTTCCCGCGGGCCTGATCGTGGACCTCGAAGACCTTCTCGGCCGACGCGTCGAAGTGGTCACGAGCAAAGGATTGAACCCCGACCTGCGTGAACATGTCCTTGCCGAGGCTGTGCTCTTATGAAGGACGACGCCGTCTATCTTCGTCACATAAGGGAGTGCATCCGCCGCATTGAAGAAGATGTCGCGGGCGGCCGGGACCAGTTCATTGCCTCTCACACGATTCAGGATGCCGTGCTCCGCAACCTGCAGACGATGGCCGAGGCCACTCAACGGTTATCTGACGCGGCGAAAGCGAGGCATCCGGAGGTAGAATGGCGCACGATCGGCGCCTTCCGGAACATCCTGGTACATAACTATTTGGGCGTTGATCTGGAGCAGCTTTGGGCCATCACGCAGCGCGATATTCCCGCATTGAAACGCGCCATAGTTCTCATGCTTGAGCAGAGGGCTTAGTGCCATCGGGATACTATGAGCGGCTGTCCGTAACTTGAGATCCGCAGTCCGCTGGATGTGGAATATGGCGACGAAGACCAAGACGTTTGACTGCGTTGAAATGAAGAACCGCATCCAAGCGCAGCGGTTGGCGGAATACGAGGCGCGCAAGGGGGAATTCGCTTCGTACATTGATTTTGTCAACGCGAGAGTGAAGAAATCACCCTTGTGGAAGGAGTTGATCAGAAAATCAGGGAAGGTGTAATTACAGGATCGTCAGAGATTATTCGTGTCCCCCGAATACCCCGAAATAGTTGTGTAAGCTGTCCCGCTATATCGCGAAGGGCTATTGACGTATTATGATGTCCCAGGAATAGTCGCATGTAAACCGTCATCGCCTCGGCCATCGAATCTCCTCTCGCGCGTAGACTAGATGGCCGGGCCGGACATGTCGAGGCGAGACGGCTGAGAGGCGGAGATATCTCATGTGTTCCTGGAACCCTTGGTATTCCCCAGAATTCGTATCGCCTTCGCAAACCACCGCTTGTTTCGGTGTAAGGTGGTAACGTCAGTTGGCAGAGACAAGTGCTGACCATACTCCTCAAGACTTGTCACCTTCAAGTCGTTTCGAATGAGACTGAATAGGTGCGGATCGACAAATGTCTTTATCAGATATGTCGCTTGGTCGGGTTTCTCGGCGGACCTAGCAGCGTGCACGTAAAGATTTCTTTGCAATCGGACGCAGTCCAAGAGATTCCTCGCGAGATCCTTGTCCTTAAACAACCAGACGGTCCTTCGCACCGTCTCGTCGTGGTGTGCCCCGACAGTGTTTGTTAGCCGTTCAAGAATACTCCACATCTGTAGAAGGGCAACGTTGTGATCCGTCTGGTCTAACGCTGCCGCGTATCGAAGAATTAGATCCTCGAGTTCCTTCCGGTAACTCAGGGTTCGCATGCGATTCATCGCCCACCGGCGGTACTTTTCGATATTTTTCCACCCTCCGTTTGGCGGAAAAAGCTCACGATCTTTGTTGGGTGCTGGTTCATACCAATAGATGTCGCCGACAAGCTTGTGGTCCGGGTAATGTAGCGTGTGAATCGGCCCTGTATGAATAACGCCGATAGGATCCTGCTTCGTGCTGCCAAATGATATTCTCCATGAACCAAATGTTGCAAATAACGACCACAGGCCACGAACGATATTCAATGCACGCAAGGCCTTGTCAACGGCTGCATGCACACTCCGGCCGCTCGTCTTTACACGAACACATTGGTATTTGGACGATTTTACATGGCCTGCGATGACGTCGCCACCTGTTGTTAGGATATGTTCCGGGTACGGGAAACTGCGCCGCGAGCCTATAGAGCCGATCTGGCAGCCAGCTACTTCAGCACTAGTAAAAGGAAGCGATTGAACTGACAGGCTGCTGATAAGGATATAGCAGGAATCTGGCTTTCGGAAATAATCTGCTGCCTTTCTGTCTCCAGAGTCAAGCACCTCCTTAGCCTCCAGCGGTTGTTTTCCTCCTTTCTTCCGCACTGCATCGGTAAGTGCTGATCGCACGATAGCCCAGGCATCTTGCTCATTCAGTTCCTCGCCGTCCGGACATATAACGGCGGCAGCAAGCCTAAGTGCTACATCGAGGCGCTCGAAGCCAAAGTCGGACCAAGATATATTGCCCTCAGGAGAGACGTTGGAAATGCGACCGAACTCTGCCAACACTTCAATGGGTGCATGTTTTCCGTCCGTTCCATAGTAAGGTTTGCCTTCTGGTGTTCGCCAGAAAACATATCGCTTACTCATTCTCTTTATCCAGTTTTACTTCCAGGGCCAAGCGCGGCAGTTTGTCAAAGAGATCCTGGAACGCCTTGCTTAATTCATAGTTCTAATCGCGAATCCTGTCCACGAAAATTCCGGAACTGCGTTTCGTTCTTTGCACCGTTGCGTGAGCCCGTCGTCTCTTGCCGTTGGGCCGCTATTCCCACTCGATCGTGCTGGGCGGCTTGGAGCTGATGTCGTAGACGACGCGGTTGACGCCTTTGACCTCGTTGATGATGCGGTTGCTGATGCGCGCGAGCAGGTCGTACGGCAGGCGCGACCAGTCGGCGGTCATGAAGTCCTTCGTCTCGACCGCGCGCACGGCGATGGCGTTCTCGGCGCTGCGCTCGTCGCCCATGACTCCGACGGATTTCACCGGAAGCAGGACGGCGAAGCTCTGCGCGACGGCGCGATAGAGGCCGGCCTGCCTGATCTCGGCGATGACGATGGCGTCCGCCTTGCGCAGGATGGCCAGCCGCTCCGGGGTGACTTCGCCGGCGATGCGCACCGCCAGGCCCGGTCCTGGGAACGGCTGCCGCCAGACCATCTCCTCCGGCAGGCCGAGATCGAGGCCGATCTGGCGCACTTCGTCCTTGAACAGTTCGCGCAGCGGCTCGATCAACTCGAAGCCGAGCTCCTCCGGCAGGCCGCCGACGTTGTGGTGCGTCTTGATCGTCGCCGACGGCCCGCCGATCGGCGAGCGGCTCTCGATCACGTCGGGGTAGAGCGTGCCCTGCGCGAGGAACCGCGCGCCGGGGATTTTTTCCGCCCTCTCGCGGAACACCTCGATGAACGTGTGGCCGATGATGCGCCGCTTCTTCTCCGGGTCGGTTACCCCGCGCAGCTTGTCGAGGAAGAGCGCCGCCGAGTCCGCGACGACCAGGTCCACGCCGAACTGGTCGCGGAACGTGCTGCGCACGCTCTCCACCTCGTTTTCCCGGAGCAGGCCGTTGTCCACGAGGATGCAGTGCAGCCGGTCGCCGATGGCTTTGTGGACGAGCATGGCGACGACGGAGGAATCCACGCCGCCGGAGAGTCCGCAGACGACGTGCGCGTCGCCGACTTTCCGGCGGCAGCCGGCGACGGCGCTCTCGATGAACGCGGCCATCTTCCAGTCGCCGCTGCACCTGCAGACCGCGCGAAGGAAGTTGCGCAGGATGTCGTTGCCCAGCGGCGTGTGCGAGACTTCGGGATGGAACTGGACGCCGTAGAACTCGGATCCCCGGTGCCGCACGGCCGCGTAGGGACAAGTGGCGGTCCGGCCGAGCGGGATGAATTCCTCCGAGATCGCGTTGACCTGGTCGCCGTGGCTGTTCCAGACGACCAGCTCGCCGGGCAGGCCCGCGAAGAGCTTGTCGCTGTCCAGGACGCGCAGCGTCGTCCGGCCATACTCGCGCGCGGGGGTGGGCTTCACGTCGCCGCCGAGCAGGAGCGAGCCGAGTTGCATGCCGTAGCAGATGCCGAGGATCGGGATTCCCAGCCGCAGGATTTCCGGATCGCAGCGGGGCGCCTTGTCGGCGTAAACGCTCGCCGGCCCGCCGGAGAAGATCAGCCCTTTCGGCGCGCGGCGCCGGATTTCGGCCGCGGAGATCGTGAACGGGACGATCTCCGAGTACACCTGGAGCTCGCGCACGCGCCGCGCGATGAGTTGCACGTATTGCGAGCCGAAATCCAGGATCAGAATGGTCTCATGCGAGGCGGCTGTTTTCACGGCGTCCTCTCGCACATCGAAAATGGAGCTGGGAGCGTCTGCGCGCCGATTATATGGCCGGCCGCCGCGCGGCGTCAACACGGGTCGGCGCTCGGGCGCTCAATCCGGCCTGATCCGCCGCGCCGGCATTGCTTATTCCGGACGCCGCAGCAGGCTAAATTTGCATTTTCAGGGCGAAAAGCGTTTAATTTCTTGAAAATGTTCGGGAGCAGAAAGCCCGCTGACGGGTGTACGCGGGAGGGGATCGCTTCCGAGGTTCTTATGCGGAGGGTCGGCATGCGTTACTTGCGAGCGTTGGCGGTTGCCGTCGTTGTCGTTCCGTTGGTGGCGGGAACCGGGTGCGTCACCAAGCAGGTGTACGACAGGGACATCCAGGTCGAGCGCAGCAAGACGGTCCAGGCGCTCAAGGAACTCGACCAGGCCAGGGCGGACCTCAAGAGGGCCAATGAGACCGTCACCGAACTGACCTCGGCGGCCGCCGACTTGTCCAGGGTAAAGGAGAAGCTCGCCGACGAGCAGAGACGCGTGACGACCCTGGAGGCCTCGATCAAGACCGAGGTGGAGAAGGCCAGGAAGGCGCAGGAACGCGCCGATCAAGAGAAGGGCCGCAGTGCCAGCCGCGGCTCTGCCGCGCAGTTGACCAAGGCGCGCGAGGAGATCGCGGCGTTGAAGAAGGAAGTGGAGAAGCTGAAGGAAGGGGAGAAGCCGAAGGAAGGGAAGGAAGGGGAGAAGCCTAAGAAAGAAAAAGAGACAAAGGCGACGACTCCGCCGCGGAAAGCGCCGGGTGCTCCGCCGATGGCGCCGGCCGCTCCGCCGATGGCGCCGGCTGCTCCGCCGATGGCGCCCCCTGGTCCGCCCAGATAAATTTCGCCTGTCGTCCGGAATAGTTGACCGGCCACGCGAGCCGCGCGCTTGCGTGGCCGGTTTCTCGTTGGGAGGCGCGGGACGATCTCGCGCAGAAGGCGGGCGCACGGCAGGCGCGGATTACCAGTAGATATACCGCTGGAATTCCGTCCGCTCGCTCGCGCTGAGCTTGTCGAGGTCCGGGATCAGGTAGCGGTTGTTTTCGAGGCTGATCAGCACCTTGCCTCGCTGGCCGTAATCCACGGCGCGGTCCTGCGACCAGCGCATGTAGAAGGAGGACGGCCCCTTGTCGGTATCCACCTCGAACGCGACGAGGCCGTACTTCCACCCGACCTCGCGGATGGCGGTGATGGTGTGGACGAAGTAGCGTCGCGCCAGCGCTTGCTGAACGAGTTCCTGCGCCGCCGGCGGGAACTCGTCGAGGTCGCGGATGATGCCGACCTCCACCTCCTGCTCCTTCACGCTCTGCAGCAGCGAAATGTAACCGCCCGGATACGCCACCGGAAAGGCGTACGCGGCGTACACGCCGCCGTAGATGTCCTCGTTCAGCACGGTCACGTGCAGCGCGCCCAGGTTGCCCAGGTGGATGCGGCACATGTCAGGCGTGAGAAATCGCGTCCGGGTCGGGTCCAGCCCCGTCGGCGCGCATTCGGCGTCCATGTTCTTCGCTTCGGGAGGCGTTGCCACTGCGGCCACTCCTTCTTGCACGACGGCCATGACGGCGGCGAAACTCACTTCTTTCCGGTGGCCACGATCTGGTCCACGTTCGGCTCGCGCGACAGCTCAGTCTGGATCTTCACCAGCCGGTAGTACATCCCGCCCAGCGCCAGCAGTTCCTCGTGCGTTCCCTGCTCGATGATCCGGCCCTCGTCCACGACGATGATGCGGTCGGAGTTTTTCAGGGTGCTGAGCCGGTGGGCGATGGCGATCGTCGTGCGCCCCTGCGTCACGCGCGCGAGCGCCTCCTGGATGAGCTGCTCGCTTTCCGTGTCCACGTTGCTGGTGGCTTCGTCGAGGACGAGGATTTTGGGATCGTAGAGGAGCGCGCGCGCGATGGAGATGCGCTGCCGCTCGCCGCCGGAGAGTCCGGCGCCGCGCTCGCCGATGTAGGTATCGTAGCCGAGCGCGTGGCGGATGATGAAATTGTGCGCGTTGGCCGCCTTGGCGGCGGTCAGCACCTGCTCCGGCGTCGCGTCGTGTCGGCCGTAAGTGATGTTCTCGTAAATCGTCCCGCGGAACAGGAACGGCTCCTGCAGCACGATGCCGATGGCGCGGTTCAGGTCGCGCGCGTCGAGGTCGCGCACGTCTTCGCCGTCCACGAGCACCAGCCCCTCGTCCACGTCGTAAAAACGCGCGAGCAGGTTGACCAGCGTCGTCTTGCCCGACCCGCTCTTGCCGACGATGCCGATCCGCTCGGCCGGCTTGATCTCGAGCGAAACGTTCTTGATGACCGGCTCGTGCCGGCTGTAGCCGAAGGTCACGTTTCGGAACGACACCGCCCCCTGCGGCGAGGTCAGCCGCTTGGGCTTCTCGGCCAGCATGATCTGCGGCGACGTGTCGAGGATCTCGAAGGTCCGCTGCGCGGCGGTCAGAAAGCGCGTGGACCAGTCGCTCAACTGCGTCATTTGCGTCAGCGGCGCATAGAACATCCCCAGGTAGCCGAAGAACGCCATCAGCTTGCCCAACGTGAAACCCTGCTCCGCGAGCACGTCGCGGCCGCCGACGTACCAAACGATCAAACCGCCCAGCCCGAAGATCAGCCCCATGGAGGGGTTGAAGATGCCCGTTGCGTATTCCACCCGGCGCTGGGAGTCCCGCACGTACGCGCTCGAACGCGCGAAGCGCGCTTCCTCGTGCGGCTCCTGGCCGAACGCCTTGACGACGCGGATGCCCGAGAGCACCGACCCGAGCGCGCCCATCATCCGGCTGCCGCTGTCCCAGACGCGGAAGTAACGCGGGTAAACGCGCTTCCAGTAGAAGATGCTGGCGATGACCACCAGCGGCGCGGGCAGCAGCGTCCACAGCGCCAGCTTCCACGAGATGCTGAACAGCATCAGGCCGGTGACAATGACCATCAGGATCTGCGCCAGGAAGCCCTGCGTCGCCTGACGCACGAAGTCGCGCATCGCGTCGGTGTCATTGCCCATGCGGCTGATGAGGTGCCCGACGCTGTGCCGGTCATAGTAATCCACGCTCAACTCCGCCAGCTTCCTGAAGAGCGCGTTGCGCAGGCCATTGGTGACCTCCGTGCCGACGTAGCTGCTGAGGCGTCCATTGATCCCGTTGCCGATGGCGGTCAGCACCTGCACCGCGAAGAGCCCCATGACCAGGTAGATCAGCCAGACGGCCAGGGTGCTCTGCGGCACGTGCGGCGCCGTCAGAGGGCGGTTCAGCACTTCGTCCACGAGGATCTTCGTCAGCTGCGGCGGCACCATCTGGAGGCCGATGACCGCGAACAGCACGACCAGCATCAACGCGGCCCAGCCGCGATACGGCTTCATGAGCGCCAGCACGCGCGAGAGCACCTTGCCCCGGTCCACGCAACGCCGGCAGATTTCCCCCTTGTGTTCGAGGCTCAACCCGCACTTCGGGCACTTGCGCGGATCGTAATCGTCCTCCGGACCCGTCTCGACCGGATCGCCGGCGAGCCATTTCTTCAGTTTGGTGGCGACCTTGTGGAAGGTGTCCGCGCTGGCGTTCGAATAAGCGAGGATTTCGACGAAAACGCCCGCGACCCGCGCGTCCATGAACCCGCCGCCAATCCCCTGCCGCGTGCGGATTTCGCTGATGTTCCGGCGCGCCAGTTCCATCCGCACCGCCTTCGGGCATTGCGCCGAGGGCCGGCCGGCCGTGAGCAGGCGCTCCGCCTCCACCAGCAGGAACACCTGCTCGTAGTTGCCGGAGAGGTTCAGGTCCGTGTCCGTGCACAGCCACGCCCGGCCCGGATCCACGCCCTCGCGGAGGAGCAGATCGGCCAGATCTTTCGGGAGTTCCTTATTCAGCAGAGTCGAGCGGCCTTCAGACATCATCGTCAACTTCCTTGTCGGCAGTCCGAACGCACAGCGCGTCCCCCGGCGCCAAGCCGGCATAGAGCACGTATTTTACCCGCTTCGGCGAACCCGCGCAAGAATGTTGCAGCTCGGCTGGGGAAGCGCGCCGGCGGATAGAAGATGCAATCGGTCACCGGAAGCGCGAAAGCGGCCTGCGAAAAATGGAGCCAGAGGTGGGAATCGAACCCACAACATCCGCTTTACGAAAGCGGCGCTCTACCATTGAGCCACTCTGGCTCTCAGCCTAACCGGGCGAAGAGTATAGCAAGCGCGTTCCGCGCGCGCAACGGTGCTGCAAGGATAGACAGTATACGATGGACGATAAGCCGAGGTTTATCGTCGGCGGTCAACGGCGCGAAGCGCGAGCGCTGAAGTGGTGCCATATTAACACGCCCCGTTCTTTCAGCAGCCGATCAAGCCTTGCGGAATTACGTGCCTCCCCAGCCTGACCGAATTTCCCACACCAGCAGAGCGTTTCTGCGAAGCGTTTGCTTTTCCTGGCCAGCCGCTCGACGCGCGGGAACAGCAGGTTGAAGTGGTACTGTAGCAGGTGCTCAAGGAGGCACGTTGCGATTGCCATTCGCAGGTCTTCGCTCGGATGCTTTCCCCAGCGCTCGACAAATTCCCACAGCGCTTCCGGCTCGATCCTGACGAACTTCCCCACCTTAATGATCGCTTGCCAGCGGGAGTTCCTTGGGTCCTCCCGCGATGGAAGACCAGGAAGGATCGAGTTGGCGCGTTGTATCGCCTGGCTAACAGTCATCGCTATGAATTACCATTTCGTCAATAGGCCTCCCTCACGCCGTCTCAGCTTGGAGCACCTCAGCCAGCATCTTCATCAGCCGTGCCGTGATCGGCCCGATGCGGCCGGCGGCGATGGGTTTGCCGTCCACGCTCACGACTGGGCAGACGTCGGCCGTGGAGCCGGTGAGAAACGCCTCTTCCGCCGCGAGGAGTTCCTCCTTGCTGAAGGCGCGTTCGGCGTCGGGGATACCGTGCGTTCGCGCCAGGTCGAGCACCACTTTGCGCGTCACGCCGGGCAGGACATGGCTGTCCGCCGGATGCGTCCGCAAACTGCCGCCGATGACCGCGAAGAGGTTCGACAGCGCCCCTTCGCGCACCGTCCCGTCCTGCCCGACCAGGATCGCCTCGAACGCGCCCGCGTCGGTTGCCTGGCGCTTCGCCAGAGTGTTCGCGAGCAGCATCGTGGTCTTGATATTGCACCGCTGCCAGCGCAGGTCCTCCACGGTCGCCACGGCCACGCCGCCCGGATATTGGCGCGGCCATGACGGCAGCGCTTCGCCAGTCTGGACGAACGCGAAGACGTTCGGCGTGATCTCCTTCGGCGGCACGTGCGCGCGCATCGCCGCGCCATGCGTGACCTGGATGTACACCAGTCCCGACTGCACGCCGTTCCGCCGCGCCAGCTCGGTCAGGATCGTCTCGTACTGGCTCGCGGAGAACGGAACCAGAATCCCGAGCGCCTTCAGGCCGCCCGACATCCGCGCGTAATGATCGCCGACGCGGAAGAGACGACCGTTGTTGACGCGCACCCCCTCGTACACGGCGTCGCCGAAAAGCAGGCCGCGGTCGAGAATCGAAATCTTCGCATCCGCCAGGTCGCAGAATTCGCCGTTCACGTAGCCGGTGGCGTTCATTTTCATTGGGAAATCTCTCTATTGAGAATCCGATTGGGAGGAAGTCTATTGCGCGCCGGCGAATTTATCAAACGAGGCGGTCCCGCGTCCACCGTCTATCGCCTCTTCTCCCCGAAGAACGCCGCGAGGATCAACGCGGCCAGCCCGGCCATGCAGGCCCACGCGAACAGGTCGCCATGCGCAGTGTAGAAACTCTTCAGCCCCGTCATGGCCAGGTTGCCGATCAGCGTGCCGGCCACTTCGCGGTATCGGCCGTCGGGCAGGACGATCCGATCCGTGATCCGCCCGTCCGGCGCGATCAGCGCGGAGATGCCCGTGTTCGCGCAGCGCGCGATCGGCACGCGGTTCTCCACCGCGCGGAACGTGCAGATCGCCAGATGCTCGTCCAACTCCGTGCTGTTCCGGAACCAGCCGTCGTTGGTGATGTTCACCATGAACTCGGCGCCGTCGGCGACGAACTTCCTGAACAGGTCGGCCACGGAGTCCTCGTAGCAGATCGTTACGCCGAACTTCGCCTCGCGCCCCTGAGCGGCCGTCGAAGGGCCGGGCGCGGGCAGGTCGAAGAGCTGCCGCAGCTTGCCCGGGGTCAGGTCCGGCCCCATAATCTCGGGCCGGAAGAAGCGGAGGAACGGCAACACGTCGGTCAGCGGCGTGTACTCGCCGAAGACGACGAGGTGGATTTTGTCGTAACGCCCCGCGATGCGCCCCTGCGGCGTGAGGAAGTACGCGCTGTTGCAGCGGCACACCGGCTCGTGGTACGTCACCGCCGTCGAGCCGACCAGCATGTACGCGTCCGCCGCGCGGGCCGCGCCGATCAACTCCTTCCGGCATTGAGTCAGAAAGCCGGCGTACTCGCGCGCCTCTTCCTCCGGCCGGGCGGCGAGCCGCGCGATGAACTCCTCGTCATAGGCCACGTTCATCGGCGCCGGAAAGATCGTCTCCGACCAGATCAGCAGCGCCGCCTGTTTCCCGATCGCCGCCCTCGAGAGCTCGACGTGGCGCTCCAGGACTTTGATCTGGTCCGCGAGCGACGGCGTGTCTTTGAGGTTCTGCGGCACGTTCCCCTGGACGAGCGCCACCTTCGGCCCCGGCTCCGGCCGGAGCGCGCGCATCCGGCGCCAGCCGTACCCGAGCGCAGCGGCTACGAGCGCGACCGCGATCGCGCAGGAGACCAGCGCCCGGCGCCGCCCGGTCGCCCCACGCTCCGCATTGCTGGAACCTTGCGAAGGTTGGTGTAAACCTTCGCAAGGTTCAGCCTTCGCTCCGCGCTCCGCACTCCGCACTTCGCACTCGATAATGAGGTCCGCCAGGCAGCCGTTCACGAGCGCGATCAGGAACGTGATGCCGTAAACTCCGGTGAGGTCCGCCGCCTGGACGATCGGCAGCGTGCGATACTGCGTGTGCGCGAGGAAGAAGAACGGGAAGCCGGTGAGGAAGTTGCCGCGAATGAACTCGAACGCCGCAAACGTCACCGGCGCGGTCAGCGCGAAGGGCAGCCCGCGGCGCTTCACCCGGCGCAGCAGCAGCGTCGCCGCCGGCCAGTACAGCGCGCAATAGAGCGCCAGCGTCACCCAGCCTTCAGGCGCCACGAACCGGAGCCAATGCAGCAGCGCGACGAACAGCGCGTACCCTGCCAGGAGCGACCAGAGCCAGGCCCGGCGCGACCCGCCCCGTCCCGTCATCACCAGCCACGGCGTCAGCGCCACCCACGCGAAAAACCCGCAGTCCAGCGGCGGAAACGCCGCCCAGATCAGCGCGGCTGACCCGAACGCCGGCAGAGCGGTCGTCAGATTCCTCTTGAGAAATCCCAAATTCCGATCCCCGCTGTCCAAGCGACCCGGCTGCCCGAATCTGCCCTGTTGAACAACTTACCCCCTTCGAGGGTGGTTTGCAAAAGAAACCGGCGTCATGCCGGCGCGGAGGCTGCCGCCTCCTGAAGCACGGCCGGGCCGCGTCCTGCCGAGCTGGAGAAAAAGGCGCGGGGCAGGCGATTGTCTCCAACCTCCTGCCCCGCTGCTAGAACAGCCGTTACCTCCACAGCGGAGCACTAATGTGCGAAGCTGCCGCTCAGGACGTCCGTCTGCCGCTGAACGTCGGCCGCAATTTCCATGGGATTTCCTTTTCCCGCGCCGCGCGCCGAGCACAGCCCCCCTTGGCTTGACCCTGGACGGCCAGACTCTGCGCCCCTGACCTCGGCCTGCGACGGCGAGGGTCAGGCGCGTTTTGCCATCTGGCATCACTGTCCGGGAGTACCGCTCAGGACGTCGATCTGCTCCTGGGTATCGAGATAATGCCAGATCAGGAAGCCTTCGCTGGCGCTTAAAAGGTTGATCGGCGCTGCGCCGGCCACAGATGAAGTGGGCATCACAGAGTAGTTCGCGGCGATGCGGTTCGGCGCATTGGTGGGATAGGCGATCGTTGCGATACTGGCGCTGATGTCCGCGTACTGCAGTGGAGTGCCGTTGGCGTTGGCATTGGACCAGTTCAGGATCACACCTTCCGCGTCGCTGACCTGCGACACGTGCCAGTCGCCATAGAGGACGTTGTAGGCGGTTTTGTGCGCAAAGGTGCCGTAGCCCAGCGTATACTGTGTTGTCAAGGTCGGCGAGTAGATTCCCTCCGTCGCCTCATCCCACTTCGAGAAGGTGTCGGAACAGATCGCGCGGTTGACCAACAGCTTCTGGCTCTTGAACTGAGGGCAGCCGGCGTAGGCCTTGATGCCCGGAGTGGTGGTGTCGGTGAAGTCGGCGTAGGGCGGTCCCGATGAATCCTGCGGGACGCCGACAGCCACCTTCGTGAAGTCCGGCGAAGTGTAAGGGACGCCGCCCTTGCCAACGCCCGTGAAGGCCAGAGACGCGCCGCTCGTGCTGATCGGGACTCCGCGATAGTTGTACGAGCATTCGAAACCATACACGTTCGCCTGGCCCTGCCATCCCAACTGCCATCCGTTCGGCGCGGTAGCGCCGTAGTTCTGCACCATTTGAGGGTAGTTGCCGCCGCGCAGAGCGTCCGCATCGTTCAGGCCGGTGTTGCTCATCAGGGTGGACAGGTCCCCTTTCGTGAGGCCGGCATTCGCAGCGCCGGCATCCCACGGCATACCCGGCGCAGACGGACACATGAACGCTTTGGCGTCCTGGATGTAACCGCCCGTGAGCAGGTAGCCCAGGCCGACCGGCCCGGCGAAGCACGCCTTTCCAGGCTCCGGACGCCCATCCGTGGTCGTGGACCCGTTGAATATCGTCGGCGATCCGAAGAATATCGTCCTGAAGAAGTTCACGCCCGGGAACGCCAGACTGCAGGGTATGCCGGATGTCTGCGCAGCGCCGCCGAATACCGGCAAGGTTAGAGGTTGGTCCGTCACGACCGGAGGATCGTTCTCCGCGACGACCGTAGGGTTGCACTCCACGGTCGTGGTGTTGTAATTGATGAGTCCCGTCATCTGGCACGTATACTGCCCGCCGTTGATGTACGTCCTGTATGTAACTTGGCCGCTTCCTGCCTGGGTAATGCTGCTCGGGTCAATTCCGTAGCCCGGATAACATGGGAAATAACCGCCGAAATCAGCGCAGTACGATTCCAGCGCCTTCGAGAACTGGTTCAGGTTGTTGAGGCACGAAATGCGCCGCGCCTTCTCCCTCGCCGCCGTCAGCGCCGGCAGCAGCAATGCGGCCAGGATGCCGATGATCGCAATCACCACCAACATCTCGATCAACGTGAATGCCGCTGGACGTTTATCCCAACTTGCAACTTGCATGGGATTTCCTTTTCCGCGCCATGCGCCGGACACAACATACCCCGCCTCGACTTGCCAGCGGCCAACTGCCTGTCACCGGGCAATGCTAGTATTTCGTTCAGTCTTAGTCAAGGCAGAAAAGCGGGATTTCCACAACGTTCTTGCGCTTCTCTGAAATGCCGGGTAAGATGCGACGCCTGGAACGCCGCGCGCAATCCGGAACGGGAGCCAACACCATGAGCAGCGCCAGGAAGAAAGTGCTGATCCTGTCCGTCAAGGCCGGCGCCGGCCATCTGCGGGCTGCGGCGGCCATGGAGCAGGTATTCAAACAGACCCATCCGGAGGTCGAGGCGCGGAACGTCGAGGCGCTTGAATACACGAATCCCGCATTCCAGGCCAGTTTCACGAGCGCATACAACAAGCTGGCGTCCGACCTGCCTTCGGTCTGGGGAATCATCTACGGGCAGATGGAAAAGAAGAGCTCATCGAGCAAATCGAAGAAGTTTGCGGCGCTCATTGACCGGCTCAACGCCGCCCCGATCGTCCGCATGGTCCGTCGGCACGCGCCCAACGCCGTCATCTGCACTCACTACCTTCCCGCCGAAATCCTCGGGCCGCTCCGGCGCAAAGGCAAGCTGGCCGCGCCGCTGTTCGTAACGCTGACCGACTACGACATCCACTCGATGTGGATTCAGGAAGGCGTGGACCGGTACTTCGTCGCGACCGACGAAATGGCGTACGCGCTCAAGGAAACGGGGATCGGCGACGCGCAAGTCAGCGTGACGGGAATCCCCATCATGCCCGTCTTCTCGGAGCAGCAGATCGCGCCCCGGGCGATGCGGCTGAAGCTGGGCCTGCGGCCGGACCCGCCGACGGTCCTTCTCTCGGCCGGCGGGTTCGGCCTGACCCGCGTGGATGAAACCGTGGCCATGCTCGCCGACGCCGTGGACGACGTGCAGCTTGTCGCGCTGGCCGGAAGGAACGAGAAACTCGAAAAGCGGCTGCGAGCGGTCGCGGCGTCGCGGCCGGGCAAGATCGTGCCGATGGGTTTCGCCGGCAACATGCACGAACTCATGGCCGCCAGCGATTTCGTCGTCTCCAAGAGCGGCGGCCTGACGTGCAGCGAATGCCTCGCGATGGGGCTTCCGATGGTAATTTTCAATCCGATCCCGGGGCAGGAAGAGCGCAACGCGGATTACCTGCTCGAGAACGGCGTGGCGCTCCGCGCCAATTCCGCCGCCCACCTGGCGTACAAAGTGCGTCGCCTGCTCACCGACGCGGCGCTTCTCGCCCGCATGAAGAGCGCCACCCGGCAGGTCGCCCGGCCGCGCGCGGCGTTTGAGATTGTCGAGACTGTGCTCGGTTGCATCTGAATCGGCGTCATTCCGATCCCGGGCTACACCCGCATCTCGATCACGCGCAGCGCCGCCGGCGCCACCTCCACCTCCACCGGCGTCCAGCCTGCCGGCTCGCCGTCCACCTGGATCGGCAACGGCTGTTGCGCCGCGATGCGCAGCCGCGCCGCCGTTCCCTGGCGGACATCGCCCCGCAGCGCGTGCCGCCGCCGCGCCACGGCCCAGAGGTAGAGGAGCAGGTTCCGCAGGCCCGGCCGCTCGAACACGACCCAGTCCAGCCGGCCGTCGTCGTCGCGCGCCTCCGGCGCGAGCGGGAGCGAGAGCGCGTATTGCGGCAGGTTGAAGACGAACGCGTGCGTTCCCGCGACGCGCACGCCGTCCGCCTCGAGTTCCAGGCGCCCGTAGGAGTATCCCGCGGCCGCCTCCAGAATCCGGCCGACGTAGCTCCAATACGTGACGCGCTTGAGCCGGCGACCGTGGGCGCGCCAGAGAGCCAGCCGCCGCACGACTTCCGCATCGAACCCGACGCCGATCATGGAGCTGAAGAGCCGGCCGTTCGCGTAGCCCAGGTCCACCGAACGCACGCGCCCCCGCGAGATCGCCTTGGCGAGGCGCTCCGCGTCCGACGGAAAGCCGAACGCCCGCGCGAAGACATTTTCCGTGCCGAGCGGCAGCACGGCCACCGGCACGCGGGGACGCTCATTGATGAGATCGGCGACCGTGCCGTCGCCTCCGGCCGCGACGACGCAGTTCCACTTCTCGGCCTGGTTCGGGTCGGCCAGTTCGGCCTTGCGCTCGCTGCGGTGCCAGAGTTCCTTCGGTTCGAAACCCGCGCGGCCGAGCGCCTCCGCCAGCGCGGCGACGCGCCGCCGGTTCTCCAGCGAGCCGCTGTAAGGATTCGCCACGATCAGAACGCCGCGCGCATCGCCGGTGTCATTGCCCGCCATCGCTTACCCGACCACATGCGGGAATCCTAGCGCTTCCCCTTTCCCAGCCCTTGCTTGATCAGCCAGGCGCAGCTTTCCCGAGCCGCCGTCGCCATATCCGTTGCGCACTCGTCCAGCTCCACCACCAGCCATTGGAGCAGTTTCGGATCGGCTGCGCGGATGCACCCGGTCACGTCCACCTTGCCCGCTCCCACCGGCGTGTGCGGCTGACCCTTGACCAGCGGCCCGTCCTTGATGTGGAGCATCGGCAGGCGGCTGCGATGGCGCTTGATGACCTCCGGCACGTTCACCGCCCCGAAATTCGACGCCCAGTAAATGTCCAATTCGCCGAAGATGTCCGGCGCCAGCTCCATCAGCAGGTCGTACTTCAACCGCCCGTCCGCCCGGTCGAGTTCCCACCAGTGATTATGATAGCCGAACCGCAGCCCATGCGGTTTCAGCAGCGCGGCGGCCTTCTGAAGCGCCTCAGCCACGGTCTTCACGCCGTCCGGCCCGCTGAACATTTCCGGCCCCATGTTGCTGATGATCATCTTGTAGCCGAGCGCGTTGGCGGTATCCACGGTCTCTTGGATGTTTTCCGGAGTCGGCAGGTCCACGTGCGCCGAGGATGCGACCAGCCCGAGGTCGTCGAGCATCCGGCGCACCTCGGCCGGTCTATTGCCGTACAGTTTGGACATCTCGACGCCGACGTAGCCGCTCGATGCGACTTCTTTCAGCACGCCGAGAAAGTCCTTCTGCGCTTCCCTGCGGAGCGTGTAAAGCTGAATGCTGACCGGCGGCTTCTGCTTCGCCATGGCGTCCTCCCTCTTAATTATGCCGGAACGGCCTTATGGGCGTACACAATGACGCCCGTGCGACCCTCCGAGCGAATCTTGCGGAACTCGAGACGCACCTTCATCCCCATCTTCATATCCTCGGGCGCGACGTCCGCCACCTGGGCGGTCAGACGCGTCGTGTCCTCCATCTCGATCACGGCGACGACGTAAGGCACTTCCTGCGCGAAAGCGGGCGGGGCGACGCGGATCACGCTGTACGTCAGCACCTGGCCCGACTGCGCCATGGGCTTCATCTCGAACTCGCGCCCGCGGCAGCCGTCGCAGACCTGGCGCGGCGGAAAGTGCATCTTCCCGCACCCCTTGCACCGGGCGACCTCGTTCAAAAGGCGCTGCCGCCGTTCGCGCCAGACGCGCACTGTGCTCATCTCAAATCAGCTCCAATACGTGCACCACCGAACTTCCGCCGCTGCCGCCCATGTTCTGGGTCAGCCCGATCCGCGCGTTCCGGACCTGGCGCTCGCCGGCTTCGCCGCGCAGTTGCGTCACGACCTCGTGGATCTGCGCCACGCCGGTGGCGCCGACCGGATGGCCCTTCGACTTCAGGCCGCCGCTCGTGTTGACCGGCGACCGGCCGTTGCGCGCGGTCAGGCCGCTGCGCGCGGCGTCGCCGCCCTGCCCGCGCGGGACCAGCCCCAGTTCCTCGATCGCGCACACCTCGGCAATCGTGAAGCAATCGTGCACCTCCGCGAGGTGGATGTCCGAGGGCTTGCGTTTCGCCATCCTGAGCGCGATCTGCGCCGACCGCTCGACCGCCGGCAGCCGAGTCAGGTCGGCGCGGCGGTAGAGCGCCAGGCTGTCGGTCGCGTGGCCGACTCCGGCGATCCGCACCGGCGCCTTCTTCGCAATCTTTTTCGCCCGTTCGAGCGGACACAGCACCGCCGCCGCGGCGCCGTCGCTCACGGGCGAGCAGTCCAGAACGTGCAGCGGGTCGGCGACCATCATCGAATCGAGCACGTCGCCGACGGTGATCCGGTTCCGGAATTGCGCCAGCGGGTTGAGCGCTCCGTTCGCGTGGTTTTTCACCGCGGTCGCGGCCAGTTGCTCGCTGGTCGTGCCGTATCGCTCCATGTGGGCGCGCGCGATCATGGCGTAGAGCCCGGGGAACGTCACGCCGTGGAACGATTCGTAATCCTGGTCGGCGGCCGTCGCGAGCGCGGCCGTGCAGGCGTCGCCGGCCAGGTCGGTCATCTTCTCGACGCCCATCGCCAGCACGACCTCGCTCAGGCCGCTGGCGACCTCGATGAAGGCCGACCGCACCGCCAGTCCGCCCGAGGCGCAGGCCGATTCCACGCGCGTCGCCGGGATCGGCCCCAGGCCCAGGAAGTCCGAGGCCAGGCTCGCCAGATGCTCCTGCTCGACGAACAGACCGCTCGACATGCAGCCGACGTACATCGAGTCCACGTGATCCACGCCCGCGTCGGCAATCGCCTGAAGCCCCGCCTCGACCATCAGGTCGCGCAGCGATTTTTCCCAAAGCTCGCCGAACCGCGTCATCCCGATCCCGATAATCGCAACGTCCCGCATCGTCCGTCACTCCACAGGGCGACATCGAAAGCGGCGGTCAATCCTCTTCGCGCGCGATCTTGCTCCGGAACCGGGCGTACCGCGTGTAATCGAGTTGCACGGTTGGCCTCGACAGGATCTCCTCGACCGTCGGCCCGCGGCTGCGGACCTCGGCGATCCGGCCGGTGACCGTGAAGACGAACCCGTCGCTGCCCGCCCCCGATCCGTAAGAGACCATGAAGATTTTCTGCCCCGGCTTCGCCGCGTCGAGGACGGCGCAGAGTCCCAGCGGCGACGCGGCGCTGTACACGTTGCCGATGCGCGGCGACAGCAGCCCCGCGCGGCATTGCTCCTTCGAGAACCCGAGCAGCTCTCCCGCGCGAACCGGGAACTTGCCGTTCGGCTGATGGAAGATCGCGTGGGCGAAGTCGCCGACCTTCAGCCCGGTCTGCTCGAGCAATTTCCGCCCCGCCGTCATCGTGTGGTGGAAATAGCCCGGCTCGCCCGTGAAGCGCCCGCCGTGCCGCGGGAACCGCTCGCCTTCGCGGCGCCAGAAGTCGGGCGTGTCCGAGGCGTAGGAGAGCGACGCGTCCATCGTCGCCACGGCCCCTTCGCGCCCGAAGAGGAACGCCGCGGCGCCGGCGGCGGTGGCGAACTCCAGCGGGTCGCCCGGCGCGCCCTGGGCGGTGTCGGAGCCGATCGCCAGGGCGCACTCTGCGGCCCCCGCCTCGACCAGGCGCGAGCAGAGGTACATCGCCTCGGTCCCCGCCTTGCACGCGAACTCCAGGTCGGCGGCGTGGATCCAGCGGCTCGTCCCGATCGCCTCGGAGACGACGGTGCCGCTGGACTTCACCGCGTACGGATGCGACTCGGAGCCGATGTAGATCGCCCCGATCTTCGCCGGGTCCGTCCCGCCGCGCCGGATCGCGCGGCGCGCCGCCTCGACCGCCAGCGTGATGCAGTCCTGGTCGCGCGCGGCGACGGACTTCTCCTCCATGCCCAGTCCCTTGCGATAGGCTTGCGCCTCCCATCCCCACGCGCGCGCGACTTCCGAAGTCTTGATGCGATAGCGCGGGATGTACGCGCCATAGCCCACGATTCCGACCGGATCCTTCATCCGGAGTTCTCCGCAAAACCAACGGCATAACCGAGGAGTTCAGTACTCAGCTTGCCCGCCGGTTGTGTGGCGGGTATTCCTCACTCGCCGTCTGCTCGCACCGCCGTTCCGGGCTCGCCGCCGCACAGCGCCGATTCGACCGTCCCGGCGATCAGGCCCGAAACGATCCGGGCGTCCGGGCCGGGAACCCTCCGCGCGATCTTGTACAGCCGCTCGACCTTCGCCAGCATTCCGCCAGTCACGTCCGGTCGGTCCGCGCGCGGCTCGACGGCGGCGCGAAGGGCGCGGCGGATTCCGGCGATGTTCTTCCGGTCCACGCATCGCACGAGGGAGAGGCGGCGCGGATAGGCAAGATACACGCCTTCCACGTCGCATGCAAGTATGATCCGCTCCGGATGCAACCGGCCGGCGAGAAAATCGAAGAGTTCCTCTGTGCTCAGAATCGTGAAACCGCGGCGTTCATCGAGCACGGCGTCGCCGTGGATCAGGGGGACCTGCCTGCCTTTCAGCAGCGCGCGGATGATTCTAAGGTCCCAGCGGCGCACCTTGCCGTCGCGCGCGATCAGCTCCGCGCTGGGGCTGACAAGGGCCGGACGCAACCCGCCGCGCGCCAGGGCGTCGAGCACGCGCGCGTTCATTTCCAGCACGCCACGCCGCGTCTCCGCGAACCCGCGCCATCCGCCTCCGCCGGGGAGGCCTTCGCGCGTCCGGTGTCGCTTAGCCGGGAAATGCGCGAACCCGCCGCCCCCATGCGCCAGCAGCAGCCGCATTTGAGGACGCCTCTCGAGCGCCCGCGCGATTTCGCCGCCCAGCCGCTCGACCGCCCCCCTCCGAAACGCCCTCCGCCGCCGCTTGTCGCCGAGCAGCGATCCGCCGAGCTTCAGGAAGACCAGCGACGGCGATCCGGAATCCCTCACGAAGCGGACTCCATAGAAAAGAAGAATCTAGGAGATAGGAGCCAGGAGATAGAATCGGCATCTGAGCGGGCGAAGCCCGCACCGCTTTCCATTCTATCTCCTATCTCCGAGCTCCTAGCTTCTTACGTTCTTTCGCGTTCAAACAATCCGCGCCCCCGGCCCGGCGTGGTCGGTCAGGACCTCGCAGCCCACCTCGCGCGCAATCTCATCAGCCACGCGCACGGCATCCTTTTTACGCGTGAGGACGTGGACGTTCGGGCCCGCGTCAATGGTGAAGTATGCCTCGATGCCGCGTTTTCGAAGCCCGTACACGGCGCGCATCGCCTCCAGCGTGCCCGCGCTCCAATAGATCAACGGCGGCCTGGATGTCAGCATCACTGCGTGCATCGAAAGCGCATCCTCCTCGGCGGCTTCGCCCAGAAGCGCCAGGTCGCGGCGCAGGATACCCTGGCGCACGCGGCCGGCGCGGTCGGGAATCGCCGCCAGGCGGCCCGCGAGCGCCTCGCTCGTGCGGGCGAGCCGGTGCCCCTCCGCCGAAGAGACCGGCTTCTCCTCGCGCGAGACCAGCGCGATGAGGTCGCACAACTCCGGCCAATGCGTCTCCGGCGCGATCGGCTCGGCGAACGATTCCTCGTGGGCCGAGCCCGGGTGCAGCTCCACGAAGCCGCCCGGCACCGAGCGCGCGGCCGATCCGGAGCCGAGCCGCGCGATCCGCGAAAGCTCCGCCGCATCCGCCCGGATGCCGTACGCCGCCGAGGCCGCCACGGCCAACGCGGCGAACCCCGAGGCCGACGAGGCGATCCCGCAGCCGGTTGGAAAACTGTTCTGCGAAGTCACCCGCGCGCGCTCTTTTCGGCCGGCGATCCGCCGGACGCGATCCAGGAAGAGGCAGATCCGGCCTGCGGATTTCTCCCCCGGCGGCGCGCCATCGAGCCGGATCTCATCGCCGGAAGCGTTCTCGTCCAGAAGCGCCGCCGCCGTCGTGGTGACGCACGCGAAAAGCGTCATCGAGATGCTCAGGTTCAGCGGCAGGTTGTCCGCGCCGGGCCGGTTTCCCCAGTACTTGATGAACGCGATGTTCGCGCCGGCGCGCGCGATGACGTTCGACGCCAAGATTCACTCCGGGAAACGAAGAAGTATAAATGATGAGCGATGAACTGCGCCCTTATTCATCATCCTCAGTTCTGAGTTCCGCCGAGGCTCGTCGTGATGGTTCTTTCGGCGCCGGCGAGCCGCAACTCGGCGGCGATCCGTTCCTGGCCGGCCTCGTCATCCGCCAGCGCGATCATCGCGCCGCCCCGGCCCGCGCCGGAGAGCTTCGCCCCGAGCGCGCCTTTGCGCAGGGCGACTTCGACCAGCCGGTCCAGTTCCGGGCTGGAGACGCCGACGTGGCGCAGGATGCTGTGCGAGTGGGTCATGCAGACGCCGAGTTCGGCGGCCGACCCGTTTCGGATCACCTCGCGCGCGCGGCTGGCCATCGAGCCGAGCTCCCACAAATAGGAATCGAACCGCGCCCGGTCCTTGTCGCGCGCCGCGCTCACCTCCTCGACGACCTGGAGCGTCGGCGATTCGATGCCCGTGTCGCCCACGATAAACCGGAAGCAGTTGGCGCCGACGGCGATCTCCTGGGGCGGCTTGCCGCGGACGAAATAGATCGGCTCGCCTTGCGCGACGACCGCGCAATCCACGCCGCTCGGGTTGCCGTGGAACTCGCGCTCCGCCTCGGTCGCCAGTTCACAGACCTGTTCCGTGTCGAGCTTGCGGCCGAGCGCGCTGCAGACGCCGCGCACCAGGGCCACGGCGATCGCCGCCCCGCTGCCCATCCCGCGCCGCATCGGGATCGTCGAGTGCAGCCGGATGCGCATCCCCTGTTTCTGCTCGCCGAAGATCCCCGCCACGGACCCGGCGAGCCGATACAGCGGGGCCAGGCGGTCGGAGGCTTCTTCTACGCTGCGGACGCGCTCCTTCAACTCGTCCGAGACCATCTCAATCCCGCCGTTCGGCGTCAGTTCGACTTCCGCGCGCGCCCGGACTCCCCGGAGCGGAATCGCAATGGCCGGATGGCCGTAGACCACGGCGTGTTCGCCGATCAAAAGAATTTTGCCCGGGGCTTCGCCCGACGCATTCGTCATCGAACTCTCTCCGCATCCGCCTCCGGCGGCCGGCGCCGATCCGGCCGGCCTGCGCGGTCTCACTGGATTCTATATGTCCACATGGACAATTGCAACGCATGCGGCTGGACGCTATGATAAGCGTCATGCGGCGGTGAAATGGAGGCCCGGTCCCGTCTTCAGAAGACGGCAAAGCGGGCGCTGCCGCGTCGGGGCTATCGCCAGATTCGGAAGCGGCCCATGCCGAGAGTTCTGGTCGCGGATTCGTTGTCGGACATCTGTATCGCGATCCTGCGCGACGCCGGACTGGACGTGGATGTCAACACCGGCCGGAGCGAGGAGGAACTTGTGCGGCTTATTCCCGCCTACGACGCGATGGTGGTCCGGAGCGCGACGAAGGTGACCGCGCGCATTCTCGAATCGGCCGACCGCCTGAAGGTCGTGGGCCGGGCGGGCGTCGGCGTGGACAACGTGGACGTGCCGGCGGCCTCGCGCAAGGGCGTGGTGGTGATGAACACGCCGCTGGGGAACATCACCAGCGCCGCGGAGCATGCCGTTGCGCTGCTGCTCGCGCTGGCCCGCAACGTCGCCCCCGCCGACGCCTCGATGAAGCGCGGCGAGTGGGAGAAGAAGAAATTCACCGGCGTCGAGCTCTCCGAGAAAGCGCTCGGCGTGGTCGGAATGGGCAAGGTCGGCCAGATCGTCGCGCGCGCCGCCATCGGGCTGGGGATGACCGTCTGCGCGTACGACCCGTTCCTGCCGGAGCGCCGCGCGAAGGAACTCGGCGTCGAGCTGCTCGAGCTCGACGCGCTCCTGGAGCGGTCGGACTTCATCACGATCCACACGCCGCTGACCGAGAAGACCCGCGGCCTGATCGGCGCGGCCGCGCTGGCGAAAATGAAGCCCTCCTGCCGCCTGATCAACTGCGCGCGCGGCGGCATTGTGGACGAGGCCGCGCTCGTCGAGGCGCTCGACAACGGCCGCCTGGCCGGCGCCGCGCTCGACGTGTTCGATACGGAGCCGCTCCCGAGCGACAGCCCGCTGCGCGCCGCGCGGAACATCATCCTCACGCCGCACCTGGGCGCCAGCACCGAAGAGGCGCAGATCAAGGTCGCCGAGGCGATCGCGCGCCAGATCGGCGCGTTCTTCAAGGAAGCTAAAATCCAGTATGCCGTCAACCTCAGCGTGACGCTCACGCCGGAACTGGAGCCGTTCGCAAAGCTTTCCGAGACGCTCGCCCGGCTCCTCTCGCAGATCCTTTCCGGTCCGCCGCAGAGCCTGACCTGCTCGGCGCGCGGCCGCATCGCCTCGGGCGACACGCATGCCCTGGCGGTCTTCGCCCTGCAGGGTCTGCTCTCGCACTGGCGCGAGCAGCCGGTGAACCTCGTCAACGCCCCGCTCGTCGCCGAGGAGCGCGGCATCGCGGTGACGGAGGAAAAATCGCTCGACTCGGCCGATTTCGCCAGCGTGGTCCGGCTCGACGTCAACGGCCCCCGCGCGACGCACAGCGCCGCCGGCACGGTCTTCGAGGGACGCGAGCCGCGGATCATCTCCATTGACGGCTTCACCGTGGACCTCAAACCCGAAGGGACCGTGCTGGTGATGTTCTATCCGGACCGGCCGGGCATGGTCGGCAAGTTCGGCACGATCCTGGGCAACGCGGGGATCAACATCGCCGGGATGGACGTGGGCCGGCGGGAAAGGCGCGGGCGCGCGTGCATGGCGCTCTCGGTGGACGACCCGGTCCCACCGCCGGTGCTCGATCAGATTCGCGCCTGCACCGGGCCCGGCGGCGAGGCGCACCTCGTCGAATTGTAGAGTTCATTAACGATGCGTTGGGAATCGCGCGGCATATTCCCGCACTCGTTCTTTCTAGTTGAAAGCGCTTGCCTTTCTTCAATCCATGATTTGACGCAACGGCCAGCTTTTGTATAATCGCGTGTCGGGCGGCATCGGCGCCCGCTCAGGGTCACGAATGGAGGAGTCGCGAATGGCCCAGGAAAAGACGATCCTCATCGTGGACGATGACCCGGACATCGTGGAGTCCACGCGCGTGGTGCTGGAGTCGGCGGGTTACCGCGTGATGAGCGCGTCGAACGGCGCAGAGGCCACCGCCCGCATCGAGCGGCAGATCCCGGACCTGATCCTGCTCGACATCATGATGGCCGAACCGACGGAGGGCTTCCACCTCGGCTACAAGCTGCGCGAAGACCCCGTCTACGCCCACATCCCCATCATCATCGTCAGCGGCATCAGCGAGAAGACCGGCTTCGACTTCTCGAAAGAGAAGGAAACCGATTATATCAAGGCGGACGAGTTCCTGGACAAGCCGGTGAGCCCGCAGACGCTCCTGAGCAAGATCGCCGCGCTCCTCGAGCGGAAGCAGGGCCGCACCGCGCCCGACGGGCCAGCCCGCGCGAAATAATGAGGATGAACGTCTTGGCCACGGATTAACGGAAACGAAAAGAACAGTGCTCTCTCGGCGGGTCCCGGCTGTTGCCGTTAATCCGCGTAATCCGCGAAATCTGTGGCGAAAAACCGTCATTGAAAGAGGCCGCCCCGGTGCCGGCGCAGCAGATGGCGGAGACGGCGTTGTTGGCGCGATGCCACTGGCTCCTGCAAGCGCGGTGGGTGTTTGTGGCGGCGCTCGCCGGGGCGCTGGCGCTGAGCGACGCGGGCCTGAAGCTGCAACGCGACACGGCGCCGCTGTGGGCCGTCGCGGCGTTCATCGCAGCCTACAACGCGGCGTTCACGGCGTTCGAGCGGCGGCCGAAGTTCTGCCGCATCGGCGAAAGGCGTGGCGTCGCAGAGCGCATCGCGGCCTTCGTCTTCGTCCAGATGGCGCTCGACGCCATCGCGCTGACGGTGCTGTTGAGCTTTTCGGGCGGCATTGAGAACCCGATTTCGTTCTTTTACATTTTTCATGTCGCGCTCGCCGGCATTCTTCTGAGCCGGCGGTTGTGCTACGCGCTGGCGTCGCTGGCGACCGGGCTGGTCGTCGCGGTCGCAATCGCGCCGCTGAATTACGGCTTTCTGAGCGGCGTCATGCAGGATGCCGGGCTGCGCCGGAACGGCGCGTTCGTCCTCTCTTACCTGGCGGCGTTCGCCTGCACGATGTACGTGACTGCTTACGTGACCACGTCGGTCGCGGCGGACCTGCGGAGGCGCGAGTCGGAGTTGCTGAGCACCGCCGAGGCGCTCCGCCAGACCAGCGAGAAGCTCGCGTCGCTGGAGGAACGCAAGTCGCAGTTCATGGTGACGGCGGCGCACCAGCTCAAGAGCCCGCTGGCCGCGGTCGTGAGCCTCTTGCAGGCCGCCGGGACCGGACAAGTTTCGCCGGAGAAGGAAAAGGAGATGGTCGCGCGCGCCGCGGAGCGCGCGAACGGAGCGGTGCGGCAGGTGCAGGAGTTGCTGGATCTCGCCCGGTTGCGCGCGCTGGACCCCGAACGCCAGGCGCGGCAGGTGCTGGATTTCCGCGAGGTGCTCGACAGTGTGCGCGCGACGATGGCCGCCCAGGCGGAGGAGAAGCGGCTGAAGATCGAGTCCCAGGCGCCCGATCGCCCCGCCTGGGTCGAAGGAAACCGCGACGACCTGTTCGTCGCCGTCTTGAACCTGGTGGAGAACGCCGTGAAGTACACTGACAGCGGCGGAACCGTCAAGGTCGCGTTGCGCCCCGAGGGCGGCGGGTGGGAACTAGCCGTCTCCGACACCGGCATCGGCATCCCGCAGGCCGCGCTGCCGAACCTGTTCAAGGAGTTCTTTCGCGCCGGCAACGCCATCCGGCGGAAGATCGAAGGCACCGGATTGGGCCTTTCCATTGTCGAGCAGATCGTCCGCATGCACGGCGGCCGTATCCGGGCGGAGTCCGAAGAGAACCGAGGCGCCACTTTCACCGCCTGGCTGCCGCGGGCGCCATGAGCCGCGGTCAAAAAAGAAATGAAAGCCGCGAAAACGCGAAAAACGAAAACGTCAAACAGATTTGGAACCGCAGATGGACACCGATAAGCACAGATACGAAGCTTCTTGACTTTATTTATCTGTGTACATCTGTGTTCATCTGTGGTTCAAACTTCCGTTGCCGTTGTTAAGGAGACAACCGATGCAGGAAAAGGTCGTCCAAAAAGAGGCGATGCCCGGCTTCCTCCAGCGATTGATCGGCACGGCCGGGACGATCGCGCCGGTCCGGCAACCGTCCGGCCACTATCTCTTGAAGCCAGTCGCCCGCGCGGACGAAGTGGCGCTCGATTTTCCATTCCTCTATTACTCGGCCAAGGAATATCTCCTGCCGCCCGGCGAGCCGGTGTTGCAGTTCGGCCGCCGCGAGGGAAAGCCGTTCGTCACGCCCGAGACCGACACTGAGGAGCTCATCCTCATCGGCCTGCATCCGTGCGACCTGAACGCCATCTGGACCTATGACGCGTTCTTCACGGCGGATCAGAAGGACGACGACAACTTCCTCGCCCGCCGCCGGCACATGACCATCGTCGGGCTGGACTGCGCGAAGCCTTGCGACGAGTATTCCTTCTGCGCCGACATGAAGACCGACGTCGCCCAGGGCGGCTACGACGCGCTGCTGACCGACATCGGCGAGGCTTACTTCGCGCGCGCAGCCACGAAGCGCGGCGAGAAGCTCCTCGCCGATATGCCCGCCGCGACCGCGAAGCATCGGGCCGCGCTCGCGGACCTGGCGAAAGCGCGGCCGCAGAAGTTCCCGAAGCGCATCGAGTTCGACACCGCCGAACTGCCCAGGCGCCTCGAAGGAAGCTACGACAGCCTCGTCTGGACCGCCGTCGCCAGGCGCTGCTACAGTTGCGGCTCGTGCGTGCTCGTCTGCCCGACCTGTTTCTGCTTCGACCTGAAGGACCGCCTCTCGCTCAACCTCGCCGATGGCCAGCGCGAGCGCTGGTGGGACGGCTGCATGCTCCACGCCTTCGCCGAGGTCTCCGGCGGCGAGAACTTCCGGCGCGAGCGGCATGAGCGCCTGCGCCATCGGATGTTCCGCAAAGGCAAGTACATCGCCGAACAGATCGGCCGCCCCGGCTGCGTCGGCTGCGGCCGATGCGACCGCGCATGCACCTCGAAAATCTCCATCGTCGCAACCTACAATCAACTGAAAGGGGGTGCGTGATGCCCGTCACCAGCCCGACCGCCGAGCCGCGCACCCTCTACACCTCCGAGATCGCCGAAGTCCTGGCGACCCGCAAGCTCACCGAGAAGGAGATGCTCTTCACGATCCGCCTGCCGGGCGGACGCGACCTCGGCCACGCGCCCGGGCAGTTCGTCGAGGTCTCCGTCTTCGGCTCGGGCGAAGCGCCGATCTCCATCACCTCGCCGCCGACGCAGAAGGGGGACTTCGAGATCTGCGTCCGGCGCGTGGGACTGGTCACCGGCGACCTGCACCGGCTCGAACCCGGCGCGGCCGTCGGCGTCCGCGGGCCTTACGGGCGCGGATTCGACATCCGCGAGTTCGAGGGGAAAGACATCCTCTACGTCGCCGGCGGCCTCGGGCTGGCGCCGCTGCGCTCACTCATCAAGGCCACGCTCAGCCCCGCTCTGCGCAGCAAATTCGGCCGCATCACGATCCTCTACGGCGCCAAGAACCCCGGCGAACTGCTCTACACCGACGAACTGCGCGAGTGGCAGGAACGCGGCGACGTGACCTGCCTCGTCACCGTGGACCGGCCCGACGAAGCCTGGCGCGGGAATGTCGGCGTGATCACCACGCTCTTCAAGAAGCTGCCCAAAACCAAGCCGGCGAACACGATCGTGGCCATCGTCGGCCCGCCGGTCATGTACAAGTTCGTGATCCTCGAAGTGTTCATGGTCGGCATTTCCGAGTCGCAGATCCGGCTCTCGCTCGAACGGCGCATGAAGTGCGGCGTCGGCAAGTGCGGCCACTGCCAGATGAACGGCCTCTACGTCTGTCAGAAAGGCCCCGTCTTCAGCTATTCGGAGATCAAGGGACTGCGCGAGGCCATCCGCTGAACCGCCTCCTGGAGGAGAAAGGTGCGATGAAACCCAAGGTTGCTTTCTTCGACTTCACAAGCTGCGAGGGATGCCAGCTCGCCGTCCTGGAACTGGAGAATGAGCTGCTGGACCTGCTCGGCCTGGTGGAGATCGTCAATTTCCGCGAGGCGATTGACGACCGGCGCGAGGATTACGACATCGCGTTCCTCGAAGGCTCGATCACGCGCCCGGCCGACCTGCCGCGCGTGCAAAAAATCCGCGACACGGCGAAGATCTGCGTCGCGATGGGCGCCTGCGCCACCAGCGGCGGCGTCAACGCGATCAAGAACACCGCCTCCGACCTCGAAGAGGTCCGCCGCTACGTCTACGGCCAAAAGGCGCACTGCTTCGACACTTTCCCGACGAAGCCGATGAAACAGGTCATCAAGGTGGACTACGAACTCTTCGGCTGCCCGATCAACAAGTACGAGTTCGTCGAGCTCGTCAAGTGCCTGCTCACCGGCCGCCCGTTCGCCAACAAGAACTACCCGCTCTGCGTCGAGTGCAAGCACAACGGGAACATCTGCGTCTTCCACAAGAACATGACCTGCCTCGGCCCGGTCACCCGCGCCGGCTGCGACTCCATCTGCCCGAACAACGGCAACAAGTGCGAAGGCTGCCGCGGACTGGTGGACGACCCGAACACCGAAACCGCCCGCGAGGTGCTCTCCGAGCACGGCTATACGGTCGAAGACATCCTCCGCGAGTTCACGCTCTTCAATACGATTACGGAGGCGCCCAAGAAATGAGAAACGTAGACGTCGACGTCCACTACGTCACGCGAATCGAGGGCCACGGCAACATCCTGCTCAACGTCCGCGACGGCCGGATCGAGAAGCTCGAGTGGGAAATTCCGGAGGCCCCGCGGTTCTTCGAGGCGATGCTCCGCGGCCGGCGCTACGACGAGGCCGCCGACCTCTCGTGCCGCATCTGCGGCATCTGTTCCTGCGGCCATCGGCTTGCCTCGCTCCAGGGGATGGAAGCCGCGCTCGGCGTCCAGCCTTCGGAGCAGACGGTGCTCCTGCGCAAGCTGCTCCTCATGGGCGAGGAAATCTCCAGCCACGTGCTTCACGTCTGCTTCCTCGTCGTGCCCGACCTCTTGGGCGTGCCGAGCGTCATCCCGCTCGCCGCGACGCATCCGGAGGTGGTCAAGAAGGCGCTCAAGCTGAAGAACCTCGGCAACGAGATCGGCCGCGCGATCGCCGGCCGGCACATCCACGCCCTCAGCGCCGTGCTCAACGGCTTCACCAAACTCCCCGCCGAGCAGGACCTGCGCGATCTGAAGGCGCACATCCAGAGCTGCTGGGCCGACCTCATGGACGTCGCCGGGGTCTACGCCTCCCTCGCCGGCGGCCTGCCCAAGTTCAGGCGCGAGACGGAATACCTGGCGCTCCAGCGCGTGGACGGGTACGCGCTCTACAACGGCGACATCGTCTCCAGCGACGCCCCGAAGCCCACGCCTGTCGCAAAGTATCGCAGCCGCGTCAAGGAGCACATCGTGGACCATTCCAGCGCCAAGCACGCGCGCTCGAACCGCGAGGCGTACATGGTCGGCGCGCTCGCCCGCTTCAACTGCAACAGCGACCACCTCCACGACGAGGCGAAGCAGCTTGCCCGGAAACTCGGCCTGACCGCGCCCTGCCACAACCCGTTCATGATCACCACCGCGCAACTCGTCGAAACGGTGCACTGCGTCCAGGAAGCGATGCTCCTCTGCGACAAGCTGCTCGAGCGCGGCCTCCGGCAGGAAGAGCGCTCCTTCCCGATCCGCGCCGGCCTCGGCGTCGGCGCCGTCGAGGTCCCGCGCGGCACGCTCTACCACGAATATGCCGTGGACTCCAAGGGCATCATCACCGACGCCAACCTGGTCATCCCGACCGGCCAGAACCACGCGAACATCGAGCAGGACATGCACGCCTTCGTCCCGCAGATCCTCGATAAGTCGAAGGAGGAAATCACGCACCTGCTCGAGATGCTCGTCCGCGCCTACGACCCGTGCATCTCCTGTTCGACGCACCTGTTGAACGTCAAATTCGTCTGATCGGAGATTTTCGCTTCTTGTCGCAACGCGCCCGAATGCCGCCGGTTATGGCGCGCGTTTTTGACTTGACTTGCAGCCGGGCGATAACGCCTGTACAATACTGGAAACGTCCCCGAACGAACCGCGGGGATGCGGGTCGCGCAGTCGTGCGCGACGGGTCCTCGTTTGAGCGAACTTCCGCTCAGGCCAGGAGCAAAAGGCCTCGACCTTCCGGACCGGTTCGCCGGATACGCGTCGAGCGACCTTTTGTGGAAAGGAGGTGGTCCAGCCGTGTGCCATAGACCTAGGAGGCCGCTGACGTAGAGCCGGCCGACGGGCCCGCTCCGTCAGCGGCCCCGATAGTGCGCCGGGCCGGTCCTCATCCCGAGGACCGGCCCGGTTGCTTTTAAGCACGACTCAGCCGCCAAGAGGCGCAAGAAGCACAAGGAAAGGCAGTGAAGTTTGCCGTCGCTTTGCGCTTCTTACGCCTCTTCGCGGCAAAAAATTCGTTGGACAGTCCCTTAGGCCAGCCGGCGTGCGGCGGCGGCGATGAACTCCTCCGTCGTGACCCAGCTTTCGCGCGGCGGGTCGGCGGTCTCGTGGACAAGGCGCGCCAGGTCGCGCGTCATCACGCCGGACTCGATGGAACCGAGGACGGCCCGTTCCAGGCCGGCTGCGAAGGTGGAAAGCTCCGGCGTCTCGTCCAGTTCGCCGCGTTTCCGCAGCGCGCCGGACCACGCGAAGATCGTGGCGACCGAGTTCGTGCTCGTCGGCTTCCCCGCGAGATAATCCTGGTAGTGCCGCGCCACCGTCCCGTGCGCCGCCTCGAACTCGTAATGCCCGTCCGGGCTGACCAGTTCCGAAGTCATCATCCCGAGCGACCCGAATCCCGCCGCGACCATGTCGCTCTGCACGTCGCCGTCGTAATTCATCAGCGCCCAAAGGATGCCGCCTTCGTGCTTCATCATCTGCGCCACCGCGTCGTCAATCAGCAGATATCGGTATGCGATCCCGGCGGCGGCCATCTCCTCTTTCCGCTGCGCGACCTCCTCGGCGAAGACGCGCTTGAAGAAGGCGTGATACGTCTTGCTGATCGTGTCCTTCGCCGAGAACCAGATATTGATCCTCTCGTCGAGCGCGTAGCGCAGGCACGCGCGCGCGAACGAGCGCACCGACTTCTCCGTGTTGTGCATCGCCATCACCACGCCCGGCCCCTTGAACTCGTGCACCAGGTGCCGCGTCGGCTCGCCGGAGACCGGCGTGAAGACGATCTCCGCCCGGCCCGGCCCCCGGACGGCGATCTCCGTCGCCTTGTAAATGTCGCCGTACGCATGGCGGCCGATGACGATCGGCTTGCGCCAGTTTCGCACGGCCGCCGGAACGTTCGAGGCCAAGATCGGCTTGCGGAAAACGGTGCCGTCGAGCTCGCCGCGGATCGTCCCGTTCGGGCTCGGCCAGGCCTTCTTGAGGCCGAACTCCTTCACCTGCCCGACGCTCGGCGTGATCGTGGCGCACTTGACGCCGACGCCATGCCGCCGGATCGCCGCCGCCGCGTCGAGCGTCACCCGGTCGTCCGTCCGGTCGCGGTTCTCCAGGCCGAGGTCGTAGTATTCCAGCTTCACGTCCACGAACGGCAGGATGAGCTTCTCCTTGACCAGGCGCCAGATCACGCGCGTCATCTGGTCGCCGTCCATCTCGACGATGGCGCCCTTGGAATGAATCACGCTGTTCCCCCTGTCCTTCCATCGTAATCGTGATCATAATTACGATTACGAGGTTTTGAAACCTTTTTGCTCTGTTGAAAACGTGGCAGCATGACTCTTTGAGGCTGCCTCATCGTCATTCCCGCGAAAGCGGGAATCCACGTTCTGCGCAGGATTCTGGATTCCCGCTTTCGCGGGAATGACATTGGAATCGGCTGAAAACATGA
>Ga0181536_10000756_pt1 | contig 38820 bp, 27 predicted proteins | sample PEATcosm2014_Bin_41_FD_121105 | JGI IMG/M metagenome (GOLD analysis project Ga0181536, IMG submission 121105) | Peatland microbial communities from MTU Mesocosm Facility, Houghton, MI, USA - PEATcosm2014_Bin17_60_metaG | ecosystem: Environmental > Terrestrial > Soil > Wetlands > Peat | place...
AGCAACAGAGGAATCTGCCGGCTCACCGTCCCCTCGTCGAACCGGACGTGCGGATTTCCCGCATCCGGCTCTCCTGAAAACCTTGGTCACAGGCTCACGCATTAGATCTCCAAGGGTGTGAGCTCCTTTCATCCCACGAGATCGACCAGGCTTCTCCTGGCGCACCAGATGAACGCAGATGCACGCAGATAGAACGAGCCACACGGAAGTTGGCCTGCGGCTGACGATGGTTTACAGAGCGCCCCCTAGACAGTCGGCGGCCCGTGACCGGTCTCTCCCTTGCCCGGCGAGGCTGGCCGAGCGGCCTGAAGTACGAATACGCTCGGATCTTGCAGTTTCCTTTGAGTTCTTCACGTCTCTCTACTTTTGTGTCGCACACCCCGTGCTTCAGGCTAGAATCACCTCTTGATGCGCACCTGGCTCACGCTGCCCAACCTCTTCACGCTCGCCAGGCTGCTGCTCGCCCCGGTCGTCTTTTTTGCCATCTTGCATCACCGCGCGTTCGCGGCGCTGTCCCTCTTCGCAGTGGCCGCCGCCACCGACCTAATCGATGGCTACCTCGCACGCCATGTCGGCGCCGCTACGGCCGCCGGCGCGTTCCTCGATCCCATCGCCGACAAGCTGCTGCTGACCGGTGTTTACCTGGCACTGGCGTTAATCGGCAGCGTTCCCTGGTGGTTGGTCGCCGCGATCTTCGCGCGCGATTTGTTCATTCTTGCGTCATCGGCCGTGGCCCTTCTGACGACGAAAATGCGTGCGTTTCCGCCCAGTGTTTGGGGCAAGGCTAGTACTTTTTTCCAGATCCTCACCGCGGTGGCTTTTCTCGGCCGCGACGCCTTCAGATCCCCGCTTTTGGCCGCATTATCCGCCGCCCTCATCTGGCCCACCCTGGCGCTGACGATCGGGAGTGGGATTCACTACGGTTGGCGTGGCGCACGGCTATTGCGAGTATTGCGAGTGGATTGACGGGCGCGCCTCGCGGGAGTAGTCTAGAAGTGGACGGGTTTGAAGATGACTCGCTACACGCCCGCGCGGCATTATCTAACCTTCGGAATCGTAGCCGTCGGCCTGGCAGGCTTTTCGGCTTGGCTGGGACTGGATTGGATGCCCGCATTCCTTCCCGCCGCGCTGTTTTTCCTGAGCGCCGTTCTGCTTCTGGCGCTGGCCTTCCAACCCGCAATCGAGATCCACGAAGGTTATTTGGCGGTGGGTAAGCGCATTGTGCCATGGATGGATATCCGGCGCCTGGATCGCCCGGGAAACTGGCTGTCGCCCCTCATCGTCCGCATCACGCTGTTCGACGATTCGCGCATGATGCTGGTCTATCCCGGCGACTTGGATTCGTGCAACAGCCTGCTCCGGCATCTGCGCCGGCTTTCCCGCGACGCCCTCATCGACGGCGTTCCATACCGCCAGTACTGGGGTGAAGTTCTGGCACCCGGCGGAGACCGCAGGCAAGTCCCGCCGCCGCGCTACCGGATGCTGCTGCCCGAGGACGAGGCAGAGGTTGAACGGCTCTATCAGCGGCTGAAGACAGTCGGCCATCTCGATCAGAAAAATTCGGCGGACGAGAAGTAGTCCGTGGCGCGCTGCCTCTCTGTTTTCCTGAAATCCATCGTCTGTGTCGTTGTCGTCCTGGCGCTCGCGGCGGCCACGCATTCCTGGTGGCTGGCGGCTCTCGGCAGGCTGCTGGTGCGCAACGAGGGACGCGCCCGCGGGTGCTTAACCGTCTTGGGGAAACCGCTCCCTGACGGTCGCGGCTCGGTAACAGTCGCGTTGATTTCGCAAGGTTTACTGAGCCGCGACCGTCAGGGAGCGGTTTCTGTCAATCGGAAATCCCCAAATCGGTTAAGCACCTCGCGCACGCGCGTGGAGGCCGCCGCGATTTTGGCGGATCTGCGGCGCCGCGGCGTGCATCGATTCTTATTCGCGACCAGCGACTATCACGGCGCGCGCGCGATCCGCATGTTTACCCGGGCCGCCGCTCCCGATCTCGACATATGGTCGGTGGCCGCGCCCGGCGAATCCTTCCGCGCGGCCGGCTGGTGGCGCAATCGGGAAGCGCGCAAAATACTCCCGGTCGAGTGGTTGAAGACCGCCGCCAATCCGTTGGGTATGTAGCGCATGTGGGAATCGCTCCGCACGGTCCGGCTTTACCTGTGGCGCTACCGCCGGGGGCTGGCGCTGGGCTTGGGCGCGCTGGTGTTGAAGGATGTCGTGGGCGCCGCGCAGCCGCTGGTGATCCGCGCCGCGATCGATACGCTTTCGCACGCCTTCGGCCTCGCCGGATTGCTGCGCTTCGCCGGCTTCCTGGTGGGACTCGCGGCCGTCAAGGGCCTGTTCCAATACTGGATGCGCGTGATCCTCATCGGCATCTCGCGCGACATCGAATACGACCTGCGCAACGATTTGTTCCGCCACTTGGTCGAGCTTTCGCCGGACTATTACGGGCGCGTCCGCACCGGCGACATCATGGCCCGCGCCACCAACGACCTGAACGCCGTCCGCATGATGCTCGGGCCGGGCATCATGTACTGGACCGAGACCAGCCTCACTTTCCTGCTGGCCATCGTCATCATGGTCGCGGTGGATTGGCGCCTGGCGCTGCTGGCGCTCCTGCCGGCGCCGCTGGTGAGCCTGGCGGTGATCTTCTTCGGGCGCGCCATTCATGCCCGCTTCGAACGCATCCAGGCCATGTTTTCCGACATCAGCAGCCGGGTGCAGGAGAATCTGGCCGGCGTACGCATGGTGCGGGCCTTCGTGCAGGAACAAGCCGAGCTGCGCCAGTTCGCGGAGTTGAACCGCGCCTACATCGCGGAGAACATCCGGCTGGTGCGCATCTCGGGCGTCTTCCAACCGCTGCTGGAGGCGCTGATCGGGATCACGTTCCTGGTGGTGCTGTGGTATGGCGGCGGGCAGGTGCTCACGCGGCGCATCTCGCTGGGAAGCTTCGTCATGTTCAACACCTACATGGGCATCCTGGTGTGGCCCATGATCGCGCTGGGATGGGTGGTGAACCTGATGCAGCGCGGCGGCGCATCGCTCGCGCGCATCAACCAGATCTTCCACGAGAAGCCCACCATCGCCGCGCCGGATCGTCCGGTTCCGCTGCTGCGGGTGCGCGGCGAGATCGAGTTTCGCGACGCCTCGGTGGCGTATCCCTCCGGGCGGGCGCTCGACAACGTCAGCCTGACGATTGAGGCGGGCGCCACGGTCGCCGTGGTCGGGCATACCGGCTCGGGCAAGAGTACGCTGGCGAGCCTGGTGCCGCGCCTGATGGACCCCACCGCGGGACGCGTGCTGCTGGATGGCATCGACCTGCGCGATCTGTCGCCCGCCGAATTGCGGCGGCACATCGGGTTTGTGCCGCAGGAGACCTTTCTGTTCAGCGCGACGATCGCCGGCAACATCGCATTCGGCGTGGAAAGCGCCTCGGAAGCGGAGATCCGCCGCGCGGCGGAGTTGGCCGGACTGGCCGCCGATATCGAATCGTTCCCCAAGGGTTACGAGACCATGGTGGGCGAGCGCGGCATCACCCTTTCCGGCGGCCAGAAACAGCGCACGGCAATCGCCCGCGCCATCCTGCGCAACCCGCGCATCCTGATTCTGGACGACGCGCTTTCGAGCGTGGATACGCTGACCGAGGAGCGTATCCTCGAAGGGCTGGCGGACGCCATGCGCGGACGCACCGTGATCCTGATCTCGCACCGCGTTTCGACCGTGCGGCAGGCGGATCGCATCGTGGTGCTGGAACACGGCCGCGTCGTGGAGCAGGGCACGCACACGGAGTTGGTATCGGCCGGCGGCTACTACGCCGATCTTTCGCAGAAGCAGATGCTGGAAGAAGAGCTGGAGGCGATTTAGAGCGCGCGGAACGGGCGCGTGCGATTGGGCCGGGTGAGACCGTGGATGATCGGGATAGATGACAAGCCGCTTGTCGATGCCGCTCTTGAGCGCCGTTGAACAGGGGACTACCGACGCGCAGTGGAGTAGCATATGGTAGCTTGGCATGGCGCCTCTGCTCCCGGGAAAGTTGTCGAGTCTCCCGCGCGAGTTGAAGACCTCATCGGCCCTCTTGCGGGGCACAATCCAGGCCTGCTGAGAGAGAAAAGAGAACGATTGTGGCAGGTAAAGCTTTTTGGGTATCGCTCATAGTGCTGGCGTTGCTCATTTTGTTAGTTCGATTTCTGGGCGGCGAGCATACGCTGTACATCCTGCGCGGCCTGTACAGCAGCAATCGCGCACGGCGGGTAATCGTGCTGTCCATCCTGCTGGTTTGCTTTTGCATTTGGGCATTGAGCAGCAAACCCAGAGGTCGTTAACGCCACCGAACTATGCAGGAGCGCACGGCCGCCCGGCGCGGGGCGGCGTATCACACGCGGGCCTGCAGATCGAACAGCCCAGCGCCAGTCGCACGGTCGTGGCCATCGTGTCGGGCAGCGTGCGCCCTCGCACCGCATGAAGCCTGGGTCTCGGACAGCGTCTCATCGCCGATCATGCCCGCCAGCCGGCGGTCGCGGCGACGGACAACGCGCGGCACCGCCGGAACTGGACGCCGACGCAGGCTGCATGAAGCGCGTTATGCCACCCAACCCGAGCGGGGTTGTGGTTCCGTCATGCTGCGCAGTATTATACCGGGGCGCGCACGGCGCCCGTACCAGCCCCACCATCCGGCTGACGGCAGAATTGCGGCCACATTGTCATTCAAAGCGCTTTTACGGCCACGTCGCCATTCCGTGATTGTTCGAGCTTCCAACAGCGCGGTGGAAGTCCGATTGCCCAAAGCGCCTGGCCGTGCTGCTCCGCGCTGGGCATGTACTGGACGGCGGATGCCGAGGAATCCGGGATGTTTTCCGGGATGGCACCCTCCTGGATCCACTTTCCCTGACGCACTTTGCACCGGAGCACGTCGTGTGCGGCGTTAAGGCAAATATGCAAAATCAGCGCGTGCGGATTCGGGTGGGTCACGATGCTGTCCCAACGTTTCCAAACCGTTAACAAGGCGTCCTGGCGTCGAAAACGCAAGTCTCTCCTACCCTCCTTTAGCGCGACATTATGCTAGCGCGACATTATGCGACATCGCTGACCAATTCGGAAGCGTCGATCGGCACAGGGCGGGGGTCGGGTGCATGAGCGTGATCTTCAACACGCCTCCGATGGGCGTATAATTTCGTATTCACTATGAATCCCAAAGGTTCGTTCTTGCGAAGAATTCCGATGCTGGCGGTGCTCGCCGCCGGCGCTCTGCCCATGGCTCACGCGCAACCGCCGCAAGGACCGGCGCAACTCGCGGAAGCGCGCAAGGCGTTGGAGGATGAGATTGAGTCGGTGGCGGTTCTGGAGCGCAAAGCGATGGTGCCGATGCGCGACGGCAAGCGCATGGCGGCCGACGTCTACCGTCCGAAAGATACCTCGAAGAAGTATCCGGCCATCTTCGTGCGCACGCCGTACAACTTTAACTATTGGGACGTCAAGAACGGCGTGCCGGGCGACATGAAGACGCCCCTAGAGGCCGTCAAGCGCGGCTACGCATTCGTGGAGATGAATGAGCGCGGGCACTTCTTCTCGGAAGGTACCTACGATATTCTGGGCCCGCCGCTGACGGATGGCGACGACGCAATCACCTGGATTTCGTCGCAACCCTGGTCCAACGGCAAGGTGGGCACCATCGGGTGCTCGTCGACGGCCGAATGGCAACTGGGGGTGGCGGCGCAAGGGAACCCGGCGTTTGCGGCCATGATCCCGCAAGGCTTCGGCGCGGGCGTGGGGCGCGTGGGGCCGTATTACGAGCAGGGCAATTGGTACCGCGGGGGAGCGGTGCAGATGCTGTTCATCACCTGGCTGTACGGAGAGCAGAACCAGGTGCGGCCGATGTTTCCGCCCGGCACCTCGCAGGAAGATCTGGCCCGCGCGGCGAAGGCGTTCGATCTGGCGCAGCAGTTGCCGCCGGTGGACTGGTCGAAGGCGCTGCAGCACCTGCCCGAGATGGATATTATCAAGGCGGTCGACGGACCGCACGGCATCTTCGCCGACCGCGAGGAAGTCTCCACGGGCGGCGCGATGATCAAGCGGACGCCAAACGATCCGGCATGGTATCGCGGTGGGCTGTGGCACGACGACAAGACTATCAACGTGCCGGGATTCTGGTTCATGTCGTGGTACGACGTATCGGTGGGGCCGAACCTGGCCGCTTATAACTTCGTGCGCAAAACGGCGAAGCCGGAGATTGCCAATGAACAATATGCCGTGATCGCGCCGACGCTGCACTGTGGGTACAAGCGCGCCACGGAGCACACGGTGGTCGGCGAGCGGGACATGGGCGACGCGCGTCTGGACTATGATGCCCTCACCTACGGGTGGTTCGACCATTTCCTGAAGGGAGAAGACAACCACATTCTGGAGAAGACGCCCCGCGTGCGCTACTTCACGATGGGGCTGAACAAATGGCAGACATCGGACGCATGGCCGCCGGCCGGCGCGCAGCCACTGACCTTGTTTCTCGAGAGCCGCGGGAAAGCCAACAGCTTGTATGGCGACGGCGCACTGGCTGCCGCCGCGCCGGATGCCGACGCGGCCGACGGATTCGTATACGATCCCACCAATCCGGTGCCATCTTACGGCGGCAACGTCTGCTGTACAGGTAATGCGGTTGCGGGCGGCGCTTTCGATCAACGCAAGATGGAAGCGCGGGCCGATATTCTGGTTTACACAACCGAGCCGCTGAAAGAAGGACTCGAAGTGAGCGGCCCGATGGAAGCGACGCTTTACGTATCGTCGGACGCCAAGGACACAGACTTCACGGTGAAGGTGATCGACGTTTACCCGGATGGAACGGCCTATAACCTGGACGAGACCATTCAGCGCGTTCGTTATCGCGAGGGATACGACAAGCCGCCGGTATGGATGGAGCCGGGCAAGGTGTACAAGGTGACGCTGCAGCCGATGACCACAAGCAACTACTTCGCGGCCGAGCACCGGATTCGGATCGAGGTGTCCAGCAGTAACTTCCCGCGCTTCGACCGGAACTTCAATACAGGCGGTTCCACCTATGACGAGGTGAAGGGGGTGGTGGCGCATAACGTGGTGCATCATTCCAAGGAGTACCCATCGCAGATAAGGGTGACGGTGGTGAAGCGGCCCGGGGGAGAGCGATAGCTGGAGCATCGTGACTTTTCGGCAAGCTTGTGAAACAGTTTCCTGACCAGATCGAGCGACGGTGAGGGGAGCCGGAGATGCACGCACACATCGAGACGCGCGTTTGTCTTGTCCCGAACGCAAGAATCCCGGAAGCGGACACTAACCGGATCTCTCGGGAAAGCCAACGGCCTTTGTTTGTAGGGCCATAGCAGAGGCCATCCATTTGCTAAAATCCGTCATCAGCGGGGTAACTGCATGACCGAAAACATTGCGTCTTTCCTGCGCGAGCTGAAAACCGGCGCCCGGGCCCTGGCCCGTGAAAAAGGCCTCACCGTGACCGTAGTCCTGACCCTGGCCCTGGGAATCGGAGCCAATGCCGCGATGTTCAGCCTGGTGCGCGCCGTGCTGTTGCGCCCTCTGGTCAATCGCGACGAGAGCCGGCTCATCTACATCCGCCAGAGCGCGGCAGGAGCCGGAATGGACGACGCCCACTTCTCAGTGCCGGAGATCGAGGACTTGCGCTCGCGCGTGAAAACGCTGAGCTCCTTCGGCGATTTCTCCACCATCGGGTTCACCATGGTCGGGCGCGGAGAGCCCCGCGAGGTGAAAGCCGGGGTGGTGGGTGGATCGTACTTCCAGGTCATGGGCCTGCGCCCAGTACTCGGGCGGCTGCTGGATGCGCGCGATGACGGTCCGAATGCCGCGGGCGCGGTAGTTTTGACGTACCGTTTCTGGTCGACAACGCTAAATAGCGATCCCGCCGCGCTCGGCAAAACCGTCCGGCTCGATTCCTTCGATACGCGCAGCGCCACCGTCGTGGGCGTCCTGGAGCCATGCGTCCCCTATCCCGCGGACACGGAAATCATCGCCAACATCGTGACCAGCGCGCATCATCTTTCGGCGACCATGGTAACCAGCCGGCTACACCGGATGACCGAATTGTTCGCCAGGCTCGCACCGGGCGCGGCTCTCGAAACGGCGCGTACCGAATTGCGTTCGGTATACGGCGTGATGAAGCGGGAGCATCCCGAAGCCTATCCGGCCAAAGCCGACTTTCGAATCGGTGCGGTGAGGTTGCGCGACGAGCTCACGTCGGGAGCGCGGACCATATTGCTGGTGCTGATGGCAGCATCGGTCCTGGTTTTCGTCATCGCCTGCTCCAACGTCGCTAACCTGATTTTGGCTCGGACCGTGCGCCGCGAGGCCGAACTGGGAATCCGCGCGGCGCTGGGCGCCAGTACCGGCGCGTTGCGTCGCACTCTGTTGAGCGAGAGCCTGCTGCTGTGCGTCGCCGGGGCAACTCTCGGGATGCTGATCGCCAGGCCGATGGTGGCCGTTCTCGCGCGTTACATGTCCCGATACTCCATACGAGCGCTCGACCTCACGATCGATTCGAGCATGCTCTGGGTGGGAGCCGGACTGGCCGTAGTGGCGGCCGCGCTGCTGGCATTCGTTCCGCGCCTGCCGTCGTCGGGAGGCGCCCAGGGATTCGGCCTGATCGGCGCCAGCGCCCGCATGACCGGCGCCGCGAATCGCAAATTGAGGGTCTTCGCGGTGGTTCAGATCGCTGCCTCCTTCGTGCTCGTGGCGTCGGCCGGCGCCACCGTGAAGACGCTCCTCTCGCTCCAGGCCGCGCAGACTGGTTTCGATACACGCCGCGTGCTGGCAGTGAACGTGCCCGTGATCCATTTGGGAAAGACGCCCGGCCAGGTGGTGGATTACTACCGGGAAGCGACGCGGCGAATCCGTGAACTTCCCGGCGTTCAGAACGTTGCCATTGGCACGGTGGCTCCGTGGCGCGATGAAGGGAGATTCGACTTCGAACTTTCGGCTGACGGGCACGTTCCAGCGCCCAGCGAGGAACATCCCCGCGCGATGATCCGGATCGTCTCACCCGGATTTTTCGCGACGCTTGGCCTGCCAATCCTCGAAGGACGCGATTTCAACGATGCCGACCGCAACGGCAGCGAGCCCGTCGCGATTGTAAGCCAGAGCGCGGCGCGGCGGCTGTGCCCTGGCCGCGATGCGCTGGACCATCATGTGATGTGGACCGACCCGCTCCTGAAGGCCGTCCCCCTGGTCAGTACCGCGCCCCTGCGCATCATCGGGGTGGTGGCGGACCTGGACGACACGAACATTGTGCCCAGGCCCACCATGACCGTGTATCGTCCGTTCGATCAGGAGGCCATAATCGGAGGAGGGCGTCTGTTCGTTCACGCGCGATCCGGTCCTTACGCGCTGGTGACGCCCATAACGCGTATCATGCGCAATATGTCGGCGGACCAGCCCGTGGAACGCGCGGCGACCCTGGAAGACATCCGTGCGGAGGTGCTCTCACCCGATCGGCTCAATGTTGTGGTGTTCGGCGTTTTCGCGGGGGTGGCGCTGCTCATTGCGGTGGTGGGCGTTGCGGGCGTGCTCGCATTCTCCGTCAGCGGACGCACGCGGGAGTTTGGCATCCGGCTGGCGGTCGGGGCGCAGCCGCGGCATCTGCTGATGCGGGTGATCGCCGAAGGGGCGGCCATGGCCCTTGGCGGACTTGCTGTCGGGTTTGCCTGCGGGTTTGGGCTGGCCCAATTAGCGGGTACTTTCCTGGCGGATCTGAAAACGCCGGGCGTGCTGCCGGTGGCCGGCTCGGCCCTCATCCTGCTGCTGGCGGCCGTGACTGCGTCGGTGATACCCGCCGCGCGGGCAGCCCGAATCGACGTGATTCAGGCGCTGCGAACGGAGTGAGCTGCGGCGAACGCAGTTAGAGCTGGCGGCGCTCGCGAAGGAGAAGCAATGACAAAACAGGCTCGCGGTTCCGAATGTGATCGAGCGCGCCGGTGCGCTTTATGAACTCCTCAAGCGCGTTGACGCACACATGGCTTTGGGGAGCCAAATTGCAAACACGTCAATTCCGACGGCCCGCCGGTTAACGGCTTTGCCTGCGCGAGAGGGCGGTCGGCACGCCAATTCTCCGTTCCGGAAACGTCCTGTCTGGGCATCGGGTGCAACCGTCAGGGTTGCCGCCGCTCCCCGCCGTTTCAGGCGTCGAACTCTCCCATTCCCCGGTTAAATATGGCCCGGTGATTAACAGCCCGGCGGTGCTATGGGTGGTCTGGGGCGGTGCGCTTCGGCGTTCGGGCTTGGGGCAGGAACTCGCCAGGGATCGCGCGGCCTGCGCCGGGTGTTGCGAGGGATTGGTCTGCATGCGAGGTCTAAGGAGGTCCAGGCCGGTGCATCGCAGGCTGGGTAGGAGTACACTGTCGCATTGGGGAAACCCAAACTGGAAATGCCAACTATGACTCGAAGATGTTTTCCCTACAGCTCCATTTGCCTGGCCCTGTTGTGGAGTGCCTGGGGCGGTTCAGTGATCCGCGGCCAATCCAAGCCCTCTTTCGAGGCTGGGGCAGCCAAGCGAATCATCACTCCAGAGCCTTTGTTGCCGATTAGCGGCGGAATGGGCGTTCCTTCCGCGGCAAAATCCAAGCAGGGCGAATTGACCGCGCGCGCCCTGGTGTTCCGGGCTGGCAGCGAAACCATAGCCGTGGTGAGCGTCGATCTGCTCGGCTTCCCGTCCGTGCTAGGAGATCGTGCCCGTGCGCTGGTGCCGCGCCTCGCGCCAGAAAGCATTCTCATCGGTGCGACACACACCCACAGCGCACCGGACTGCTATGCCTATCCGGACGGTAAGGGAGGGCACACCGGTTCGCTGGAGTACATGCAGTTTGTATCCGAACAGGTTGCGGCGGCGATCAACGAAGCGCTGGACCGGCTGCGGCCGGCCGAGTTGCGGGTGGCCTCGGGCGAAGCCAAGGGCAAGATTGCTTACAACTACTACGCTCCCGACCTCTACGACCGGCGTGCCAGCGTTCTACAGGTAAGAGACCTGGATGGGAAACCCATCGGGACTTTGGTGAACTACGCAATTCACCCCGAGGTCCTCGGGAGCGACCAGGGCATCCTCAGCCCCGATCTGGTGGGGCCCCTGGATGATCGCATCGAAAAGGCTGCAGGAGGGATCGCCCTGTTCATCAATGGAGCGCAAGGCGGCATGGTTACGGCCGACAACCGCAACCTGGAACAGCCCCCCAGGGACGCTCTGCGAGCCTATTGGAATGACAGCAGGACGTGGGCCGAATGCGAAAGGATCGGCGGACTGCTGGCCGCAGAATCGCTGCGCATCATCGATCTCGCCGCCTGGCAGAAGAGTCCCACGGTCCACAACGATTCGATGGAAGTGCGCTTCCCTGTGGATTCCGCCGAGATGTGGCAGGTGGTCGAAGGCTCGCCACTCAAGTATCCTCACCGCCCCGACCGAACGATTGGCGCGCGCGTGAATCTGGTCGATCTCGGCAACGCGCAGATCCTGACAATCCCCGGCGAGGCATTGCCGAATATCGGCTTTTACCTGAAGCGCCAGATGCGCGGCGAACACAATTTCCTGTTCGGGCTCACCAACGACGCCTTTGGCTACATGATGACGAAGGTCGATTTCAACAGCTTTCCTGCCTACAAATACATCTCGCGGGTGTCTTTGGGCGAGATGACCGGCGAAATCTACATTCAGCATGCAATCGACCTGATCCATGGGAAGACGAAATAATTCGTGCCGCTCCGGCGCGGAGTGCGCGCTATCTCAGCCGCGCCGGCTTCAGCGTCCAGCCCTGCAGCTTTCCTAACTCCAGCAACTCAGGCGCACTGAAGCCTTCCGGGTGAATCGGCCAATCAAACGCCTTGCGAGGCTCATGCGAGAAATACCTTTCGAATTCCAGGTTTGCCCGCCGAACTACGATCTCAGCGGCTGCGTCGTCGTCGCCCGCCAGCGTGGCCGCGAAGTCGCCAATCGAGAGCTTGTCTGAGCCGATCCAGACCGCCGCCGGCAGCCGTTTGTTCGCGCGGATGAACGACACCGCATCCGTCTTGGCCCGCTCAAAAGCCGCCCGCGGAATGTTTGCGCCGTCCGGGCTGCTGGCCATGCGCGTCGCCGGTCCATCCACGACTTCGGGCTCGATACCCAGCAGGCGCAGCAGCATATCGGCCGCCGAGAGCACTCCGTCTTCAGCCGCCAGAAACGTCTGCCGCGCGGACATGTAGGCCGCGATCCGAGCGCGCTCCACCGGCGGCGGCGCGGGGCTTCCGTAAAGTTGCAATAGCTCGCGCGCGGTCACAAACCGCACGCCCGGCACGTCCTTCGCATGCGCCACGTAGTCATGTAGAATCCCATAGCACCGCTCCGACTCCGCTTCGGTCCGCCGCCGCGGGCGGCGCCACGCTGTGCGCTCGGGGTTGGCGCCCTTGGCAAAATTCACGGCGTCCCAAAACTCCGTCGTGACAAATTCGGTCGGGTGATAGTAGATGCTGATGACGCCACCGCCACGCGATCGAAGCTCCGCGGCTGCGCGCTCGAAACGCTCGTTGCTCTTCGCGGCCGGCTCGTCCCCATCGAGCGGCGCGCGCAACTGGAACCGTCCCATATTGTAAATGTACAGAAGCCCGCCATACCAAAACGGCTGATCGTTCAGCCCCACTTGCGAGCCTTCATCCAGGTAAACCGGAATCCCCATGTGTCGCAGCGCGGCATTAGACTGCGGCGCCCAGGAATTGCCCGGCTGTCCATAACAAATCGGCCGCACGCCAAAGATGCGCGCGAGATCGAGCGCGCCCGGACCCTCACGTCGCTCGAACTCCGCCGCACCCTCCACAAAGCCGAGGTCCCGCAGGTAGAGCGCCGGTGTGGGCTGGACGCTATGGAAGTTCGAATGATAGCCGATATCATGCAGCGCCAAAGCCCGCACCACGTCCCACCGCCCGCGCTGTTCCAGCACGCGCGCCTTCTCGCCCACGACTTTGAACGTGGCGCGCACGCCCAGGCCCGTCAGGTCGTGCGCGATGCGCACCGCGGCGTCGTCGGCAGCCGGCTCGATATAGTCCTCGGTATCGAACCATAACGCCACGTATACCGGAGCGCCGGCTCGCAGGCTGGCGGCCGCCAGAGGCAAGAGAGAGGTACAGATAATGGTCAAACGCGTCATCGGAGCGTCCTACCCCTTCGGTACGGCGGATTCACCCATGAGTTCGCTTCCCGGTCGTTGGGGATCGTCGTGTTCGCCCATCCACTCCAGCAACCGCGCCGCGCGCGCCGCAATTGTCCTCAGCCTGCGCCACCTCGTTCATCCTGCCCCGCGAACTCGAAGTTGCATTTGGCTGGCGAAACCGGATGGCATCACCGCATTCGCTTGGGAGCGGTAGGGGCGCAACTTCTCTTGCGCCTCGGCCAGGTATTGCATGGCTTCCACGCGCGTCTTTATCGACGCCACCCGGCCCACGATGGCTTGGCGTCGATCCGGCCAGACGGACAACTCCTGCTGCATCGCCGCATGGATGATCGCGGGGAGATTCCCTTCATTAACAGACTCGTCCGGGCGCGAGACCGCAGTCGCGGCCACTGGCACGGCAAGCGCTCGAAACGAAGGAGGGGCGGTTCCAGAATCGGCCGGCGCCGGGAGCGTCTCCGGGGAATCGCCCCTCGGCGTTTGAAGCGTGATGAGGGAATCCAGCCGGTTGGCGCGGGCGTCACGTCCTGTCAACGGACTCAATCCGAACAGCGCTTCCAAGGTGGCCGGAATGGACGCGTGGTCGTAGAGCCGGTGGTCGATCAGGTTCTTCGGGATGAGCGGCGAGATCACGATAGCCGGCACGCGGGGTCCGTACCGCTCGAATGTAAAGCCGTATTGATTGTATTTCGCACCCGGAGCGGTGTCGCCTGGCGCTGGGGCTTCACGCGGCGTGCCGTGATCGAAGAAGCCGCCGTGCTCATCCCACGCGATAATGAAAAGGCTCGTCGGCCAAACGGCGGAGTTGCGGATCGCCTCGTAGGTTGCTTTAATCAAAGCCTCGCCATGGGTAATATCGCCCAGCGGGTGTTGCGAGGTGCCCGCTTTATAGTCGTTCAGAACGTCATAACCCGGTTCGATGAAAATATAGCGGTCCGGATAGTCGGCTTGCGCCAGATCGCCCGCAAAAAGGCTATACTGCCGGATGTCATCGAGCTGGATGCCCTTCAGAGCGGCAACCATAGGGAAATCGTCTCCGCCGTAGAGACGCCGTGCGATCCCGTTCTTTTCCAGGGCATCGAAGATCGTGCCATTCTTGAAGGCAAGGCCATCAATCGCTTCCCACTCAACGATTTCCGGAGTTTGTGGGCTGTGGTCCAGTCCCCCGGACGACGCCGCATGGACGAACATGCGGTTGGGCCAGGTCGGCCCCGGCATTGAGGCGTACCAGTTGTCGCAGACCACGAATTCGCTGGCAAGGGCGTTCAGCACCGGAAGTTGCTCCGGGCGATAGCATTTCATGGTCTCGCTGGGATCTTTGCCCCCACTTGCCACGTATGCAGCCACAAAACCGCTGTCATCAACCGTCGGATACGGCCCGCCCGATTGATAGGTGGCGGCCGGTCCGCAGAGTTGGTGCAACACGTCGGGGAACTCGTGGCCAGGATCGGTCAGCATCTGGTAGTCAGCCCCGGGCGAGACCGTGTATGTCTGGCCATTGAAGCTGTTCGATTCGGTTCCACTGAGGCCGTTGATTTTCGTTGGCGCGCCGGTTTCGGCATCTGCGCCGGTGATATCGGAGAACCCCAGCAAATGATCGAATGAGCGGTTCTCCAGCATCAAAACGAACACGTGCTCGATGCCGAGCGCCTCTGCGGTTCCGGCCATAACGCGCAATCCTCCTGACGAAACGTGAACTGTGCGCCAGTCTACCACAAGGCTAAAAATGGAATGCTGGGCCATCGCGCTCCTCCACAGAGGTGTCTGTGCTGGGGGCGCAAGGCAACTTGGCGGGGTAAACAGGAATACCACAACGCGGTGCGGCGCCCTGCGCTCGACCAAATCTCGAAAAACGGCAGGTCTTGCATCATTGCCGGAAGGCCGGCAAATCAAGGACCTTGCACGTTGCAAATGTGCAGTACGAACTCGGTTAACTGATTCATTCTACACCTCTTGGCTATTATCGGAAGCCATGAAGACCTAACCTCTGCACAGCCGGTGCCGGCGATGCCCCTAAGTTATGACGCTCTCGTACCATTGGTTTACAGCGAGGGAACGGCGATCATGGTCTTGTGGCAAGAAACAGACGGCCAGACACCACGGTCGAACGGCGTGCGTCGAGGCGATTTGCTATCGAACAGGAAGTCACCTTTAGGGTCTTGGGTGCTAGAGCCGGGGCGCCGGAGACTGGCAGTGGGCTAACAGTCGACTTCAGCAGCCGAGGCGTGCTGTTCCGAACTCATCGGCCTCCGCGATCCGGAAAGCGCGTGGAGATCTCGGTCAACTGGCCGGCCCTGTTGAGTGGCACCTGCCCTCTGAAATTGGTCGCGCTGGGGCATGTCGTGCGGGTCGACGGTGACCGGGTAGCGGTCAGCATCGAGCAGTATGAATTCCGCACTCGGCGCAGAAGGGAATTGTCAACAGTTCCGGAATTGCGAGCTGACTGACAATTGACATACGATGAGGACACGCAGATGCGCCAGCCGGCCACCGACCCGAGCTCCAAGAGTGGGTTCCGCAGTGGCATGGCTTCATTCCGGCAAACGTTTCGATCGCTCACTGCAAACGATTGTGTGGATTGGCGGTTGAGAATCTCAGTACCAGCAGTCCCGGTTCAAGCCAGTCCACTGGAAAAGCGGCACGCGATCGTCAAAGCGTTCCGCCACTTTGGAATGCTTCCCGAAGAATGATTCAGGGCGTCCATTGTTTCCTGGCTTTTCGGAGAACTGGGGAAGGATTGCCTTTCCGATCCCGGCGCGGTTCGGCACGTCCCAGCGGCTTGATCCATCGTCGAATTGGCGCTATATTGCCGTTGGATAAAGTTGGATAAAACGGAGGCCGGAGAAAAATCCCCGGAGAGAAACGCATGGACGTCATGTTTTTGATGCTGCTGGTGATAGCGGCCGTTATTGTGCTGTACGTGATTCTGGCGAGTTTCTTCACGGTGAGAACCGCACAGGTGGCCGTGATCACCCGATTCGGCAAGTTCCTTCGCGTTGCCGAGCCGGGGCTGAACTGGAAAGTCCCGCTGTTCGATTCCGTGGCCGGGACCATGAGCCTGCGCGTGAACCAAATCACCCTGACCATGGAAACGAAGACCAAGGACAACGTCTTCGTCACCATCCCGATTTCGGTTCAGAACCAGGTTCGTCCGGACAAGGTCTTCGACGCCTTCTATAAGCTGGCAGACCCGACCGCGCAGATCAAGTCCTATGTCGAGCAGGTGATCCTCGGGCACGTGCCGGGCATGACCCTGGACGAGGTATTCGCCAGCCAGTCGAGCATTGCGGCGGCCGTGAAGAAGGAACTGGACGCGGACATGTTCGCGTTCGGGTACGAAATCGTCAATGTCCTGGTTACCGACATCGTGCCCGATGAGAAGGTCAAATCGGCCATGAACGATATCAACGCGGCGCAGCGCGAGCAGGTGGCCGCCAACGCGCGCGGCGAGGCGGAGAAGATTCTGGTAGTCAAAAAGGCGGAAGCCGAAGCGGAGAGCAAGGCTCTGCAGGGCCAGGGAATCGCCAACCAGCGGAGGGCCATCATCGAGGGACTGCAGGGTTCCATCGAGCAATTCCAAAAGGTTGTCGAGGGAGCCTCCGCCAAGGAGGTGATGCAGTTGGTGATGGTCACCCAGTATTTCGACACGCTCAAGGCGATTGGCGAGAGCGGCAAAAGCAACACGCTGTTCTTGTCGCATTCTCCGGCGGCGGTGAAGGACGTCAGCGATCAGATTCTGGACTCCATGCTCGTCGCTACGCGGGCCAAGGAGTAAGATCCGCGCACCGGGTTACGCCTTTTCCACAAACGGGACAAACTCGGCGACGGCTTCCCCGCCTGATGAGTCCGTCGCGCGAGGAGGAAATCCGATGTCGGAGAAGTTTCGATACATGGGGCAACGCGGGGCAGGACGAGGCCGGGCCCGAAATACGTTGCGGCGACCCAGTGAGGCTGCAGATTCGACAGCCGGCGGCCCTTTCGGTCGACTGCGTGTCGCATTATCGACCGCTGATCCGCTTGGCCCAAGAGCGCACCATCGCGCGCCCTCGCGACTTTCTTTAGAATGAGACGTGCGCGGAAAACGCCTTTCGAGAGATGTCCAATCTTCCGCAGCGCGGCGGCGCCGGAAATTCTTGTTCCTGATGCTCCTGGTGGTGGTGTTCGCTATGCCGGCCATCGCGGAGCCCATTTCGTCGCTCAAGCCCACTGGCTACGTCAACGATTTCGCGGGCATGCTTAGCGCGGACACGCAACGCCAGCTCAACGAGACGTGCCGCCAGGTGGATCAGAAGGCGGGGGCGCAGATCGCGGTCGTCACCATCAAATCCACCGATGGTGAGGATATCTTCACGTATTCGGTCGAACTGTACCAGAAGTGGGGCATCGGGCAGAAGGGCAAAGACCGCGGCGTGCTGGTTCTGCTGTCCGTCCAGGACCGCAAGTACTACATCAACGTTGGTTACGGCCTGGAACCGATCCTGCCCGACGCTAAAGTGAGCGGCTTCGGGCGCGAGGCCGTTCCGTACCTGAAGAAGGGCGACTACGACGGCGCGGTGAGCCTACTGACTTCGCGCGTAGTGGACGTAGTCGCGAAAGACGCGGGCCTCCAAATCACGACCTCGCAACCGACGCCGATCACGTCCGACGAGCCCGCGGCGAACCACGTCTCACCGGGCCTGATCATCGGCCTGATCGTCATTGTGATCACCGTGTTGTGGTCTGCAGTCGGTTGGTATTCTCTGTTTGCTTCGGGATTTCGTGACGTGCGAGGATTGGGCGGCGGCGGAGGTTTTGGTGGTGGCGGAGGCTTTGGTGGCGGCGGAGGTTTTGGTGGCGGCGGAGGCTTTGGGGGGTTCGGCGGCGGCAGCACCGGTGGCGGTGGCGCAGGCGGAAGCTGGTAGCGCGCGATCAAGGAGGATTCTCATGGCAGCAGGCAGCGCAGTTCCGGAAAAACAGATCGGCGAGTTTGTCGCGCGGCTGCAGCAAGCAGCCGGGACGAACCTCGATAGCGTAATCCTGTACGGGTCGGCGGTTTCGGGCGACTATGATCGGGAGTACTCCAATATCAACCTGCTTTGCGTCCTTAAGGACACTGCGTTTCCCAAGCTGCACGCCCTCGCTCGCGCAGCCCGGTGGTGGACGAAGCAGAAGCATCCCGCGCCGCTGATGATCAAGCGCGAAGAGCTGGAGCGCTCGGCGGATGTCTTCGCCATCGAACTGATGGACATACAAAGACACCACCGCGTGCTGTTTGGGCAGGATGTGGTGGCCTCGCTCCACATACCGATGCACCTGCACTGCGTGCAGTTGGAGTACGAGCTGCGGGAGAAACTCATCCAATTGCGGCAGCAAATGCTGCTGGCGGCGGGCGACAAGCAGCGCACCTGGGATCTGCTGCTGCGTTCGTTGCCAGCGTTCGCGACACTGTTCCGGCACGCCCTGATTGCGCAGGGGCAGCCCGTCCCGGCGACCAGGCGCGAGGCGGTGAAGGCGCTGGCCGGCCGCCTTGGGTGGGATGCCTCACCCTTTGAGCACGTGCTGGCCATTCGAGAGCATCGGGCCGATCGAAAGCAGTTCAAGGTCGAGGAACTGGCTGAGCGGTACCTGGCAGCAGCAGAACAGGCGACCGCTGCGGTCGATCAAATGCTGGATTCCGCCCGGCCCCGAAGTTGAGAGCTGTTTCAGGAAAGCGACTTAAGTAAAGGACTGATCGCGATCGTTATACTGGCGCTGATCGCGCTGGTCGTGTTCGGACAATACGTCAGCGTGCGAAACATGCTGGTGACCAAGAACGAGGCGGTCAAGGCCGCGTGGTCGCCCGAAGCACTGTTTCGGGCGGCGACATGACGGCGTTGTCAGGCATACACCGGCCAATCATGATGCCCGCTCGGACTTAACTTGCTTGGAATCTATGGCCTCGGGGCGCGTGCACAGATTGGATCCGGTGTATGCCGGATATACCGGCCAAACTGTTTGATTACAGGGCACTTACTCTTGAAGCGGAGGTTCAAACAGATTTGGCCGGTATATTTATCAATATCGGCCTCTATTTGGCTCCAGAATCGGTGGCCGGGCCGAGCCTCAATCCGGCGCCGTGTTCCCGCAGGTACTGCTCCAGTTCATCCGCATTCAGGCCCACCGGGATCTTGCCGAGGTTTATGACGCCGACCGGCCCCGTGGGCAGAAACCCGCATTCATCGAGGATCTGGATGCATGTATCCTGATCGAGGGCCAATCCCCAACGTGCCGGGCACACGACCAGAATGAGCCGCGGCTTCCCGTCCTCAGGCCCAAATCGATCCTCCAGCCGGCGCAGGCGCGTGGCGATGGCCTTCAGTTCCTTCAACAGGAACTGGCAAGCCTCGGTGTTGACCGCTTGCACAGTGTAGCCTTTGGTCAAAGTATTGTATCTCCCGCCCGGAGCGTGCCTCCTGTTGGCCCTGTTCTCCGTTCTCTTGTTCGGCGACCTTCTCCTGTACCGCTGCGCGGTCGCGTTCCTCGACCCTGCGGGAACGGGCCAACACACGTGCCCCGCCCGGTCTAATGAATAGTGCACTGAAGAGTGCCGAACGTTTCAATTGCCGAAGTTCACTACGCCGAGCGGGCCAGTGGGCAGGAACCCGCTTTCACCGAGGACCTGCATGCACGTGTTCCGATCCTGGGCCAAGCCCGGGCCGGGCCCGCATAAGCGCTAACTTATCGAATCTCGCATAATGCAGTTACAAATGGGTCAAAAGAAAAGGCCGGCGTGCGGCAGGAGGGAATACGGCAATTGAACGGTGTGGGCGGCGCGGAATCAACCGCCTGCGGCTATTCTTAGTGCTCCAGTTCAGAAGGTCGCTAACATATTCCGGCGATGTAGGGCAGCGCCGTGCGCGGGGTGCCCTCTGGGCCCGGACCCTCGGTCCGCCTCCGGCCAAGCGGCGTGAGACGCCGCCGCAGCGCGAGGCGCTGCCCCACATTGAAATCGCGTAGTTGACGCGCTACCGTACCGGCAGGCGGCCAGGCGTCCACGGCGCGCCGGCCGCATCCAGCGCTTGTTCGAGCGCCTTCAGATCCACGTCCACCAGCGCGCGCAGCTTTTCCCGTTCGGCGGCGAACTCCTGGCTGGCGATGGCAAACGCCTGCACGTCGGTGCCCGGCGGGCGCTGCAGCGAGGCTTCCTCGTTGCCGACGATGGTCTCGACCCGCTCCACGATAGCCACGGGCACATTCTCATTGCGCCGCGCCAGGGTCACATCGCCGCGCAGCGCGCGCAGGATCTCGTTGTTCTTCTTTTCCAGGGCCCGCGCCGCGTCTGCCCATTTCCGGTCCATCGAAGGCGTGGCATCGATGGCCTCCTTGATCTTGCCGACGCGCGTGTTCAACTCATTGGCGGTATCCAGCGTGCTCAAAACCGCGCGCTGCAGCTTGGCGACTTTTTGCTGGAATTCGAACAGCTCTTTGCGGGCGGCTTCCTCGGTGGCCTCCGCTTTCTCCGCCTCCACCGTGAATTCCCGCGCGGAAACCAGCGGCGTGACCACGCCATCCACGCGCTTGGAAAGCGACACCGTGTAGCGTCCCGGCGTTGCCAACGGGCCGGCCGGCTCTTCGTAAAAGAGATCGTCGTCCGCGTCGGCAGGCCGCGGGCCGGGCAACTCCGCGGCAGGCTCGCGGAGGTTCCAACTCACGCGATGGATGCCCTTGGTCGCCGGACCCGTCAGCGTGCGAATGGCGCGCCCGGAAGCGTCGGCGACCGTCAACAGCAACGTGGGAGCTTCCTCCTCGCCTTCCGCCCGCAGTTGCGCCTGGCTGGGATAAGGGGCCGCGGCCTTTTTCTTCTCCGCTTCCTTTTCGGCGTCGCGCCGCTGCTGCTTCTTGGTTTTGATTTCGTCCTTGAGGTAGTAGGTGAACTGCGCGCCGTACGGCGGGTTGTCCGCGGTGAAGAATGACTCGCCTTGAAAACCTTTGCCGCGCAGGCCGTACTGCCGCGTCTCGATGTACATCAACGCGTCCTCGATCGGGAACAGCGCGACGTCCTGCGTCAGCGTTTCCGGCTTCAGATCGCGCAGCGGCGTGTAGTCGTCGAGCACGTAGATGCCGCGGCCGAAGGTGCCCACCACCAGGTCGTTCATGCGCTTCTGGATGGCCAGGTCGCGCACCGCGATAGTGGGGATGCCGCCCTTCAGTTGAATCCACTTCTTTCCCCCGTCGATGGTGAAGAACAGCCCGAACTCGGTGCCCGCGAACAGCAGCCGCGGATTCACGTGATCCTCCGCGATCGCCAGCACGGGGCCGTTGGCCGGCAAGTCGCTCTGAATAGCGGTCCAGGTGCGCCCGGCGTCGGTGGTCTTCAGCAGATAGGGCGCGAAGTCCGACGCCTTGTGACGATCGAATGCGGCGTACGCCGTGCCGGCCTCGTGCTGCGAAGCCAGGATGCGGCTCACGTAGGTACCCTCCGGCACACCCGGAAATTTGTCGATCTTGCGCCACTCCGCGCCGCCGTTTTCGGTCACCTGGATGAGGCCGTCATCGGTGCCGGCATAAAGCAGCCCTTCCTTTTTCGGCGACTCCGCGAGCGCCACAATGTTGCCGTAGAACGAGGTGGAAACGTTCTTCGCCACGGCATCCGGGTTCCAGATTTTACCCATCACCGGCAGCGTATTGCGGTCGATCTGGCGGGTCAGGTCGCCGCTCACGGCTTTCCACGAATCGCCGCGGTCGTCGCTGCGGAACAGCTTGTTGGCGGCGTAGTACACGCGCGTGTGCGAGTGCGGGCTGATCATTAGCGGCGAATCCCAATTCCAGCGCAACGGCGGTTCGCCCATGCCGGGCTGCGGCTGGATGCCCACCGATTGGCCAGTGCGCCGGTCGTAGCGCACCAGGCCCCCGTATTGCGACTCCGAATAGATGGTGTCGGGGTCCTGCGGATCCACGCGCGACTGGAAACCGTCGCCGCCCACCGTCACGTACCAATCCGCGTTGGTAATCCCGTGGATGCTGCGCGTGCGCGCCGGGCCGCCCAGCGTGCCGTTGTCCTGCGTGCCGCCGTACACGTGATAGAAGGGCGCCGCGTCGTCCACCGCGACGTCGTAGAACTGCGTCACCGGCAGGTTGGCCTTGAAGGCCCACGTGGCGGCGCGATCGAAGCTCTCGTACACGCCGCCATCGCAACCCACCAGGTAGTGGCTGGTATTGTCGGGATCGATCCAGATTTCGTGATTGTCCACGTGCTTGAAGCGCTCGCCCAGATTGTGCAGCGTCTTGCCGCCATCGTCGGAAACCTGCAGAAACACCCACATGACGTAGATGCGGTCGACGTTGCCGGGGTCGGCCACCACGTGTGCGTAATATTGCCCCTGGTCGTCGTGCTCGCTGCGCCGCTCCCAGGTGGCGCCGAAATCCGTGGAGCGGAAGATGCCGCCCTTCTTGTCGATGGATTCGATGCTGGCATAGATCACGTCGGGATTCGCCGGCGACATCGCCAACCCGATGCGGCCCAGATCTTCGGTGGGCAGGCCGGACTTCACCTTGTTCCAGGTGGCCCCCGCGTCGGTCGATTTGTAGATGGCGCTCTCCGGCCCGCCGTCGATCAGCGTCCACACCTGGCGGCGGCGCTGGTACGCGGCCGCCAGCAGGACGTCGGGATTGCGCGGGTCCATCGCCACGTCGGTCACGCCCGTGTTCTCGCTGATTGTCAGCACGGCTTTCCAGGTCTTGCCGCCATCGGTGGTCTTATACAATCCACGGTCGCCGCCCGGCCCCCACAACGGCCCTTGCGCGGCCACGTAGACGGTGTTGGAATCCCGCGGATCGATCGCGATGCGCGCGATGTGCTCGGACTTTTTCAGCCCCATGTTCTTCCACGATTTGCCGCCGTCGTCGGATCGGTACACGCCATCGCCGTAGGACACGCTGCGCTGGCTGTTGTTCTCGCCCGTGCCGACCCAGACGACGTTGGGATTCTTGGCGTCGACGACCACCGTGCCGATCGAGTACGAGCCTTCGCCGTCGAACACCGGCGTCCACGACGTCCCTGCATTGACGGTCTTCCATACGCCGCCGGAGGCCGCCGCAACGAAGTAGGTGCTTTTGTCCTTGGGGTGGCGGGCGATCGATACCACGCGGCCGGACGTCACTGCGGGGCCGATCGAGCGGAGCTTCAGCCCGGCGAAGGTGTCAGTCTCCTGCGCCGGCAACGAAGGGAGCGCGATCAGAAGGAAAGAGGCGAAAAAGGCGGACCGTAATAGCATCACGCGAGCAGTATAACAACTCCTTGGGGGGCGGGATTTATCCCGCGCGGGGCTTGAGCCCCGCTGTAGCGCTTTCGCGCTATACTCAACCCGATGACAAAGTCTGAAATCACGCGCCGTGCATTTGTGGGAACAATGACCGCATTAGGGCTCTCCGCCGCGGACGACGCCTGGGTGGAGCTCTTCGATGGACGCAGCCTGGAAGGTTGGCGGCCAAGCGAAAACAAAAACTCCTGGAAAGTGGTGGAGGGGCAACTCGCGGCCGACGGGCCCAGGTCGCACCTGTTCTATACCGGGCCGGTCAACAGCTCGGATTTCCGCAACTTCGAGCTTGAAGTAGAGGTGCTAACGCGGCCGGCGTGCACCTCGGGAGTCTACTTCCACACGGCTTATCAGGAGAGCGGTTTCCCGCACAAGGGCTTCGAAATCCAGATCGACAACACAGCCATGGGCGAGGGCAATTACCGCGAGCGCCAGAAGACCGGGTCGCTCTATGGGCTGCGGAACGTGTACAAGCAATTTGTGCCCGACGACCGGTGGTTCAAGATTCACGCGGCGGTGCGCGGCAAGAATGTGCAGATCCGGTTGAATGGCATGCTGGTGGTGGACTACACGGAGCCTGTGCCGCCGGTGATTCCGGACGGACCGGAAACAGGCCGTTTTCTGGATCGCGGCACGTTCGCCTTGCAGTGTCACAATGACGGTTCCAAGGTGCGATTCCGCAGCGTTCGGGTGCGGCCGCTGCCGGACGGCACGCCCACGCCGGGCGGGCCCGCACCAGCGCCGGACGAAGTCTTCAAACAGATTATCAACATGGGCCGGCGCAACATTCCCATGGCGGATTTTCACGTCCACCTGAAAGGAGGGCTGACCATCGAACAGGCGCTCGCGAAGTCGCGGCGCGACGGCATCGAGTATGGCATCGCGGCGAACTGCGGCAAAGCAAATCCGGTTCAAAACGACCAGGACGCCATCGCGTACCTGGAGAGCCTGAAAGGCCAGCCATGTTTCGTCGCGATGCAGGCGGAAGGGCGCGAATGGACCGAGATGTTCTCACGTAGCGTGGCTGCGCGGTTCGACTACATCTTTACCGACTCCATGACCTGGACCGACAACCGCGGTAAGCGGATGCGGCTCTGGCTGCCGGAGGAGGTGGGAAGCATCGCGGACCCACAGGAGTTCATGGACACACTGGTGGACCGGACAGTTGGCATCCTGGAGCACGAACCTGTCGATATCCATGCAAACCCCACGTTCCTGCCAGATGCCATCGCCCAGGACTACGAACGTCTCTGGAGCGAAGCGCGGCGCAAGAAAGTGATTGAAGCCGCGGTGCGCAACGGCGTGGCAATCGAAATCAACAATCGGTACAAGCTGCCCAGCCCTTCGTTCATCCGCATGGCGAAAGCCGCCGGCGCAAAGTTTACCTTCGGCACCAATAACTCCGGCCCCGCCGATCTCGGACGGTGCGAATATGGTTTGCGGATGGTCGAGGAGTGCAATTTAGTGTGGCAGGATTTCTTCGTCCCACTGACGGGGCCCAAGGCCATCGAGCGCAAAGGCGAGGCGCTGTGGCGCACGCTTTAGTTAGCGTGCAGGGGCGAACTTCAGTTCGCCCTGCGGGACGTCAGCCAGGACGTCAGCCCCGCTAGATCAGTGGCTTGCGCAGTTCTCTGGAGACCGGGTAACCTCCGGGCTCGGACGGTGAGCAAGGCGAGCGCACGGCCTCGATCGCCCTACCAGGGCCACGCCACATCGCGCCATCCCGGACCGGGCTCGATCGATTCCACCAGGTCGATCAACTCCGCGTTGCCGTATTCCTGCTTCACTCGCCGCAGATAGTCCGCATTACCCGCGAATTCGCGCGGCGTGCGTCCCAGCCGCTTCGCCCCAAACCACTGCCGGTCGCGATGCAGCGGGTCCACGATCTCGCCGCCGCGCACGATCATGGCGTCATACTGCACGCTGGCCGCCGCAAACGCCTCGATGGCTTGCTGCCCCGCGGGATCGCCGCTGCCGAAGAACCGGAAGCGTCCCTCCGCCAGCCGCAGCCCGCAGGCGATCAGGTAGAACCGCAGCGCCTTGAACTTCCAGCTCACCGCTGCCACCCGCGACGGCCACTCGCCGCACTGCCGGTGGAAGCAGAGCATTGAGAAGAACAGGTTCTCGAAGCTGTCGCGCCCGAACGGCTCCAGCAGCACCTCACCGCCGTCGCGCCCGCCGGGCTCCGCCAGCCCCGCCTCGCGGGCATATTCCAGCATGCCCTCCGCCTCCGAGTTGCCGATCTCCGGCGCGAGATGCGGGCGCGACCGGCCGCCGCTCAACGCCAGCGCCTGGTAGCCTTCGTCCGCGAAGATGCGGAATGCGTCGCGCACGTGCGTTTCGTAGAGCCGGTCTTCGTTCTGATGCCCTCCATGCCAGTGGCCGCCCTGATAGATGGCGTGCCCGGCGAGCATCAACAAACCGCCGTTCATTCCACCGTCACGCTCTTGGCCAGGTTGCGCGGCTGATCCACGTCGCAGCCGCGCCGCACCGCGATGTGATACGCCAGAAGCTGCAGCGGCACGATTTCCAGAATTGGCGCGAGCAATTCGCTCGCGGCCGGAATCTCGATGGTGTGGTCGGCCGTCTTGCGCGCGTCCTCGTCGCCTTCGGTCGAAATCGCCACCACCGTGCCTTCCCGCGCCTTCACTTCCTGGATGTTCGAAAGCGTCTTCTCGTACAGCACCCGGCTCTCCTCGCTCGAAGGATCGCGCGTGGCCAACACCACCACGGGCAGATTCTCGTCGATCAGCGCATTGGGGCCGTGCTTCATCTCGCCCGCCGGATAGCCTTCCGCGTGAATGTAGGAAATCTCCTTCAGCTTCAGCGCGCCCTCCAGCGCGATGGGGAAATGCACGCCGCGCCCGAGGAACAGAAAGTCGCCGGCCCGGAACAGTTTGCGCGCCAGCTCCTCGTAGACCGCATCGTGCTGGAGCACCGTCTCCAGCTTGCCGGGAATGCGGCACAGCTCCTCCACCAGCGCGCGCGACTGGGCCGCGTCCAGCTCGCCGCGCGCCTGCCCCAGATACATCGCCAGGATGAAGAGCGCCGTCAACTGGCAGGTGAATGCTTTGGTGGACGCCACGCCGATCTCCGGCCCCGCGTGCGTGTAGAGGGCGCCCGCCGCCTCGCGCGTAATCATCGAGCCCATCACGTTGCAGATGGCCAGCGTCTTGGATCCCTTCCGCTTGGCCTCGCGCTGCGCCGCCAGCGTGTCGGCGGTCTCGCCGGATTGCGAGATCACCACCGTCAGCGCGCCCGCATCCACCAACGGATCGCGATACCGGAACTCGCTGCCGTAATCCACCTCCACCGGCATGCGCGCCAGCTTCTCGATCATGAATTTGCCGCACAGTGCCGCGTGCCAGCTCGTGCCGCAGGCGATGATCTTCACCTGCCGGAATTCGCGGAACTCCGCGGGCGTGATGTCCATCTCGTCCAGGAAAATCTGGCCGGTCTCCTGGCTCACGCGCCCCAGCGTGGTGTCCCGCACGGCCCGCGGCTGCTCGTAAATCTCCTTGAGCATGAAGTGCTTGTAGCCGCCTTTTTCCGCCATGATGGGGTCCCACAGGATGTGGGATACCTGCCGGTTCACCGGCCGGCCCTCGAAATCGCTGAGCCGCACGCCGTCCCGCGTAAGCACCGCGAGGTCGCCATCCGCCAGGAAAAACATGTCGCGCGTGTGAGGCAGGATGGCCGGCACATCCGACGCCACGAAATATTCGTTGTCGCCCAGCCCGATCACCACCGGAGGCCCGAAACGCGCGGCCACGATTTTGTTTGGGTCGGTGCGCGCAATCGCCACCAGCGCGAAGACGCCGGAGAGTTGCTTCACGGCCGCGCACACGGCTTCTTCCAGGTTTCCATGGAAGTACCTCTCTATCAGGTGCGCGATGATTTCGGTGTCGGTCTGCGTCTTGAACTGGTGGCCTTCGGCCTGCAACTGCTGCTTCAACGCCAGGTAATTCTCGACGATGCCGTTGTGCACCACCACGATGTCGCCGGTGCAATCGCGGTGCGGATGCGCGTTTTCCTCGGTGGGGCGCCCGTGCGTGGCCCAGCGCGTATGCCCGATGCCGAATGCCCCGTCGATGGGGTTCAGCCGGATGGCTTCTTCCAGATTGCGCAGCTTGCCGGATGCGCGCCGCACCGCTAGCTGGCCGTCATCGCCGCAGACCGCTATACCGGCCGAATCGTAGCCGCGATACTCCAGGCGCTTGAGGCCTTCCAAAATGATCGGAACCGCCTTGCGGTTTCCGATGTATCCGACGATGCCGCACATAGATTTCATTATAGGGGCACAGGCCGTGGGGCAGGCCCGTGGCCGGGGTGCCCTCTGGGCCCGGCCTCGCAGGCCGCCAGCCATTTTAACGCGCGAGGTGGCCAGCGGCGGGCTTTGCGGTTACAGTACTTGACAAACACGACTTGCTGGCTCACAATCTGATAACGGTCTGCCGCCGTCGCACATGCGGCCCGAAAATGATTCGGTCTTGCACCAGTCCCAGCTCGCTCGCCTCCTTCGCCAGTTCCCGTGAGGGTACTCCACAACCCCTTGGGCCTCCAATTCCGGCAGAGGAGGAGATCTTATGACGCAATTAAAATCCGCACCCGTCTGGCTCCTGCTGGCAGCCTCGATGGCAACGGCTTGGCCCCAGGCGCCGCAGTTCACAATCACAACAGCGGCGGGAACTGGCAGCGCCGGTGATTCAGGCGACGGAGGTCCAGCCACCAGCGCCGAGTTGAATGGCCCGCGAGGCGTGACCGAAGATCAATTCGGGAACTTATACATCGCGGAATATAACGGCCAGCGCGTGCGCAAGGTAACTCCAGGCGGCATTATCACGACATTGGCCGGCAATGGCACCCAGGGCTACTCGGGCGATGGCGGACCGGCCACCAGCGCGGAGTTGAACGGACCCTATCGCGTGACCGTGGATCTTGCGGGCAACGTCTACATTCCGGACTCCAGCAACTGCCGTATACGCAAAGTTTCGCCCAACGGTACGATCACCACCATAGCTGGCAATGGCGTCCCGGGCTACTCGGGTGACGGCGGCCCAGCTACCAGCGCGGAGTTGACCTATCCCGAGGCGGTGGCTTTTGATTCCGCCGGGAACTACTACATCGCCGACAAGGCCAACGTGGTTCGCAAGGTGGACCCTAGCGGCACGATCACCACCGCCGCCGGTACCGGCGTCTCTGGCTATACGGGAGACGGTGGACCGGCCACCAGCGCCACGCTGGACGGCCCGGTCGGCGTCCAGGTGGATTCTTCGGGTGCCCTGTACATCTCCGATCAGGGCAACAACGTAATTCGCAAAGTGACGAACGGCACGATCACCACCATTACCGGTACTGGCACCTTCGGCTTCGCTGGAGATGGCGGACCGGCCACCAAAGCCGAGTTCTACTACCCGGCAAGTATTGGCCTGGATGCCGCCGGTAACCTTTACATCCCCGACGTGGATAATAACCGGATACGCGTGGTGTTGACCGACGGAACCATCTGGACGGTGGCGGGCGACGGCACCGAGGGCTATGGCGGCGATGGAGGCCCCGCCGTTAACGCTGCCATAAACGAGCCCCGCAGCGTCTCGGTGGCTCCGAACGGAAACGTCTACATTGGCGACTTTGGCAACAACAGAGTCCGGCTGCTGTCACAAGTGCTTCCGGCCAATGCTCCCACGATCTCCAATGGCGGCGTGGTGAGCGCCAGCGACTTTGGAGAATTCACATCGCTCGCCCCCGGCACTTGGATCGAGATTTATGGAACGAACCTGGCGACCGCTACGCGGGAGTGGGCAGCCTCGGATTTCAACGATAACAACGCTCCTACTTCCCTCAACGGGACCAAGGTGACCATCAACGGGCAGCCGGCGTTCGTCGAGTACATAAGTCCGCAACAGGTAAACGTGCAGGTGCCCTCCAACGTTGCGACAGGCATACAGCCCCTGATCCTAACGAGCCCCAGCGGCACCAGTGTCGCTTACCAGGTCGTGCTGAATGCGGTCGAACCGGGGTTGCTCGCGCCGTCAAATTTCAATATCAATGGCACTCAATACGCGGTGGCGTTCGACGCCAACTCGAACAACACGTATGTGCTGCCCGCGGGAGCCATTCCGGGCCTTAACTCGCAGCCGGCCAAGCCTGGCGACACGATCACTCTCTACGGCGTTGGATTTGGCCCGGTAACGCCGAACGTTCCGGCGGGACAGCTTGTGCAAGGGTTGACTTCGCTCGCGTCGTTCGACATCGCCATCGGCGGCGTAACCGCCGCAGTGCAGTATGCGGGCCTGGCGCCGGATTATGTCGGCCTCTATCAGTTCAACGTGGTGGTGCCGTCCATCGCCGCCACCAACGCGGCGCCGGTGACCTTCAGCGTGAACGGCACGGCGGGTACGCAGACACTCTATCTCGCGGTCAACTGAACCGCGCGTGTCGTTCGCGCGCTATCCTGAGAACGGACGTACCGGCCCGGCCGATCCCGGGCTTACGCTGAGATCTCCTCGAACCTTAGAGGATGCCCATCCCCCAAGTTCGACCGTCCGCTGCCCGCCGCGTTCACTATAATAAAAATAATCCCATGCACCAGAAACTCACCGAACGTGTTGTCGACCTGAACCCGCGTGAAACCTCCGAATGGGCCGAAGCGCTGGATCAGATATTGGACCAGGAGGGGCCCGATCGCGCGGCATTCCTCCTGGAGGGTCTCACCGAGCAGGCGCGCGGCGCGGGCGCCGACCTCCCCATCCATCTCAATACGCCATACGTCAACACCATCCGTCCCGAGGACGAAGTGCCATATCCCGGCGACCGCGCCATGGAGCGCCGCATCAAAAGCCTCACCCGCTGGAACGCCATGGCCATGGTCGTGCGCCAGAACAAATACGACCCCGGCATCGGCGGACACATTTCCACCTACGCATCCCTCGCCACGCTGCTCGAAGTGGGCTTCAATCATTTCTTTCACGCCAGCTATGGCGACCAGCCCGGCGACCTCATCTACTTCCAGGGCCACGCCTCGCCCGGCATCTACGCGCGCGCCTTCCTGGAAGGCCGCCTCACCGAGCAGCACCTGCGCAACTTCCGCCACGAGTTGCGCGACACCCCGGGGCTGTCCTCTTATCCGCACCCCTGGCTGATGCCCGATTTCTGGCGTTTCCCCACCGTCTCCATGGGTCTGGGCCCCATCAATTCCATCTACCAGGCGCGCTTCATGCGCTATCTCGAAAACCGCGGCCTGATCCCGGTCACGCCGCGCAAGATCTGGGCGTTCCTCGGCGATGGCGAAATGGACGAGCCCGAATCCATGGGTTCGCTCACGCTGGGTTCCCGCGAGAAGCTCGACAACCTGATCTTCGTCATCAACTGCAACCTGCAGCGCCTCGACGGTCCCGTGCGCGGCAACGGCAAAGTCATCCAGGAACTGGAAGCCGCCTTCCGCGGCGCCGGCTGGAATGTCATCAAGGTGATCTGGGGCGAGGATTGGGATCCGCTCCTGGCGCGCGACTCGAGCGGCCTGCTGCAGAAGCGCATGGCCGAAGTGGTGGATGGCGAATGGCAGACCTACGTCACCAAGGATGGCGCGTATTTCCGCAAGAACTTCTTCGGCAAATATCCCGCGTTGCTGGACCTGGTGGCGCACCTCAGCGACGACCAGCTCGCGCGTCTGCGCCGCGGCGGCCACGATCCCAAGAAGGTCTACAACGCCTACAAGGCGGCGGTGGAGAATACCGGATCGCCCACCCTGATCCTGGCGCACACGATCAAGGGCTACGGCCTCGGCGAGGCGGGCGAAGGCCGCAACATCACCCATCAGCAGAAGAAACTGAACGAGGCGGAAATCGCGCATTTCCGCTCGCGCTTCGAGATTCCCATCCCCGATGAGGCGGCGCGCAACGCTTCCTTCTATCGTCCACCGGACGATAGTCCCGAAATGGCCTATCTGCAAGAACGCCGCCGCGTGATGGGCGGCTACATGCCCACCCGCGCCATGCCCGCCAGCAAGGTGGAAGCGCCGCCGCTGGAGTATCTGGCCGAGTCGCTGGCCGGTTCGCAAGGCCGCGAAGTATCCACCACCATGGCCTTCGTCCGCGTCCTCACGCTGCTGCTCAAAGATCAGGCGCTTGGCAAGCGCGTCGTTCCCATCATTCCGGATGAAGCGCGCACGTTCGGCATGGAGTCGCTGTTCCGGCAGTTCGGTATCTATGCCAGCAAGGGGCAGCTCTACAAGCCGCACGATGCCGAGATGTTCCTTTATTACAAGGAATCCAAGGACGGCCAAATCCTGGAAGAAGGCATCACCGAAGCCGGTTCCATGGCGTCGTTCACCGCGGCTGGAGCGGCTTATACCAATTACTGCACGGAGATGATTCCGTTCTTCGTGTATTACTCCATGTTTGGCTTCCAGCGTGTGGGCGATCTGATCTGGGCCTTCGCCGACGCGCGCGGCAAGGGCTTTCTGATGGGCGGCACGGCCGGACGCACCACGCTCTCCGGCGAAGGGTTGCAGCACCAGGATGGCCACTCGATCGTGCTCGCCAGCACCGTGCCCACCTGCGCCACCTACGATCCGGCTTATGCATACGAGATCGCGGTGATCGTGCAGGATGGCATTCGCCGCATGTATCGGGAGCAGGAAGATCTGTTCTATTACCTGACGCTGTACAACGAGAACTACCCCATGCCGCCCATGCCCGATGGCGTAGTGGAAGGCATTCTGAAAGGCATCTATCGGTACAAGGCTGCGGAAGTCCCAGCGAAGGTGCAACTCTTCGGCAGCGGTCCGATCCTGAACGAGGCGCTGCGCGCGCAGAGCATTCTTGCGGAAAAGTACGGCGTGCCGGCCGACGTCTGGAGTGTCACCAGCTACAACGAGCTGCGCCGCGACGCTCTACGGGCCGCGCGTTGGAACCGCCTGCATCCCAGCCAACCCGCGCGGCAGCCTTACATCCAGCAGGCGCTGGCGGGCGCCGCGGGTCCGATCGTGGCCGCGACAGATTACATGAAAGTGGTGGCGGACCAGATCGCGCCGTGGCTGCCGGGCCGCATGGAAACGCTGGGCACCGATGGCTTCGGCCGCAGCGACAACCGCGAATACTTGCGCCGCCACTTCGAGATCAACGCGGAGTCTATCGCCGCTGCCGCGCTCTCCCGCCTGGCGCGCGACGGTCAGTTTCCCATGGAGCGGGCCACCGCGGCGTTCGGCGAACTAGGGGTGAATACGGAGAAGGTGGACGCCGCGCGAGCATGAGACTGATCACCTACGAAGATTCGCTGACGATGCCTGAGAATAAACTCGAGGAAATCGTACATGGTAAGAGTAGGATCATGCCGCCGGTACACAAGAGGCATGCTTATCTGATCGCAAACTTGTCAAAGGTGCTGGAGAGACAGCTTGATGACAGCGTATATGAGGTTCTCAGCCAGCGCGCCGGACTCGGCATCGAGCGCGATCCACTAACCTATCGCATTCCGAACTTAATGGTGTTTCGCAACGAAGCGCTCCGTCGGGATCGGTTGGAGACAGCCGACAACGACCCATACATCTGGGCCGTCCCCGAGCTGGTCGTCGAGTCTCTTTCGCCCTCCAATTGCAAAGGCTCTATTCAAGAACTTCTGGCGGACTACGCGCGCATCGCGGCGGCGGAAGTCTGGCTTCTCGATCCCAAACCGCCACAACTCACCTCCTACCACTATGAGTCCGGCGCACTGAAGCAGTGGCTGACAACCGAAAGCGGCCTAGTGACTCCACTGCTCCTGCCCAATGTGTCTGTTGATCTCGCCGAATTATGGGCGGCTTTCGAAGGCCTGGCCTGATGCCTACTCCTTCTCCGGCGGCAGCAGCCGCACGTTGACCGCCTCCGGCTTCAAATAAAGATCCAGCTTAGTCTCCACCGACACGCGGTCGCCCGGCTTGATCTTCTCGCGCTTGATCTTTTGCGATCCCGAATAGTAGTGAGTCTTATGCGTACACGAAATTTCGAGATCGTCCTCATCCGTGCGGGCCAGCGTCAGCGTCGTGGAATTGATCTGCCGCACCGTGCCCGTGAAGCTCGCCAGCGGCAGATCGACCTGTTGCGCGAACCCCGTCAGGCACGCGGCCCAAAGCAGAAAAATGAGTGCCTTCATGCGACCCATCTTACCGCGCCCGTCTGCTACGCTAGCGCCTTGGATATCCCGGCTTACCTCGAACGCATCGGCCTCGACGGCCCCCTCGACCTATCGCTCGATACATTGCGCGGCCTGCATTTGGCGCATCTCTACTCGGTCCCGTTCGAAAACCTCGACATCCAACTGGGCCGGCCGCTCTCGCTCGACGGTGCGGCGCTCTTCGACAAAGTCGTCACCCGGCGCCGTGGCGGCTTGTGCTTCGAATTGAACGGTCTCTTCTGCGCGTTGTTGCGCGAATTGGGCTTCCGCGTCACGATACTCTCCGCGGAAACGGCCCGCCAGTCCGGCGGCTTCAGCCCGGCTTACGATCATCTGACGGTGCGCGTCGATCTCGACGAGCCCTGGCTCGCCGACGTCGGCTTCGGCAATGGGTTCCGCTTGCCCCTGCGCCTCAACGATGCCGGCGATCAACTGCAGGGCGACTCCGCCTATCTGATCATCCCGGACGGCGACTATCGCGTCCTGCTGCGCCGGGACAAAGGCGGCGACTGGACGCCGCAGTACCGCTTCACGCTCCAGCCCCACTCGCTCACGGAATTTGCAGAACGCTGCCGCTTCCATCAGACCTCGCCCGAATCCCACTTCACCCAGAGCCGCATCTGCACGCTGGCCACGCCTGGAGGGCGCGTCACACTCAGCGGTATGCGGCTCATCGAAACCACGCCCGCCGGCCGGACCGAGAGCGAGTTCGCCGGCGAAGCCGAATACGCCGCCGCACTGCGCGCGCGATTCGGAGTGGTAGAATAGCGCTTCAAGGGAGGGTTTCGGTGGCATCCTTTATACAAAACCAGTTCGATAGTAACGTCGTCACTACATCAGTCGATTACGTCTTCAACTGGGCGCGCAAATCCGCACTGTGGCCGCTGACTTTCGGGCTGGCCTGCTGCGCCATCGAGATGATCGCCTCCAGCACCTCCCGCTTCGATATCGCGCGCTTCGGCGCCGAAGTCTTCCGTCCCAGCCCGCGCCAGTCCGACCTCATGATCGTCGCCGGCACCGTGACGCTCAAGATGGCGCCGGTCCTGAAGCGCATCTGGGACCAGATGCCCGATCCCAAATGGTGCATCTCCATGGGCGCCTGCTCCAGCGTGGGCGGGCCGTTCAACACCTACGCCGTTCTGCAAGGCGTGGACAAGATCGTGCCGGTGGATGTCTATGTGATCGGCTGCCCACCTCGGCCGGAGAACCTTTTCTACGCGCTGCTGAAGCTGCAAGACAAGATCGATCAGATGACCACGCTGGTGAAAAGGCCCACCGAGGTTCGCCTGGATGAATCCATGCTCGAGCAGTTCAAGGAGCAGGTGATGATCGCGCAGATCCAGAAACCCGCGTAGTGTTTTACAAGGATTCAGAAAACATCTACCGCGTCCGTCCACTGGAAGAATTGCCGTGGCTGGAGCACGGTTTCGGCACGCGCCATTCTATGGAGCTCGCGTACGATTCGAGGCTGGTCACGCTGCATCAGATCCACTCGGACATCTGCGTGCGGGCGGGCGGCCGGACGGGCCATCTGGGCGATGGGGATGCGTTGATCGATAACAGGTTGGGGAACCTGCTGGCTGTCAAGACCGCAGACTGCATCCCCATCCTGCTGGTGGATGACGAGCATCGCGCGGTGGCCGCAGTGCATGCCGGTTGGCGCGGTACAGTCGCCGGCATCGCGCGGAGTACCGTGCGCGCAATGCGGAAGGAGTTCTCCAGCGAGCCGAGGCTCCTGCAAGCCGCCATCGGCCCGGGCATCGGAAAGTGCTGCTACGAAGTCGGCGCGGATGTGGCGGCACAGTTTGGCGAATCGGGTCCCGCCCGTATCGATCTGGTCGAAACCAACCGCCGCCAGTTGATCGAGGCTGGTATTCCCGAGTCTCGGATTTACGCGGCGAACCTGTGCACCAAATGCGGAATAGAAGACTTCCACTCCTATCGCCGCGACAAAGAGCACGCCGGCCGCATGCTCTCCTTCATCGGCTGGAAGTGACTGCAACTCCGGCCCCCGCCCATGCGTATATCATTTCAATGCGCGCTGTGTTTTTCCTGGCCGCCGCCTGCACCCTGACCGCCGCGCAAGATCCGCGCGAAATCGTGCGGCGCTCGGTTCAACTGATGGACCATAACCTGGCCATCGCCCGCAATTACACTTTCCTGGAACGGTCCGAGACCCGCGAGCTGGATTCCGCCGCGCATGTGAAGAGCCGCAAGATCATGCTTTACGACGTCACCATGTTGGAAGGCTCGCCCTACCGCCGGCTGGTCGGCAAGGACGACCATCCCCTATCCCCCGAAGAGGAACGCACCGAGCAGAAGAAGCTCGCGGACAGCATCGCCCAGCGCCGGAAAGAGACGCCGGCCGAGCGCGCCCGGCGCATCGCAGACTGGGAAAAGAAGCGCCAGCGCGAGCGCGAGCCTTTGGACGAAGTTCCGGACGGATTCAACTTCCGGATCGCCGGCGAGGAGCAAATCGACGGCCGGGCTGCCTGGATCGTCGAAGGTACGCCGCGGCCCGGCTATCATGCCCGGAGCAGCCTGGCCAAGCTGTTCCCCAAGTTTCGCGGGAAACTCTGGATCGACAAGGCCGACTATCAGTGGGTGAGGACCGAAGCCGAAGTCACCGACAACATCTCATGGGGCCTGTTCGTCGCCCGCCTGAGCAAGGGCGCGCGCCTCAACGTGCAGATGACGCGCGTGAACGACGAAGTCTGGCTGCCCAAGCGGATCGAGGCCAAGGCCTCCGCCAGGCTGGCGCTGGTGAAGAAGTACAACATCGAGGCGGACACCAGCTTTTCCAACTACCGCAAGTTTCAAGTGGAATCGCGCGTAGTCGCCGCCACGCCGCAGCCGTGAAAAGGCAGATGAGCCGGGGCGCCACCGCGGGTCTATAATATCTCACAGGAGCCGGTTAGTTAGGAGCGTTTATGCGCCAATTATATCTGGCGATTTCCGCGGTTGCGCTGTTGGCCGTCGCGCCACGGGCACTCGCACAAGCGCCGGTGATTGCATCGGGCGGTGTGCAGAATGCGGCCAGCAACATTGCCGTCACTTCGGTTGCCCCGCAGGTCCTGGTTACGATCAAAGGGCAGAATCTGGCGACCTCCACGGATGAGGCCCACGGTTTCCCGATACCCACCACACTGGGCGGCGCCACGGTAACATTCACCGGGGCGGCCGGACCGCTGCTCGCGCCATTGTTCTACGCTTCGCCCACGCAGATCAATGCCCAGGTGCCGAATGGGATAGAGGGCACAAGCACAGTCGTCAACATAGTTGTGAGCACGGCGGCGGGTTCCAGCGCCCCATATACGATTCCCCTGGTTACTGGAACTTATCCTTACCTGATTGGTCCGCTTGGCATCTTTTCGCAAGATACTTCGGGTTGCGGCCAGGCGGTGGCATACAATGTTCACCCGGATGGCAGCGTCACCCTGAACACACCGCAGAACAGCCTCGACCCACAAAAGGATGCGGGCTTGACCATCTTCCTGACGGGCTTGGGCGGCCTGGACTTCCCTGATCGCCAGGTCGGCGTCCCATGGACTTATTTCAGCAGCGATAATCTGGTCCCCCAGCTTGTCTCGTCTGGCGCCAGCTTGGCGTCGCTCACTTTCGGGGCGCCCGGCTTGACCGCGACTGTGGGAGACTTGACGCTCTCCTACCTGGGACCTGCCCCGGACAAAGTGGGAATCGATCAAGCCAACGCCCTTGGTCAATGGAAAGGGTGGCCGCAGGGGTGCCGGGTGCCTTTGTCGCTCGCCTTGCTCCAGCCCCAGGTCAACGATAATGTCAGTGTTCCCGGTGCTCCAGTACCGGCCAGTTTCGGGCCGTTCACTTCCACGCAGTTGGTGGATGTCAGCATCCAGCCCGGCGGCGGCGTCTGCACCGACCCGGCGGACAGCGGGTTGGGAATCGTCACCTGGCAGAAGAGCACAGTCAGCGACTTTTCAGGCTCTTCCTCAACCGAGGCCGTCACCGTTCAGTTCATCCAGTCGGATGGGCTTGGCTTTGCGCAGCCGGGTCCCGCGTCGGGGTTGAGCCATCCCAGCAACGCGCCCCCTCTGGCCAACGGGGTATACGGACCTTTCGCCGTCTCGCCGCCCGCCTGCAACGCGTCGCTTCCGAACACGCTGGATGCAGGCGTATTGTCGCTCTCCGGCCCGGGCCTCAACCCGGTGGCGCTGGCGCCTTCTACCCAAGGTGGACGATTAACGTACAGCGCCGCGCTGGCGCCCGGAACATTGCGGGGTGGCGTTTACCAGGTTACGGGGCAGGGCGGAAGCCAGGTGGGCGCCTTCACAGCCCGCGCTAACATCCCCGGGCCGATCACGGTCACCCCGAACCAGATCACGAACCTTCAGCCGGGCACGAAACTCGAAACCCCATGCCAGATCTTCAGCGTCTTTGACCTCTATTACTCTTGCGGGGGCATATACTATTTCACATGGACGGGCGGTGACGACCGCAGCGTAGTCACGGTTCAGTTCATAGTTGGAAATAGTTTCCAGGCGGTGGCCTCGGCGTATGGCGGGTCCGGAAGCATCGCGATTGGGGAAAGCTATGGCGCTTATCCTCTTATCTGCGGCCTTCCCGGTTTCGACCAAGGATGCACCCTAATGCCGGAAGGCAACGTGGAAGTAATGATTACGCAGACGCCCTTTCAAGCGCCGTCGCAGCCGTTCAGCGCGCCGGGACTGGGTTGGGGCGGCGAAGGCACCTGGAAGTACGTGTGGGATTTTCGCGGGCTGACGAATTAGCTCCCACGTTCGATGGGATTGCCCTCCTCTCTAACTTGTTGTATCTAGTCGGCGTTCATCGGGTGCCGTAACTCTTAGCGGCTTTCCGCAAGTCAATCTGGCTAAGTTGTCCGGATCGTGCGCCGGCAGATAAATCAGCGGTTCGATTTCCGCCGGTGTCAGGATCTTCTTGCCGGTATCGATCTGCACGGAGCCTGTTTGGATCGGATGGATTCGCGGCACTCTTGAATTGTATCCTGGTCTTCATGGCGGACGAATCGACTGAACCCTTGTGGCGCACGCTTCAGCGTGCTGTGGCGAGCTTCAGCTCGCCATCTTCGGACAGCCGCCAGCACCGTGGGCTGAAGCCCACGGCGGCACGCTTTCCAGAGAACCACTGCGCAAGTCACTGATCTAGCGGGACTAACGTCCCGCAGGGCGAACTGAAGTTCGCCCCTGCACGCTAAAGCGTGCGCC
>Ga0181536_10000758_pt1 | contig 38784 bp, 41 predicted proteins | sample PEATcosm2014_Bin_41_FD_121105 | JGI IMG/M metagenome (GOLD analysis project Ga0181536, IMG submission 121105) | Peatland microbial communities from MTU Mesocosm Facility, Houghton, MI, USA - PEATcosm2014_Bin17_60_metaG | ecosystem: Environmental > Terrestrial > Soil > Wetlands > Peat | place...
CCGCCATGTTGCAGAGCGTGAAGCGCCCTTCGACCGACAGCTCGTCGACCAGCGAGCCGGCGAACTCGACGGCATGTCCGCTCGCGCCGTCGACGCCGAGGCGGGCCAACAGATGCAGCGCAACGTCTTTGGCGCTCACGCCGGCGGCGAGCCGGCCGGTCAGGCGCACGCGCATCGGCAGCGGCCGCTTCAGTGTCAGCGCTTGCGTCGCCAGCACGTGTTCGAGATCGCTCGTTCCGCAGCCGAACGCAAGAGCACCGAGCGCGCCGACCGTGCAGGCGTGGCTGTCCGGGCACGCGTGCGTCGCGCCGGGCAGCACCAATCCGAGTTCCGGCGCGACGACGTGGGCGATTCCGGCCTCGTCGTCGTCGACGTCGAAGAGCCGGAAACCGAAGCGCGCGGCGCCGGCCCGCATCTCGCGCATCAGCGGCGACTCCGCCGCAGCGCGCGCGACGTCGGCGCGGTCGCGCGTCGGCACCGTATGATCGAGGACGCCGAACGTCAAGTCGGCGCGCCGGACGCTGCGGCCGGTTTCCGCCAGCCGTTCGAGCGCGTGCGGCCCGTGCAATTCGTGAAAGACGTGACGATCGACGTAGACCACGTCGCGGCCGTCGTCTCTCCGTGCGACGAAATGCGCATCCCAGATCTTGTCGACGAGCGTGCGCGCCACCGGAGGACTGTTAGACTTCGAAAGGATAATTTACTCTCGGGGAGACCACGATGCCAAACGAGCGGACGGCGCGCCTCGCCGAGACGAATTTCTGGGACGAGCTGTTCGCCCTGCGCGACCGCCAGCGAGCCGATCTCGCGAGCGCCGTCCAGGTGATCGACGAAGACGAGCTGCCGCTCGAAGTGAATCGCCAAGGACTGATGCGCTGGTACATGCATCCGGCGATCCACGACACCGTGCTCTCGACGATGATGTTCTTCGAACAGGAGATCCCGCCCGGCAGCCGTTCCGGCCGCATCAAGTTCCAGGGCAATCAGGTGCTGATGATCCTCGAGGGCGCCGGTTACACCGTGCTCGACGGCGTCAAACACCAATGGAAAGCGGGCGACGTGCTCAACTTGCCGCTGCGTGAGAACGGCATCGTCGTGCAGCACTTCAATTCCGATCCCAACGTCACGGCGAAGTTCGTCGCCGCCGAGATGAATTGGTTTGCGTGCACGAGCGTCGATCGCGGCAGCGGCTTCGAGCAGCTCGAAGAGTGCCCGGAGTACCGCGAGTCGCGCCGCGGTGGCTGAAACCGAGCGTACGCGCACGCGCGAGCGGCCGCCATTGGCCGCCGACGGGTACGAAGCCGCATACCGCTATCGCAAAGAGCAGGCTGAACGGCAGCTGCACGGTCCGGTCGTCGTGCGCAGCGAGGACCGCGAGGCGCAGATCACGCGCCAAGGCCGGCTGTGCTTCTACCTCGACCCGTTGACGCATCCGGAGATGCCGCTGCATCACTGGCGGCTGTTCACCCACGAGATTCGCACCAAGTCGGGCCGCCACCGGCATCAGGGCGGCCTCGTGATCTACGTTCTCTCGGGCGTCGGTTACTCGATCGTCGAGGGCGAACGCATCGATTGGAAAAAGGGCAGCTTGCTGCTGCTGCCGATGAAGCCCGGCGGCGTCGAGCACCAGCACTTCAATCTCGATCCCGAGAAGCCGTCGGTGTGGGCGGCGTTCGTGCCGATCGCGCTGACCGAGCACGTGGCCTCGCAGCTGCGCCAAACCGAGACCTCGCCGGAATTCAAGCAGGAGTGAGGACGCGATGCTGACCGCACAGGAGAACCAACGCCTCACGCAGATCGGCCCGGGAACGCCGTGCGGCGAGCTGTTGCGCCGGTACTGGCAGGCCGTGTGCCCGACCAAAGAACTGTCCGGGGAGAAGCGCAAGAAGCGCATCCAGATCCTGGGCGAGAAGCTGCTCGTGCTGCGCCAAGACGACGGCTCGTTCGCGTGCATCAGCGAGCAGTGCGCGCATCGCAGCGCGTCGCTGTTCTTCGGCTTCATCGAGCCCGACGGCATCCGTTGCTGCTATCATGGCTGGAAGTTCGATTGCGCGACCGGCGCGTGCATCGAGCGGCCGTTCGAGACGGCGGCGCCCACCGAGAACATGAACCTCAAGGCCTATCCCGTGCAGCAGCTCGGCGGGCTGCTGTTCGCGTACATGGGGCCCGATCCGGAGAAAGCGCCGCCGTTGCCGCGCTGGGACGTGATCGCGCGCACCGACCGGCCGCGCACGATCGCCGTGCTGCCCGATCACAAATGCAACTGGCTGCAGATCCAAGAGAACACCGTCGACACCGCGCACACGTACTACCTGCACGGTGAGTTCGCGGCGGTCAACGACCTGGCGACCAAGGGCGTGGCCGAATACTACCACCGGCCGATCGAGAAATACGACTGGGCCGTCTCGCACTGGGGCGTCGAGAAAACGCTCGTGTACGGCGGCGAGCGGCCCGAAGTGGAGATCCGTCCGCCGTTGATCTTCCCCAACATCTTGCGCGTCCCGGTCGGGCCGGTCGAGTCGATGCACTTCCGCATTCCGATCGATGACGAGCACACGCGCATCATCTGGGTCGGCCTGATGCCGGAAGGCTCGGCGCCGCTCGTCCCCGACGACGAGGTCCCCTACGAAATTCGGCGCGATCCGCCGAACCTCGAGATCGAGGACTACGACGTCTCGACGGTGTGGCAGCAAGATCGCGTCGTGTGGGAGACGCAGGGCGTGATCGCCGACCGTTCGCACGAGCATCTCGCGGCGACCGATCGCGGCATCGTGATGTTTCGCCGCATGCTGCAGGCGCAGATCGAGCTGGTCGAAGCCGGCGGTGACCCGACCGTGGCCGTGGTGCGACCGGAAGACCGCGACCGGATCATCACCTTCGACAGCGCGACGCGGCCGTGGAACGACGGCGTCGCGCCGTGGTACCCGGGCCAAGAGAAGAGCGTCATCGGCGCCTCGCATGGGTGAGATCCTGGGCCTGGGGCTGAGCCATTATCCCGGTCCGCTGGTGCCGGGCCGCTTCTGGGCGCGCATGCTGGAGCGCAACGTCAAGATCGGGCGCGTTCCGCCGGCGGCGTTCGCGGACAAATCGCGCTGGCCGGCCGAGATGCGCGCCGAATGGGCCGACGACGAAGGCGCCGCCGCCGGCGAAGCGCACGAGGCGCGGCTGCTGAGCGGCTACGAGCGCTTGCGCGCCGAGCTCGACGCGTTCGCACCGGATCTGGTGCTGATTTGGGGCGACGACCAGTACGAGAACTACCGGCGCGAGTGCGTGCCGCCGTGGGCGGTCGGCATCTTCGATACGGTCAGCAGCCGTCCGTACCAGCTCGGCCGCGGCGTGTTCTCGACCAACGAGAACCCGTGGGGCGCGGCGCCCGAGGACGTGTTGGAGATTACCGGCCACCGCGCGGCGGCGGCGCAGCTCTACCGCGCGCTGATCAACGCCGGCTTCGAAGCGGCGTATTCGCTTGCGTTCACGCACCCGCACGGCCTGGCGCACTCGTTCAACAACACCGTGCTGTTCCTCGACCGCGAACGCGCGGGCTTTCCGTATCCGGTGATTCCGGTGCACGTCAACTGCTACGGCAACCAGCTGCTGAGCACCGCGAGTGAAGCCATGAGCGAGGGCGGCGAGGTCGTCACGCTGCCGCCGCCGACGCCGCGCCGGTGTTTCGAGCTGGGCGCTGCCACGGCGCGCTTCTTTGCCGCGAGCCCGTGGCGCGTCGCGCTGATCGGCTCGGCCAGCTTCTCGCACGGGTCGCTGACGGCCAAACACGAACGGCTCTACCCCGACCTCGCCGCCGATCGCGCGCGCGTCGATGAGCTCTCCGGCGGCCGCTGGACCGGGTGGGGTTCGCTCTCCCCCGAGGCGATCGACGACGCCGGGCAAAACGAGATTCTCAACTGGGTCGCTCTGGCCGGCGCGATGAGCGTGACATCCGCGCGCTGTGAGATCGTCGACTACGTCGAGTCGTACCTGTTCAACTCATCGAAGTGCTTTGCGGTGTTCCGCTCGTCAACGAAAGGCTCGTAAGTGAAGCCAAACCGGCGCCGTTTTCTCCAGCAGTCCGTCGGGGCAGCCGCGTTGCCGCTGCTCCCGCACGCCGTGCAGGCCGCCGACGCGCCGGGCATGCGCGTCAGCGCGATCACGATCTCAGACTGCGCACCGTTCTATGCGGCGCTGCAGCAAGGGTTCTTCACGGCGGCCGGCATCGACGTCTCGACCGAATCCGAAACCGGCGGAACGGTCGGCATCCCGGCGGTCGTCGCCGGCGCGTACGACGTGGTCTACTCGAATATCCCGTCGATCTTGCAGGCGCTCTCGCAAGGCATCGATCTGCGCTTCATCGCCGGCGGCAACCCGCTCAACCCGCCCGACACGACCGGGCTCTACGTACGCCGCGGCGAGGGGTTGAAGACCGGCAAGGATTTCGAGGGCAAATCGATCGGCATCAACGACACCAAGAGCCTGCAGTTCACCTACGCGCACGGCTGGGTCAAAGCGACCGGCGGCGACGCGGACAAGGTCACGTACCGCGCGATCCCGTTTCCCGACATGGCCGATGCGGTGAAGAACAAGCGCGTCGACGGCGTCATCCCGAGCGATCCGTTCTACTCGGCGCTCAAAGGCGATCCCGCGCTCGAGCTGATCGCGAATCCCGGCCGCGTCGTCTATCCCAACGGCCGCGTTGCGGCCTGGGTCGTGACCGGCGATTACCTCGCCAAGCACGCGGACCTGGTGCGCAAGTTCCTGGCCGGGATGAACCGCGGCTCGGCGTGGTGCAACGCCAACCTCAACGGGCCCGCGTACACGCAGCTGCTGGTCTCGATGACCAAGCTCGATCCGGCCCGCGTCGCGACGATGGCCAAGGGCAAGACCTCGATCGGGATCACCGCTCGCGAGGTCGCGCGCATGGCCGATCTGTTGCGCGCCAACAACCTGCTCAGCGGCAGCGTCGACATCCCGTCCAAGGTGTTCGTCCCGTAAGAACGCGCGCGAGCGGCGTCGTGCTGGTCGTTGCCCTCTTGCTCGTGTGGGAGGGCAGCGTGCGTTTCGGCATCGTGCAGTCGCCGAATTGGCCGGCCTTCAGCGCGGTGCTGGCGGCGTTGTACCGCGGCCTCGCCGGCGGCGAGCTGCTGGGCGTGATCGCGTCGAGCATGTGGCGGATGCTGCGCGGCTACCTGCTCGGCAGCGCGGCGGGCATCACCATCGGCGTGGCGATCGCGCTGTGGCGGCCCGTGCGGCTGACGCTGACGCCGGCGATCGAGCTGTTGCGGCCGGTCCCGGTGACGGCGATCGTTCCGCCGCTGATCTTCGTGTTCGGCATCGACGACAAACTGAAAATTGCGTGCATCGCGTTTGCCACGTTCTTTCCGGTGGCGACCAACACGATCGCCGGCGTCGGCGCCGTCGACGAGGTCTACCTCAAGGTCGCGCGCACGTTCGGTATCCCGCACGCGCAGACGATCCGGCAAGTGATCGTGCCCGCCGCGCTGCCGTACATTTTCGCCGGGTTGCGCACCAGCCTCGCCTTCGCGCTCGTCGTAACGGTCATTTCCGAGATGCTGGCCGGGTCGCAAGGGATCGGCCACTATTTGCTGACGATGCAATACGCGCTGCGCGCCCCCGAGATGTATGCGTCGATCGTCCTATTGACGTTCGTCGCCTACGCGCTCAACCGGCTGTTCCTCGCGTGGGAGCAGCATGCGATCGGCTGGGCGCGTTCGCGCGAGGCGTACGACGCGCGATGAACGGCGCAACCGATGAACGCACCCTGAAGCTCGAAGGCCTCGCGAAGCGTTTCGACGGCAAGCAGCCGGTGGTGGTGTTCGAGGACCTCTCGCTCGAGGTGCGAGCCGGCGAGTTCTTCTCGATCGTCGGACCGAGCGGCTGCGGGAAATCGACGCTGCTGCAGGTCGTCGCCGGATTGATCCCGGCGAGCGGCGGGCGCGTGCTGCTCGGCGGCCGCGACGTCACCGGCGAGCCCGCGCACATGGTCTACCTCTTCCAGCAGTACGCGAAGTCGCTCTTGCCGTGGATGACGGCCGAAGACAACGTGATCTTCGCCTTCAACCATCGTTTGGGGCTCGGCCCGCGCGCCGCGCGCGCGCGCGCGCGCGAGCATTTGGCGATGGTCGGGCTCGAGGAATCGGCCGCCGCGTATCCGTGGCAGCTCTCGGGCGGCATGCAGCAGCGCGTCGCGATCGCGCGCGCCTTGTCGGCCGATCCGAAAGTGCTGCTGATGGACGAGCCGTTTTCGTCGGTCGACGCGCTGACGCGCATGGAACTGCACGCGCTGATCTCCGAATTGTGGGAACGCAAGCGTTTCACCACGATCCTCGTCACGCACGACGTCGACGAGGCGATCTTTCTGGCCGACCGCATCGCGTTGCTCACGCGTCGACCGGCGCGGATCGCCGAGCTGATCGAAACCGGCCTCGCCCGTCCGCGTCGCGCGGTCGAGACACACGAAGACCCGCGCTTCCTCGCGCTGCGGCACGCGTTGCTCGAAGGGTTGCTGCACCGGCCGGACGAGGCCAATGCCGACGTTCGCTAGGCGTGCCGGCGATCTGGTCCCCGGAATCGCCTTCTTGCTCGCGATTCTGGGCTTGATCGAAGTCGCGGCGCGCACCGGTTTGGTGAACGCGGCGGTCGTGCCGCCGCCCACGGCGGTGGCCGTGCAGCTCGCGCAGATCGTCGCCGGGGGCACGTTCGCCGTCCCGCTGCTGCAGACGCTCGCGACGCTCTTCGCCGGCTACGCGATCGGCTGTGCTATCGGCATCGTGCTGGGTATTCTCATGGGCTCGGTGCGCGCGATCTACGATCTGTTCGAGCCGCTGACCGAACTCTTACGCCCGATTCCGAAGCCCGCGCTCGTGCCGGCGCTGATCCTGTTCCTGGGCCTCGGTTCGGCGATGAAGATCACGCTGGTGGCGCTGGCCGCGTTTTTTCCGGTGCTGGTGAGCACGGTCCAGGGCGCGCGCGGCGTCGACGTCACGATGATCGACATGGCGCGCACCTTCGGCTACCGGCCGATAGAGATTCTCCGGCAGATCGTGTTGCCCGCCTCGGCGCCGTACATCGCGGCCGGCATGCGGGTGAGCCTGGGAGTGGCGCTGGTCGTGCTGGTCGTGGCGGAGATGCTCGCCGAGACCGGTGGCTTGGGCGGCACGCTGATCGCGATGCAACATCAGTTCATGGTCCGCCAAACCTACGGTTGGCTGGTCATCGTCGCCGCCGTCGGCTTCACGCTCAACGCCCTGTTCGTGCGCGCCGAACGGCGCATCACGTTTTGGAGCTCACGCTGAGCGCGGGCTCAGCGCCGTTGCAGATACTCGCGCACGATCTCGTCGAAAATCTCCGGGTGCTCCCACTGCGGCCAGTGCCCGCTGTCCTCCATGACCTTCAGCTCCGCATTCGGCAGGTAGTTCATCGCCGAGTGCGCTTCGGCGACGGCGGCCGACGGGTTGTGATCGGTCCACAGCACGAGCATCGGGTGCGTGATCGTGCGCAGGCGGTCGGGCGTTAGCGCGTCATCGGATGCGGCGCCGCCGCCGGCGTGACCGCGCACGCCGGCCGCTTCGGTGCGGCGGTAGAGTTCCCAGCGCAGGTCGATCAGCTCCTCGGTGATGTCGCGGTTCGGATTGTGGAAGAGCCACTTGAGCCGTTCGTGCACGTTGGCGCGCGACGGATTCGCTTGGAACTGCTTGGTCAAGCGCAGCAGTTCCGAGCGGCCGTGGGCCGTGCGTTTCGCGGCCGCTTCGTCGACCGGCACCTCGAGCCGCGCGCCGACCGTGTACACGATCTTGCCGACGCGTTCGGGGTAAAACTTCGACATCATCACCGCGATCCAGCCGCCCAGCGATTCGCCCAGCAGATTCGCCTTCTCGATGCCGGCCGCGTCCATGAAGTCGGCCAAGTGCTTGGTGTACGCTTCCTTCGTCAGCGGCGCGTCGATGCTGCCCGTCAGCCCGTGCCCGAGCAAGTCGATCGCGATCGTGCGGAAGTGCTTGCCGAGCGGAACGACGTTCCGCGCAAACGCTTCGGCGTGACCGCCGACGCCGTGCATCATGATCAGCGGTTCGCCCTCGCCCGACTCGAGCGCGCGCGTGCGCACGCCGGCCGCGTCGTAGTAGCGTACTTCCGCCCCCAGGAGGTTCAACCAAATCGATTCGTGTGTCGTCGTCATTTCGAAGCGCTCGCTTTCGGCAGCAGCGTCTCGAGTCCCATGCGTTTGAGCGCCTCGCGCTGGATCGGCGCGAGGGCCGCGTTGATTGCCGTGACGCCCGGGTTGCCCGGCACGACCGTGCGCAGCGGCCGTTCGCCGGCCGGCAAGCCGGCGAGCCGCACGATCGTGTCGGCGACCTCCTGCGGATCGCGCCCCGCCGCCGATTCCTGCAAACCGCTCGCAATCTGTTCGGCGAAGTGCGCGACCGCGCCGTACGCGGCGACGCGCTCGGCATCGTCGGCGCCGACGATGCCCGTGAGGATGTCGGTCGGGTAGGCGCCGGGTTCGACGATCGCCACGTCGACGCCGAACGGCGCGAGCTCGTACGAGGACGCTTCGGCCAGCACTTCGAGCGCAAACTTCGAGGCGCCGTAGATCGCGCCGAACGGCACGACGAGCCGGCCGGCCACCGACGACACGTATACGACGAGGCCGCTGCGCCGCTCGCGCATCGCGGGCAGAAACGCGCGGTTGACGCGCAACGGCCCGATCACGTTCGTCGCGAATTGCCGCTCGGCGGCGGCCGGCGTGTACGCCTCCTCGATGCCGAAGTAGCCCGTGCCGGCGTTGTTCACCAACAGGTCGACGCTGCCGCCGTTGCCGAGGATCGTGCGGGCGGCGGCATCGACCGACGCATCGCTCGTGACGTCGAGCTCGACGACGGTGATGCCGGCCGGACGCAGCTCGCCGGCCGCCGGCGCGTTGCGCCCGGCCGGATCGCGCATGGTGGCGTAGACGCGCCAGCCGGCGCGGGCAAGTGCTTGGGCGGTGAGGCGGCCGAATCCGGAGCCGGCTCCGGTGACGACGGCGATGCGCTGGTTCATGGACCCCAGAACTCACGCCGGCGTCCGTTTGCTGCGGGGGGCGTGCGCGTACCGTTGGAAAAGCTAGCGCCACCATGACATCCGCAACGCCTTTCGCGCGCGTGCTCGTCCCCTACGATGGGTCGGACCCGGCCCGCGCCGCGCTCAAGCTCGCCATCGCGTTCGGGAAGCGCGGAGCGGCCATCGTGATCGGGACGGTCGTGGACGAGGCGGCGGTGATCGCCGAGGCCTCCAGTGCCGTGGCCTACGATCCTTCGCCCGAGATGGAGGCGCTCGACGAAGAGGGCGACGAGCTGATCGCCGACGCTGCCGCGCAGTGCCGCGCCGCCGGTGTCGAACCGGTGACCGAAACGGTGCACGAGACGCCGGTAGCCGGAATTCTCTCCATCGCCAAATCGCAGTCGTGCGACCTGATCGTGATGGGGACGCACGCGCGCACCGGCGTCGCGCACGCCTTTCTCGGAAGCACGACCGAAGGCGTCCTGCGCTGGGGTCATCTGCCGGTGCTCACGGTACGCACCGTCGACCACGTCGCCGACGAACCGTTCTCCGCGGTGCTCGTCGCGATCGACGACTCGGAGCCGTCCGACGCCGCCGCCGGCGTTGCGGCGATGCTCGCGCGCACGGCGAACGCAAACGTGATCGCCTGCGGCGTGGTCGAGACGCTGCAGATCTACGAAAACACCACCGACTACGGCTTCGACCCCGCCGAGATCGTGCGCGAGGTCAAGACCGAACTCGACCAGCACGTGCACGCCACGCTCGAACGCGCCGGCTTGCCGGCCGGCACGGCGGTCGCGATCGTCGAGGGCGATCCGGCCGAGATGATCGTCGCCACCGCCAAGGAGCGCAACGCCACGCTCATCATCAGCGGCACGCACGGCCGCCGCGGCATTCGCCGCTTCTTCCTGGGCAGCGTGGCTGAAGATCTCGTGCGAACGAGCGAGACGCCGGTGCTGGTCGTCCCCGTCGTGCCCAAGCCCAAGAATTAAGGACGAATCAGGCCGGCTGCAAGTTCCGGTAGTGGTGGATCTTGGAGATCGGCGCTAGACCGGTCGCGATCCGCGTCCAGTGTTCCGCCTCGTCGTCGCTGGCATAGACTTCCCCGTCGGTGGTTCCGACGTAGAGCGTGAAGCCGCTCGGATAGATCGCGATGCTCATCGCTTCGAAGTTGACCCGTCCCTCGTCGGGCAACCCCGCGCTCGCTTCGACGGCCGTGCGCAGGCGGTCGCGCGAGCGCATCACGGTGCCTTCGGCGCGCTTGGACTTGCGCCACTGGCCCGGGTTCGCGCCGGCGCCCGAGATGAAGATCGTGTTGCCGTCGCGCGGCGAAACGTACATGTGATCCGGGTAGCCGATGCGGAAGCTGTTGTCGAGGAAGAGCTCCCACGTCTCGCCCGCGTCGTAGCTGCGGTACACGCCCATGCCGGTCGACATGTAGACTTCGTTCGAGTTGTCGGGATGGACCATGATCTGATGGATGTCGCGATACGTCCAGTCGGTCGGCTTCGAAAAGTCGTCTTTCACGACCCACGTCGCGCCGCCGTCGGTCGTCTTGAGCAGATCGCCTTGCTCGACGCCGGCGTAGATCACGTTGGGGTCGCGCGGATCGATCGTCATCGACTTCACGTGCGCGTCGTGCGGGGGTGAGGGGAACGTCCACGCCTCGCGGCCTTCGGTTTCCTTGATGCCGGGCTGCTCGACCCACGACTTGCCGTAGTCGTCGCTGCGGAACATCGACGCCGGCTGCGTGCCCGCATACAAAACAATCTTGTCGCCGTGATGCGCGTAGCCGAGGCAGAAGATGTGCTCGATCGTGATGCCGTTCATGCACGGCGCCCACGTCTCGCCGTTGTCGGCGCTGTAGTACAAACCGCCCGAATGCATGCCGGCGAAGACGCCGCCGCGCTTCGGCTCGCGCATGACCGAGCTGCAATGCCCGTCGAGCGTCCGGCCGCTGTCGGTCCACGGCGCGCTCGGCGACGTGCGGTCGAGCAGCGACACGCCCTTCACGGTCGCCACGATCAAGCGCGTCGGCGGCTCGTCGCCGCGGCAAATGTTCTGGCCGTTCGGTGAAAGACAGGCGATCATCATGTGGCGATGATAGGCGCGCCTAACCGTTCTGTCAACGGGAACGACGTTCTGTTGGATAGAACGACGCGCTCATGACCAACCCGGCCACCGCCGACGCTCCCGGCGTCGCATCGCTCGACCGCGCGCTCGCCATTTTGGGCGCGTTCGGACCGGCCGACGAAGCGCTGAGCCTGGCCGAGCTGGCGAAGCGCACGTCGTTCTACAAGAGCACGATCCTGCGCTTGCTGGCTACGCTCGAACGGCGGCGGTACGTCGTGCGGCTGGCGGGCGGCGGTTACCGGCTCGGGCCGGCCGTGCTGCACCTCGGCGCGGTGTATCAAGGATCGTTCCGGCTCGAGGATCACGTGCTGCCCGCGATGCGCACCCTCGCCCAGCAAACGCAGGAGAGCGTCAGTTTCTTCACGCTCGAAGGCAACACGCGCGTGTGCCTGTTCCGCATCGACTCGCCGCTGTCGGTGCGCGAGAACCACACGCGTGTCGGCGATTTCGCGCCGGCCACGCGCGGTCCGTTCGGTGCGGTCTACCACGCGTTTCGCAACGGCGTCGACCGCTCGCGCCGCGAGGCGCTGCGCAACGTGCCGTACATCGACGTCGACGGTACGTTCCCCGATCTCGGCGCCGCGGTGGCACCGGTGTTCGGGTTCGACGGCGCGCTGGCGGGCTTCCTGATGGTCTCGGGACCGAAGGCGCGCTTCACGCCGGCCGATCAGCGGCGCATCGCGAAAGCGCTGCTCGCCGCGGTGCGTGACATCACCGCGCAGCTCGGCGGCGACGCCCGCGTCTTCGACGCCGCGGCGGCCTAATGACCTCAGAACACGAATAAGCAACCTACGTGAGGACGGGCTCCGCCAGCGCCGGGTCCCATTCGTAGTCGAGGCCGGCGAGGTCGACGACCCCGATCGGCGTGCCGGACGTACGCAATTCCTTCGCGCCCGCGAACTTCGGGCAATAGACTTCGATCAGGTTGCCGGCCGGATCTTTGAAGTACATCAGCCCCTCGACCTGATGGCGCGTCCACGGTTCGTGCGTCTTGACACCGTGATCTTCGAGCCACTTCTTCATCGGCAAGAACTGGTCGGACTCGATCTCGAACGCGATGTGAGGGAACTCGGCCTCGGCCGGCGCGCCTACGCCGCGAACGTCGCTCATCCCGATGATGACGCCGGCGACCTCGACCTCGGCGAAGTGCGGCGTGCCTTCGTTGACGACGCGGCCGCCGAGGACGTCGGCGTAGAAACGCTTCGAAACTTCGACGTCGCGCGCCCATACGCTCACGTGGTTGAAACGGCTGAAGTGCGGCCGCTTCGCCAGGGCTGCTTCGAAGGCGCGAATCCGCTCGGTGCTCCAGGTAAAGCTAGGCATCGCGCGGAGCCTTGGACACCTACAGGGATTCTCCTAGAAACACCATATGGGTCGGGTGATGAAGCACGCTCGTTCGTCGTTCTTGGCGCTGCTCGCGGCGCAGTGTGCGCTCGGCGTTCCGGGCCGGGCGCAGACGGCCGCCGGCGCGGTGTTGCGCATCGGTTCGACGCCCAACGACTCGTATGCCGAGCCGTTCTACGCTGCCGATCAGGGTTTCTTCGCGCGCGACGGACTGAACGTGAACGTGCAGCCGTTCGCGACCGGCGCCGCCGTCACGCAGGCGCTGGCGGGCGGTGCGATCGACGTCGGCGTCACCAACCCGATCTCGCTCGCCAACGCGGTCGAGCACGGGGTGGCGTTCCAGTTCTTCGCCGCCGCGGCCACCTACAATCCGGCCGAGATCGCGTTGTGCGTCCTCGCCGACGCGCCGATTCACACGGCCCGCGACCTGAACGGAAAAACGATCGGAACGACCGCCATCAAGGATTCCAATTCGCTGCACATCGTGGCCTGGATGGATCAGAACGGGGGCGATTCGTCGACGATCCAGTTGGTCGAACTGCCGTTCTCCGCGATGGCTCCGGCGATTCGGCGCGGCACGGTCGCCGCCGCCCCGATCGCGGAACCCGCGTTGAGCGCCGCCATGAAGGAAGGCGGGCTCCGCATCTTGAGCCATCCGATGGACGTCTATGGCCAGCACTTCATGGTCGGCGGATATTTCGCACGCACGGAGTACATCGCCGCCAACGTGCCCTTGTTGCGCCGTTTGCGCGCCACGATCTACTCGACCGCCGGCTGGGCGAACAGCCATCCCGACGAGAGCGCGGCGATCCTGGCCAAGTATTCGAAGATGGACCCCGCGGTGCTGCGCACGATGAACCGTGCCCCCTACGGTACGGCGCTCACGCCCGAGATGCTGCAGCCCTACTTGAACTTCGGTTACAAGTACAAGTACATCGGCAAGCAGCTCTACGCGACGGACCTGATCGCCAAGCTCTGAGGAGAACGTCATGCCCGGCCTCGGGCACAATGAATGAAGCAGGTAGGAACGGCTCAATTGCGCTGATATAACCGGATACGATTGCCGACGAAAGAGGGATCCATGCCCGATTTTAAATTCATCCGCGTCGAAGAAGCGAAAGCGCAGGTAACGATGCGCACAACCGCAGCGCTCTTTCTCGCGTTCGGGCTGATCGCGCTCGGCGGCCCGCGGCCCACGTCGGCCGCCGATCCCGTGCCGATGGACGTGACGGTCGGCTACACCGCGATCACGCCGTCGGCGATCACGTTCACCAGCCATCCCGTCCTCGAAACCATGCCGGAGTTCTTCGCCAAAGCCGGCCTCAAGGTCGACGGGGTCAACATTCAGATGGGCGATGCGGTCCAGATGATGATGGCGGGCAACCCCGCGGTCGTCGAGGGAACGGGCCTCGGGACGACCGCAACCGGCGCGCAACAAGGCGCCACCGACATCAAGATTTTTCTCGCCGAAACCGAACGCGCACCCTACGAATTGATCGTCCGTAAAGGCATTACCCGGATGGACCAGATCAAGACGCTGGGCGTGCCCGGGATAACGTCGGCGAGCTCGCAGTACTGTCAGCAGATCCTCAAAGGGGCCGGGTTATCGGTCGACAAGAATTTTTCGCTGGTTTTGCTCGGGACGTCCGGTGCGCGCGTTGCCGCCGTCCAGGCCGGCAAGGTCGACGGGAGCTGCGAGCTGTCGCCGTTCCCGGAACTCTACAAGCAACAGTATGGGCTCGAGACGTTGCGTGGAACCGGATCGCTGCCGTACTTCGCGGCCGGTGCGTGGGCGTATAACACGAAGTGGGGCGCCGACCCGGCACACCACGAGGTGCTCGTTCGATTGGCCGAAGCCGTTCTGATGGCGACCAAATGGTCGACCGATCCGGCGAACAAATCGAAGGTCATCGACTTGATGGCCAAGTCGTTCGACGTGCCGCGGCCCGTAGCCGAAGGCTTCTATCACGTGGAGATCGAGGAGGGCGCGCTCTCGCCGGATGCCTACATTCCGAAGGCGGCGGCCGCCGCCGTCGGCCGGGCGATGGTGGCGATCGGCGCGATGTCTACGGAGCCGGCGAGTTACGCGCAGTACTTCGACTGGTCGATCCTTCAAACCGCCGCTCAGCGCCTGAAAATCAAGATCCGTAAATCAGAGTACTGAAGTGGCGGCCACGCCCGAACGCTCCGCGCCCAGCGAAGTGAATCGCAAGCGTCAGCAAATTCTCCGCGGCGCGAGCGCCTTCGTGGCGTTTGCGCTCGGGTGGGAATTCATCGGCCGCTTCCTCATCACCGGGCGCTACGCGTTCGCTCCGCTCAGCGTCGTGCTGGTCGAGATCTACCGGCAATTCGCAACCGGCGCGATCGACAAACACCTCATCACGAGCGGTTCGGAGCTCGGGATCGGGTTCGTTTTGGCGGCGCTCGTGGGCATCGTCATGGGCGTCGCGATCGGCGTGAGTGAGCGTGCCGGCGACTACCTGCTGCCCCTCGTGTACGCGGCGAACGCCACGCCGATCGTCGCGTTGGCACCGCTGTTCATCTTGCTGCTGGGCGTGGGGCCGGCGTCGAAGATCCTCGTCATCTTCTTGCTGTGCTACTTCGCCGTGCTGGTGAACACGGTCGCCGGGATCCGCACGACCGATCGCGGCCTGGTCGAAGCGGCGCGCGCGTTCGGCGCAAACCGCGTGCAGATCGTCTGGAAAGTCATGCTGCCCAACGCCGTCCCGTTCATCGTGGCCGGACTGCGTACCGCGCTCGGCCGCGGGCTGGTCGGCGTCGTGGTCGCCGAACTTTACGGTGCCTCTTCCGGTCTAGGCTGGCTCGCGTGGTCGGCATCCGAGCAAATGAACGCGAAGCTCATGTTCGTGGCGGTAACGATCCTGGCCGTGACCGGCGTCGTCTGCACGCTCGCGCTCGACGGCCTGGAACGGCGGATCGCGCCCTGGCGGCGGCCGGCGGGCGAGACGGAATGACGCGGTGAGCGCGACCATCGTCGTCGAGGGGATCACGAAGACGTTTCGCGCGAGCCGTGACGCGCTGGTGATCGATCGGCTCGATCTGCGGGTCGATGCGGGCGAGTTCGTCGCGCTGCTCGGACCGAGCGGCTGCGGGAAAACGACGCTTTTGCGGATCATGGACGGGCTGAGCGTTCCCGATTCCGGGACCGTGCAGATCGGCACGGAGCGCGTCACGAAGCCCACCCGTTCGGTCGGCTTCGTTTTTCAGGCTGATTCGCTCTGGCCGTGGCGCACCGTCATGCAAAACGTCACGTTCGGTCTCGAGATCCAGGGGCGTCCGCGCGTGCAGGCCGATCGGACCGCGCGGGAGTTGCTCGAACTGGTCGGCCTGGCGGGATACGAACGCTACCATCCGCACGAGCTTTCCGGCGGGATGCGCCAACGGGTGAATCTGGCACGAGCGCTCGCGATCGATCCGGACGTGCTGCTGCTCGACGAGCCGTTCGCGTCGCTCGACGCGCAGACGCGGGAGGTGATGCAACTCGAGTTGCTGCGCATCTGGCAGGCTCGACGGAAGACGGTGGTCTTCGTCACCCATCAGATCGACGAAGCGGTGTTCCTGTCGGATCGCGTCGTGGTGATGAGCGCCCGGCCCGGGCGGATTCGCGAGGATATCCCGATCCCGTTTGCGCGGCCGCGCGAACTCGGCATCAAGCGGACGCCGGCCTTCAACGAAATCGTCGATCGCATCTGGAGTTTGATCGAAGATCAGATCGCCGGTCTGCGCGGGGCTCCCACGTGAGCGCTGACGGTTCGCCGCCGCCCGGCACGATCAGTTCGAAGGTCGCCGAGTACCTCGCCGGCTTTCGCCTGGCCGAGCAGCCGGAAGACGTCCGGCGCTTCGCCAAACACATGGTCCTCGATACCCTGGGCTGCATGATTGCCGGCGCACACACGCCGAGCGGCCGCGCGGCGACGGCGCTGGCACGCGAGTGGCCCTTGCCGCAGGCGCGGCTCGCGGCCGGCGGCGCGCCGGTTTGCGTCGAACGCGCGGCGTTCGCCAACACGATCGCCGCCAATGCGAGCGATTTCGAATCGGTCGGCCCCGAGGGGCACATGGGTGCGGTCGCGGTTCCGGCGGCGCTCGCGCTCGCGGAATGGCGTGGCGCTACCGGCGCAGCGCTGCTGGGCGCGGTGATCGCCGGATTGGAGGTGTCCGGCCGGATCGGCGCGGCTCTGCGGCGTCCGTCGTCGGTCGCCGCGGGCGGAATTCCGCTGGTCCGCGGAACGCCGCATGCGATCTTTGCCGCGACGGTGCCGGCCGCGCTGTTGCTCGGTGCGGATCGCGAAACGGCACGCAATGCGCTCGGCATCGCCGCGTACAGCGCGCACTTGCCGACGTTGCGCAAGGTGATGGCTTCGCCCGATCCGCCGATGACGAAATACGACCACCTCGGCGGGATGTCGCTCGAGGGAATCGATGCCGTGCGGTTGGCGCTGCGCGGCTTCACCGGCGACAAGGACGCCTTCGAAGGCGATCTGGGCATGTGGCGCTTCTCGGGTGCGTTGGGTTGCGATTGGTCGCTGCTCGAATCGTTCGGCGGGCCGTGGATGATCGGGCCCACGTTCTTCAAGCGCTACCCGTGCATTCTCTACGAAAATACGCTGCTGATCGCGGCACGCCGGATCGTCGACGAGCACGGCTTGGAGCCGAATCAGATCGAACGGATCGTCATTCGTCCGTCGCGTCCGTCGCCCGGTGCCTACGGCGACGGGCGCGGCTCGTCGATGGCGCAGTGGATGAGCGTTCGCCACAACGTGGCGCACGCAATCTGCGGGACCCGCCCCTACAGCGCGTGGCAGAACGGCGAACCGCCGCCGCCTGCGGTCGCGCGGCTCATCGAACGCACGACGATCGAGCCCTACGTTGCAGCCGCGGGGGAGATCGCCGGGAACTACTGGGACGGCTACTCACCCGCTTCGGTGACGATCGTAACCGCGACCGCCGCGTACGACGAACGCATGGTCGACCTGCCGCGGCTGAGCGAGGACGATCTGGTAGCGAAGTTCGTCGAGAACGTCGCCTCGGTCGCCGGCGAGCGGCGCGCGCGCGAACTCGCAGCGATGTCGCTGCAGCTCGAGGCGCTGCCTCGTGCCGGGGCGCTCCTGGACGGACTCGAGCCGGCATGATCTCGGCCGCCCGGCTCTTCCGCTTTTCCGGCGTCGTGATCGTCGGAGCGACGCCCCGCAATTCGATGGCCGGTCAGGTCTTTGACGGCTTGAAGAGCGCCGGTTTCACCGGCAACGTCGCGTGCATCAACCCCAATGCCGAAGCCGTGGGAGACGTCCCGGGCTACGCGTCGCTCGCCGACGTTCCGTTCCCGTTCGATGCGGCGGTGATCGTCGTGCGCGCAGATCGCGTTCCGGGCGTGCTCGCCGAATGCGGCGAACGCGGGGTGCGCGGCGTAACGATCGTCGCGGGCGGGTTTGTCGAGAGCGGTCCGGCGGGTGCCGCGTTGCAAGCCGAAGTGACCGCGATCGCCGAGCGCTTCGGGATAGCCGTTTGCGGCCCGAACTGCATGGGATTCGCGTCCTTGCACGACCGCACGTCTACGTATGCGCGTGCGAACCTGCCGAAAACGGCGGGCACCGTCGCGGTGCTCTCGCATAGTGGCGGGATGCTCAACGAGGTGCTCAGCTACGGCGAGTACCGCGGGATTCGTTTCTCGACCTTGATCTCGTCGGGCAACGAAGCCGTCTGCACCGTCGCCGATTACGTCGATTACCTCGTGGACGACGATCGCACGTCGACGATCGGCTTGATCGTTGAAGGGATACGTTCGCCGGATCGCGTTCGGGCCGCGTTCGAGCGGGCCGCGCGGGCGCGCAAACCGATCGTCGCGATCAAGCTCGGGACGTCGGCTCTGGCCGCGGCCGCTACGCTGACCCATACCGGGGTCGACGCGGGTTCGCCCGAGCAATTCGTCGCGCTGGCCGGGCAATGCGGCGTGACGATCGTCGAAGACCTCGAAGAACTCTGCGAGTCGTTGCTCCTGTTTTCAGGGGCGCGGCGGCTGATTGCGAAACCCGCGGTGCGAGGATTGGCTGCGATTGAAGTATCCGGCGGCGGAAAGGAATTGATTTGCGACCTCGCCGCCCGGCGGGACCTCGACCTTCCGGTGCTGGGTACTACGACTGCGGAACGGCTCGCACCGATTCTCGGCGATCTCTCGGCGCCGAGCAACCCGATCGACCTCGCCTCATCGTGGGATCACCCGTCGTCATTCGCGCAACACGCCGCGATTCTCGATTTATTGGCCGATGACGGTGGTTACGACGTCGTTGCGTCGCGCGTTACGGTCCTGCCGAGCGGTAGCATCGATTCGGCACTCGAGCACGGCCGCATCGTCGCGGCCGCCGCCGGCCGGCACCCCACGATGCTCTTCACCGTCCTCGGCCGTGCGTCCGACGCGATCAATCCGGTATGGCAGTCCTTCTGCGCGGAGACCGGCGTCACGTATCTGCAAGGATACCGGCGCGGTATCGGTGCGTTGGCGAATCTCGACGCCTATCGCCGCTTTCTCAGCCGTAGTCTTCGGTAAGCAGGTCCAGGCGGCGTAGAATCTCGCGATCGGTTACGACGAAGAGATAGGCCGGCTCGGCGGCGCAATGCGTGATCGGCGCGCGGTGCGGCAGCGAGAAGATGTCGCGCGGTTCCCACGCGAACGTGCCGTTGCCGGCGGTGGTGCTGCCGCGGCCTTCCACCACCGTGCAGATGCTGTGCGCGCTGGTGCGCAGCGGCAGCGTGGTCTGCCCCGGCTCGAGCCGCACGAGGTAGGAGTCGAGGAACGGCATCACCGGCTCGCCGGTCGCCGGGTTGACGTAGCGGAACCAGCGCGCGCCGTCGCGCCCCGGTGCGGTCGCGTCGACCGCGCGCTTGGCCGCGGCCAGGGGATAGCGGAACGCCGCGACGTCGACGGGCGGCGGAACGTCGTGCGGCGGTCCGGGTTCGAACGAGAACGTGCCCATGTTGAGGTGCGCGTGCACGTTGAGCACGTCCAGCCACACCATCGGCGCGGTGCCTTCGTGCCAGTGCTCGTGCCAGCACCAGCCCGGCGTGAGCACGAGATCGCCGAACTCCATCGCCGCCAGCGTGCCGTCGACCTTCGTTACCGCGCCGCCGCCCTGGAGTACGAAGCGCAGCGCGTCCGGAGAGTGGCGGTGCGGCCGCGCCGACTCGCCGGGCAGCAAGATCTGCAAGCCGGCGTTGAGGTTGGTGATCGTTTGGAAGTCGCCGGGTTTGCCCGCCGGATCGATGAGCGAGAGCACGCGGCGTTCAGCGCTCGCCGGCGAGGCGAGCGAGATCGCTCGCGCCACCAGCGGTTCCAGCGTCCGCCAGGGCCAGCCGGCCGGACCGCCGGCAGCGGGATCCGGCGCATGTGCTTGCGCGATCTCCCACAGCGGACGCACGTGAGCGTCACGCCAGCCCGCCTGGATCTCCTCGTGGCTCAGCGTCGAGGTCATCGGCGTTCAGCGCTTGACCGGGACCTGTAGGTAGCGTTTGAGTTTCTCCGCCGTCAGCTTCTCGTTCGGATCGTATTCGGGCGCGTTCTCGATCTGCTCGAGGTCATTCAGGCCGATCTTGCGGTAGATGCGGTTGGTGATCATCGCGATGCGCGCCGGGCGTTCGGGATCGGCGTTGAAGTGCTGGCTGATCGTGTTGGGCGGAATATAGACGACGTCACCCGACTCCCACTCGAAGCGCTTCTCGTCCCCGTCGGGTTTCCACGCGTACTTGTCGTTCTCGATCGAGAGATCGCAGTCCATGTGGATGTCGTAGCCGCGGCCTTCGAGCACGTAGAACGCCTGCTCGGCGAGCTGGCGGTGTTTGCCCGACTTGCTGCCGGGCGGAATCACTTGCATGTACGCGTCGACCGTTTCGGCGCGCGTGTTCATGCCTTCGTTGACGATGTGTTTGAGCAGTCCGTGGGGCGAGTTTTCCCACGGCATCTGGTTGCCTTTGACGATCTTCGGCCGCTTCGCGTTGCGCTCGGGTGCGGTGGCTGCGTCCTCGAGCTGCTGCTCGTAAAAGCTGCCGCTCACCTCGCCTTGGAGCCAGACCTTCCACTCATCCCAGCCGGCTTGTTGTTCGCTCTTCATCTAACGAGCCTGCCCTGAGCTTGTCGAAGGGTGCGTGTGGGCGTGGTCGTGGTTGTGATCGTGCTCATGGTCATGGTCGAACTCGTGCGCGTCGACGAAGAACGGATCGTTGCGCGGCTGCCAGTCCTCGTACCCGGGGGTCGGATCTTTGGGCGTGCGCTCGATCGTTTTCTGGAAGAGCATGTTCAGGAACATGTACATCGGCTTCGTCTTCATGACGAGCGCGCGCGCGGGCCGGTTCGGATTGCGGTTGAAGTGCTGGTGCACGCAGTTGTTGTGCACGATCGCCGCATCGCCCGCTTCCCACTCGTAGCGGATGCCGTCGTGTTCCTCGGCGCCCTCGCCGTCGAGGATGTAGAACACCGCCTCGTTGACATGTCCGTGTTTTTGGGATTTGCCGCCCGGCGAATACTCTTCGAGATGGATGTGCAGCGTTTGACCCAAGCCGTCCTTGGGCTCGAGATACTGCCGGCTGTACTGCTGCGGACCACTGTGGAACGGTTGCTCCCGGCCCTTCCGCACGCGCGGCAGCGAGCGCAAGCGCTTCAGCTCGTGCGCCAGGTTGTACTCGCCCGATATGGCGCGCACGAACGTGCGATCGGTCTGCTCGTGATAGTTGGACGCTATTTTGGGCTTCTCGGGAGTCGTCGACATAAACCGTCCTTTATGAAGGTGCTACCATTTGGCGATGAGTTCGGGCGCAAACTGTTCGCGCCAATTGCGGTCCCGGGCCACGTAATCGTCGTAGGGCCGAACGGTACGGTACGTCGACGGGTCGGTCGCGCGCAGCGGTTCGCCGTTCGCGACGCTGTCGGTCGCTTCAAGCAGCAGCTGGCGCGTGACGATGATCGCCTTGTCGGAGGTCCCGAGATGTTCGAGCGAACGGTCGGCGATGTTCCCCATGCCTTCCTGTAACGCGAAGTCTTGGGTGTTGATGCCGACGATGCCGGTGAAGGTCTTGGTCTTCTGGCGCTCGCGATCGATCAGGTAGTCGTTGGCTTTCGTTTTCTTCAAGCGGAAAGTGCCCGGGACCAGGTCTTCCTTGCCGCGTCCGTTGGTCGTTTCCCACGCTTCGGCGTATTCGGGCGAGATCGGGTCGTCGCTCGAATACGACAGCGCCCAGTTGTACACGTAGGTGTGCTCGTCGTCGATCGGGACCCAGATGTGACCGTCGAGCTTCGGCACCTTCGCGCGGCCGCCGGTGAGCGCCATGACCCCGCCGCGCATCTGCTGCGCCGGCATGACGTAATGATAGACCCGGATATAGAGCCCGTCCTCGCCGATGTCGCGCGTGGACACGTAGGTGAACCCGTAATCGGTTCGCGTCACGTCGAGCCGCGGTGCGCCGTCGCGGTTGCGGATCCAATTGCGGTCGCCCAAGCGTTCGTTGTGCGCGAACGACGAGTGGGCGGTGTCGAGGCCGCCTTCGAGCCCCTGCAGGTAGTTCGCGTCCTCGAACGTCTTCGAGAGGATCCGGTGCGTGCGCGGCGCGCGCATCCATTCGTAGTCCGGATGGGCGGGCATCTCGGCCGGCGGGCCCATGTAGGTCCATACCACGTCGGCCGCTTCGAAGGTCGGATACGCCTTGATCGTGACCTTCGTCTTGAACAGGCTGTCCGGCGGCTCGGAAGGCATGTCGACGCACGCTCCGGTCGCGTCGAACTTCCAGCCGTGGTAGACGCAGCGCAGACCGCACTCTTCGTTGCGCCCGAAGAACATCGGCGCGCGGCGGTGCGGGCAGAACGCGTCGACCAAGCCGACGCTCCCGTCGGTCGCACGGAAGGCGATCAAGTCCTCGCCCAGCAGGCGCACACGCACGGGCGGGCAGTCGGGTTCGGGCAGCTCCGACGACAGCAGCGCCGGCTGCCAATACCGCCGAAAGACGTTACCGGCAGGGGTGCCGGGCCCGATCCGGACGATTCGTTCGTTTTCTTCCGGTTTCAGCATCGGATGCAAACTCTTCTAAGGAGCGCGGGACGGGTCCCGCGCGGTTTCGTCGAATACTGCGTCATGCCGGAAACCGCCGTCGTCACCACGCCCGTCAGGGTCAAGAAGCTGGGGCATCTCGTGTACGAGGTCTCGAACCTCGAACGCTCGCTCCATTTCTGGACTGAGATCATGGGCTTCCACATCTCCGACCGCAACGAGAAGGGGATGGTGTTCTTGCGCTACGGCAGCGATCACCACGCGATCGGCCTGGTCGAGCTCGCGGGCCGCACGCGCTCGCCGGAAGGCGCGAGCCTGCAGATGTCCCACCTCGCGATGGAAGTGGCCGACGTGGAGACGCTCTTCCGCTGCCGCGACTACCTCAAGGAACGCGGGATCAAGCTGACCTTCGAAGGCCGCAAGGGCGCCGGCGGTAACCTCGGCATCGAGTTCGAGGATCCCGACGGCTACGGCTTCGAGCTGTACGCCAACATGGATCAAATCGGCGCCGACGGCAAGGTGCGCCCGGCGTCGCAGTGGGATCGCGTCAAGACGCTCGAAGATGCGGTCGAGCGGCCGCTTCCCGAGAGCTGGTAGCCGGTGGCGTTCTTGGGCAGCTGCCAAGAGGTGCTGACGGTCAGCGTATCAACGCCGTTCGGAAAATTCAGCGTCTGCGTGGGAGCTGTTGAGTTGTCGCTGCGCACCCAGGTGTACTGGAGCGAGTGATTCGAGGACAACTCGTGACGGTACCAACGTTGGCAATGCTCGTCTGGACGTCGATGGTCAGCGCACCCGCCGGCGCGGCCAGCAATGCTCGAAGGCTACGTCTTGAGCCCGCCTTGCGCTGACGTTGCGGGCAGTTTGGTCGTCGGCAGGAAGTTCACCGGCGTCTGGCCGCTCGCGAAGGTGCCCCAGCAGGTGTAATATCCGCCGGGTTTCACCGGCTGAAGGACCCCTCCGGCTCCGTCTTTGAGCACACCGTTCGCCGCTCGCGGTTCCGCGTCAACGGTGACGACGACGGTCGCGGGACTCCTGAGCACGTTACTCGTCGTTCCACTCCCGGTCGCACCTGTCGCGCTGCCCGTGGCGGTTGAATACGAAAGCGATGCCGGGCCGACGGCACACGACAACACGGAGAGCGCGGGTTGTCTTCCGGCAGCGGCGCCGTTGGCCACGGATTCGCCCGCCACCGTGCCGCCCGACTTGACATCAAACGGCACCGTGAACGTATATTCCAGCGTCGCCGCCGTCGCCACGGTGTAGGTCGTAGCGACCGCGCTGAGAGCGATGCAGAACGCGAGGGGCAAGCGGTACATGTGGGATCCTTTCCGGCGCACGGCCGGGATGCGCGGCTACTTGGCGGTCGTAATCGTGAGGGTCGGCGTCGTCACGGCGAGGCGATCGCTCGCGGGTCCGGCGGCGCCGTTCCCGATCGTCAGCGTCGGTGTGGTCACGGCGATGGTATCCTTGTCGGCGGTGGCGCCGCCGATCGTCAACGTGGCCGTCGTCACAGCCATCGAATCCTTGTCGGCAGAGGGGCCGCCGATCGTCAACGTCGGCGTCGTCACCGCAAGGGAATCCTTATCGGCGGCGGCACCGCCGATCGTCAAGGTCGGCGTCGTAACCGCAACCGAGTCGTTGCTCGCGCTCGCCGTTCCGCCGATCGTCAGCGTCGGCGTGGTAACGAGAACGTTATCGGTCGACTGAGCGAGCGTCCGCCCGCTCGTCGCCAGAAAAACGGTCGAGAACGCTACGAACGCCGCCAGCGTCAGCGTGCGAATGGACGAGGTCACGCGGTTGCCTTTGCTAGGACAACGGCGGACGCTTTCTGGCTCCGCCCGTCGTGACGGAGGGCACTTTGGCATGCCCTCGCCCGCGCAGCAGCGAAAAAGCTGTTATGCTGTGGCGCAAACGCATGCGAGCCGCAACGATCGCTTTGGCCGTTATGGTGGCCTTCGCCGGCCTTCGAGGCGTTGCGCCGGCAGCCGACGTTCGGCCCGTGCAGCCAGCGCCGGCCGTTAACGCCGCCTTCGTGAATGCGGCCTTTCAGGTGTTGTTCAACCGGCCGGCGACCACCACCGACGTTAGCTATTGGACGAATCCCGCGATGGCAAGCCAAGGTCAAGCGGCCGTCGTGCAAGCGATGATGAATAGCCCCGAATTCCGGCAGATCGAGATCAACGCGCTGGTCGGGCACTTTCTCGGCCGGCCTGCCACGCCCGCCGACATCGCCTATTTCGGCAACGCAAAGTCCCGCCGGTGAGGCGTACCTGACCGTGCTCCTCGCTCAAACCGTGTTGCACCGCAGCGTGCCCAACGGCGCGACGCTCGTCGACGCTGCACTCGCCGCCATCGCACAGATCCTATAACTCGAGGAGAAAGATGAATCATTCATTCGGTTTGCTTCGGAATTGTATTCTTGCCGGAGCGCTTGCGCTAGCGGCAACGATCGCGCCGGCCTTGGCCGCGACCCAAGCCTATTTGGATTTCGAGTCCACCGGCAGCCAATCGGAATTGCCGATCAAAGGTGAGGTTCAGGACAACGACCTGAAGGGCACGCTGGTGAAGGTGAGCGCGTTCTCGTTCGGGGCCGGGAAAGACGGCTTCATCCCCAAGAGCACCATCGGCTCGGCAACGGGCGGTGCCGGCGCGGGAAAAATCACCGCAACCCCGGAGTCCATGGACGTGACCGTCGGTATGGACGCCACGCAAAAGCTGTTTGACCTGGCCGCCACCGGCAAGGTCATCCCGCACGTCCGGCTACTGGTCTTCAAAGCGGCCAAGGACGGTGGCAAAATCCCGGCGTTTTCCGCGCTCATGTCGGATGTGATGATCGTATCGTTGAATTGGGCCGGCAAGGGTGACAAACCGACCGCCAACGTCACGCTCGATTACCGGACGATCGAGCTCGTGGAGAACACGAAGGGCGTGAATGGCACCGGCGCTCCATCGGCGCCCATCGGCGGCTGGGATCGAATCCAGAACAAATCCGTACTTACGGTGCCATTGACCTACTGGCAGAACGTTCCGAACGCAAACGGCAGATTGGCCGGGTCGCCGAACGTGTCGCCGGCCGACGCATAGGCCGGCGGCACGGGAATCGTCCCGACGGCCGTCGTGCCGCCCGGCTGGTAGATCGTGATCGATCCGGCGGCGGTGAGGTCGTACACGTAGTTCTCGCTGTCGAAGGCGAGGCTCAAGCCGGGGAACGAGTAGAGGAAGCTCCCCGCGAGCCCGCCCTGCGGGTAGACGTCGAAGATACCGGTGCCGCTGTACTGGAGCACGCGTCTGCGCAGGGCCTGCGCGCCTTTACGGGCGTTGCTGTCAATCGACACGAGGCCGACGTTCGCGTACACCAGTCCGTTCGAATCGACGAATAAGCCGAAGCCGTCGCTGTTGGACGAAACGTAGGTCGGGCTCCCCGCGTCGTTGTCGTACTCGGAGATTTCCGGGAGGCCGGTATCGTAGTTGGTCTCCTCGGTGTAGATCCGGATCGTCGGAGCGGAATGCGTGTCGACGGCGATTTGGGTCGACGGCTGAGCGTTGAAATTCGAGCCGGACGCGACGAAGGTTAGCGACGGGTTGAAGATCTCGTAGCCGCCGTATTCGGCGTCGAATCCGCCCATCGCGGCGTAGACGTTCCCGCTGCCGTCGACTTGCAGCGCTCCGAAGCTGCCCTCGCCGGTGGTTTGCGTTGCAGCGTTGGGCGGGATCGTGAACGGCGGCGATGCCGGGCCCTGAAATCCGGCGATCGCCGTCGTCGTCCCGTTCGCGTTCGCAACGTAGAACTGGGCGGTGGTTCCGGCCGGAACATCGTTGGCCGCGACCCAGTACGGGTTCTGGATGTCGCTCGAATAGGTCACCGGCGAGGTCGCTCCCGGAGCGATGCCGTAGACGACCTCTTCCACGGTGTCCACGATATAGAGGTTCGTCCCGTCGCACGCCAGCGAGGAGACCTCCGAGAAGCCGGGCATGCTGACCGTGCGCGTGGGCGACGTCGCGCCCGGGGCGAATCCGACGACGGCGTTCGGGAAGAATGTATAGAACGTACGGCCGACCTCGAACGGCAACGGCGCTTGGGCCCCCGTTTCCGTCGCCGACGTTTGACTGACCCCGATATGATTCTCCGAGTACGCCGTCGCCGCGCCGTAGGTGTAGGTGAGCGTCGCCGCCGACGTGCCGGAGGCCAAGGTTGCGCCGCTCAGCGCAATCGTGCCGGTGGAATCGTTCGTCGAAACGACGATCGGTGCGGAGTAGGTGCCGGTGATCACGTCGCCGTCGACGTCGTAGGCGGTCGCGCTGATCGTCGACTGCCCCGTAGTTGCGGAGCTCAACCCGGGCGGCGACGCGGAAAGCGTCGCATTGACGACGACACCGTTGAGCGTAACCGAGATCACGTTGCTGCCGTTGGCCGCGATGACTTGGGTCACGGAGGCGTTGGCGTCGGTCTTGCCCTGCGCGTCGAGCGCGGAGAAAAGAAAACTCACCGGTCCGCCGGCCGGCGCGACGAACGAGCCGCTGCACGTCGGAGGCGTGCACGCAAAGACCTGCGGCGTCGTGCTGTTGACCGAGACCGAGATCGAGGTCGTATACGGCGAGACGAAGAGCGTCGTGCGCGATTTGGCCGAGGCGACTTTCGGCAGCGCGATCGTGAAGCTCACCGGCGCGAAACCTTGCGGGCCGGCGGTGGGCGTCGTCACGGGCGCCGGGGAGGACGCGCCGGCGTGGGCGAGCGGCGGGCCGGCGCTGCCACCGCCGCCGCACGCGGCCAACGCCAGAACACAACCTGTTGCAACGACGAGCGCGCACATGCCGAGGCCAAGCAAGCGCATATCTCTCCAACTTCGTCGGGTGCGCAGTTTTTCCCATGGCGTAGCAGGCGAGCGCACGAGCGCTGCAAAAAAATGCCGCGAGCCCACTGCTGAGGAACCCGCGCGGTTGAACGCCCGTCGACTCTTTGCAATCGCCAGTTGTGCTATGTTCGCGGGCTGCGGTGGCGGTTCGGGCGTCAGCACGGGCGCAAATCCGGCTGCCGCGAACGGCGCACCCGTCACCGCCTACTTTTCCTTCGTTGTCGGAGTGCCGGCAACGACCGCGAGCGTACGCCGCGCAACCTACATTTCACCGTCGTCGGAGTCGGTCGAGATCGACGTCGCCTACGGCAGCGCCTCGACCGTCGGCGCCCAACTGAACCTCTCGCCGCTGCCGGCGGCATGCTCGGTGAGCGATGGCGTCACGACATGTGACCTCGCGGTTGTCGCGCAAGCCAGCGCTACCGATTTCATCATCACCTTTTACGACCAGCCGAACGAACAGGGCAACGTTCTCTCGACGGCGACGGTTCCCGTGCCGATTGCCGTCAACGGCGTGGCCAATGTCACCGCAACCCTACTGCCCGTAGTCGCGAACGCGGATCTTGCTCCGGCCACGGCGCTGATCTCCGGCACCCCGCAAACGACGACGCTGGTATTCACCGCCCTCGACGCCGACGGGAATCCGATCACCGGATCGGTACCGTTCAGCGCACCGGTCCAGCTGACGCCGGCGAGTTCGGCGATCACGTTTACGCCGAGCACGATCACGAGCCCGGCCACCGTCGTCACGATCACCTACACCGGTGCGCCGATCACCACCAGCTCGGTCGTCGGGCATACCGGGACCAAGACGTTCACGACCCAGCTTGCGGTCCCGACGGCGAGTCTCATCTCACCGGCTGAGATCGGCGTCACCGTCGGCGAGCCGGGCGTGCCGATCGTCGTGTCGGCATCCGGCACGTCCGGTTCGGTTACGCTGGTGACGGCCTGCGTCGACGGCGCGCAGATCTCGCTCTCGCAAACGACGGCGCCGGTTGGAACGCCGACCTCGATAACAGTGCAGGCGCTCGTCGCGCCCAGCGGACAACCAACGCACGCCTGCACCATCACCGCAACGGCCGGTACGCAGACCGGCAGCACCTACGTCGACGTCAACCAGAATACGGCGAACATCAATTCGCTCGAACGGCGCGCGCCGTGACGCGCCGCCGGCCCGTCGCCGTGGCACTCGCGTTGGTACTCGCCGTCGTGTGGCCGTTGGCGGCCTTCGCGAACAGCGCGATCGAACAGATCGTGCCCAAAGACCTCACGCCGCAACCCGGCGCGGTGACGACGTTTCAGATCGCCGTTACGTCGAGCGACAACAGCGTTTGGGATGCCGGATCGTATACGCTGACGCTGATCGCGGAGAACCCCAACGGAACGACGGTGGCCACCGCGCCGCCCTTCACGGCCGACCAACCCGCGACACCGCAACAAACGACGATGATCTTCGTCGAACTGGCGCTGCCGCCGGGGTACGTCGGGCCGCTCAACGTGCACGCGCACCTCGATCATGGCAAGACGTCCGAGGATTCGGCTCCGGCCGGCATCCTCGTCGGGGGCGTGCCGGGCCAGGCGACCGTCGTTGCACCGGCATCGCCGCCGCCGGGTCAGGTCGTGCCGCCCGCACCGGTGGCGGTTGCCACGCCGCCGCCCGCGCCGCGGGCCCCCCCGGCGCAAAGTTACAGCGGCTCGCTGGCCCTCAACGCCGGTTTCGCAGCGCAGCAGACGCAAAGCGGCGTGCTGAACCTCAGCGGAAAGCTCCCCGACGACGAGAGCCTCACGGCCGCTGGAGGGCTCGCGAACACGCCCGGCAATCAGAAGCCGCTCGTCACCTTCCAGACGCCGTCGTGGCTGCTGCAGTTCGGCACGATTTCGCCCAGCTTCGAGCGCGATGCGTTTGCCGGACCGACCGGCACCGGGGTCGGCTTCAAGACGACCTGGGACAACTCGCTCTATAGCGTGCAAGGTGCCTCCATTTCGGGCAATCACGATACGACCAATCCCTACGAGATGGAGGCGCTCGCCTTCGGATTTCCACTCTGGGGCAGTCCGGCGACGGTCACCGGCGGCTACGAAGACATCTACGGTCCCGATCAGCCCGGACCGTTCTTCCTGCGCAACGGCGCCTTTCTCGGCTTCGGCGACGACGTCAAGTCGCCGCACTCGACGTTCACGTACAGCATCCACTACGGCGTGACATCCTATCACGACGACATCGCGGACGTCGACGATCTTGGCGACGTTTGGGACTTCGCCCTGGGCTTCATGCTGCGTAAGGCTCAGTTTGCATTCACCTACGATCGCGCATCGCCGTATTTCGCGAACGACAGCGCACCCGGCGTTACCGCCGACCGCGAAACCGAAACCGCGGCCATCACGGTTCCCCTCGGCGTGCTGCAGGTCACACTCAGCGCCAACGCCTATCGCGACGACTTGCCGGGCTCGTTGCTCCTCCAGACCACGCACTACTTCACGGAAAACGCCGGGATAACGTACCCGCTCAAAAACGGTGACGTTCTCTCGTTTCAGGCCGTGAACGGTGTCCAGCATCAAACCGGCGATCCGGTCGCGCCCTTTAGCGGGAATGACGGCACGACGTTCTCGTATACGACCAAACGCGGGCCGTACTCGATCCAGTACAGCCTTGCGGACACGGAGACGCGCGACGACACGGGGGACCTCTTGCACGTCATCACCAACGGAATCACCGTTTCGCGTGCACCATTTTCCGGGCTGACGATCTCCGGAGGATTCAACTTGAATCAGAACGATGCCGATGCCGCCGCGCAGACGATGTTGAGCAACTCCGCGACGGCGTCCGTCTCATACGTTGTCGGCGGGTTGACCTTCTCGACGCAAGTGAACCGCGCGCTATCGCATCCGTATGTCGGACTGAGCAGCCCGCCGACGATGACGTACAACTACGGGCTCGCGTACAAGCCGCCGCATAGCCCCTACTCGATCTCGGGCACCGTGACGGAAAATATCGGTGCGGCCAACTCCGCCGTCGGCGCGCTGAGCCTGAATCGGCAATTCTGATGCGCGCGTTCGTTTGGATGCTTCGCTGCCTGGCCGGTTGTGCCGTAGCGTTCGCAGTTGCGGCGGCGCCGGCGATCCCGCAAACGATTCCACAAGTCCCGGCGCCCACGCTGATCTCGCCGCTGCTCAACGTCGGCGTTCCGGTCCTGTTCCAATGGACGCCGGTAAATCCGGGCAACGTCTACAACTTCATATTGCAATCGAAGAACCGCTCGATCCAGCAGGCTCCCGGGCCGCTCGTGGTCACCTACGAACTGCAGATTTCAGACTTTCCCGACGTCGCGAGTCACATTTTGGTCGACCTCAAGACGCCGGTGACGATCTACTCTTTCCAAAACCAAAACGTTCCGGGATCCGGTTTCACGAACCAGCAGCCGCCGAATCTGCCGCTATCGGGGGGCACCTACTATTGGCGCGTGCGCGCGATCGTAGGCACCGCCGCGACGACCTCCTACTCCTCGATCGGCCGGTTCGTGCTCAGCCTCGGCGGCGGCGCATCCACGCCGGTGCACGACATGGGCATCACCTCGCTCGTGCTGACGACGCCGGCGTACGTCGGTGCGGCCACGGTGATCGTGGCCAGCGTTCAAGATTCCGGTACGTTCCCCGAGGAAAACGTGCCGTTGGTCATCACGGCCAACGGCGTTCAGCTCGTGCGCCTACTCGTGCCCCCGATGACTGCGGGGCAGACCCAGCGCGTGACGACGATCTGGACGCCGACCGCACGCGGCATCGCCCAGATCAGCGCGCTGCTCGACTTCAGCGGGCCCAATCAGAACCGCAAGGTCGCTTCGATCTCGCCGAACGTCCGCGAGCAGCCGAGTTTCGTCACCTCGCTCGCCGGTACGTTGGGACTCGGACCGAACGGCTATTTCCTCGCCGATTCGCGCGGGCGCGAAACGACGCTCGTGCTGGAAGCGCCCAACACCCAGATCGACTTCGGCGCGTTCCTCGGAAAGTCGATCGTCATCCGCGGCACGCTGTCGAAGCGCGACAACGCGTTCGAGCTGGCCGCCAATCAAGTCTCGCTGGCACCTTAATATTACGTCGCTCGGTGTGACGCCGGTTCGATAGGGTGCGTTCCTGGAGCACGCGAAAGGTGCTTTGCCATGCTCGGCATGTGCACATCTCAACACGGCCATCGGCAAAGGTGTCCGGATGAACACTGCACTTCGTATTTTCGGAACGTGCCTGTCGGGCGCGATCCTCATGCTGTCGCTGAACGCCGTGCCGGCAACGGCGGCCGGCGGCAAAGCCTTCATTGATTTCGGCGCTACCGGTACGAGCGGAGATTTACTCAAGGAATCGATCGATGCGCCGAAGGCGACGTGGTACGCCGTCTCGAGTTTCCAGTTCGGGGTCGGCAAAGACGGCAGCATTCCCAGCTTAGGTTCGGCGGTTTCCGGTGCCGGTGCCGGCAAAGTCAAGAGAACGACGGAATCGATGGACGTGACGCTGGCGGGTGACGGAGCCCAGAAAGCATTCGATCTCGCGACCGCCGGAAAACCGATTGCCGCAGTGCGGCTCGAGATCGTGAAACCCAACAAGGCGAACCCCGGAAAATTGGATCCCGCGGTTTCGGTGCTGATGTCCAACGTGATGATCACATCCGTCGCCTGGACCGGAAAGAACGACCATCCGACGACGACGGTGACGCTCGACTACGAACGGATCGAGATCGATCAGGCCAAGACGGGCAAGCCGGGCCCGGGCGGCGGCGTCACCGTCGGCGGTTGGGACCGGGTCGATAACAAAAGCACCGCTACCGACGCCTGGAACGGCAGCACCTAGAACCCCTCACATCCCGGGGCGCGTCATCGTCTCTTTTGCGAAGGAGACAACGATGATGCCCCGACTCAACTACGCAACCGCCGCTCCGGACGCCGTACGGCCGATGTTCGCCGCCAACGCGTACCTAGCCAAGTCGACCCTCGAACCGACCCTCCAAGCGTTCGTCAGCATCCGGGCTTCGCAGATCAACGGCTGCGCGCTGTGCCTCGCAATGCACTGGCGCGAAGCCGTCGAGCTCGGCGAAAACGGCGACCGCCTTCACGGCTTGCCCGTGTGGCGTGAAGCCTCATGGTACAGCCCGCGCGAACGCGCCGCGCTCGAGTGGACCGAAACGCTTACCACAATCGCCGGCAAGCACGTCGAGGACGATCTCTACGCCCGTGTGCGCGAGCAGTTCAGCGACGAGGAAATGGTCGCGTTGACCGTCGCCGTAAACGCGATCAACAATTGGAACCGGCTCAACATCGCATTCCGCGTGCCGCCCGAACTCGCGGAGCAAGTCCTGGCCCAGTACCACCCGGCCGCAGCGCGATGACGGATCTCGCCGCGTTACGGCCACGCCTTTTCGGCATCGCCTACCGCATCCTCGGCACGATCGGCGACGCCGAGGACGTGGTGCAAGACGCCTGCATGCGCTGGACGGAACGCGGCGGCGAGGACGTGCGCGATCCGGCCGCGTGGATGACCACGGTCACGGCGCGCATCGCGATCGATCGTTCGCGCGCCCTCGCACGGCGGCGCGAAGTCTACGTCGGGCCGTGGCTGCCCGAACCGCTGATCGAGGACGATCCGGCTGACGACGTGCGCCAAGCCGACGACCTGACGATCGGCTTCCTGCGCGTGCTCGAACGGCTGGCGCCGGAGGAGCGGACGGCGCTGTTGCTGCACGACGCCTTCGACTACTCACACGCCGAGGTCGCCGTAATGCTGGGCAAGAGCGAGGACGCGGTGCGCCGGATGGCGTCGCGCGCGCGAAGTTCTGGGATGCCTACGTGGCTCGTATCGCCGACGTGAACGGTCTGCCCGGACTGACGCTAACGCGGCCCGACGGAACGCTGTACGCGGCGATCGGGCTCGACCACGCCCACGACGGAATCAACGGAATCTTCGCCGTGCTCAACCCGGACAAACTCGTCCGCTTCAGCGCGCTGCGGGCGCCAACTCGGCGAGATCCGGGAAGACCCCTTCCGTGAGCAGATCGAGCGAATGGCGCGACTGCTCGAGCGTCAGATCGCCGAACGCGACGCGGACCGCGAGGTAATTGATGCCGGATTCGTCGATGAAATTGGCGAGATAATCGCGTACGCTTCGCGGGCTGCCGGCAGCGATGAGCCCGGCCGCTCGCGCTTCGTCGAAATCGTTGAACCACTCGCGCCGCTTACGCGTATTGTAAAGCCGCGCGAGGTGCTGCGTACGATCGCCGTACATCGCGTACGCCGACCGCGCCAGCGCCTCGGCTTCGGCATCGGTGTCGGCAACGACGGTGAACTTCGTGCTGCCGAAGAACGGCATCTCGCCGGGATCACCGCCGGCGTCGGCCCATTCGGCGTGAAAGCGGTCGCGCAGAGCGCGCACGCCGGCCGAGGGCAAGTTCGACATCAGATTGACGCGGTGCTTCACGGCCCATACCGCGGTTCCGGGCGAGCCGATACCGTACCATAGCGGCGGCCGCGGTTTCTGAAACGGCTGCATCACGATCCGGACGTCGTCGAATGTGTAGTGCTCGCCTTTGAAGTTTAGCACGCCGCCTTCGAACGCACGAAAGAGCACTTCGAGCGACTCGGCGTACATCGCATCGGCGACCTTCATGTCGGTGACGCCGAGAAAGCTCAGCTCGACCGGCGACACGCCGCGTCCGATTCCGAGCTCCAAGCGGCCGCGGCTCATTTGATCGAGCATGCAGAGTTCTTCGTACAACCGGTACGGATGGTAGGCCGCCAGGCAAAAGACCAGAGCACCGAAGCGCAACGTTTTGGTACGCTGCGCGAGCGCCGCGAGAAACACCGTCGGTGACGGCGCCATCCCTAGCGGCGTGCCGTGATGTTCGGCCATGTGATAGGCGTAAATCCAGCCGCTCGCGTCGTAGGCTTCGGCCAGTTGGAGACGCTCCTCGTACTGGTCGCTGGTCGCGCCGATGCCGCGATCGATATGGTCGAATGCGCCGAACTTCATGTGTGGACGGCGGGCTTAGCCGGTTTTCGCAAACCGGCCTGCTCGAGGCGCGGCAGGACCTCGCGCCCGAACCGCTCCAGCATTGCTTCGGGTTCGATCGACTTGAGCAAGATGCCGTCCAAGCCGGCGCGCGAGAGCGCCGCTAACTTTCGCGCAACGTGGTCGGCCGTTCCGACGAGCTCGACGCCCCCGCCGGCCGCCCAGTTGCGCGAGACCTTCCATTTGTCGGCCGCCGATTGCGACTGCGCGTTCTCGCCGAGCGTCTTCACCCAACGAGCTACGCGCGCCGTGTCCGCGTGATCGACCGCGTAGTACTGAAGAAAGGCCTCCGCTTCCGGCTGTGTGTCGCGAATGACGGCGTAGCCGTGCGTCCAGACCTGCACGTCGCGCTGGTACTCGCGCCGGGCGAGCTCTTTGAGTGCCGCGAGTTGCACGCGTGCATCATCCATGTCTGACTCGACGTGGGTGAAAACCAAGTCGGCGTACTTCGCGGCAAAGTGCCGCCCGCGGTCTGACGTTCCCGCATTCATTATCGGCGGCAGGCCGAAGGGCGGCTTCGGTAGCGAGATCGCCTTCGAGAGCTGGTAGAAGCGGCCCGCAAACTCGAACGGCTCGTCTTCCGTCCACAGGCGCTTGAGCAGCTCGAGAAATTCCGCGGCATGGGCGTAACGCGTTTCGTGGTCTTCCATCGGGGCGCCGAAGGCGCGAAACGTATCCGGGTTGGTGCCGGCGACGATGTTGAGCGCGAAACGGCCGTGGGTAACGGCTTGCACGGTCGCCGACGCTTTGGCGACGAACGTCGGATGGTTCAGTTGCACGTGCATGGTCGAGATGAAGGCCGGGTTCCGGTGCAGCGCACCGAGCCCGGTCGCCCAGGCGAACGGCTCCAGTTCCGGCTTCGCGCCCCAACTGACGAGCGAAACCATCGCTTCGAGCCCGAGGCGGTCGGCAATACCGACGATCTCGCCACACCGGTCCCACTCCGCAACATACTGACCGGGTGCGAGCGTCATCGCCTGCGTGCCGGCGTTGAGGCCGAACAGACCGAGCTTGAGCGCGTTCTCGTTGAAGAGGGGGTGCGTTGCTTGACGCGGGTCGTCACGCCAGCTGGTGATCATGGCAATGTACGGTTCAACGATATGGCGAACGCCGTCCTCCGCTCGAACTGCAGGAGAAGGTCGAATTGTGAATCAGCGCGTTGCGGCAAAGTTGGCCTTGGTGATGTGTGCATGCGCCGCACTTGTGCTGCCGCGAAGTGCGGGAGCCGACCAGCCGCCGTTGCGCGTGGGCTTCGTTTCGACGTTTTCCCGTCCGTTCACGGAACAAGGCGAGGCGGCTAAAGCCGCGATCGCCGCCTTCATCAAAGAGCATGGCGATTCGGTTGCCGGGCGCAAACTCGACGTCATCATCCGCGACGATGGGGGGCTCGCACCGGAGACCGCGCAGCGCCTGGCGCAAGAACTGATCGCCGGCGATCACGTCGACTTTCTCATGGGCTCGATCTACGCGCCCAACGAAAAGGCCCTCGGCGCGGTTTCGACGGCTGCCAAAACGCCGGCGTTCTTCGTCAACGGTGGTTACGGCATTCTCGAGGGCAACCCGTACACGGCGCGGTTCGCATTCGCCCAAGGGCAGTTGATCTATCCCTTGGCGGAGTGGGCGCTCAAGAACGGTCTCAAGAATGTCTACATGCTCTACTTGAATTTCGGGCCGGGGATCGACTCGGCAACCAGCTTCAAGACGGCGTTCACGGCCGGCGGCGGAAAAATCGCCGGCGACGAAGCCGTACCCGTCGACACGACTGATTTCTCGGCGTCTATCCAGCACATCCGTGACGCTAAGCCGCAGGCCGTCTTTATCTTTCTGATCTCGCAGGGCACGCCGTTCATCAAACAGTGGCACAGCTCGGGCGCAGCGCAGAGCGGGATCAAAATACTAGCCGGTATCGAGACGAACGAACTGGCGCTCCCTGTCCTCGGTGACGACGCAATCGGAATCTATAGCGCGGCGAATTACACCGTCGCACACGCCTCGACGCTCAATACGGACTTCAAACGCGACATGCATGCGGCCGATCCCTCGATCCCGTCTCCCGACTTCTACGACGTGGCCGTCTACGATGCGCTGCAAGCGATCTACAAGGTCACCGCGGCACAGAACGGCGCGCTCGACCCCGACAAGACCATGGCGCTCGTGAGGGCGTTGAAGTTCGAGAGTCCGCGGGGGCCGATCGAAATCGACCCGCAAACGCGCGACGTCGTGCAGAACATCGACATCCGGCGCGTCGACAAGGTCAACGGCGCCCTCCAGAACACCCCGATAGCGACGTATCCGCACGTCCGGGATCCGCTGGAAAAATAGCGATGCCGATCTCAAACCCACTTCGAGCGGTCGCCGCGAGCGTGCTCTTCGCGCTGTTGTGTGCGACGGGCGCCGGTGCGGCGCCGGCGCAGCTCACGCCGGCCGCGTACGGGGATTTCGCCTACTATACGTTCGCGTTGACGTGGCAGCCGGGCATTTGCAGCGTCGACGATGGTCCGATGGCCGGCGCCGATCATCCCGAGCATTGCTCCGCCGGCCAAGCCCACGCGCCGCTGGTCGGGCTGCACGGGCTGTGGCCGTCACGTCCGCAGGCACTGATCGAGGCCCACGTTCGCGTGCAGCAATGGTGGGCGCGCGGCTGCGACCTGCTGCACCACAGCGACGCGGCCCCGGCGCTCTCCGCCGGCCTCCGAGCGAAGCTGGCCGTCGTGATGCCGCAGTTGGAAACGAGCCTGCTCACGCACGAGTACGACAAGCACGCACAGTGCTTCGGGTTCGACGCGACCCGGTTCTTCACGACGGCGCTGGCGATGCGCAGCGCCGTGGGCGACACGCCGTTCGCGCGGTATCTCGCGACCCAAGCGGGCCGGACGGTCGCACACGGCGACATCGTCGCGGCGTTCGAACGCAGCTTCGGCACCACCGATGCGGCCGCGATCCAATTGCAATGCGGGAAGGATGGTGCCGGACGCGAGGTGCTGACGCAGCTCTGGATCAACGTCCGCGCAAACGCGCTCAACGCATTTCCGGCGGCCCGGTCACTGACGCACACCCCGATCGATCAGGACACGTGCCCGGCGACGTTCCTCGTCCCCGCGTGGTAGCTAGCGATCGACGACGAACTCTTTTTGGGTCGGTTGCCATTTCACCCAGACGAGATCCGCATCGGTGAGGCCGTGGTGATCGCCGTTGCGGAAATCGTAGATCCCGCTGGCCCCGGCGAAGCCGTGGAGGGTGTTGATGTAATCGGCGATTTGGTCGCCGGTCGCATCGGTGCCGAGCTTGCGGAGCGCTGAGACGACGATCTTTGCCGGATCCCACGAGAGGGGACTCTCCGGTGACGGCGTCAGTCCTTGCGCGCGGTAGCCGTTGTAGTACTCGTCGACGGCGGCGCGCAGCGAGCCGTCGCGCTGGTCGCGTGCGTAGGCGCGGGCCGCGTTGAAGACGAGCTCCGCCGGAATGAAACCGGCATATCCTTCGAGCTGCGTTTCGTTCATATTGACGGCGCTCGTCACGGTCGGAACGTTGATCCCGCTGTCGCCCAGCGCGCGCAGCACGGTCCCGAACGCGTTCCCGGTGGCGTAGATCAGAAGCCCCTGGGGATTCGCGGCTTTGACGCGCGCGATCTGCGCGCTGACGCTGATATCGGCTGGGTTGAAGCGCTCGTTGGCCACCAGTTGGAGATTCTTGTTCGCGGGCTGGGCAAATTCGGTCAGCATCAACGCGTCGGCCGCTTGGCCCGTCGCATCGGTCGCAACGATCGCGGCGACGCGCGAGAGGCCGCGGTCGCGCATGAACTTGAGCGTCCCTTGCGTGATGTACGTGATCGCGATCGAGGACGCGAACACGTTCTTCTGTTTGGTCAAGAGTCCCGGCGATACGCAAAACTCCACCGTCGGTTTGTTCAAGACCAACGGCGCTTCGGCCGCGCAGGCCGCGACGTAGGCCGAACCCAGAAAGACCGGCGGGTTCTTGGCGAGGATCTGGTTCGTCAGCTGCACCGCGACGACCGGATTCGATTGGTCGTCGAGAATATCGAAGTGAACGGGCCGGCCGCGAATCCCGCCGCCGGCGTTCGCGACGCTCTCGTACACCCGCATCGCTTGCGCGTGGAGCTGACCCGAATACGCGGAGGAGCCGGTCAGCGGTAAGATGGCCTCGATCGTGTATGGCTCACCGGTCGCCGGCGCCGCGGCGCCCGCGGTAGCTGCTGCAAGCGAGAGCGCGAGCGCACCGAGAAGCGCGCGCAGCGGCGCGCGGCGAGCGAAACCGACGGCAGCAAACATCAGCCGAACCTCCTGAACGCC